>JACXTT010005939.1_pt1 | contig 17582 bp, 14 predicted proteins | sample 9270951 | NCBI WGS metagenome assembly JACXTT01 (sample SAMN15532306, study PRJNA645909) | rock metagenome | isolation source: weathered quartz diorite | place: Puerto Rico | collected 2017-06-21 | reverse complement strand
GCACGTTCTTCCGAGAAAATCGGCGGCGCGGGCATGCGCGCCGCTGGATCGCGCTGGGGCTTCGGCACGGGAGTGTCGGCGCTCTTGTGCGCAGCAGTAGCGGGCGCCCCCGCTTCCTGAAACGCGGGCGCCGTCTGGGAATGGCTGGATTGATAGCGCACGCCCACCACCACCAACAGCACCGTGGCCAGCGTAGCGGCAAGGGTGAGGGAGCGCGGATTGGCCATCCATTGCGGCATCCAGGCGAAACGCCCCGGTGCGGGGGGCCGGATGGAAGCCAGCAGCCGCTGGCGGGAGCCGGGGTCCTGGAGCAGCTCCCGGAGAACTTCTTCGCCGGCCAGTGCGTCGAACAGGGCCTGGTTCGAAAGAGCGGCCTGGAACAGCGCGTCTCGCTCGTGCGGCGTGAGCGTGCCGGTGGCATAGCCGCCGAGGAGCTTCTCGATCTCGTCGTGGTTAAATCCGTTGGCGGGCGGGCTGGTCATTTTTCTGCCTCCCAACTTCCTCCCATCAATTCGAGCAGTTGCTTGCGGCAGCGAAAATCCCAGGTGTAGACGGTGTTGATGGACTCGGCCCCGAAGTGTTTCTGGATTTCTGGAAAGGTCCGGCCCTCAAGCTTCAACCGCATCAGCTCCCGGCAGCGATCGCCCAGCCGGCCGATGGCGGCCGAAAGCCGCTCCACTCGCTCGCGCCGTTCCAGCGCGGCCTCCGGATCCTCGGCCAGGTCGGGTAACTGGACCTCGTCGACGCTGAGGCGCGAGTATTCGCCGCGGCGCTGCGACTTGCGTCGGAGGCCGGCCATCTTGAACCTCACAATCTGCAGCGACAACGGAATCAACTCCTCAATGCGCGCGACCTGCGGATACTTTTCTTCGAGCAGAATCAACACTTCCTGCGCGAGATCCTCGGCCACGTCCCTCGCTATACGTGATGCCGCGAAGGCGACAATCCTTTCACGCAGCCGCCCCAGGATGAGGTCGCGTTCCACTGCCTCGATTGTATCCGAGGGCGGAGTTGTGGTGGGAGTGCAAGCCTATGTTAGACTTGGGGTTCTGATGACCGCAAGAGTTCCGCTGCGTAAATGATTCGCCTCTTCCGCGTATTCATTCCCACGTCTGTTGTCGCGCTGATCCTCTCCGAATTCTTCCTCGTCCTGGCCTGCTACGTGGTGGCCATCTATATCATCCTGGATTTCCAGTTCACCAACGAGTTCGTGATGTTCCTGCTCTACGAGGGCGGACTGCTGAAAACCGGCGTAGTGGTTGCGACTGTGATGGGCGGGCTCTACGCCATAGATCTCTACTCGCAGATCAAGGTCAAGTCGCGAGCCCGGCTGTTGCAGGATCTGTGCCAGGTATTCGGCATCGCGCTGCTGGCGCAGGGCCTGATTTCCTACGCCCTTCCGGCGGCCCGGATGGGACGCGGCGGAATGCTCTACGGAAGCCTGGCCGCGGGAACCGCGCTGTTCGCCTGGCGCGTCTTCTACAGCGCCGTGATTCTGGATGTAGTCGGCGGACAGAAGATCCTATTTATCGGGGCGAACGAAGTGGTGCGGGACATCGCGGCGCACATCGTGGCGAACCCCGAGTTGGGTTTGCAGGTGGCCGGCTACCTGCTGGCCAGCGAGCCGGCGGATACTCCGCTCCCGGGCGGCCGCGCGCTGGGAGTGGTGAGCGACGTGCGCAAGGTGGCCGAGCAGGTGCATCCGGGGCGGATCGTCGTGGGGATGTCGGAGCGCCGCGACCGCATGCCCGTTCAGGAACTGCTGGAGCTGCGGTTCTCGGGTTATCTGATCGAGGAGGCGGGGGCGACGTATGAAGCGGTGTGCGGGCGCATTTGCACCAAGGAGCTGCGTCCGAGCCAGCTCATCTTTTCCGGCGCGTTAGGGCCGCGGCGCGGCAGCCTGCTGATCCAGACCGCGCTAAACTACGCGGCGTCGCTGTTTGGCGCTATCGTGTCGCTCCCGGTGATGGCGCTGGTGGCGCTGCTGGTGAAGGCGACGTCGCCAGGGCCCGTGCTCTACCGGCAGACGCGCGTGGGCAAGGACGGCCGGCTGTTCACGGTGTACAAGTTCCGGTCCATGCGGGCGGACGCGGAGAAGAACACCGGCGCGGTGTGGGCGGTGAAGGACGATCCGCGCGTCACTCCGGTGGGCAAGTGGCTGCGGCTGCTGCGGCTGGATGAGCTGCCGCAGTTTTTCAATGTGCTGAGGGGCGAGATGTCGCTGGTGGGGCCGCGGCCGGAGCGTCCGGAGTTCGTTCAGACGCTGTCCGAGCAGATCCCTTATTACCGGCAACGGCACTGCGTGAAGCCGGGCGTCACCGGATGGGCGCAGATCAACCATAAGTACGGCGACACTATGGAGGATGTGATCACCAAGCTCGAATATGATTTGTACTACATCAAGCACATCTCGCCGAGTCTGGACGCTTACATCATTTTTCATACTTTGAAGACCATGTTGCAGTCGCGAGGAGCACAGTAGGCCCGGACTACGGCGAAGCCGTAGTCCGAGCCGGGTGTTGGGTGATGGGTGTTGAGTGGCGCGGCCTTGGGCGGTGTTTGGGAGTTTGGACATTTCCACACAGGGTCCGAGGCGATCGCCGATAGTCGACACCGCGCCGGGTACGGTGCGTACCGGTCTCCTCGACGCTACTCCGCTGACCGCGATCCAAACTTGGCAACCGCTCGAGTGGCGAAAATCCGTGGCGCTGGCGGTTTAATCGCTGCGGAGCGCGTCCATTGGATCCATGGACGCGGCTTGACGGGCCGGGACGTAACTCGCAGCCATTGCCGCCGCAACGACGATGATTCCGGATGTCGCGTACGCGATCGGGTCAAGAGGGGTGACACCGAACAGCAGGGAAGCGATCCAACGCGACAGACCAGCGGCTGAGGCTAAACCAATAGCGCCACCGATGCATGTAAGAATCAGGCCCTGGCGGACGAACAGCGCCTTGACCGCTCTGGGCTCGGCGCCCAGCGCAAGGCGGATGCTTACCTCACGCTGCCGCTGTGCTACCGCGTAGGCGAGGACGCCGTAGAGCCCGACAATCGCGAGCGCCAACGCCATCGCCCCAGCGATGCCAAGCAGAACGAGCGTGAAGGATGTGCGCGCCGTGGAGAGCCGATAGACATTTTCTAGAGTCCGCACCTTGGCCAACGGCAATCCGGGATTCACGGCGTGGATCGCAGCGGTCACGTCCCTTAGGAGCGCTTGCGTGCCGGCACGCTCGCTTCGAATCGCGAATGTGACACCACGGCGAACGGCGATCGAGCCGCCTGGCAGTACCGGCGGCGTAACGCCGGCACGCAAATAGACGGTCGCGGGCGCCGGCTTGTGAACGCCGTCCGCGTAGACGTTTTCCACCACGCCCACCACCTCGGTCCAAGGGCCGTCTCTGCCAACCCGGATCCGCTTGCCCAACGCGTTGGCAGGCTCGCCCCAAGTCTCGCGAGCCATGTTCTCAGAGACGGCCGCGACATATCGTTGACCGAACACATCCGCCCACGTGAAATCGCGCCCGGCCACCAGTCGCGTGCCTTGCGCAACACGAAGACCGGGCGAGATGTTCTTGATGGCCCGGTTCGGAGGCATCTGGTCCAGGGGAGTCTTGCCTTCGACCGCAACGACCATTCCATTGCCGTACTCCAATTCCATCGGCAGTCCGCTGGCGAAGCCGGTGGCCGTCACGCCGGGAATAGCAGCAAGCCTTTCCAGAATCTCAGCCTGCATGCGGATGACCCGCTCCGGCTCCGGCGTCAGCGCCTCGGGGATAGAAATGCGGACGGTCTGGATCCGCTCGGGATGGGTGAAGCCCGGCATGACCGCTCGCAAGGCAAGGAAGGTTCGGATCATTAGCCCGGACGCCACCAGGAGAACAAGCGCAAGCGCCACCTGCGCGACGACGAGTCCATTCTGGGCACGCAGTTGCCATACCCCTTGTGTCGCTCCGCGCGCATTCTGCATCCGGCCAGGGTTGCCGCACTTGAGCACGGCGACCAATCCAAACAACATGCTCAACACCAGTGAGCACCCCAGCACAAATGCCAGGGCCGTGGCGTCAAGAGAGATTTCCGCAAGCCTCGGCAGACTGGCCGGCCCCTGTGTGACCAACACCCTGAGGCCCAGGTAGGCAAACGCCAGACCAAGGCCGCCGCCCAGGATGCCGAGGGTCAGACTCTCGACCAGCAGTTCACGAGCAATCCTTCCCCATCCTGCGCCAAGCGCCGCGCGAATCGCAAACTCCTGCCGCCGGGCCTGTGCACGCACGAGTACAAGGTTCGCCACATTGGCACATACAAGCAAAAGCACCAGCCCGAGCGCGGCCATCAGCACTTTTAGTCCGGCGCCCACGTCCCCCACTACGTCCTCCTTCAGCGGACGCAAGTTGGGCCTGACTTGGAGTTCGTTGAGCATTTTTCCCACCCCGATGCTCTCGGCCCAGGTCTTCCAAACACGCGCCGTATCCTGGTTCGCCAAGGCGGGCGTGACGCCCGGCTTGAGCCTTGCAATGCCGCTATAGCTGAACACGTCCGGCCTGAGCTGGCTGAGGGGAAAGCGTTGCGGGAGAAACACGTCGGGGGAGCGATCCAAGAATCGGAAGTCGGGCGGCATCACTCCGATCACCTGGCGCGGAACGAAATCGATGACTATGGTGCGGCCCAGAACCTCCGCATCCGCTCCGAACTTGTGCTGCCAGTAACCGTGACTGAGGATCGCGGTTTCCGGTGTGCCCGGAGTGTCGTCCTCCTTGGAGAACCACCGGCCGAGATACGGCGGCACGCCCAGCGCCGGCAGCACACCCTCCGTCGCGGTTACGCTCACGATCTGCTCGGGGTCCCCGATGCCGGTCACGGTGGCTGCGCCGAGGGTCCAGACACCGAACCTCTCGAAAGTCCGTGAGTCCACCTTGCAGGCAGCATACATGCCGGGCGAGAGCTCCGCATTCTCGAAGCGCTGCCCTTGAATCACGAACGTATTGGCCACCCCCACCAGCGCATCCGGTTCAGGATAGGGTAAGGGCCGGATCAGCACGCCGTTCAGCACGCAGAAGATCGCCGTATTGGCGCCGATGCCCAGAGCAAGCGAAAGTAGTGCTGCGGAACTGAATCCGGGCTTGGTCCGAATCATCCGCAACGCATGCCGGACATCGCGTAGCGCTCCTTCAACGAAGGTGAGTGTGTTCATTCGATAGATCTCCTCGACGATCAAGGTCGCGTTGCCGAGTTTCCTTTGCGCCGCTGAGCGAGCCTCCGCCGGTTCCATTCCGCGTTCTATGTACTCTTGGGCGGTTACGTCCAGGTATGACTCGAGCTCCTCGCGTTGCTCAACATCCGCTTCTTCACGGTGAAAGAATCGCCGCCAGTTCATCCCTGCTTCTCCGGGACGGGATTCAAGATGCGGCCAATAGCGCGCACCAGTTGTTCCCAGCGGGATGTCTGCGCGGAAAGCTGTCTCTTGCCCTCGGGCGTGAGCCTGTAGTACTTGGCTTTTCGATTGTTCTCGGACGTCCCCCAGAACGATGCAATCCAACCTCGATTCTGTAGGCGGTGCAACGCTGGGTAGAGCGAACCATGCTCAACCTGAAGGACCTCTTCCGAGCGCCGCTCGATGGCGTGGGCGATGGTCTGTCCATGAGCAGGGCCCAGGACGAGCGTCCGGAGGATCAGCATGTCCAGGGTTCCCTGAACCATCTCGGACTGGAGCGGGGATTGGCGTCGCGGCATATTCTCCTATCGATGATCGACTAGTACGGACACATACACAATACGCTCATCTTGAGAGAACGTTTCCTGTTTTTTAAAGATGATCGATGGGAGGGTGAGGGAGCGCTGGGAGACGTCACGGGGTGCGGCGACTGTCCGAAAGTAGCGACCTGCCGCACAGGGCTTCGGAAAGTAGTAACCGCCAGCCGCCCGGTGTTGAGGCTGGGGGACCGTCTCATAGTTTCCAATCTCCAGGCGCGGCCTTCGGCCGCGTGTGGAGCTGGCGAATAGCAAATGGCGAGCCCAACATGCGAGAACGCCTGTGTCACTGGCTGGTAGAATAGGGGCCGCTATGGTTGGCTCAACACGCAGGGGGTTCCTCCGCGGCACGCTGGGAGCGGCCTGGACCGGCGCCACTGTCATGGAGCAGGCATTTTTCCGGGCGGCCGCCGCAAGGGCGCAGGCGCCGGGCGCGCCGGCGAAGCTCTTTGAGATCGAGAAGATCGCCGAAGGGGCGTATCTGGCCGTGGCGCGGCCGCAGGCGCTGATCAATTCCAACGCCGCGATTTTCGTGAAGGCCGAGGACGTGCTGGTGGTGGACACGCACTCCAAGCCGTCGGCGGTTGCGGCACTGGTGGGGCAGATCCGGAAGGAGGTGACCACCAAGCCGGTTCGTTACATCGTCAATTCGCATTTCCATTGGGATCACACGCAGGGCACGGCCGGCTATCGAAAACTGGCTCCCGGCGCGCAGATTCTGACCTCAACGCCGACCGCGCGGCTACTGGGAGAGTTGGGCGCGGCGCGATTGAAGGAGTCAGTGGAGCAGACGCGCAAAAGCCTGGACTCGATGCGGGATAAGGCCAGCGCAGCCAAGAACGACGAAGAGCGCCGCTTCTACCAGGACCAGGCCGAGCAGATGGCGGCGTATCTCAAAGAGATGCAGGGCTATCAGCCTGAGCTTCCCACGCTGACGTTCGACCGCACGCTGGTGATACGCGACAAATCTCAGGAATTGCATCTGGCGTTTCGCGGGCGGGCGCATACGGCGGGCGATGTCTGCGTGTTTTCGCCTGCGACGAAGGCGCTGGCGACGGGCGACGCGCTGCACGGTTTCATGCCGTTCATCGCCGACGGATATCCGGCGGAATGGCCCCGTACGCTCTATGGTTGGGCCACAGAGTTCGCTTTCGAACACGTGCTGCCCGGACACGCCGGTGCGCAACACTCGCGGGACCGCTTGTACCAGATGGCGGGCTATATCGAAGAGCTGACCGACGCGGTGAAGAAGGGAAAGGAAAAAGGCCAGGCGGTGGCGGACTTGCAGAAGAGCATCCTACCGGCTTCGCTAAAGTCCTTCGAATTCGGCGGCTACGGCGCGTTCCTGGCGGGGTCGCTGATCAAGTACCGTCTACATCCTCCGGGTGCGGCGGGCGCCGAGATGGTGGCCGATGGAGTTCGGACCAACGTCGAGCACGTGTACGCCGCGCTGGACCGCGCTTAAGTTTTTGCTCATAAGGCGAAAGAAATCGCCCGGATGCGGCGACAAATCGATTGGTGCTCTCCACATTCATCCTTGTTCTCCTGGCCGCGCAGGCGGGGGCGGAGGTTTCGCCCGCGGATCTCAACCGCATTCAGGTGGGCCAACACGCGCCCGACTTCACAGCGCTGACTCCAGGGGGGAAGCCGGCCCGCCTGTCGGACTACCGGGGAAAGAATGTGGTGCTGGTGTTCTACCGAGGGCACTGGTGACCCTATTGCGTCACCCAGCTCGTGGAGCTGCACAATCTGACGCCTGAGGACAGGAAGGCGTCGACGGTGATTCTGGGAGTGAGTCCGGATGCGCCAGACAAAGTGAAGAACGTGGTCGCAAAGGTGACCGCGCGCACGAACCGGGAGTTCGGCGTGACACTGCTGGCCGATCCGGATCACAGCGTGATCGATCAGTATGGCTTGCGCAACGAAGAGGCAGCGAAAAAGGGGCGGTTCCTTCCGCATCCGACGACCTACGTCATCGACGGCGAGGGAGTGGTGCGGTGGAAGTTCACCGAGGTCAACTATAAGGTCCGGCCATCGAACGAGATGATTCTGAAAGAGCTGGAGAAGCTGCCCAGGTAAACGGTTGTCTATTGGGTAGCGCGTTAAAAGCTGGCGCCGTCGGTTACACTAGCGGGAGAGATGGCAACCACGGCCGCGCCGGATATCGAGACCATTCGCCGAGACGAGCTGACGCCTCTCTATCACGTGGTGCTGCTGGACGACGACGAACACACCTACGACTACGTGATCGAGATGCTGCAGAAGCTGTTTCTTCTATCCAAGGAGGAAGCCTTCCGGCGGGCGGTGGAAGTGGACACCTACGGGCGGACCATCGTGATCACGTGCGAGCTGCCGCAGGCCGAGTTCGCGCGTGACCAGATTCACGGATACGGCGCCGACCCGCGGATGCCCGAGAGCCAGGGCTCGATGTCGGCGGTGGTGGAGCCAGCCGCGAAGCAGGTCTGAGCCACGCGCTCACTCCAACGCGAACATCATCAGCGCGCCGCCGGCGGCGACGGCGACATACTGCTTGCCCTCGCTAAGGAAGCTGATGGGCGCGGCCCAGATGGGCCCGCCGGTGCGGAAACGCCATAGCAGTTTCCCACCTTCCGCGTCCAAGGCGAAGAAGTCGCCTTCCATCGTTCCTGAGAATACAAGGCGGCCGGCCGTGGAGAGGATGCCGGACCAGGGCGGCGTGTGGACCTTGAACTCCCACCGCGTCTCGCCGGTGAGCGCGTCGAGGGCGCGAAGGGCGCCCCAGCCTTCTTCGTTGGGAATCTTCCTCCGCGCCGCGCCGGTAAAGACTTTGCCCGGCTCGTAATTCGCTTCCGTGCGTAAATAAATTCCGCCGAGCTCGCGAACGTTCTGATAGAACAGGCCGGTCTGCGGACTGTAAGACGGGCTGTGCCAGTTGGCGGAACCGTCGTCGTCCGGATAGACGACAGCGCCTTCCGCGCTGGGAACGGTGGCCGGATTCGGAATGGGGCGGCCGCGCGGGTCCAATCCCTTCGCCCAGTTCTGGCGGGCGAAGGGGCGGGCGGAGAGGAACTCGCCGGTAATGCGATCCAGCATGTAGTAGAAGGCATTGCGATTGGCGAAGAGCATCAGCTTGCGCGGTTTACCGCGATATACCGCGTCCAGCAGCACGGGGATCTGGTTGGCGTCGATATCGTTGACGTCGTGCGGAATGAACTGGAAGTGCCATTTGAGCTTGCCGGTGTCCGCGTCCACGGCGATGACGCAATCCGAGTAGAGATTGTCGCCTTCGCGCACGTCGCCGATGTAGTCCGGCCCGGGATTGCCGGTGCCCCAGTAGAGCAGGTTGGCTTCGGGATCATAGGAGCCGGTGAGCCACGTGGTGGCGCCGCCGGTTTTCCAGCTTTCGCCGGACCAGGTTTTGTTGCCGGGTTCGCCGGGAGCGGGAGTTGTCCAGAAGCGCCAGACGCGCTTGCCGGAGTTCGCGTCGTAGGCGTCGAGGAATCCGCGCACTCCATACTCGGCGCCGGCGATGCCGACGATGATCTTGTCCTTGACGGCGAGGGGAGCGGCGGTGATGGTATAGCCGGCCTTGTAGTCGGCGACGGGAATGTCCCATTGCAGCCGCCCGCTCTTGCGGTCGAGAGCGACGAGGTGGGCGTCGATGGTGCCGATGAAGATCTGGTTGCCGAGCGCCGCGACGCCGCGGTTGACTTGTCCGCAGCAGGCTGCTACGCCGTCGGGGATGGCGCGGCGGTAGGACCACAGAGGCCGGCCGGTCTTCAGGTCGAGCGCGGTGACGTCGCTGGGCGGCTCGGCGAGATAGAGGACGCCGTCGAAGACCAGCGGCGTGGCTTCAAACTTCGCGCGTGAGAAGATCTGGTGCATCCACGCCGGCTTCAGGTGGGCGACGTTGTCGCGAGTGATCTGGGCCAGTGGCGAATAGCGCTGGGCCTCGTACGTGCCGGAATAGGTGAGCCAGGCGCCCGGCTCGGAGCCGGCGCGCAGGATCCGCTCGTATGAAACCTGGGCTGTCGAGACAGCGGCGGCGAGAAGGAGCAAGCCGGGAAGTTTCATCGGAGCGACACCATGTAGGCGACAAGATCGTCCACTTCAGACGGCGTGAGGAGGGACCCGTACGCGGGCATCGGCGATTTCCCGAAGTCTTTCTGAATGTCAGCAAGCTCGCTCTTCCAGAAGGAGTGGGTGTTGCCGGAGAGATCGCGCACCTGAAGAGAGAAGGTGTCTTCATTGATGCGTACTGCGGTGAGGCGGCGGCCTTGACTGGTGGTGAGGCGCATCTGGAGGAAGCCTGCCGGGACGTCCTTGGACGGATCGAGTAAGGCCTCACGCAGGTAGGCGGCGCCGGTGCGGGCTCCAATTCCGGCGAGGTCGGGACCGACGGGCTGGCCGCGGCCGGAGAGCGTGTGGCAGCCGGCGCAGTTCCCTTTGGTTTCGTAGAGCGCGCGGCCGCGAGCCGCGTCCCCGGGGACTGGGCGGGTTTCGGCCGCGGCGCGCCCGAGAGAGCGGACGAAGGAGGCGGTCTGCTGTGCCTGCCGGTCGCTGAAGGGCGTTCCCGGCATTTCCGTGCCGGGAATGCCGCGGCGGATGATGCGCAGGAGCGCGGCCTCGTCCGCGGCGTGGCGGAAGGCCGTGGTGGCGAGGACGGCTCCGCGTCCGCCTTCGCCGCGAGGTCCGTGGCAGTGGGCGCAATGCGAGCGGAAGAGCTTTTCGCCCTGAGCGGCATCGTTCGGGGCGGGCTGGGCGAGAAGAGCGCAGGTGAGGAGGAGAGCCGAAGCCAGTCGCAAGAGGATGGTCCTTATTCTGGTTAGGCTACCATCGGGTTCAGCGGGGCGGGGGGAGGGGTTGTCATGGACGTTGGAGTTGTTAGGCATGATTTTCGCCCGTGACACGGCCGGCATGCGTTTTCCGGAACGCGCTGAAGTGGATCGTTTTGGCGGAATCTAATCAGGCTCGCTGACTACCTCGACCGCGTTGATCCGTGGCATCGTTGGGCACCGGCCGCAGCCATAGCGTCAGCTTGCCCTGCGCGTCGAGCTCCACTCACGCTCGGTAAGCGTCACGCACCGGACTTGCGTTTCCGCTGCCGCGTGTGATACCTCAGTCTGTCCAGGAGGTGGTATGAGCCTTGTCCGCTCTGTCCCGGGGATTCTTGCAGGCGCGGTTTTTCTTCTTACATCTTGTGAAAGCGGCCCGACACCGCCGGCCAAAGGCACGCCGGCGTTTTCGTGGGCTGCGGCAAAAGAGAACTTCAGCGCCGGCGACTATGTCAAGACCGGCGAGCACCTTGAGCAGCTCACTAAAACCAACAACGAGTTCACGGCCCGCGCCTGGCCCTGGCGCCTCGTGATCATGTCCGGAATCGTCGCCGGCTACATGGATGTCGGCGACAAGTTCGAGGCCGGGATGCAGGCCAACAAGAACAACCCCACGCCGTTCCGCAAGCGGATGTCGGACGCGCGCTCGGCGGCCTCGCAAGCCGCCCTCGTCTTCGCCGAGTCCTTCGGTCAATTCGAGAAGTCTTCGAAGGACGCCCAAATACCCCTCGCTTTCTCAAGCCCGATCGGGAGCGCCGTTCCGTTAGCCCGCCTGAACCAAGTGGCTAATGGAATCCTCCCGGCGCCCTCCGAAATGGACACGTTACAACGCGAAGCGATCCGGCGGGGCGTTTTGCTGGCTTCCTGCCAGGCGGCCGGCGCGCCGAACGACCCGGCCAAGGCAGCCGACGTCCTGAAGGACGGCAACGCATCCGTGTCCCGCCCGGCCTTCCTGCGCGCGATGGCGCAGGCGTTTTACGACCAGGCCGGCGTCTTCGGCAAGCGCAAGCTGGACCTGCCCGACCGGCGGACATTTTTCCTCACGCGCGCCGCCGATCTGGCAAAGCAACTGCCCGACTCCAAGGAGAGCAAGGAGTTCACCAAGAAGATCGAGGCGGATCTCAAAGCGAGATAGAACGTCGTCAGGTGCTTGCTCCCGCCGCCGCCGGCCGGTCCGGCTGGGCGATGTCGGTGATGCGCATCTCGCGGTGCAGCATGAAGTAGACGGTCAGAAGCGTCACCAGTCCCAGGCCCATCAAGGAAAGAAAGGCGATCAGGCGGTCGACGAAGCGGACTGGCGCGAACGCTTCGCCGGCATCCTGGCACACCAGGACCATCCATTGCAGTTTGGGGTGCTCGCCGCCGAGTCCGGCATCCGCGTATCCGATCAGCGTCCGCCCCGCGCCGCGCACGTCCGAAACCAGGTACCCCGCGCGGCGGGCGGGATTGGCGTCGAGCTCCTCGCGCACGGTTTCGAACTCGTTGGATTTAGCTTTCATGACTTGGCTGACCTGCGGCCCGGCCACAATCATACCGTCCTCGCGCACCAACAGCGTGCGGGAGGAGCGGCCTAGCTGGACGCGGTTGACGATCGGGAACACGCTCGAGACGTCCACCAGCGCATCCAGCGTGCCGATGAGGTGGGTGGCGCCTTCCTCGTACACCGGCAACCCAACGCCGATGTAGTAGGTTTTCGACGCGTCGTCGAACAGCACGTCGGTCAGGCTGACCGCTCCGCGCCCACCGGCGTAGATGTTCTGCCAATATTCTTCGTCTGCCTGGTAGTAGTCGATCGTCTTACGGGTGGCTGCGACCGTAGCGCCCCGCACGTCGGTGAGCGTGATGCGAAGGAACCGCGGATCGGCATCGCGAAGCCGCCGCAGCACGTGCGAGGCCGGCGAATTGAGGATCTGGCGAACGGTGGGCTCGGCGGCGGGCGAATTCCACTCCTTGTCGATTCTGGTGATTTTCACGCCAATGGCGTCTTCGCTCATTCCCTGGTAGGCGCGGTTGGCCGCGGCCGCGGCCTGGATCACTTCGGGGCTGGCGGCGATCTGGCCGGCTTGGACGACGCGGTCGCTGACAAACTGTGAGAGCGCGCCCGCGGCGGTTTCGGCGATCGCCTTATAGTTGCCGCCGATAGTGCTTTCAAGCGCCTGGTCGGTGCGCGAAATCCCGTACAGTCCAGCCAGGCAGATCGGTATCAGGACGACCAGCAGAGCGGTCAGCAGTCTGCCGGGAGAAACCCGAATCTCAAAGTGCTCTTGCAAAGGCATCCCCGGGGTCCTCCTTTCGGAAAGGGTTGGTACGATGCGGCCGGGCAGCCTGCGTCAAAAACCGGTTTGAGGGGAGCAGCATCCAGACCACCAGCCTTTTCGGTATGGCTATCTGATAGAACGCTGGCCAGCCGGTAAAAGTTACTTCCGGACGAGCCGTGGGAATGTATTCATTATCAATGGATTACGGATTGGGCCTCAACATGCATGGAAGGTGCGGGGGAACTTCAAAAATGAGAATCAGACGTTGGTTTCTGTTCACGGGGGTCAGTTTGGCGGCTTTGGCCGCCGCGGGCTGCAGTTCGCAGGGCCCGGCATCCGAGGCTCTGGCGCCGGATGCGAAAAACCCTGCCGCGAAATCCGCCCTTCCGGCACAAGCCGGCGGAAGTGGATTTTTTTCGCGCGTACAGCCGGTGACGCTGCCCGAAGGCTCGATGGTGAAAATCCGCACGACGAACACGCTCTCGACCAAGGTCAATCACGCTGGTGAACCGTTTGCCGCTTCGCTCGAGGAACCACTTATTGTGGATAACCGGGTGATCTCACAGAAGGGCGCGAATGTGCAGGGCGTCATCGCCGACGCCGATCCGGGCGGCAGGGTGAAGGGCGTCGCCAGGATTGCGGTCCGGCTGACCAGCATTCAGACCGCCGGGGGGAGGGCGGAAGTTTCGACGAATACCGTCGCGCACCAGGCGAATGCCACGAAGCGGAAGGATGCGGCGAAAATCGGAATTGGCAGCGGCGTGGGCGCGGTGATCGGCGCCTTGGCCGGAGGCGGCAAAGGCGCAGCGATCGGCGCCGGGGCGGGGGCCGGCGCGGGCACCGGACTGGTGCTGGCTACACGCGGCGATGCGGCCGTGCTGCCAAGCGAGAGCGTCCTGCAGTTCCGACTGACCGCGCCGCTTACTGTCAACGTGAAGTAGCCGGGCGTGCTAAAAAAGCCTTGGGTCGAATATCGTATTCGTCCGGGGAGTAATGCCTCGGGTTTCCTGAAAGCAGCAGCCACATATTCACGACTCGCGGGTGTATACTGCTTCACCAGCCGGCAAATAGCCGTCCTGGAAGGGGACCCCGTATGTCTATCTCGGCTGCTTCGTTTTTGCGCCTCACCATTGCGTTCGCCGCTACGTCAGGCATTTTCATCCACGCCCAGACTGAAAAAGCTCTGTTGAGCGGGTCAGTCCTCGATTCCAGCAGCTCGGCTGTTGCCGGCGCCCAGGTGACGGCGACGCACGCGGGCACTGGCATCCGGCGCGCGGCAACCACCAACGATCAGGGTCTGTTCACTTTGCCTTCGCTCGATCCGGGCACCTACGATTTGACGGTCCAGAAAGAAGGGTTTCGCGGCATCCAGCGCGCTGGCTTGAAACTGGACGTGGCGCAAGTGGCCCGTCTCGATTTCATTCTGGAAGTGGGCGCCGTCAACGAGCAGGTGACGGTCAGCGCGCAGGCGGTGATGCTGGAGACGGGCTCGGCTTCCCTGGCTCACACCGTGGAGAACCAGCGCATCGTGAACCTGCCGACCAACGGGCGGAACAGCTACGGTTTCGCCACCCTGATACCCGGAGTGCGCGCGTCGCGCGGCTTTACGCAGGTGGCGTACGGCATGTACAACGACCAGTTCGTCTCCATCAACGGGTCGCGGCCGAATCAGAATTCTTTTCTGCTTGACGGCGGCGTGAATTCCAATCCGGCATTTAATGGGCCGGCGATGTTTCCGTCTCTCGACAGCGTGGAAGAGTACAAAGTCCAGACCAACAATTACAGCGCCGAGTTCTCCAACGCAGCGGGGGGCGTGGTCAATCTGGTGACGAAATCCGGATCCAATCAGTTTCACGGCGCGGTGTTCGAATTCCTGCGCAACGACAAGCTGGTAGCCAACGATTTTTTTGTTAACCGCGCCGGCCTGCCCAAGTCGCCTTTCCGCTTTAACCAGTTCGGCGCGGCGGTGGGCGGGCCTATCCGCAAGGACCGCACTTTCTTCTTCGGATCGTACGAGGGGCTGCGCTGGGTTCGCAGCCTGATTACGGCGGGCTCCATGCCCACGCTGCTGGAGCGCGGCGGAGACTTCTCGCAGACCCGCAATGCCGCCGGCCAGCAGGTGGTGGTCTTCGACCCGTTCACCACGGCGCCCGATCCGGCCCGGCCGGGCCGCTCGATCCGCCAGCCGTTCGCCGGCAACGTGATCCCGTCGAACCGCTTCGATCCGGTAGCCCTGAACCTGCTGGCGTACTTTCCGGCGCCGAACGCTCCCGGAGCGCAGTTCACGAACGTCAACAATTTCACCAGCAACCCGTCGGCACCGATCACAAAAAATACAGTCTCCGCCCGCATCGATCACGCGTTCAGCGATCAGCAGCGGCTCTACGGGCGATTCACGCTCAATAACACACCGCATCACCGGCCCTCCATTTACGGCGACACGGCGGAGTTCAGAGTTTCCTCGCCGGTGCTGGGGAACGACCAGCTGAATCAGCGCTCCGTGGTTCTGAACTACAATCATGTCCTGAAGCCGACGCTGGTGATGGAGCTGAGCTCCAGCTTCCTGCGCTATTCCATCCAGCGCACCGGTCCGGCACTGGATTTCGACGCACGCAAGCTCGGCCTGCCCAATTCGCTCGGCCAGTTGTATGGCGCGCTTCGTCCGTGTTTTCCCAGCGTGGCGATCACGGGGCTGGGAGTGACGATTCAGGCGCCGGACTCGGGCGGCGGCCTGCTGGGTAGTTGCGGACTGCTGCACGACGGCTACGAGACGTTCGCGGAGTATGCGAATTTCTCCAACATCCGCGGCAGCCATACGCTGAAGTTCGGTGGGAATTTCGGCACCAGCCGACTGTCTACCGGCCGGTACGGGGGCGCCAGCCTGAGCCTGAGCTTCAATCCTTCTTTCAGCCAGGGGCCGGACCCGGTGGTGGCCTCGTCCGCCGCGGGTGTTGGGTGGGCGTCGTTCCTGCTGGGAACCGGCGGCGGCAGTGTGAACAGCGACGGACCCGGGCAGAACCACCTTTTCCGCATGTACGGTTTTTATTTCCAGGACGACTGGAAAATCTCGCGCAAACTGACTGTGAACCTCGGCATTCGCTACGACGAAAGCCTGCCTTGGACCGAGCGGTATAACCGGCAAACCGATTTCGACTACAGTGCAACGTCGCCGCTCTCGACTCCGGCTTTCGCGGTCCGCGGCGGTCTGGCGTTTCCCGGCGCCGGCGGCCTGGACCGGGGCGGATTCAATCGCGACCGCAACAACATCGCCCCGCGCTTCGGCTTCGCTTATTCGCTTACTCCCAATACGGTGGTGCGCGGCGGCTTCGGAATCTTCACGGCTCCCATCACGGGCGGCGGCTACAACGGCGCGGCCGTTCCCATCAGCGGATACCAGTCGTCGACCCAGTGGGTGGGCACGCTGGACGGAGTGACCCCGACCGCGCTTCTGTCCAATCCTTTCCCGGATGGCTACATCCGGGCGACGGGCAGCTCTTTGGGGCTCGGCACGCTACTGGGCCAAAGCGTCACCGGAATGGACCGCGGACGCCGCAATCCCTACGCCGAGCAGTGGAATCTCAATATTCAGCAGACTCTGCCGGCGCGCTTTCTGCTGGATGTCGCCTATGCCGGGAGCCGCGGGCTGATGCTGTTCGGCAACCTGAATCCGAACCAGCTTTCAAACGACCTGCTTTCGCTGGGCGACCAGTTACGCCAACTGGTGCCGAATCCCTTCTTCGGCAAAATCACCACCGGGCCGGTGTCGTCGGCGACGGTCCCGCGGAATCAGCTTCTGCGGCCTTATCCGCAGTTCAGCGGCGTAACCATCGGAAACATGTCCTACGGCGCGTCCACATATCACGCGATGCAGATGAAAGTGGAGCGGCGGTTTTCCCAGGGCTTTAGCTTTCTATTCAGCTACACCTTCTCAAAGTTGATGGACGATGTGGGCGCGACGACCACCGGCTTCCCGGGCGAGCCTTTTGCCGGCGACAACATTCAGGACTTCAACAATCGCCGCAACGAAAGGTCCGTGGCCTCTTACGATGCGCCCCACTGGGCGGCCATCAATAGCGTTTGGGAGCTTCCGTTCGGCAAGGGCAAAAAGTACCTGGCGGGGCGGGGCGTGCTTCAGGCGGCGCTGGGCAACTGGCAGATCAACGGCATCGCCACATTCCGCAGCGGCGTGCCGCTGAGCCTGGCCATGGCCTCGAATACGTTGTTCAATTTCGGCGGCCCGCAGCGTCCGAACTGGACGGGGCAAAGCGGCGAGCTGCCCGGATCGATCTCGTCGCGGGTCAACAAGTTCTTCGATCCAAACGTCTATACCGCCCCGGCAACGTACACGTTCGGCAACACGCCCCGCTTTATAGCCGCTCTGCGCGGACCGGGTTCGAACAATCTTGATTTTTCGCTATTCAAGAACATTCCGCTTTACGAGCGCTGGATGCTCCAGTTCCGCGCCGAGTGGTTCAACGTGGCCAATCATCCGGAGTTCGGGCTGCCGAGCACCGCGATTGGCGCGTCTACGGCGGGAGTGATCAGCAATCAGGCTAATTCGCCGCGCGATGTGCAGTTGGCGTTGAAGCTGACTTTCTGAGGGCTGCGATACGGCGAGGGCATCGCAACTTGTAGACCGCCACCTCGGATTCTATGCCGTCTCAACGCCCGCCGCTTTTTCCAAGCCGCGCTCCCTCACTTCCAGTTCACGCATTCGGAATTTCTGGATCTTGCCGGTAACCGTCATCGGGAAGGCGTCGACGAA
>JACXTT010005938.1_pt1 | contig 17582 bp, 17 predicted proteins | sample 9270951 | NCBI WGS metagenome assembly JACXTT01 (sample SAMN15532306, study PRJNA645909) | rock metagenome | isolation source: weathered quartz diorite | place: Puerto Rico | collected 2017-06-21 | reverse complement strand
GCGGGTCCACCAGCACGTAGCAGACATCGGAGATCAGGCGCGTGACCAGCCCGATCAGCGTGAACAGGTAGAGCGTGCCCAGCACCACCGGATAGTCGCGCCGCAGCACCGCCTCATAGGACAGCAGGCCCAGCCCGTCCAGCGAGAACAGCGTTTCGATCAGCAGCGAGCCGGTGAAGAAGGCGCCGATGAACGCGGCCGGAAAACCCGTCACCAGCGGGATCAGCGCGTTGCGGAATACGTGCTTCCACAGCACGCGGCGCTCGCCCAGGCCCTTGGCGCGCGCGGTCAGCACGTATTGCTTGCGGATTTCCTCGAGGAAGGCATTCTTGGTCAGCATGGTGACCACCGCGAAGCTGCCCACCACCGATGCCGTGATCGGCAGCACCAGGTGCCACAGGTAGTCCATCACCTTGCCCATCAGCGAGAGCTGCTCCCAGTTGTCGGAGGTCAGCCCGCGCAGCGGGAACCACTGCACGAAGGTGCCGCCGCCGAACAGCACCAGCAACAGCACGCCCAGCACGAAGCCGGGGATGGCATAACCCACCAGCACGATGATGCTGGTCACCACGTCAAAGCGGCTGCCCGCGCGGATGGCCTTGGAGATGCCCAGCGGCACCGATATCAGGTAGGTCAGGAAGAAGGTCCACAAACCCAGGCTGACCGACACCGGCAGCTTGGACTTGACCAGCTCCCACACGCTGCGGTGCTGGAAATAGCTCTGGCCCAGGTCGAACTGGGCAAAGCGCTTGAGCATCAGGAAGTAGCGCTCCAGCGGCGGCTTGTCGAAACCGTACAGGGCCTGGATCTCCTTGATCTTCTCGGGGTCGACGCCGCGGCGCCCGCGGTACTCGGCGCCGCCGCCGCTGGCTTCGCCGGCGCCGCCCCGCCCTTTCAGTTCCATCATCATCTGTTCGACCGGACCGCCCGGCACGAACTGGATCACCACGAAGGTCAGCGTGATGACCCCGATCAGCGTCGGGATCATCAGCAGAATGCGCTTGAGCAGGTAGGCAAGCATCGGCCGGTCCTCTTCCTTGTCTTGGTCGCGGCGGGGCGCGTCAGCGCGCCTGCGCCTGCAGGTCCGTGCGCCACCAGTGGCTCAGGATCCAGCCTTCGGCCGTGTAGTAATACGGAAGGCGCTCCGGGTAGGCCAGCGTCTTGCGGTATGACACCCGGTGCGATGCGCTGTACCAGTTCGGCACGATGTAGTAGCCATGCATCAGCACCCGGTCCAGCGCCCGCCCGGCGGTGACCAGCTCCTGCCGGGTATGGGAGTGCAGAACGTTATCCACCAGCTTGTCGACCACGGGCGACTTCAGCCCGAACAGGTTGTCCGAGCCCGGCGTGCCGGCCGCCTCGCTGGAGAAGCGGTCGCGCAGTTCGTTGCCGGGGCTTTGCGAGTCCGGGAAGCGGATCGACACCATGTCGAAGTCGAAATCCTCCAGCCGCTTCTGGTACAACGCAAAGTCCGTGGTGCGCTGGTTCACCTGGATGCCGAGCTTCTCCAGGTTGCGCACATAGGTGGTGATGACGCGACTCATGGCGCCGCCGTCGTCGAGGAACTCGAACACCAGCGTCTCGCCCTTGGCATTGCGCAGCGCGCCATCCGTATAGGTCCAGCCGGCCTGGGCCAGCAGGCGCCGTGCCTCGCGCAGGTTGTCGCGCAGCGAACGCGGCGCCGCGGTGCTGGGCTGGACCACGTCCGGGCCGAACACCTCTGGCGGCAATTCCGCGCGCAGCGGCTCAAGCAGCGCCAGCTCGCCCTGGCCGGGGTGGCCGTCGAAGGTGGCGCTGGCGGCCAGTTCGCTGTTGGAAAACCAGCTGTCCAGCCGCTTGTAGGCGCCGTAGAACAACTGCCGGTTCAGCCATTCGAAGTCCAGCGCAAGGATCAGGGCCTGGCGCACGCGCACGTCCTGGAACACCGGCTTGCGCATATTCATCACGAAGCCCTGCATGCCGGCTCCGTTGCGGTGCGGGAACTCGGTCTTCAGCAGCTCGCCGTTGCGAAAACGGGTGCCCTGGTAGCTCTTGGCCCAGTTCTTGGCCTTGTATTCGACGATGGCGTCGAACTCCCCTGCCTTGAAGGCCTCGAGCTTGGCGGTCTCGTCCTTGTACAGGCGGTAGGCCACGCGCGCAAAATTGAAGGTGCCGCGGCGCACCGCGAGATCCTTGCCCCAGTACTTCGGGTCGCGCTGGAAGATGATGCCGCGGCCGGCGTCATAGCGCTCGATCAGGTAGGGGCCGCTGGTGACCGGTGGCTCGAAGGTCAGCTTCTCGAACGGGACCTTGGCAGTCCATTTCTTCGAGAACACCGGCAGCGAGCCGACGATCAGCGGCAACTCGCGGTTGCGCTGCTTGAATTCGAAGCGCACCGTGCGCTCGCCGGCGACGATCACCGCCTTCACATCGGTACACATGCTGCGGTAGCCCGGGCTCGAGGCCTTGCTCATCAGCATGTCATAAGAATATTTGACATCCGACGCCAGCACCGGGTCGCCATTGGAGAAGCGCGCCTGTGGCCGGATGGTGAACGTGACCGACAATTCGTCCGGCGCCACCGTGATGTCCTCGGCGAGCAAGCCATAGGCGCTGGCGCTCTCATCGGCGCTGCTGATCAGCAGCGACTCGAACATCAGCGCGTTCAGGCCGGGCGCTGACGTGCCCTTCAGCGTGAACGGATTGAACTTGTCGAAACTGGTGCGCCGGTCCGGATTGGCGAGTGTCAGCGTGCCGCCGGCGGGTGCATTGGGATTGGCATAGTCGAATTGCCGGAAATCCGCCTGGTACTTCAGGTCCCCGTGCAGCGCGAAGCCATGCGCCGCCAGCGCCGGACTGGATAAGAGAGAAACCCCCGCCGCCAGCGCCATCGCCAGCCCGCTTGCGACCCAACCGCGCAGTACCGCATCCCGCCGGAAGCACTGCCATGCCGCCTGAAGCGGCCAACGTGCTTGAATAGGCATCCCGTTGGATTCCTCCACTATGACCTGTGGGGGCCCGGCATTCTGCGGCCGGGCCAAGTATGAGACAATTTTACATGCGTCGGGGGTGGCGCCAGCCATCCGGACATTCCCTCTGCGCGGCGCAATAAAAACGGCCGCAGGACAGCAAAGGCACGCGCACGGCCGCACGGCGGACGCACGAAGCGTGCCTGATACACCACCTTGGAGAATTTATGGGATTTCTGGCAGGTAAGCGGATCCTGATCACCGGCTTGCTCTCTAACCGGTCGATCGCCTATGGCATCGCATCGGCGTGCAAACGCGAAGGCGCCGAACTGGCCTTCACCTATGTCGGCGAACGGTTCAAGGACCGGATCAGCGACTTTGCCAAGGAATTCGGCACCGACCTGGTATTCGAGTGCGACGTCGGCAGCGACGAGCAGATCGCCGCGACCTTCGCCGCGCTGGGCCAGCGCTGGGAGAAGTTCGACGGGCTCGTGCACTCGATCGGCTTCGCGCCGCGCGACGCCATTGCCGGTGATTTCCTGGAAGGCCTGTCGCGCGAAGGTTTCCGCATCGCCCATGACATTTCTGCCTACAGCTTCCCGGCGCTGGCCAAGGCCGCGCTGCCGCTGCTGTCGGACAAGGCCTCGCTGCTGACGCTGACCTACCTGGGCGCCGAGCGCGTGGTCCCCAACTACAACACCATGGGCCTGGCCAAGGCCTCACTGGAAGCCAGCGTGCGCTACCTGGCCTCGTCGGTCGGCCCGCGCGGCATCCGCGCCAACGGCATCTCGGCCGGCCCGATCAAGACCCTGGCCGCCTCGGGCATCAAGGGCTTCGGCAAACTGCTCGGCCACTTCGAAGACGTCGCGCCGCTGCGCCGCAACGTCACCATCGAAGAAGTCGGCAACGTGGCCGCCTTCCTGCTGTCCGACCTGGCCAGCGGCGTGACCGGTGAGATCACCTATGTCGACGGCGGCTTCAACGTGGTCGGCGCAAGCGTCGCGGACGCAGAGTAAGCCCGTCCCGCCAGCGGGACGCAGATGAAAAAGGGGTGCCGCATCGGGCACCCCTTTTTTTGTTCCTTGCGGACCTGTGCGCGGACCAGGTCCGCCTGCATCACGCCTGCGCCGCGGCGGGCGCCCCCTGCCGGCCCATGCTCAGCATCGACCACGCATAGACCACCAGGCCGCCCAGCGCCAGCAGCAGGCCCACCCAGCCGGTGGACTCCCAGCCGTAGCCAGTGGCGATGGTCACCCCGCCCAGCCACGCACCGAGCGCGTTGGCCATGTTGAAGGCCGAGTGATTGAGGGCCGCGGCCAGCGTCTGCGCGTCGCCGGCGACATCCATCAGCCGGATCTGCAAGGCCGGGCCCAGTGCCACAGTGGTGCCCACCAGCAGCACATTGATGGCCCCCAGCCAGGGATGCGATGCGGTAAAGGTGAAGGCGCCCAGCACCAGCGCCGCCCACACCAGCACGCCGCCGATGGTCGGCATCAAGGCCTTGTCGGCAAGCTTCGCGCCGGCAAGGTTGCCCGCCACCGTGCCGATGCCGAACAGGGCCAGCACCACCGGGATGCCCGCCGCCGGCACATGCGCCAGCTCCAGCATGGTCGGCTTGATATAGCTGAACACCGAGAACATGCCGCCAAAGCCGATCGCGCCGATGCCCAGTGTCAGCCACACCTGCTTGTGCTTGAGTGCCGACAGCTCGCGCAGCGGGCTGGCACGCCGGTCGGCCGGCACGAACGGCACCCAGCGCCATACCAGCAGCGCCGTCAGCGCGCCGAGGGCACCAACGATCAGGAAGGCCGAGCGCCAGCCCAGCCAGGTGCCGACCGTGGCCGCGATCGGCACGCCCACCAGCGTGGCGGTGGTCAGGCCCAGCATCACCAGCCCCACCGCCTGCGCGCGCCGTTCGCGCGGGACCAGGCTGGCGGCCACCAGCGCCGCCACGCCGAAATACGTGCCATGCGGAAAGCCCGTGAGCAGGCGCGCCACCATCATCGACAGATAGGAAGGCGCCAGCGCGCTGGCAATATTTCCGGCGGCAAACACCGCCATCAGCGCGATCAGCAGGTTGCGCCGCGGCCAGCGCGCGCCCAGCACCGCCAGCAGCGGCGCGCCGATGACCACGCCCAGCGCATAGGCGCTGATCAGGTGGCCGGCTTGCGGGATGGAGATGGCAAGGTCGCTGGCGGCATCGGGCAATAAACCCATGATGACGAATTCGCCGGTGCCGATGCCGAAGCTGCCGACCCCGAGCGCCAGCAGCGGCAGGCGGCCGGATGGATTGCTATCGCGGGAGGAAAGGGAAGTGTCCGCGCCGCGGACGGGATCCGCGGTGGAATGTGCATGTGGGGCGGCCATGTACAGGATTGCAGGATGTTCAACAAAATGCCGCCCGCTGACGGGCGAGGTCAGTGCCCTCGCCTCTGATCGATCCAGCGTGCTCCTGTGCGGCGCGCAGGCTGTATTGTGCGGCAAAACCGCAAATCTTGCCCGCACCGGCCTGATTGGCCGGCGTTGCGTTGGCTTACCTGGTCACGTGGACCAGCCGGTGCCACCAGTACCGAAGCGAATGCTTCGCTATGCCGAACACCGGCTTGTGGTGGATGCCCACCCGGATGATGTAGCCGTAGACCCCGACCAACACGGCCAGGAACACAAGGGACCAGACGATCCCTGCGCTGTCGGTCTCAGTCATTTCTTCTTCTTGGCGACCTCATCGTGCCCGCGAAGCTGGACCGTGCTGAAGGGTGAGGCTGGCACCGATGGCTTCTTCGGTTGCTTGGGTTTCTTGGCTTCGCGGCTGCTGCGTAGTTGACTCTTGGCCATGATGGGCTCCTGAATGGCTTGCCTGGAGATAATGGCAACCCCAGCATACGCGCTAAATCGCCGGCAAAAGAAATATCTTTCGTGAAGAACGCGGGCCATGCGCTGCAGCAGCCAGCGCAGACAGATGCCCGGCTTGCGGGGAACGGGTGCATACTAGGGCTGGCAGCACCGGCTGGCGCCAGCAAGCCCAACATGCACGGCGTACCGTGACCGGACAGGAGTCTGCAATGGCACTGAATTTTCCCAATCCCAGCCGCAGCTATGATGCGGCGCGGCACTGCGTTTGTTTCTGGGGCTACGACAACGCGCGCGAAGTGGCATTCCAGGTCACTGACGACATTCTTCTGCGCCTGAGCCACCAGGGTGCCGCGGAAGAATCCGCCCTTCTCGCCACCTTCGACCATCATCGGGACCAGATCCTGCAATTGGCCAGGGACCTCTACAACCCCGGGGAACGTACCACCTACACGATTTCCTGAGCGGAGCCGGAAACGCAGCGCGGCGGTGGGGCCAGGCACAAGCCTGGCCCCACCGCCGCGCTGCCTAGTTCTGCCCGCCAGGCTTGCGCCCGGTCAGTTCAACCCACCCGGATTCTGCGCCGCGCTGCGTTGCTTCGCCTTGGCCGCCCAGAACGCGCCAATCTGCCTCTCAGTCACCTCGCCCTTCTTCTTGGCGTCGATCTGGTCAAACTGCTTGTAGACCTCCGGCATACCCGCCTGCGCCTCCTCACGGGTCAGCTTGCCATCGTGATTGGCGTCCGCCGCCTTGAACTTCTCCGAGAATTTCGCCTTGGCTTCCTTGGCATTCATCGGCGGTTGCTGTTGCTGCGCACCAATGGATCCGGAGGCGAGGCAAGCCGCCAGCGCCAGGCTGGCAATCGAAAGTTGTCGCGCAATCATCTGAGTCTCCCTGGATAGTTGGATGGCGAGTGCAGCCGGCCTGATGGTCGTCTGCAACGGGCCAGTTTTCGCAGAGGTCGGGATACATCGATTGCCCGAACCCCGCCCGAGATCATCGTCGGCTTTCAGGGATTAGGGAATTTAGTAATTTCGGCATCCGATATTAAAACCCTCCCAGGAATGTGACTTGTACCGGGGCGCGACATCTCCCGTGGCCGAGCTGATGCCCGCAATAGCGTACCTCCATCCCTATGGTCCTTCGTCCTGCCGCAGCCTGGCCAGGTTGTGCTTGATCACGTCCAGCACCGCCGCGGTCATCACCGAAGTGGAGACGCCGAACATCAGGATGCCGTTGGCCGCCTCGAGCGGCCCCAGCAGGCGCCGGGGTTCCGACATGACGATATCGCCGTAGCCCAGCGTGGCAAAGTTCACGCCCGAGTGATAGAGCGCCGTAGCGAAATCGCCGAACTCGCCCAGCAGCATGAACAACACGGCCCAGATCGCCATCTGCACGAAATTGCCGAGCAACGTCAGCATCATCACGACCGACAACAGCAGGATGTCCTGCCCCAGCGATTCGCGGCCTTGCCGGGCGTTCTTGAAGCGCACGTAGTAGCGCAGGCAGATAGCGACGAAGACCGCCTGCAGCAGCAGGCAGAGCAGCATTACGGGAAGGCCGATCAGCAGGTTGCTCAGCACGACCGGCCTCTTTAGCTGGCGTGCCGTCGTGCGCTGCGCGGCTGGTCGAGCAACTCGATCATCAGCCAGGCATACAGCGTGACGCCGATAAACAGGCCCATGCGCACGGCGAAGGCGGTATAGACATCCTTTCCGGCCGCGCTGTCCTGCACCGATTGGCCCAGCAGGATGATCAGCGTCACGAGGGTGTTCACCCAGAAGCCTGGCGGGTACCGCGACGGGCTGAGGCCATACAGCTTGCGCGCCACCAGCAGGCCGAACAGCAGCATCCACAGGAAGTACATCCACAAATGCACGAACAGGCTGAGCGCGCACCAGAACAGGATGGCCAGCACGCCGCCGAACAAGGTCGAGCCAAGCAGTTCGCGCCCGGCGCCGCGTGCCGTGGTGGTGCAGCTTTGCCGGCCGAGGCTGACCGCTTTCATGATGATCGGGATGTACGCGGCCGGGTCGTTCAGTGCCAGCAGGAAGGCCGGCATCACCACCAGCGCAGCGCGCAGCGCAATCCAGGCGGCCTGGTCATCCGGCAGGGCCTTGGCCGCAGGCGGCGCCTGCGCGCCGGCCGGTTCGGGAAACAGCCAGTGGCCAAGTGCCAGCACCACGACCGCGACGAGCAGTCCCTTGACCAGGGCACCGATGACCGTGACCGCCAGACCGAAATCGAAGGTGCCCGCCGCCGAGATCATGGTCAGGCCGATCACCAGGAAGGTCGAGACCAGGTTGTTGCCGCCGCGCAGTCCGTAGCGAAAGGCGAGGAACAGGCACAGGCCGATCATCAGCACGCCGCTGACGGGGTAGTAGCGCAGCAAGGGGATCAGCAGCAGGCCGGTGCCGGTGGTCAGCATCACGACCAGCACCAGGCCCACCCCGGCCTTGGCTGACATCGGCTGGTTGACGCTGGCCAGCAGGAACACGCCGAGCACCGGCGCGAGCATGGGGACCGGCAGGCCCAGGCCGAAGCTGGCCGCCAGGCACAGCGCGGTGCCGCACGCCACGCGCAGCGAACGCTGGGCGCGTGGATCGCGCGCGGGCAACGGCAGCGCCGGGCGGTCAGTAGACATAGGAAAGCCAGCTCATCAGGTACAGGAATACGCGGCCGAGCGGATTGAGCGGGTTGCCCTGGGCGGGAAACGCCATGACCTCGGCCTGCCCACCCACGCGAATACCGCGCATCGAGGCCAGTTCGCCCTGGGCAAACTCGACCACGACCGGGAAGCGCTGCGCCGGACGCAGCCAGTCCCGGCTGTTCTGCACCGTCGGCAAGCTGCCCGGCGGCGTGCTCGGGCCGACGTTGACGCCAAAGCCGACGCTGCGCACTCGGCCTTCGAAGATCCTGCCCGGCAGCGCATCCAGCACGATGGCAACCGGCGTGCCGGGCTCGACACGGCCCAGGTTGTTCTCGGTCATCTCCGCGCTGATCCACAGATCGTGGATCGCGATCAACGTCATGACCGGGCTGCCGGCCGAGGCAAACTGGCCGACATCGGTGCGCAGGTCGGTGACCAGCCCGGCGGCGCGCGCCCGCACCTGCGTATTGGCAAGATCCAGCTCGGCCTTTTCCAGGGCCGTGGCGGAGCTGCGCAGCTTGGCGTTCTCTTCCTCGCTGCCCCCCTGCTGTTCGCGCGCACGCTGGACCTCGGCCTTGGCGGCGGCGACCTGGCTGACAGCCTGCTCGAGGCTGGCCCGCGCCACTTCCAGACGGCGCAGGGAAATGGTGCCGGGGTCATCGCTGTACAGGCGCTCCAGGCGGTCGCTGTCCTGGCGCGCCTTGAGTTCGTTTGCGCGTGCTGCGCGCAGCGATGCCTGCGCCGATTCGATGCCCGCGGTGCTGGCGCCGATCTGCCGGCGTGTCGACTCCAGATCGGCGCGGGCGCGGTCCACGGCGATCCTGTAGTGCTGGGGATCCACCTCGAACAGGACAGTGCCTGCCGCAACGTCCTGGTTGTTGCGCACATGCACCTTGGTCACGCGCCCAGACACTTCCGCCGCGACCGGCACCACGAAGGCCTGTACCCGCGCCTGCTGCGTGTACGGGGTCAGGCGGTCGGCCAGCAGGTACCAGACCAGGCTGATGACGATCAGCAAGATCACCCAGCGCACGCCCTTCCTTGCCGGGTCGGCGGCGGGCGGCGGTGAGCCGGGCGCTGGGGCTGCGGGGGGTTGCGGGGCGTCGCTCATCGGCACTCGTTCAGGGGGATCTACCTCTGCTTCACAGGGAGGCTGGCACCGGCGGACGGCGGGCCGGGCTCATCCAGCAGCGTCCCCCAGTCGGTGCGTTGCTGCATCTGCTGACGGGTGGCCGGATCCACCAGTGGCTGCTCGCTGTGCCAGCCGCCGCCAAGCGCCTTGTACAAGGCGATCAGGTTGCTGACGGCATTGCTGCGGTTGACCAGGTAGGTGTCCTGCTGGGTAGCCAGCGCACGCTGGGAATCCAGTACGCGCTGGAAGTCCGAGTAACCTTCGCGGTAGAGCGCGTTGGCCAGCGTCAGCGAGCGCCTGGCAGCCAGCGCGGTGTCGCGCAGGATCTGCTCGCGCTCCAGCGCCTTGATCAGGGCACTGGCGGCATCGTCGGCCTCGCGCGCCGCCTGCCGCACGGCATCCTGGTAGGCGACGATCAGCTGCTGCAGGCGGGCGTCCTGCACGCGCACGGTGTTCTTGATGCGGCCGTAGTCGAACACGTTCCAGCGCAGGCTGGGGCCGCCGATCAGGGCCAGGCTGTTGGGCGTGCCGGCCAGCGTGCTGGCGGACCAGACAATGCTGCCCAGCAGCGTCAGCGACGGATAGAGATCGGCTTCGGCCACGCCAATCAGCGCCGACTGCGCGGCAATCTGCAGCTCGGCGGCGCGGATATCCGGACGGCGCAACAGCAGGCTGGCGGGCACGTCCTGCAGTACCGCGCGATCTATCAGTGGAATCACCCCTTCCTTGCCTGCCAGCTCCGGCAATTCCGGCAACGGGCCCGGCGGGCGGCCTATCAGCACCGCCAGGGCATTGCGGGTGCGCATGATCTGGCTTTCAAATTCAGGGATGCTGCTCAGGGTGCCCAGGTACTGCGTCTTCGCTTGCTGCAGGTCGAGTTCGTCGGTCTCGCCGCTCTTGAACAGCCGCTCGGTGATTTCAAGGCTGCGCTTTTGCAGCGCCGCGTTTTCGCGGGCGATGCGCAACCGTGCCTCGGCCGTGCGCAGCGCAAAGTAGGTGTCAGCCACCTGGGCGCGCAGCAGCACCAGCACATCGTCGCGGTTGGCGCGGGCGGCAAAATAGGCGGCGTCGGCAGATTCGATGGCGCGGCTGAAGCGGCCCCAGAAATCGAGTTCCCAGCCGATGTCGAAGCCCGCGCTGTATTGCCAGAAGCGGCTATTCTGCGGGTTGAGGCCACCGGCCTGCCGGCGATCCGTGTACAGGGCATCGGCACTGGCCTGCTGCAGTTGCGGAAAGCGCCCGCTCTGGGCAATGCCCAGTTGGGCGCGCGCTTCCATCACGCGCAGGCCGGCAATCCGCAGGCTGGCATTGTGTGCGTCGGCTTCGGCGATCAGGCGTTCGAGGGTCGGGTCGGCAAAGACCTGCCACCACTCGCGGATGTCGGGCTGGGCCCGCTGCCAGGTCGCCTGGTCAAGCGCCGGGCTGTGCCACTGCTGCGTCCAGGGTTCATGCTGCGGCTGGAAATCCGGCCCCAGGCGCGCGCAGCCGCCAAGGCAGCAGGCGCCGGCCAGCAATGCGCGCAACGGAGGATTCCAGCGCGACATGAGCGGCCCGGACCACTTCAGGTCTGTTGCTGGTTGCCGGGATCCGCATGCGGCGGCGGGTCTTCCACCCATTGCCAGAACAGCTGATACCCGACCGCAAGCACCACCGGGCCGATGAACAGGCCAATCACACCGCCGGTCACCATGCCGCCCAGGGCACCGATCAACACCACCGGCATCGGCACATCGACGCCACGCCCGAGCAGCAGTGGCTTGAGCACGTTGTCGGCCAGTCCCGCCACGAAGACATAGATGGCGAAGACGACAGTGGCAACGCTGGCACCTTCCGTGGCAAAGACATAGATGATCACTGGCACGGTGATCAGCGTGGCCGGCAACTGCGCGATGCCCAGCAGCAGCACGGCCATGGCCAGCACGCCCGCGGCAGGAACGCCCTTGATCACAAAGCCTATGCCGATCAGCAGCATCTGGATGAAGGCGATGCCGACCACCCCCTGCGCCACCGCGCGGATGGTCGCCGTGCATAGCGTGGCGATGCGCGGGCCCCGCTCCGGGCCGAAAATGCGCGAGGCAATCTGCACGGCGCTACGGTTGCCGGCCTCGCCGTAGGCCATGAAAATGCCCCCGATAATCAGCGCGAAGATGAAGATCAGCAGCCCCTTGCCGATGCCGGCGGCTGCGGCCAGCACGGCCAGGCTGATTTCCTTGATCTGAGGCGCCAGCGTCTGCACCAAGCCGGCCAGGTCCGACGCGGCATGCAGCCAGAGGTCATACAGGCGCTGGCCAACCAGCGGCCAGCTGGCGACCGACTCATGCGGTGGCGGAATATGAATGCCTTCGCTCTTGACGATGGCGATCGCATTCTCCATCGAATCGACCATGGCGGCACCCAGCAGGTAGGCTGGCAGCGCAATGATGGCGATGGCGGCCAGCACGATCAGCGTGGCGGCGCGGCCGTCCTTGTTGCCCAGCCTGCGCCTGAGCCTGACCTGCAGCGGGTAGATGGTCACCGCCAGGATCACGGACCAGACAATGAGATCGAGGAAGGGGCGGAATATCTGGAAGCAGAAGATTGCCAGCACCGCGATCAGCCCGGCACGGATCAGCACATCGAGTAGTCCGCGGGACAGCGCTCTCTCTGAAGTGGGCGTGGGCAACATCGCTGGTCTCCCTGCAGATCACCGCAAAAGTACCGGATCGGCAACCTCATCGCCGCGCATTCGCCAAGCCAGGTTACGTACCGATCTCTTGGACAGGTGAAATCCAGTCTAGACGAGTGACGGGGCCGGGACAACCTCAAAACGTACGCCTATCGCTACATTGGCCATCTAGTATTGGGGGAGTTGCAGGGCGCCGACCCGCCCGGTCTGGTTTGTCCTGCATTCGCCGCGGAGGACCTATGGCCAGATTGCCGACCTCAGCCTTGGCCGTCATTTCGATGCTGCTGCTTGCCGCCTGCGCCTCCCGGCCAGTCAATCCGCCGATCGCCCACGCGGACCAGAGTACCGGCTATCGATTCGTCACGCGACCCCAGTACGCCGCGGACAATGAGAACCTGGTCATCCTTGCCTTCTCCGGGGGCGGTACGCGCGCGGCGGCATTCTCGTATGGCGTGCTTGAGTTCCTGCGCAATACTGAAGTCGTCGGACCCAAGGGCAACCGGTCACGCCTGCTCGACCATGTCGGCGTCATCACCGGGGTGTCAGGTGGCAGCTTTACCGCCCTCGCCTACGCCTTGTATGGCGACAAACTGTTTGAACACTACGAACAGAGCTTCCTCAAGCGCGACGTGCAGGGCGAGATCACGTTCCGGACGCTAAATCCGGCGTATTGGCCGTCGTTGTGGTCGAGCGGATGGGGCCGCTCTGAACTGGCCGCCGACCTGTATGACGAAATCCTTTTCCATGGGGCAACCTTTGGCGACCTCCATCGGGGCAAGGGTCCGTTCATCATTGCCTCGGCCACGGACATCTCGACTGGCGCACGCCTGCCATTCACGCAGACCACCTTCGACGTACTCTGCTCCGACCTCAATGCGCTGCGCCTTTCCCGTGCCGCCGCGGCATCGTCGGCAGTTCCCGTGGTCCTGACGCCCATCACGCTCAACAACTACGGCGGCAATTGCGGCTACGTGCCTCCCGACTGGATCAAGCCATTTATCGATGCCAGCGACCCACCCCGGCCGGCCGCTCGCGCAACCCGGCACCTGAAGGAAGAAGCGGAATATGGGGACAGCATCAACCGGCCCTATATCCATGTCGTGGACGGCGGCGTCTCCGACAACCTGGGCATGCGCAGCGTGCTGGATTCCCTCGAGGTCCTGGAGGCCCTGCACCTGACCGGCCAGCCCTCGCCCCTGGACCATACCCGCAGGATCGTTGTCTTTGTCGTCAATTCGCTGTCCACGCCCCGGACGACATGGGACAAGTCGGAGTCCGCGCCGGGTACGCTGGAGATTCTGGTGAAAGCCACCGGCGTGCCAATCGACCACTATTCCTATGAGGCGACCGAACTGTTGAAGGACAGCCAGTCCCGGTGGCAAGCCATGCGCCGGCTGCGGGAGTCCCGCGCCTTTGCCGCGAACAAGGATGCCGCCGTCACTGCGGCGTTGCGCACGCCGGACGCGACCATCTATGCCATCGATGTGTCGTTTGCCCGACTGACGGACAAGGCGGAACTGGATTACCTGAATGAGCTGGCGACGTCGTTCTCGCTGCCGGCCGAAGCCGTCGACCGCCTGCGCGCCGCCGCGGGAAAGATCATCCTGGAGTCGCCCGATTTCCAGCGCTTGCTGAAGGACGTCGGTGCCAGGATCGTGACAGACCCGGTGCCCGGGAATCGCCCGGCGGGGACGAGTCAGTAACCTGGATCGATGGGATGGCCCCTGGGGGCTGGCGCGTCCTAGAGGACTCGAACCTCTGACCGCTCGCTTAGAAGGCGAGTGCTCTATCCAACTGAGCTAAGGACGCGAAGGCGTGCATTCTACCGCAGCGCCGCAGCGCAGTGACAAGCGGCGCGGGTCAGGACGCGGCACGCGGCTGTCCGCGCGTGATGTAGTGGCCATCGACAGCGCCGCTATCGGCGCCCGCCTCGCTGCCGGCCGGATGCAGGGACACGCAGTTGCGCCCTTTCAGCTTGGCGTCGTACAGCGCGCGGTCGGCGCGGCGCATCAGCGCATCGGCGCCTTCGCCCGGCTGCCGCGTCGCCAGGCCGATGCTGACGGTATAGGCGATCGGGTCGGGCTCGGACGGGCATGGCGTGGCGCGCACCGCCGTGGCCAGCCGCAGGCAGGCCAGCCGGCCCTGCTCCAGCGCCGTATCCGGCATCAGGATGGCAAATTCCTCGCCGCCCAGGCGCCCCGCCACCTCGAGCTGGCCGAAACTCTTGCGCAGCTGCCCGGCGAAATGCCGCAGCACGCTGTCGCCCGCCAGGTGGCCGTAGACATCGTTGATCGCCTTGAAGTGATCGAGGTCGACAAACGCCACCGTCAGGGGCTTGCGCTGCCGTTCGGCGCGCAGGCAGGCTGCCTCCAGCTCCTCCCAGAACGCGCCGCGCAGCAGCACATCGGTCAGGTCGTCATGGCGCGCGCGCCGCTCCAGCATGCGGCGCAGCCGGTCATGCGCCATCAGCGCAAAACTGACCGACACGCCCACCAGTGCAAAGACGTTGAGCATGGCCAACTCGCCGTCCCACGGCATCGGCCGCGGCCAGGCGCCGCCCTGCATGACTGCCGCCAGCGGCAGCGCCACGGTCCATGCGTTGATGGCTGCCGCGGCGATGACGATCAATACCAGCGACAACGCCGCCAGCCGGCCGGTGCCGCGCGTGGCCGGCACCGACGGCATGGCGCTGCGGGCCAGGTCCAGCAGCAGTGCGATATGGCACATCGTCAGCAGCGGTGCCATCTCCGGCACCAGCGCCGGCACGGCAAGATACTGCGGCGCCAGGTCCTGCCAGGCCACCGCCGCTGCGGCCGCCAGGTTCAGCGCCAGCAACGGCGCGGCGCGGCCGGGCCGGCCCGCGAAGTGCCGCGCGCCCACGGCCATGACCGAGAGCGCCGCCAGCAGCGCCAGGTCGCTCGATTCCAGCACCAGCCAGAGCGGGCGCAGTTCCTGCACCGCCGCCAGGGCCGCGGCCATTGCCGCCAGCACACTCCCCAGCGCCCACGACGTCAGGCCGCTGCGATCCATGCCCGCCGAGCGGCGCAACACCACGCAAACCACAGCCATCTGCAGGGCAAACAACCCTGCGATGAGCACAACTATGTGCGACTGAAACATCTTCATTCCCGTCCAAGGCGACTAGCGGTGCTCCGCTTGGCGCCGCTGTTACCTGCTCTTTACCGGTCCTGTGTCGGACCGTTGTTATCAATGCCGCATACCCGGTTTCAGGACGCCTGGCGCCGCCAGCCGGCAGACGCAAACAGGCCGAGGCGCCCGCCGCGGGCGGGAGCGCCGTTCTTGTTGTGGTGATCAGGTCAGTCCGGAAGGAAATAGGCAAACCGGGCGTTCCCAAAAGCACGCCGGTCGGACTGGTGCGGTTTGCGGATTATCCCAGCGCGCAAACCCAAGTCAAGCCAAAGCGCCCCCGCCAGAAGGGGGAGCAGGCCGGCAAGGTTGAGCGCGCCAGAGCGGGCATCATCACATTAGATTGACTGCAAGCCCGGAGCCCAGCTACAATCGCCGGCTTCGGAGCGTAGCGCAGCCTGGTAGCGCATCTGATTTGGGATCAGAGGGTCGTAGGTTCGAATCCTATCGCTCCGACCAGAAATATGTAATGGAATCAGCGGCTTGGGCGGTAACGTCTAAGCCGCTTTTTTCATTCCCTAACGGCTTCCCTAATCAATTCCTGGCCGCTCCCTAACATCCAGTGGTCGGCATGCCTTATACAGCACTGAATTAACGCATACAGTGGTTCGGGCCCATGCCACCCCTTCGGCAAAGCAACTCTGACCGACTGCATCCACTCTCGCTGGCCACCCAAAATCATGTCCTGGGCATCCGCTCCAAAGGCGTCGATGCCTGGCGCATACGGCACCATGGCCATAACAACGCCTGCCAGAGGCTATGAGGCGCGTCGCCTGAACCGAGCCCCACATCAACGAACTCGTCGCTCTCAGGCCGGCGTAGCGTGCCGAAGAGGATGTCCCAGAGGGGGAAGAGATTGGAGAAATTCTTATTGCGGTCCCGCTCGTGCCGAGAGTGGTGCAGGCGATGATATTGCGGATGCTGGATTAGCAAAGCGAACCTGGGTGAATAACGCAGATTCATGTGTGCGACATGGTTATTGATGAGAAAGATGATCGCAGCAGCCGCCCCTACGCTCGGCGGGACCTTAAAGAGAACACCGACGAGCGGAAACAGGCAAGCGGCCCTGAGCAGCGGCTCGACCCAGAAATGACGGTACGTCAGCGTGACGTCGAAATGCTCGGCGCTGTGGTGCAGTTCATGCATCTTCCATAACACCGGGAACCTGTGCTGGGCCCGGTGGATGAGGTACTCGAGCAGATCGGTCGTCAACAGGACCGCGAGCAACGCTAAGCACCACCCTGCGATACCCTCCTCAAAGGAGATCCAACCCGCGCCCAGCGTGCGAGTCAGCGTCAGCGGGACTTCCAGCAGCAGCGACTGCAGTGCGGAATTCAGGACCAGCATCACGATCCCATAGCGAACGTTGAACCAGGCAGGCCCGGACGCTCGCGGCCGGGCGGGCGTCACACGCCTTTCCAGCGAGACCATGATAAGCAGCATCACGCACATCGGAGCCACGCTTAACAGGGCGCGGATTGAGATCTCCTCGAGGAAGCGCATGAGTTCCGCGCTCATATCCCCCTCCATTATTCATTTCTGCAAGCGTAATTCTCCGACCCACGGAGCCATATCAGGCTGAAGTATGTTTCGGACGTGAACGGTCGCCTCGGCCGTGTTGTGGTCGCACACCAAATATCTGGCAATTCACTACTAGGAAACGCTGACCCGAAGTGCCTCTTGGTCCCCACCGTTTCATCCTTCGGGGTCGGGCGCGCCCGATGGACAACTATTGATTTTGCTGCTTTAGTGCTGGCCTAAAGTCCAGTGCGCCATGCGGCGCCGGGCGCCCATACAAAAGTCCCTCCCAGCGCTGCTGGCCTGGCAAGATCTGTTCTCACCACCGCAGCAAGTCCGGCCAGATCAGCGCGCCCGCGAACAGCATCAGCATCACCGCGACAATGACCAGCCCCCGGCTCGGGCCAGCATGGCCGGTCTCAACCTTTGGCATCCACGACTGGCCGGCGTCGGCCGGGACCTCAGGTGACGGCGGCGGCGCGGGTGGCGCAGGCATGCTGAGCGCAACACGCGGCACGAAGTCAGCCTCGGCCAGCAGGAAACCCATGGGCGTGGCCTGGCCGGCTGCACCCATGTGCTGGAACAGCAGCTTGGACAGCGCCAGGCAATCATCCAGCGCAACCTGCGGGCGGGGCCGGAATATGTGCAGGTGCTCGCACAGCGTATCGAGCT
>JACXTT010005937.1_pt1 | contig 17584 bp, 18 predicted proteins | sample 9270951 | NCBI WGS metagenome assembly JACXTT01 (sample SAMN15532306, study PRJNA645909) | rock metagenome | isolation source: weathered quartz diorite | place: Puerto Rico | collected 2017-06-21 | reverse complement strand
TCCATCGGCACGCCGGTATGACGCTGCACGGCGAAGCGCTCGCGGATGCGCCGCTCGGCCGACGCGAGCGCGCCGGCCGGATCGCCCGCGCGGGTCACGAGGCGCTCGATGACGTTGCCGCCGGCGGCCGGATGGAGAATCGGCGCGCCCGGATCGCTCGCGCGCCGCGCGTCGGCCACGATGGGCAGCGGCTCCCAGTCGATCTCGATCAGCTCGAGCGCGTCCTCGGCGAGATAGCGGCTCGCCGCGACCACGAACACGATCGGCTCGCCGACGTAGCGTACGAGACCGGTCGCGAGCGGCGGCTGCAAGCACGCGGTCGGCCCGACGCCGGCGCGCTGCCCGAGCCTGACCGGAATGCGCGGCACCGTCCCCAGATCGTCCGCGGTGACCACCGCGACCACACCGGGCATCGCGCGCGCCGCGCCGGCGCGAATCGCAGCGATGCGCGCGTGCGGATGCGGCGAGCGCAGAACCGCCGCATAGAGCAGGCCGGGCAGGCGGACGTCGGCGGCGTACTTGCCGCGCCCGGTCAGGAGGCGAAAATCCTCCTTGCGCTTCATCGGGGTGCCGATCACGCGATACCCCGCCGCGTTCTCGAGACGGGCCGGCGGGGTCATGGGCCGAGGCGGAAGATCTGCGCCGCGTTCTCGCCGAGGATCGCGGCCTCGGTCGCCGGGTCGAGCCCGGCCTCACGGACGATCTTGAGCGGATCGGGATCGCCCATCCAGAACGGATGGTCGCTGCCGAGCAGCACGCGGTCGTGGCCGACGAGCTGCACCAGATAGCGGAGCGCGTCGGATCGCTGCACGAGCGTGTCGTAGAGGAAGCGCCGGAGATAGCGGCTGGGAAGCCCGGCCTCGTCGACGCGCGCCTCGGGCCTGGTCGCGTGGGCGCGGTCGAAACGGCCGATGTGGTACGGCAGGAAGCCGCCGCCGTGCACGAGCACCACGGCGAGCCCGGGGAAGCGATCGAGCGTCCCGCCGAGGATGAGGCTGGCGGCGGCCAGCGTCGTCTCGAAGGGATAGCCGACGAGATTGTGCAGGTAGTGGCGTCCGAACCGCTCGACCGCCTCGAGCAGGAACGGGTGCAGCACGATCGGCACGGCGAGATCCGCCGCCGCTCGCCAGAATGGATCGAACGAGCCATCGCCGAGCGGCCGGCCGAGCGCGTTCGGGTCGACCATGGCGCCGCGCAGACCGAGCTCGCGCACCGCGAACCGAAGCTCGCCGGCGGCCGTCGCCGCATCTTGTAATGGCACCGTCGCCAGCCCCCGATGCGGGCCGGCCGCGTCGCGCAGCGCGGCGGCGAGCGCTTCGTTCTGGAGGCGGCTCCACGCCGCGCCCTGCGCGGGCGGCAACGAGTAGCCCGCGATGTCCATCAGCGGCCCGAAAACGGCCGTGTCGATGCCGGCCTGGGAGAAGAACTTCACGTGCAGGTCGAGCGTATAGAGCGCCGGCAGCAGCGGACGGGTCGACGGCTCCTCGCCGACCTGCAGGCGCACGCCGTCACCGGGGAGCAGCCGAACGCCGTAGGTGTCCGGGTGGCGCCGCACCGTGTCGAAGGCGCCCGGCGAAACGTAGTGGACGTGAACGTCGACGATCACGCCACGATCAGTCGAGCAGTGCCTTCCGCTGGCCGCCGTCGAGCGTGATGATCGCCCCGTTCATGAAGCTGGCGCGCGGCGAGGCGACGAACACCGCCACGTTCGCGACTTCCTCCGGGGTGCAGATGCGCCCGAGCGGGATGCTGCGCTCGGCGCGCTGCTGGGCCTCGTCCACGCTGATCTTCCGGATGCGGGCGATGCCGCTGATGAGCTGCCCCCAGCGCTCGGTGGCGACCGGGCCCGGGTTGATCGCGTTCACGAGAATGTTCTGCCGGCCGTACTGCTCGGCCAGCGCCACCGTCATCGCCAGGTCGGCGGCATTCGCCGCGCTCGGCGAGAGCTCGATGCCGATCGGCTTGACGCCGTCGTTGCCGACGATGTTGACGATGCGGCCGCCGCCGTGGCGCAGCATGTGCGGGATCACCGCCTTGATGCACCGCACGTAGCCCATGAACTTCAGCTGGAGGGCCTTCTGCCAGTCTTCCTCGGTCAGGTCGAGGATCTCGCCGCCAGGCGCGGCGCCGGCGTTGTTGACGAGCACGTCGATCCGCCCGAAGCGCGCAGCCGCCGCATCGACGATGCGCTGCACGTCATCGGGCCGCGTCAGGTCGCCTGCGACGGCGAAAATTTCGGCACCCGTCGCCGCGAGCTCCTGCGCCGCGGCCTCGAGCGAGGCCTTGTCCCTGGCACAGATCGCCACCCGCACGCCCTCCTGAGCGAGACCGCGCGCAACCGCCTTACCGATGCCCTTGCTACCGCCGGTGACCAGCGCCGCCTGCCCCTTCAAGCCGAGATCCATGTGCCGCTCCTTCGCTCGCGCGGGATTGACGCCCGCGAGTCTATCAGACTATTAGAGGCGCACGGCCTCGCCGGGCACCCGGCCCATGGGCCTGCGCGGCGGAGCCGCCGAAAGGAGCGGAAATGGCGAAATACATCGAGGGGAGCGAGCGTCAGAAGAGCCGCGCGTACTCGCCGGCTGTCATCACCGAGGGCGGGCGCACCGTCTGGCTCGCGGGCCAGGCGACGACCACAGACGCCAACGGCAAGGATATCTCCGGCGATTTCGACGCGCAGACGCACCAGGTGTTCTCGCTGATGGCCGACGTCTTGAAATCCGCCGGCGGAACGCTGGCGAACCTGGTCACGATGACGGTCTTCATCAAGGAGGCGCGCCACGGCGACCGGTTCGTCGAGCTGCGCCGCCAGAAGTTCCCGGGCGGCAAGTATCCGGCGAGCGCGCTGATCACCGTGACGAACTTCGCGCGCCCGGGAATGGAGATCGAGATCCAGGGCGTCGCGGTCATCGGCGACCGCGCCTAGCAGGCTGCGGAACCGCCTGCTAGGGCGAGCACTCCGCGAGAAGCGGGAGCGAGCCGCTCCTTCAGGGCACCAGCACGATCTTGCCGTGGTGGCCGTTCTCCATCACGGCTTCATGCGCGCGGGGCGCCTGCGCGAGCGGCAGCTCCTGGTGGATGATCGGCCGCAGGGTCCCGTTGCGTAGCCCTTCGACCAGCGCCGAATGGATCCCGGTCAGCTGGCCCGGCGAGGCATGGAAGAGGGCCACGCCGATGATCGCCGCGTTCTTGTTCATGGCCAGCCGCGCGTTGAACTCGATGGCGCCGCGGTTGCCGATCACCGCGATCCGCCCGCGCATCGCAAGCGCGTCGAAATCTTTCTGGAGATTCACGTTCGCCAGCATCTCGAGAATCACGTCGACGCCCTGCCCGCCCGTGAGCTTTTGCACCTCGGCCAGATAGTTCGGCGCGGTGTGATCGAGGACGTGATGCGCCCCCTGCTCGGCCACCATGCGGCGCCCTTTCTCGGTCCCGGCGGTGCCGATGACGGTCATCCCGCGCGCCCGCGCGAGCTGGACGCACGCGATGCCGACGCCGCCGCTGGCGCCGTGCACCAGCACCGACTCGCCGGCCTCGCCGTGCGCACGGTGAAACAGCGCGTGGAAGGCGGTCGCATACGGCACGTTGACCGCGCAGCCTTGCGCGTAGCTGACGTTGCCGGGGAGCTCGTGCACCTGCGTTTGCTCGCAGAGCGTCAGCTCGGCGTACGCGCCCGAGATCGAGCCGCCGACGTACACCCGATCGCCCTTCTTGACCCGAGCTACCGAGTCGCCGACGGCTTCGACGACGCCAGCCGAATCGGAGCCCGGCGTGTACGGCAGCTTCGGCCCGCGGTTGTCGGTGTTGGAGCGCAGGTACGTGTCGACTGGATTCACGCCGACGGCGTGGTTGCGGACGAGAACCTGTGTGGCCCCGGGCTGAGGTGCCTGAATCTCCTCGAGCTTCAGAACCGACGGACCGCCGTAGGCCGAGACGCGAATCGCTTTCATGCGCTCCTGCTCCCCGTTGTCAGTGCTAGTTGGGAACCCACTGGATCGACGAGACCTCGCCGAACTCGCGCCAGAGCTTGCGCCACGTGTCGCCGCCGTCGTCGCTGCGATAGAGATAGCCGTACCGGCTCGCGACGAACATCGTGTCGGGCGCCGGATCGGACACAGCCACCGTCCAGATCGCCGAGTTCGGTTGCACCGGGAACGCGAGCGTCTGCCAGCTGACGCCGGCATCGCGAGTGCGTACGACCGTGCCGATGCGGCCCGGCGTGGAGTCGCCGAGGGTCAGGAATACCGTGCGCGGGTCGCCCGGCCTCGCCGCGATGCCGCGCGGGTAGTGCCACGGAAAGACCTCTCGCGCGCGGGCGGCCTGCCAGGTCGCGCCGTCGTCGGTACTGCGCCAGATGTCGTCGTTGACCACCGTGAACACGGTCTTCGGCGGGCCCTCGATCACCAGGACGCTGTGGACGTCCTGGTTCGGGATCTGGCCGTTGATCTTGCTCCACGTCTCGCCGCCATCCCGGCTCACGCGTACGCCGTCCACCTCGAGCCCGACCCATACGTTGCGGTCGTCGGTCGGATCGATAGCGATGCCGGTCGGCCGGGGCACACCGACGTTGGGGCATTCGTCGGCGATCTCGACGCGCAGGCGCGTGAAGCTCTTCCCCGCGTCGGTCGAGCGAAAGATGCCGGGCGTGCTGGGCGTGCCCACGCCCGCGAAGATCACGGCCGGATCGCGAGGGTCTATGGCGATGCTCCACACCATCGATCCCTTCATCGGATTGTCGAGCAGCTGCCACTTCGCCCCGCCGTCGTCGCTCCGGTAGAGCCCGAGGTCGGTCCCCGCGAAGACGAGTCGAGGATTCCGCGCATCCGAGCGCAGCATGCGCACGATGCAATCGGAATGCATGCCCTGACGCACGCCGGCGCGCGTCCAGCTCTCGCCGTCATCGCTGCTCATCATGACGCCCTGTCCGACCGTGCCAACCAAGATGGTTCCCTTGCTCGTCATCACCGACCTCCTGCGTGTGAAGCGGAGAGACTATACACCGCTCACCACGGCGCGGCGCGCCGCGGCGATTTCGGACTGGGCAGCGTCAGCGCCCGGGAAGTCGCGCTCGGCGCGCTTGTACCACCCGCGCGCGTTGTCGAGGTCGCCCTCGAGGATGTGCACGATCCCGTGAATCCACGACCCCAGAGTCGACTTCTCTTTCTGGACGATCTCGTGCGCCTTCTTCCAGTCGCCCGCCGCCAGAAGCTCGACCGCCTGTCCGAGAGATTCGTTCATGGAAGGATCCTCCTGAGAATTAGAGGCTCGGCGCCGACGCGCGGCCGAGGATGTCCTCGCACCATGCCGCCGCCGAGAGCAGCGACGCCTCACCGAACGCGCGGCCCACGAGCTGGACGCCCAGCGGCAGGCCGGACATGGTCAATCCGCACGGAACCGTGACCGACGGCAATCCCGACATCGACCACGGAAGCTGGAAGCTCGCGTCCCCCGTCGCCATGCCTTCGGGAGCTTGTGTGGGCGTCGTCGGCGTCAGCAGCGCGTCGTAGCGCTCGAGCAGCGAGGCGAGCTCGCGGCGGAACTGACGCCGGATCCTCAGCGCTCGTACGTAGATGTCGCCCGGGATCAGCATCCCCATCTCGATCGTGCTGCGGATGCCGGGCCTATAGAGGTCGGCCTTCAGCGCGAAGCGCTCTGCATGGACGCTCGCGGTCTCGCTACGCGTGATCACGTATGCCGCGCCGGCCACGGCGCGAAACGTAGGCGGCAGCTTCGTCTCCTCGACATCGGCGCCGGCGCGGACGAGTCGGTTGACCGACAGCGCGGTCACGTCCGCGACCTCGGGCGTGGCGCGCTCGAAGAATTCGCGGAGCAGCCCGATGCGCGGCGCGCGCCGCCGGGTCAGCGCCGCCACGTAGTCCGGTACCGGCTCGCGCGACGAGCTCGGGTCCGCGGGATCGTGGCCGGCAATCACTGAAAGTCCCAGCGCGATGTCCTCGACGCTCCGGGCCATCAGCCCGACATGGTCCTGGGTGTAGCTCAGCGCGAACACGCCGCGCGTGCTGATCCGCCCGAACGTCGGCTTGAGGCCCACGAGCCCGCAGTACGACGCCGGGCGTACGTTGGAGCCGATCGTCTGGGTGCCGAGCGCGAGTGGGATCATCCGCGCGGCCACGGCCGCGGCCGAGCCGCTCGACGAGCCGCCGGGCGTGCAGGCGAGATTCCACGGGTTGCGCGTCGGCGCTGGATCGGTCGTCGCGAACTCGGTGGTGTGCAGCTTGCCGAGCAGGATCGCCCCCGCCGCCTTCAGGCGCGCCACCGAGGTCGCGTCGTAGTCGGGAACAAAGCCGGCCATCGTCTTCGAGCCCGCCTCGGTCGGCAAGCCCGCGCTATAGAAGATGTCCTTGGCGCCGAACGGCACGCCGTGCAGCGGGCCGCGAAAGACGCCACGCGCGGCCTCGTCAGCGCCCTGCCGCGCGGCCCGGCGAGCGCCGTCGCGGTCGACGAGCGCCCACGCCTGGATCCCCCCATCGATACGCTCGACGCGCTCGAGCAGCGCGTCGACGAGATCGACCGGCGAAAGCACTTTCTCGCGAATCGCCCGCGCCGCGTCGACGGCGTCCAGCGTGTGCAGGCTCATGGCGCGGGTTCACCATAGAAGGCCGGCAGATCGTCCGCGGTGACGGGAAACGTCGCCACGTCCGTCATCCAGCCGGCGACATCGTCGATCGTCCTCGCGAGCTCGGCGGCGCGCACGGCGCCGAAGCGCTGCTCCGCGGCAGCTCGCAGCTGCGCGGCGTACTCAGCGCGTTGTCCCTCTCGGTCCATACGTCACCCCACCAGCGCCTCCGTGCGGCGGCGGGCCCGTCGCCGGCGGCGTGCCGTGAATCATCTCATACCCGCCGCCGGCGACGTGCCTCGGCCTATTTCCCCTTGAGCTTCACGTCTTCGTAGGGCCCGGACCACGCGAACCCGGCGATGAGTCCGATGCCGGACTCCTCGACCCGCGGTCCCAGCCCCGACAGGCCCGCGTTCAACCAGATAGGCGCGACGATCACCTTGTCGTGGATGAGCTGCTGGATGCGGTGCAAGGTCGCCTCGCGCCGCTTCGGGTCGACTTCGGTCGCCTGCTCGCTGAAGAGCCCATCGATGTCGGCATAGCTGCCGTAGACGTACGTGCCGCCGCCGGCGATGAACGCCTCGATTCTCGTCGCGGCGTTGCCGAAGGCGCCGCTGGCGCCGTGGATGAGCCCCTTGTACTTCTTCTCGGACCAGCCCCGGAAGTAGGCCGCGCGCTCGATCGGGCGCAGCTTGACGCGGATGCCGGCCGCGTTCAGATAGTTCACGACGGGCTCGCCGATGTTGACGATCGCCGCGTCGCAGAAGTAGTCGCCGGCGTCGAACCCGTTGGGATAGCCGGCCTCGGCCAGTAGCTGCTTGGCGCGGGCGCGATCGTACGCGTAGCCCGGCGGCTGCCAGTAGAACTCGAAGCTCGACGGGATGATGCTTCCGGTGAGCTTGGCGAATCCCAGCGCGTCGGCCTGATTCATCGCCGGCCGATCGATCGCGTGGTTCGCGGCCAGGCGGACGCGCCGGTCGTGCCACGGCGATTTCGGATCCCACTGGTCGACGAAGTTGACCCAGTGGGTGGCCTGGCCGACGTTGGGCTTGAGCGTGAGCCCCGGAGTCCGGCGGATCTCCTGGGCAAGCTCCCCGCGCAGGTTGTAGGCAATGTCGACCTCGCCCCGCTTCAGCGCCGCCAGGCGTGTCGTGTCGTCGGGAATCGATTTGAAGACCACCCGCTTCACGTTCGGCGCCTTGCGCCAGTATTGATCGAAGGCCTCGAGAACCAGCTCGACGCCCGGTGTGAACGAGACGAACTTGAACGGCCCGGCGCCGATCGGCGCCTTCTTGAAGCCCTCGTCGCCGACCTTCTCGACGTACTTCTTGGGCACGATCCACGCGGCACCGGTCGCGCCGAGATAGAACGTCATGAAGTCGGGCCACGGGCGCTTGAGACGGATGCGAACGCGCCCGGGATCCGGCGTCTCCACGGCCGCGACGCTGTCCTTCAGTGGCCGGGCGGACGCGCCGCGGTACCGCTCGAGCGAGAACTTCACGTCCTCGGCGGTGACTGGATCGCCGTTGTGGAACTTCGCGTTCTTCCGGAGCACGAAGTCGTAGACGAGCCCGTCGGACGACATGCTCCACGACTCGGCGAGACCCGGCGCCACGGGGTTGCCGGGCATCGGCTTGAGCACGGCGTCGTGCAGAGCGTAGATCACCATGAACGGCGTGATGATCCCCGAGGTCTCGGCGGGGTCGAACCAGGTCGGCGCCAGCGAGATGTGAACGCCCCAGGTCATCTGCGACGCATCGGACGTCGCAGCGCTCGGTGTGGCACTGGCGAAGGTGATTGCGAGAACGAGCAACGCAACGAAGAGGCCTCGAACGTGTCTCATGGAAGCCTCCGTGATTGTCGAATCGGGTTCAGGTGTCGGTCGTGTGTAGGTCCTCTCTGTTATTTGCCTTTGAGCCGCACGTCTTCGTAGGGAGCGGAGAACGCCCAGCCGGTGATGAGCCCGAGACCCGATTCCGCCACGCGCGGCCCGTGCGCGTGGATGAAGCCGAGCTCCCAGACCGGCGCGTACATCGCCTTCTCGTACATGAGCTGCTGGATCCGGTGCAGGGTCGCCTCGCGGCGCTTCCGGTCGAGCTCACCGGCCTGCTCGCGGAAGAGGCCGTCGATGTCGGGATAGCTGCCGTACACGTACGGGCCGCCGGCCGCGGTGAAGACCTCCAGCCGCGTGGCGGCGTTGCCGAAGGCGCCGCTCAGAGAGTAGAGCAGGTTCTTCAGCTTCTTTTCCTGGTACGACTTGAAGAACGCGGCGCGCTCCAGCGGACGGAGCTTCACCTTGATACCGACCGCCTGCAGATACCCCATCAGCGCCTCGCTCATCGTGGCGGTCGCCGCGTCGCACCAGAGGTCGCCGGCGTCGAAGCCGTTGGGATACCCGGCCTCGGCGAGCAGCTGCTTGGCCTTGGCGGGATCGAACGCGTAGCCCGGCGGCTGCCAGAAGAAGTCGAAGCTCGCCGGGATGATGCTCCAGGTGATCCGCGAGAAGCCCAGGGTGAGGGCCTCGTTGACGGCCTGACGGTTCATCGCGTGGTTGGCCGCCAGGCGCACGCGGCGGTCGGCCCACGGAGACTTCGGATCCCACTGATCGAGGAAGACGAGCCAGTGGGTCGACACGATCGGTGTCGGCTTGAGCGTGAGCGACGGCGTGCGCTTCACGTCCTCGGCGAGCTCGCCCTGGAGCAGGTAGATGATGTCCGCCTCGCCGCGCTTGAGCATCGCCAGCCGCGTGGCCTCGTCGGGCACCGCCTTGATGACCAGCCGCTTCACGCTGGGCACCTTGCGCCAGTACTGCTCGTGCGCTTCCAGCACAAGCTCGATGCCGGGGTTGTACGAGACGAAGCGATACGGGCCGGCGCCGATCGGCGCCTTCTTGAAGCCGTCGTCGCCGACCTTCTCGAGATACTTCTTGGGCACCACCCAGCCCGCGCCGGTCGTGAGACTGCCGTAGTACGTCATGAAGTCGGGCCACGGCTCGCGCAGCTTGAAGCGCACCCGGTGCGGATCCACGACCTCCACCACGGGGACCTTGTCACGCAGGAGCTTGGCCGCGGCGCCGCGATAGCGCTCGAACGAGAACTTCACGTCCTCGGCGGTGACGGGCTCGCCGTTGTGGAACTTCGCGCCCTGGCGCAGCACGAATTCGTAACTGAGCCCGTCTCGCGCGGCGCTCCACGATTCGGCCAGGCTCGGCGCCATCGGGTTGCCCGGCAGCGGCTTCACGAGCCCGTCGTGCAGCGCGTAGAGCACCATGAACGGCGTGGCGATCCCCGGCGTCTCGGCCGGGTCGAACCAGGTGGGCGCCAAGGTGATATGGACGGCCCACGTCATCTGGCCCGCGGGCGCGTCCGCGCGCCCCTCGGGCGCCGCGACGGCCGCCGGCGCGACGCTCAGGATGAGCGCGAGCGCCAGCAGAGAGGCCTGACGGATCATCGCGACGCTCTCAGACCGGCTCGGTCCGGCCCCACACCACGGCCAGCAGCGTCGCGCCGTTCTTCGTCGTGACCGTGTGCACGCAGCCGTTCGGGCGGTAGTTCATGTTGCCGGTGGTCACCGGGCCCGACTCGTCGGCGTTGGCGCCCTCGATGACGAAGATCAGCTCGTCGCCGACGTGACGATGAGGCGCCAGGACCGCGCCCGGCTCGAACTGCGCGAGGATCGCGCGCCGCTCGGGCGTGCTCGTCTTGTCCTCCCAGATCCGCTTCTGGCGCACGCCCGGCCGTGCCTCGATCCACGGAAGCTCGCTGACCACGATCACCTGCGAGGCGGGCCCGCTGCTCCGCTGCGCGAGCGGCTCGACGCCGCCGGTGAGGATCGCCAGCACCGTCGCGCCGTTCGGCGCCGAGACGGTATGGACGCAGCCGTTGGGCCGATAGCCGAAGTTGCCGGCGGTCACCGTGCCGAACTCGTCGGCGATAGCGCCCTCGATGACGAAGACCAGCTCGTCACCGACGTGGCGATGCAGCGGCAGCTTCGCACCCGGCGCGATCCGCGTCATGACCGCCTTGCGCTGGCTCTCGGGATGCTCCCAGATCGCCTTGGCGCGAACGCCGGGCTGGCGCTCCTGCCACGCGAGGTCGGCGATCGAGATGATCTGCGATAGCGGCGTCCTGGTCGTGCTCATCGGGTTTTCTCCTGGATCGAGGTGGAGCGAGAGTAGCGCGCGGCACGGCGCCGGTCAACGCGGGCCGGCGCCGTCACTTCGCCTTGAGCTTCAGATCCTCGTAGGGCGCGGAAAACGCATAGCCGGCGATGAGCCCGAGCCCCGATTCGTCCACCCGCCGGCCGACGCCGTTGACGAAGGCCAGCTCGTACATCGGCGCGACAATCACCTTCTCGGCCACGAGCTGCTGCACGCGATGCAGCATCGCCTCGCGCTTGGCGCGATCGAGCTCGGCCGCCTGCTCGCGGAACAGGCCGTCCACGTCGGGATAGCCGCCGTACGCAAACTGGCCGCCCGAGATCGCGTACGCCTCGAGCCGGGTGGCGGCGTTGCCGAAGGAGCCGCCGATGATCTGGACGAGGTTCTTGGGCTTCTTCTCGGCGATGCTCTTGTTGAAGGCCGCGCGCTCGAGCGGACGGAGCTTGGCGCGGATCCCCACGCCTTGCAGGTAGCCGATCATCGCCTCGGCCGCGTCGGCGGAAGTCATGTCGCAGTAGTAATCGCCGGCGTCGAAGCCGCCGGCGTACCCTGCTTCGGCGAGGAGCTTCTTGGCGCGAGCCGGGTCGAACGCGATCGCCGGCGGCTGCCAGAAGAAGTCGAACGCGCTCGGGACGATGCTGAACGTGATCCGCGAAAGCCCGGACGTCCGGGCCTGGTCGATGGCGCGCCGGTCGATCGCGAGATTCGCCGCGAGCCGCACGCGCCGGTCGTGCCACGGGGACTTCATGTCCCACTGATCCACGAACGAGAGCCAGTGCGTGGACGGGTAGACCGCCTTCACGGCGAGCCCGGGCGTCCGCCGGATCTCGTCGCCGAGCTCGCCGATCATCGAGAAGGCGATATCGGCCTCACCGCGCTTGAGCGCGGCCAGCCGCGTCGACGGGTCGGGAATCGTCCGCAGCACGAGGCGCTTGACGCTCGGGCTCCTGCGCCAGTAGCCCTCGAACGCTTCCAGCACGAGCTCGATGCCCGGCGTGAATGACACGAACCGGTACGGGCCGGCGCCGATCGGTGCCTTGCGGAAGCCGTCCTCGCCGACGCGCTCGACGTACTTCTTGGGCACGACCCAGCCGGCGCCGGTGGCGAGCGTGCCGTAGAACGTCATGAAGTCGGGCCAGGGCTGCTTGAGCCGGAAGCGCACGCGGCCGGCGTCGGGCGTCTCGACGTCGGCCACGCGGTCCTTCAACCCGCGGGCGAAGATGCCGCGGTAGCGCTCGAACGAGAACTTCACGTCCTCGGCGGTAACCGGATCGCCGTTGTGGAACTTCACCCCGCGGCGCAAGACGAACTCGTAGACGAGTCCGTCCGGGGAGGCGGACCACGATTCAGCCAGGCTCGGCGCCAGCGGCTTGCCCGGCATCGGCTTCACGACGCCATCGTGCAGCGCGTAGAGCACCATGAACGACGTGATGATCGTCGTCTCGGCCGGATCGAAGTAGGTCGGTACCAGGGTCGTGTGCACTGCCCACGTGATCTGGCCCTCGGGCGCGGTCGCGCGCCCCTCGGGCGCGGCGGCGACCGCGCCGGGCGCCAGCAGGAGCAGCGCGACGACGACCGCGAGCAGCTTCATCGCGTGAGCTGACGGCCGATGAAGTCACGCATCAGCGCAACCGCCTTGTCGCCGTCGGCACTGGGCGAGCCGATGAAGCCATGGCGCGCACCCGGGAAATGGACGCGCTCGATCGAGCCGCCGGCGTTCTGATAGGCCTGCACGAACGCGTCGGTGATCGCGGCCGGCACGTTGTCGTCGAGCTCCGGATGCGCCAGCCAGACCGGCGGCAGCGCCCGGGCCTCACCCGCCGACACGATGCGCGTCACGCTGGCCTCGGCCATCTGAGCTTCGCTCGAGAAGTAGCCGTGATGGGCGGCGATCAGTCGCTCGGCGTCGAAGCCCGAGCCGTCGCCCTGGCGGCCGATCACGTAGCGGAAGCGCGCGAGCGGATCCGCCACCGGATAGAGCGCCAGGACGAACGCGACCGATTCGTCACCCGCAGTCGTATCGAGCGAGCCGTCGTGCCTCACGATCGGTGTTCCGGCGTAGGCGCCGGGCTTGAGACCGGCAAGCAGGGCCAGCTGGCCGCCGCTCGAGCTGCCCGCGATCCCGACCCGCCGCGGATCCACGCCGAGCCGCGCGGCGTTCATGCGCACGTAGCGCACCCCCGCGGCAACGTCGGCGCTCGCCGCCGGGTGCTTGGCTTCCGAGCCCTGCCGGAAGTCGAGCGAGACCACGAGCAGCCCCGATGCCGCGAGCGCGCAACCGTGAAACGCGCCGGCGAGTCGATCGCCCCGGCTCCACGCGCCGCCGTGGACGTCGACCAGCGCCGCGATCGGCACGTCGATCTCACCCTTGGGACGATAGACGCGCGCCTGGAGCTCCTTGCCGTCCACCTTGGCGAACACGACGTCCGCGTCCTCGACTTCGTACGGCGCGGCTTGATCGAAGCGAATCTTCATGGGTGTCTCCTCGTTCGTCGTTGGCTCCGCTGCTCCGCTCAGCTGCGGAGCGCCGGCAAGACCTCGGCAGTGAACCGCTCGAGCTGGGCGAGCTGATCGTCGCCCACGAATCGCACGCACAGGTCGCTGACGCCGGCCCTGGCATACCGCTCGAGCGCGGCGATCACCACGTCGGCCGGGCCCAGGCCCATCGTGCCGCGCGAGTGCACGCCGCCGCCGTAGTAGGCCGCGAGAAATTCCGTCGTGACGCGCTCGGCCGTCCGCGGATCGTTCTCCATCCGCACCGTGGTATAGACGCAGAGCTCGAAGCTCGCCCCGGCACGCCCGTGCCGCGCGAGCGCTTCCTCGGCGCGCTCGCGCACGATCCGGCACTCCTCGGCGTGCACGTAGGTCGTGATGATCCCGTCGCCGAGCCGCCCGAAGCGCATGAACTGGGCGTCGAGCATCTCGCCGCGATTGGCCGCGGTGATGAGCACGGGCGGCCCCGCCGGATTCCACGGCAGCGGACCGATGGTGTGCTCGGTGAGCTCCACGTCGCCGTGATGGTGGGTGACCGGATCGCCGCGCCACAGCCGGCGCCAGAGCTTGACGTGCTCTTCGAGGCGGCGCACGCGCCGCTTGTGATCGGCCCCGCAGGCCGCCCATTCGCGCTCGGCCGACGGCAGGCTCCAGCCCACACCGAGCCCGAGCACGACGCGCCCGCGCGAGATCTGGTCGACGTTGGCGATCTGATGAGCGAGCACGACCGGGTGGCGCAGCGCCGGCAGCAGCACGGCCGTCCCGAGTCTCACGCGGCTCGTGATGCCCGCGAGATACGACAAGGTCGTCAGCGGCTCGAGCCGTGGCTTGGCCACGATGCTGTCGCCCACCCAGACCGCGTCGTAGCCCGCTCGATCGGCGTGCCGCGCCATCGTCCAGCACTCCTCGACGGGAGGCCGCTGGGCGGACTGCATGACGACGCCGCGGGTCGGAATGAGGATGCCCAGTCGCATGCCGGGCGCTAGGGTACTCCGGCTCCGGAGCGAGGCGGTCTCAGCTCAGGAGCTTGCGAAGGGAGCTGACCAGCCGCTCGGGATCGAGCTCGAGGTCGGTGCGCCGCTCGGCAATGCGGCCGTTTCGATCCACCAGCACCACGAGATTGCCGTGCATGACGCGCTCGCGGGCCACGGCGTGGAGACCGAACGCGCGCACCACGCGGCCCACGTCGTCGGACGCACCGGTCAGGAAGTGCCAGGTGGCGAGATCGATCCCGTAGCGCGCGGCGTAGCGGCGCAGCACCTCCGGGCGATCGGTGGCCGGGTCGAGCGTGATCGAGATGAAGCTCACGCGGTCGCCGAGGTTTTCCGAGCGCACCCGGCCCTGGGTCCGGGCGAGCTGCGCCGTCACCAGGGGGCACGCCTCGACGCATGTCGTGAAGACGAAGCTGACCACGAGCGCCCGCCCCCGCAGGCTTTCCGATTTCAAAACCGCGCCGCCCTGATCGACCAGTGCGAAGGCCGGCATCATCTCAGCGCGCCCGCGTGAGCAGCCGGACATGAGCAGCAGGCACGCCAGCACGGCGGCCGACGCCCTCAGGTCACGGCCGCTCACGTCGAGGCCACCGACCACTTCGGGGCAAGCCCTCGGGCTCGCGCGGCGATGGCGAGCACGATGAGCGCGTAGCCGGCGGGGATCAGCACGGGCTCGAGACCCTGGAACCACTGGAGGGTGGTCGCCGACACACCGGACACCGCGAGCAGCACGCCGAAGGAGCCGAGCCCGCAGTGCGTGAGCGACGACACGCTCGCGCCGAGCAGGCCGACGACTCCGGCGCCGCTCAGCGAGCCGACGGTGCCCCAGCGCGCCGCGAGACCGCCCATGCCGAGATAGAGGCCCACGAGCGCGGAGAAGGACACGAAGAAGAGCAGGCTCGACCACGTGAGCTCGAAGCTCCACACCGCGACGCCGAAGACGGGGTGCCGGCGCCCATACTCGAGGAGCGGCTCGCGCCCGACCAGGACGATGGCGTCGGCGGCCGACGGAGTGAGGCGGACGATGCGGCGCGCGTTCTCCCACGCTGGGTAGAGCCGGAGGTAGTTCGGCACGCCGCCGAGGCCGGCGACCAGGATGGCAAGGATCAACGCCTGATACGCCGTGAACACGGTAAGCGTGGCGGCGGCCACCGCCCAGCGTCGCGCGCGCGCCTGTGTCCGGAGGGTGGACAGCGCGCTCACGGGCGCGGCTCGATCCACGCGCGGCCGCTCTCCTCGCGCACCTGCGCCAGCACGCGCGCCTTGAGCGCCATGAACTCGGGCGTCGCGATGATCTCGGCCGGCCGCGGGCGCGCGAGCTTCACGGGCATGAGATCACGGATCTGTCCCGGACGCGCGGTCATCACCGCGACGCGATCCGACAGGAAGATCGCCTCGTCGATGTCGTGCGTGACGAACAGCACCGTCGTCTTCACCTCACGCCAGACGCCGAGCAGCAACTCCTGCATCGCCAGCCGCGTCTGAGCGTCGAGCGCGCCGAATGGCTCGTCCATCAGCATCACGCGCGGCCGGTTGACGAGCACGCGCGCGATGCCGACCCGCTGCTGCATGCCGCCGCTGAGCTCGCCGGGATAGGCGCGCTCGAAGCCCGCCAGCCCGACCAGGTTCAGGTAGGAGCGCGCCTGCGCCATCCGCTCCTTCGGCCCGATCCCGCGCATCTTCAGGCCGAACTCGACGTTGGCGAGCACGGTCTTCCACGGAAACAGCGAGTGCTGCTGAAAGACCATTCCGCGATCGGCGCCGGGCTCGATCACGGGCTCACCGTCCACGACGATGCGGCCGACCGTCGGCGCGACGAAGCCCGCGACCGCGTTGAGCACGGTGGTCTTGCCGCACCCCGACGGGCCGAGCAGCGCCACGAACTCGCCCGGCGTCGTCATCAAGGTGAAGCGGCGCACCGCCTCGACCCGGCGCTCGCCGCCGCCGAAGGCGATCCCGAGATCGGTGACCTCGATGCGCCCCGTGGGCCCGCCGTTCATCGCCACCGGCTCACGCGCCTTCCTTGCCGTGACGCGGCAGCCACGGCATGCAGCGCGCCCCGATCCACCGGATGAGCGCGCTCGACAGCATCCCGAGCACGCCGATCGTGAGCATACCGACGACGATCTGCGGATACTTCACGATGCCGTAGGCGACCCAGGTGAAATAGCCGACGCCGAACTGCCCGGAGATCATCTCCGCCGAGATCAAGCAGATCCACGACACGCCCATACCGACCGAGAGCCCTGTCACGATCGACGGCAGGGCGCCCGGCAGGACGACCTCGCGAAAGATCGCCGCGCGCCCGGCGCCCAGGCTCGTCGCGGCACGCACGAGCTGGCGGTCGATGCCCTCGACGCCGTGGATCGTGTTCAGCACGATCGGAAAGAATGCACCGAGTGTGGTGATGAACACGATGCTCGAGCGCTCCGTGGGCCAGAGCATGATGCTGATCGGCACCCACGCCACCGCGGGAATCGGACGGAACAGCTCGATCGGTGGAAACAGCGTGTCCTCGGCGAACCCGAAGCGCCCGATGAGCAAGCCGAGGGCGACACCGAGCACCGTGGCGATGCCGAAGCCGAGCCAGATCCGCTCGAGGCTCGCCAGGATGTGCACGTAGAAGCCGGCGCTGCCGAACAGCTCGAGCGCCTCCGCGAGAACCTCGCCGGGCGACGGAATGTTCTGGAACCGAACGTAGAGATCCAGGTCCCACCGGGTGGCGACGTGCCACGCCAGCAGGAAGAGCCCGATCGACAGGGCGCGCAGCGCCGGCCGGCGCCAGCTCGAGACTCGCGCGATGGCGAGGGCGCCCGACCGCGCGGCCGGCGCGCCGACGAGCGTGGCCATCTACTTCGCCGTCCCGAGCTTCTTCGCCTCGTCGAGCGAGAGGAGCCGGCCACCGTGCTTGGTGGCGAACGCCTCGGCCTCGTCCTTCCACGCGAAGGCCATCAGCGATGCCGGCACGGCCTTGCCGGTGCCCCCGGCGACGTAGAACGCTCGATGGGCGAAGAGCTTGAGACCGGTCGAAGAATCGAAAACGTAGGCGGCGTTGACGATGCGGCCGCTCGACTCGGCGTCACGCAGCGCGGCCATCATGGCGGCCAGCGAGGCGTAGGGCCGGATGGCCTCGCCCTTCAGCCAGAGCTCTGCCCCCGCGCGCGGATCCTTGATCGGCGCCCCGGTGCCGGCATCCTTGCCGTCCAGGGGCGAGGTGCCCGCCACCATCGCGCGCTGCTCGCGCGTGTAGTCGCGGCCGAGCTCGCGATAGGCCTGCTTGATGAAGCGATCGTCGACGAAGCCCTCGACGTCCGCGCCCTTGATGATGTTCATCTTCTGCAGCACGGTCGCGTCGTACTTCAG
>JACXTT010005936.1_pt1 | contig 17586 bp, 11 predicted proteins | sample 9270951 | NCBI WGS metagenome assembly JACXTT01 (sample SAMN15532306, study PRJNA645909) | rock metagenome | isolation source: weathered quartz diorite | place: Puerto Rico | collected 2017-06-21 | reverse complement strand
GGGGCGCATCCGCGTAACCCCTTGAGAAATATAGGATTCCATTCCAGCTCCATAGGACGGAAACCGGCTGTGGGATCCGCGGTTCAGTTCAACTGGATTTTATCCGTCGTGCTCCGCCATCACGCGAAAGCGCGGCGATGAGCCTTTGCACGCGGAGCACGACGGATAAAATCCTTAACGATCGCCTGCTAAACCGCTGAGAATTCCGGCGGAGACAAGTATGTCGCTTCGGCCTCAAATCTACGGGTTTGACCTCAGCAAGCTCCGTTGCGTCTTCGGCAGCGGTGATGCGGACATCGTTGCCAAAATCCAAGGCGAATTCGATCGGTTGGCCGGCCGCGATCCATCAGCCTACGACGAGCGATTTCGTCAAGCTTTTCGCGCTGCTTTGAGACAGGCGGTCGAAATTGGCGTTCCCTTTCCGGAGCTTGAGGCCGAGCGAGAACCGCACGTGCTGCTGGCGATGCTCTTGGCTGGCTGCAACCAGGAATTCATAGAAATCGACTCCGGCGGCTGGAGCCACATGAGCTTCAATGACGCATCGGAGAGCGGTGAGCTGTTTCTGCCGGACGAGGCCGACATGGTCGAGGACCCAGATTTCTTTCGAGACCTGGGCTTTGCTGAATTCGGCAATTCCGACACGCCTGTGGTTTCGGATGAACCTCGTGAAACCGGCTTCTCGTACATCCAGTTCGGCCGGCCACTTTTCGGCCAGAGGTTTGAGACGGCGTGGAGTTATTACGGCTACTTGTCAAACGAGGAAGTGCGCTATCTGCGGTCTCGGTTGTTCGCGCTCGAAGACAAGGAAGAGATCGGCAGCGAAGCGGCCGTGGAGCTCACCGCCGACCTCACGCGCTGGTGCGATGAACTCCTTGGTACGAAAAAGGATTTGTGGTGCGTTTGGTCGTGAACTGGGCCGTGCGTGGGCGAACCAGTCGCTGCACCCCGACGGCGGCCGCATTGCGTTTACTCAGGATTCAACGTCTCACCGGCGGCCGCCGCGGGTGAGCTTGTCGTTCGCCCACAAAACAAGCGGCCTTTCGGTTACAATAACAGCGCCCGCTCTTTTCAAGGAGGCCACATGAGCACTGCTGCTGCTCGTCTTTCGATAGCCCGCGTTCCCTGCTACTGGCGTCCCATCATCATGGTCGGCGCCACCGTGGTCTTGCTCGGTGTCTTCTGGTTCGCCTCCCGCTACCCGCAGCTTTTCAGCAAGGCGGAGCACGTCGGGCAAGCGGTGCCGAGCATGGCGTTCAGCAGCCAGCTGATGACGGTCGCTGCCGATGCGCCCTGGTGGCTGCGCATCCTGGCCGCAACGGTGAACTGGCTCGACAGCATGAAGATCGGTATGACGTTCGGCGTGCTTTTCGGCGCGCTGCTCCACACCGTCCTCCGCTACTATCCGCTCAAGATCGGCAAGAACCTCTACCTCAACTCCCTCAAGGGGGCGCTGGTGGGCGTTCCCGGCGGCGTCTGTGCGAACTGCGCGGTCCCGGTGGCTTGCGGCGTCACGCGCGGAAATGGGCGCGTCGAAGTCGCTCTCGGCTTCCTGTTCAGCTCGCCCAACTTCAACCCGGTCGTCGTGATGATGACCTTCATGGCCCTGCCGCTCGCCATGAGCATTACCAAGTACGCGATCCTCCTGGTCGTGATTCTGTTCGTCGTGCCGTCGTTGATTCGGTGGCTGGAGCGCGACAAGCCGCTTCCGGTGTTCTCGGCGGTCGATGAGGGAGCGGCGTGTGCCATCCAGTTGCCGCCGCCCGACGAGTGCCAGGAGCGATTCCTCAGCGTGTCCGGCGAACTCGCCAAGGATTATGCCAAGCATGTCTGGATGCTGGTCAAGCCCACCGTTACCCTCATGCTTCTTGCCAGCATCGTGTCGGCGACCTTGCTCGTGCTTATCCCTTGGGACTCGCTGCTGTCCGAAGTGACGCCGCTGCGGATGGGCTTGGCAAGCCTCATTTCGACTTTCATGCCTGTGCCGATCGCGCTGGACGTTATGTTCGCCGGCCAGCTTCATCAGCAGGGCGTCGCGGCGGGCTACGTGATGATGTTCGCCATGACCCTTGGCGTGTACAGCATCATCCCAAGCATTTACCTGTGGCGCGAGGTCTCGAAGCGCCTGGCGGTGTCGCTGTTCGTGTTCTTTATGGTGCTCGGCTGGGTGTTGGGTTTGGTGTTCTGAGGCCGAGCAAGGGCGAACCAAACGTTGCACCTGACCGGGCCGCCATTTTGGTTTTGCGCGACACCACGCCGGTCGAGGCGGCCCGGCAGGTGAACGCAGTCGTTCGGCGAGGGAGGCGGCAATGCCCCAGTTTCCATTCCGGCGTCGCCCCGACTCGCTATTCTTGATGCTACCGAAGTCAGGTTCGGGCATTAGCGTTCGAGCTTTTGAATCGCCATGGGGCACGACCGACGAGATGCTTTGCTATACCAATGAGGTTCTTTTTGGACGCCTCGTAACAAATTGGGACGAGCACGGCGCTCGGCTCGTGGTCGTTCTTTTGCCTGTTCTTGATCCTCAGCGACAGTACGATTGGCCAAGTAGCGACGAGTTCTGCCAGGTACTGTTGTCGCTCGTTCTCGGCGTGCCGGGCACCTACCTACATTGCGAACGTGATACTGACCAAGAGGCAGTGCCATTTATTCGCGGTGAAGCCGCTCTTGTTGAATGCGTCCAGAAACTTATTGCGTTTTGCATCGAGGGCGCGATAACTTGTCCTACGTTCGCATATGGGTATCCTCGATTGCCGCTTACTTACGCCGAACCGCTATCTGGCCCCTCCGGGATGAGTGACGGTCCTTCTGCGGCGACGTCCGGGTGAGTTTTTCCCTGTCGTTTTCGGCATAGTCTGCCGTGCTTTCCAAACGTTGCGAAGTCGTCGGTGTCTGCGCCGGGATGGTTCAAGCAACGGTGTCCACTCTCGGAAACCGAGGCGGCACCAAACAGCTATACGGGATCAGGCCGTCGTGTGTTCTCACACGGCGACGGCGTCCTCTTTTTTCCCTCCAAGGGGATTCGAGAATCAGCGTCCCAGAAACCTCTCCGTGCCACCGGCAGGCCAAGCAAATCGGCGAGCTCGATCCCCGCAGGGTGACAAACTCACGCCGGCGGTTCCCCTCCGGGGACCATGCGAAGCTGGGAATTGCTCATCTGAAGAAGGCCGTGGATCGTCAAACGGCGGCCGCGGACATTTTCTGGGCCTTGATGAGCACCAAGGAATTCCTGTTGACTGAGTGACGTGGCCTTGCGGAGAAGGGTCGAACGCCGTTTGCGCGAATGCGCTGGCGCAGAGTGCCCTTTCCCTCGGCTTTGAATTCATGTAATATCAACACATGACAATCAAAAAACAACCCGCAACGAATGGCCGGCCCATTCGTCAAAAGCGGGCAAAAGCTGTAGCGATTCCTGTTCAGTGGAAATCCCACCTGGACATGTACGAGGATTTGCGCGCGGTGCAATTCTTGACGCAAGAGGATTACGCCGCTGCCGCGAAGCTGCTTTGGACCGAACTCCGAGAGGTCCCATTTGACATCGTCGGGATGAACACCATCTTCGTGCCGGCCGAAGCATGTCCATACTTCAAGGGGTTGAAATTCACCGAGACGGAAGTGCTCTCGCCGAGTGACTTAACCGCGGAAGAACTTGCCGAGCTTCGAAGAGAGCAAGGTCCGTATTGAAAATTCATGTCGGAGGAAGTCGACGTGGCAGGGGAAGCGCCCGGCGGTTATGAAGAGCGAACTCGTGTCGTCTGCCATCTTCCTTTGAACGGACCCGAAGAACAGGAGGCGGTCAACGCCATATTCGCCTACATTGAGTCGTTGCGCCAGAAACCGCTCGGCGTCAAAGGTTACACGCATAGTTCAGCACGACCGCCCTCGCACTTTGGAGCGTGGTGGTCTCCGTCGCGACGGCGATGGATGAGAGAAAAGGTTGTCCTCCTCATCGTGGACTTCAAAATCTCCTTTGCTGATCAAGAACTCACTCGAGTCCTTGCGGAACTCAAAGAGGTGATCCGGGAGGCGTACTCGCATTTTACCGGCCAGCCGCAGGAAGAAATCTGGTTTGTCGCCCATCACCTCGTTCGTTAGAACCTCCGGTCGCTCACCCTCCCGGCTCGTCAATTCTCACGCACTCCGCCGCAACTGCCGCTGTTCGCTCTCACGCATCCCGCGGCGGCGTTCCTCTTCCGTCTCGTCGAGCAGCCACGCATACAGCGTCTTGTGTGCTTCCGTCAGCTCGACGCCGCGGCGTTGCATGGCCAGCTGCGCCGTCGCCAGCGATTGCTCGAGCGTGAACGCCTCGCGCAGGCTGCCGTTCCACCAGCTCGTGAACGACGGCACATACTTCGGCGCGAAACCTCCCGCCGGCAGCAGGTTGCAGAAGGCGCCGACATTCGTGCCCGTGTTCAGCAGCGTGCCGAGGCCCGTCTTCGTGTGATCGCCCAGGAAGCAGCCAATCTTGGTCATGCCGGTGTGGACGGGTAGACCGTGCAGCGTCATGGTGACCTCGCCGTAGTCGTTGCGCAGGTCGCTGTTGTGGGTTCCCGCGCCGAGATTGACCCATTCGCCGACATAGCTGTGGCCGAGAAAGCCCTCGTGATATTTGTTGCTGTAGCCGTGCATGATGCTCGCCTCGACTTCGCCGCCGACCCGGCAGTGCGGGCCGATCGTCGTGCCCGCGCGAATCTTGGCGCCGAACACCTGCGAGCCGGGCCCGATATAGCACGGCCCTTCGAGACGCGTGAATGCCGAGATCGTAGTGTGCCCGTCGATTACGACCGGTCCGCGCGTGGTATCGGCAAGCACCATCGGCTCGATCCGCGCCGACGGGGCGATCCACAGATGTCCCTGCGGTCCGGTAAGTGTAAGCGTCGGCTCGTTTCCAGGCTGAGCCTGGGAACGAGCCAACGCCGGCGGCAGCCAGGCGAAGTCGCGGCGAATCTCCGCCGCGTTGTGTTCGACGAGGTCCCACGCATGATCGATCATCCGGCCCCCCGCCTGGCACATCGGCAGGGTGTGCTCCAGCACTTCCAGGAACATCGGCAACTGCTCGTACGGGATCGTGGTCGGCACGCGCTTCTTCAGCACGACATATGCCACCGCTCCATCCGTCATGCCGACGCACGACTCCGCCGGCAGCGCGAAGGCATCCTCCGGGGGCAGCCAGCGACCATTGACGAGTAGCAGGTCATCGGCAGCGAGCCAATCGGCATCGTTGACGGCGACGCCGGGATGCTGCAAACGAACCAGGTCCTCCAGGACGGGGCGGACGAGCGCGCCCGAGTCGGTCGCATCAACATGGCGGAGCTGCTTCTGCGCCAGCGTGACCATGCCGCAGCGTAGATCAAACACGGGGCGCGTCCAGCAGAGTGGTTCCAGTTGCTCGGGACGATCATCGAACAGGCACACACGCATGGCAAAATCCTTTCCGCGCGAGAGATTCCCGGCCGATCTCTGGCCAGGCACGGGATGATACCGCGGTGCCATTGATCGCTTCTATCCCAGTTTCGAGGATGCCGGCCTTGCTGAGAATATGGAGAAGTCTGGAAATACCGGAAAATCACCGCCCATCGGTTTGTAGCGAAGGAAGCGCGACAAGATGGGGAAAATAAACGCAATAGTCGGCGGCTTTCTCGCCCGCCTTGCGCTTATCGGTCATAATTGCTTAAAGTCCACAGCGCGCGTGGGCGCGCGAGTCAGGAGCGGATGGTGCGGCCATGTCGAACGATGCAAAACTTGGACTGGTGCTGGGTGTCGCGCTCGTGCTCGTGATCGGTCTGGTGTTCTTTCGCAACGATTCGCTCGACGCCAGGCCAACCGCCGACCAAACCCGAGCGACCCCTACCCTGAAGAAAGACGAGCCGCCGCGCCCTGCCGATCAAGTCGATCTTTCCTCGGCGAAGCCGTAAACCGCACGGTGCGGCGTTCGTTAAGAGAAAACTCCATCTGTCCTTCCGCTTCCCATCTGCGAAAATAGTATCCATCTCGTTCCATTAATCTATCTCAAGGATGGGCCCCACGATGGCTACCCGCTCCTTCGTTCATTTGCACTGCCACAGCCATTACAGCCTGCTCGACGGCGCCAGCCGCGTGCCGGAGTTGGTGGCGCACGCCAAGTCGCTCGGCATGAACGCCCTGGCCATGACCGATCACGGCAACCTGTTCGGCGCCATCGAGTTCTACCGGGAATGCACCGATGCCGGCATCAAGCCGATCGTCGGCTACGAGGCCTACGTCGCACCGACGACCCGCACCGATCGCACCATGAAGAAACGCGGCGAATCGGGCTATCACCTCACACTGCTTGCACAAAACCTCGCTGGCTTCAAGAATCTCGTCAAGATGGCGTCGATCGCCTACCTCGAAGGCTACCATTACATTCCGCGCATCGACAAGGACCTGCTCGAAGCTCACTCGGACGGCATCATCTGCCTGTCCGGCTGCGCGTCGAGCGAGTTCAGCGATTACATCCTGCTCGATCAGCTGGACAAGGCACGCAATGTGGCCGAATGGTTCTCGAAAATTTTCGGCGCCAATTTCTACGTCGAAATCCAGAACAACGGGCTCGACATCCAGAAGCGCTGCGCCGACGGCGCGATCGACATCGCCAACGATCTCGGCTTGCCGCTGGTGGCGACATCCGATGCTCATTACTTGAAGCAGGAGGACAACTACGCCCACGACGTGCTGCTGTGCATCAACACCGGCCGGCTGCTCAAGGACGAGAACCGCATGAAGTACGGCAGCGACCAGTTCTACGTGCGGCCGCCGGAGGAGATGTACAAGCTGTTCCCCGATCAGGAGGCAGCGGTCAAGCGCAGCCAGGAGATCGCCGACAAGGTGGACCTCAAGCTCGACTTCAAGAAGCGGCACTTCCCGGTTTTCACGCCGCCAGAGAAGAAGACACCCGAAAAATATCTGCGCGAACTATGCGAGATCGGCCTGCTGGAACGCTATGGACCCGGTGCTTCCCCCGGCGCCCAGGCACGCCTCGAACTGGCCAAGGCTCGGCTCAAGCACGAGCTCGACATCATCTGCAAGATGGGCTTCGCCGGCTATTTCCTGATCACCTGGGATTTCGTGCGTTTCGCCATCAGCAAAAACATCCCAGCCGGGGCGCGCGGTTCCGCCTGCGGGGCCATCGTCAGCTATGTATTGAAGTTGAGCCACGTCTGCCCGCTGGAGTACGACCTCCTGTTCGAGCGCTTTCTCGATCCGAACCGCTCGGAGGCGCCTGATATCGACATCGATTTCTGCCAGGACAACCGCGAGGCGGTCATCCAGTATGTGCGCGAACGCTACGGTGAGGAGTCGGTGGCGCAGATCGGCACCTTCGGCACCATGGCGGCCAAGGCGGCCATCAAGGACGTCGGCCGTGTCCTCGATGTCCCGCTCGAGCGCGTCAATCGGCTCACGGCGATGGTGCCCAAGGTGCTCAACATCACCCTGGAAGAATCGCTCAAGCAAAGCCCCGACCTCAAGCGTGAGTACGATTCCGACGGCGACATCCGCAAGCTGATCGATATCGCCATGAAGCTGGAAGGGACCAATCGCAACGCGGGAACCCATGCCGCCGGCGTTGTCATCGCCAACGGGCCGATCACCGACTATGTGCCGGTCCAGCGCATGCAGCGCAAGGACGGCAAGGAGGGGGTGCTCATCACCACACAGTGGGTAATGGGCGATCTCGAAAAGGTCGGCATGCTCAAGATGGACTTCCTCGGCCTGCGTACGCTCACCGTGATCGAGAATACGCTCAAGAACATTTGGGCATCACATGTATCAAGCCCGCGGGCGAGGCACTCCGAACCCGCGCGGGTTCGGAGTACCTCGCCCGCGGGATTGGAAGAAATAAGAGAGCGCGACCCACGCACCTACGAACTCTTCAAGGTCGGCCTCAATGCGATGCCGCTCACCGATAAGAATACCTACGAACTCCTGCAGCGCGGCGACGCGCGCGGCGTGTTTCAGCTCGAATCGGACGGCATCCGCGAGCTGCTCAAACGCATGAAGCCCGACAACATCCGCGACCTGATCGCCACCAACGCGCTTTATCGCCCCGGCCCGCTGTCGGGCGGCATGGTCGATGCCTACGTCAACCGCAAGCATGGCCGCGAGAAGCCGACCTATGCCCATCCGATCATGGAACCGATCCTCAGGGAGACCTACGGCATCTTGGTGTATCAGGAGCAGTGCATGCAGATCCTCAATCAGCTCGGCGGCATCGAGCTCGCCAGCGCCTATGCCTGCATCAAGGCCATCTCCAAGAAGAAGGAAGACGTCATCAACGCCCGCCGCGTCGATTTCCTCAGCGGGGCGCTCGAGCGCGGCGTCGCGGCCGAGACGGCCAAGGAGATTTTCGATCTCATCTGCCACTTCGGCGGCTACGGCTTCAACAAGTCACACTCGGCTGCCTACGCCAAGCTCGGCTACCAGACGGCCTATCTCAAAACGCACTACCCGGCCGAGTTCATGGCCGCCTTGCTTACTAGCGAGATCGAAGATTCCAACAAGCGCGACATCATGGTCGAGCACATGCACGATGCGCGCAAGCTCGGCGCCGAGGTGCTGCCTCCGAATATCCAGGAGGGTGAGGCGGAGTTCACCGTCAAGGAGGGGCGGATCGTCTTCGGGCTCCTGGCCATCAAGGGGCTCGGGCGCGGCGCGGCCGAGGAGATCGTGCGGGCGCGCAAGGAGCAGGGGCCGTTCAAGGACTTCTTCGATTTTTGCGAGCGCATCGATCAGAAGATTATCCCCAAGGCTGCCATCGAGCGATTGATCAAGGTCGGCGCCTTCGACTGCACCGGCGCCAAACGGGCCCAACTCTGGGACGCACTCGGCGGCGCCCTCCAGGCCGCCAGCCAGGCGCAGGAAGACAAACGCCACGGACAGCTCAACCTGTTTGACGCCGTCGAGGCAACCACTGAGGAGGCGAATGGCCACGCGGCGCCCAATGAAAACCTGCGCAACCTGCCCGAATGGCCCGCCCTGGAAAAGCTGAAGTACGAGAAGGAATCGCTCGACTTCTACATCTCCAGCCATCCGCTCGGGCAATACGAGGAGATGCTCAAGCGGTTCTCGACCCATGCGGCCGCCGCCTTGCGCGACTGTGAGCCGAACCAGGAGGTCTTCATGGGGGGCATGTTGACCGTGGTGCGGCTCATGAACACCAAGAACGCTCGCAACGGCAACTCGCGCTACGCGCGGTTCAAACTCGAAGACTTCTCAGGCGCCTTCGAGTGCGTGATGTGGCCCGATGTTTTCGTCAAGTACAAGGATTTGGTCGAGGAAGACAAAATCGTCTTCGTCGCCGGCGCGGTGGAGCGCAAGATGGACCAGCCGATCCTGGTGGCGACACGCATCGTGAGCATGGAGCAAGGGCAACTGGAGCGGACCACGGGCCTGGTCCTCCAGATGGACCTCACCGATGAAGACGATGCCGACTTGCGCAAGCTCGAATCGATCAAGACAGTGCTGGGACGCGCCCGCGGCCATTTGCCAGTGTTTTTGTACATCCGCGACGGGTCGGGGAAATGGCTGCGCATGAAAGCCGGCACGGACTGGTGCGTCAATCCGACGACGATTAGCAAGGCCGACCTGGAGACGATCCTGGGGCTGGGACGCGTCGAATTCTCACGCCAGGGAAATGGGATGGCGCGGGCGTGATCATACCGCCAGGAGTTACGCCATCACGGGGCGCTGCGCGAACGCTGAACCCCAGGGGGCCGGCTCACTGCGTGCCGTCGAACTGGCCGCGGGCGTCCTTGTCCACGATGGCAAACTCGTGGGCACTCTGCAGGCCGCGGATGAAATCGGCGCGGTACGTTCTCGCTTCATGCTCCTGGGCCTTATCCAGGAAGAGGTCCCGCATGCCCGGCATCTTGTCCTGCGGATAATGCGCGCTCAGCATCGACTGCAAGAAGGGCCTTCGTTGCGGATCGGGCAAGCTGGTCACGACCGCCACGTAAAAGACCGAACGCGGCTTGTTCGTCAAGATTTGCACGAACCGTTCCGGCTTCTTTTTGTCGTCCTTGGAGCCCTTGTTGGCCTCCTCGAACAAATCCTTGTTGATCTCATCGAGTTCCGGGTTGCCGATCTTGATCGGGCCCTTCAGGTCATAGAGACTGAGCAGGTCGTGCATCATGCCGTCGCGCGGATAGGGGATGGCGTCCTTCGGTAATTCAGGAGCAGTATAGTCAACGCGGCCGCCGCCGAAGTCTTCGCGGTGCATCGGGCTCAGATTGGACAGTGTGATGACGTATTTATTCAGCACGTCGTCTCGTTTCAGTTCTTTGTCCTTGTCCTTGTTCAAATCGAAGACTTCATTTTTGATCGCCTCCAGGCTATTGCCGCCGCCGCTCACTTTCTTGGCGATGTCTTTGGCTCTGGGGAGGGTGATGTCTTTGCGCGAGCGCTCAAACTTGAAGCCTTCGGTGATGCGGGCCTTGATGTACAATAGGTCGGCCTCTTTCTTCTTCAGTTCCGCTACTTTTCCCGACAGCTGGGTCTCGGCCGGGTTCTTCTTCAACTCGTCTTCCAGCTTGGCCCGTTCGTCCTTGAATTTCTGTATGTCGGCATTGATCTGCTTGTAGTCGGCCGGCTTCGGAGCGTTGGCCTCCGCTGTCCGCCAGTACAGGATCGGCCGCTCGGCGGTGAGGTAAAGTTTCAGGCTCGGCGCTGGGCGATTCGGATCGTGCTCGGCCACATGTTTCTCGAAACGCAGCAGGTCCTCCGGCGCGACGGCCCTTTTGATGCGCGGGTCGATCGTCTGCAGTTCGCGAGTATTGTCGGCCTTGACCTCGGGGGGCCAGGGCATTACGCGGTACTTTGCGTTGGCGGCGAATGGTTCCGTCCCGGCAAAGATCTTGTGGAAGTCTTCCGGCTTGAGCTTGCGCGCCGGAGTGTCGCGCCCCTCGAACAGGTTGATGATCGGCAGGTACTTGAGGTACGCCTCCTTGAGCGGCGCAAATTCCTTCGACGCTTCGATGGTATAGCGATCGTGGAATTCCCCCTTCTTCTCGTCGGACGGGCCGTAGGTCAGCTTCAGCTTCGGCACGAGTTCATTGAGTTCGCGCTGGAAGCTCTTCTCCGGGTCGGGGCCGCCCGCCTGCTCCAGGGCGGTCTTGATGGTGCGAATATTTTCCTGGGCCCACTCTTCGGCGGTACGGCGCGCGAGCATGTCCTGGAACTCCCGCTGCACCGTCTCGATGGTGTGGAGGGGATGAATATAAGCCGACTCCGTTACGAGCCGATTCTTCACGAAGTCGATGACAGGCTGGCCCTCTGGGGTCATTTTGGGGATCTCCTTGGACGGATCCATGGAGAGAAACGCCGGGGCTACGGCCATGCCCATGGGGGAAAACGCCGTGCCCATGCTCCAGGCGAAAGCGAAGCTGTCGCGGTAGACCGGCAGCCGCCGCACTCTCTCGGAGTGGATGGCGATATCCAGCTCCAGGTAGGGCACAGGAGTCGCGATCGGCTTGCCCGGGTCGCCGTAGCGTTCGGGGGCGTAATTCGAGAGGACCTTGGAGATGACTTTTGTCTTGTCGCTTTCCACGATCGTGCCGTCGAGTGGATATTTCTTAGTGCCCCAGGCGAGATAGCCTGCCGAGGCGTTGGCGGCTTCGCCAAGCGGATTCATGGAGGGGAAGGCATTGGCAGCAACCAGGCTGGCGACGGCCTGCGGATGCCGGCCCGCCATGTAAGCCAGGATCGGCGTCGTGTAATCGCTGTCGCTGAACAAGGCGGCGCCGTGGTAGTGGCGGCCGGGCTTGCTCTGGGCGTCATAATGCCCCTGCCAATCCATCTTGTGTGCCTGCCCGACCGCCATCACGCGCACGGCAGCCATCAGCGGCGACTGCACCGCGTCGAAGGCGAGTGGGTTCATCAGCTTTAGCTGGGCGATCAGCTTTGCCTCGTCGAGATACGCCGACGACCGCGAGTCGGCCATCACGTACTCGAACTTGAACTGCGGCGGGTTATCCAGGCCCCACTTGTCCGAGGTTGGATCGTAGGTGTCGTTCTTGTTCGCATTGAAGAATTCCTGTTTCTGGATGTCGTCAGGGTCCTTGACATCGTCCACGAAGCGCTGCACCGGCACGGGAATCAGCGACACGCCGATTTCCCCCCGCTGGGCCTTGTAGAAATCCCAGATCTGGGCCAGGGTCAATGGCGCGCGTACTTCGTCCTTGACGTCCGGCATGGTGTACTTCGGTTCCCCCAGCTGGCTCTTGGGGCGAAAGAGCAGCGAACCCGGTTGGGAGCCGAGCAGGGCATACTGGGCGATCTTGACGCGGAACTCCTCCGCGATGGCGCGGCGGACATACGCGTCGCTGGCGTCGCGGAACTCGGATCTTGCTTCATGTTGGGCGCGAGCCAGTTCTTCGCGGCCAAGCGGGAATTCCCGGGCCAGGATGTTCTGGAAGAACTCCAGGCTGAACAGGATATCGACGTGCTCCTCCTCGAACCGGATGCCGAGACGGTCCGCCTCGGCTTGCCAGAGCTTGAATTCCAGCAGGTCGTCAAATTTGAAGCCGATGTCAAAATAGCTGTCCCGAGTCTTGCGCTGGGCGAACGTCGCGCGCATCTTTTCGAGGTGAAACAGCCCTTCGCGGCGTTTTTCGAATTCCTTGTCGTTATCGACGTTCTTGCTGAACTCGTAGAACCTTCTGGTGACGTTCTTGAAGGCGAGATCGTTGCAATGCTTCATGTAGGTGTTGGCTAGCTTGCGCTGAGTTCGGAGTTCATCCAGATCCCGTTTGCTGATGTTGCGGCCGTCAATGGTGGCGACGGCGGGGCCGGTGCTCCAGCGAAACAGATGGGGGATCCGTTCGGACATATCGCCGCGCATGCCGGTGCAGAAGACGAAGCTGACCATGCAGATCATCAGGATGGCCGCCATCCAGAAGCGCTTGTTTTTCTGAAAACTGTGTAATGGATTGAACGCCATACAATTCCTTGAGTTAAGACGTCATCGCCGCTTCTTCACCCGAGGGTAAGACTTGACGAGCCCTCTTACCATGAGGTATTGGGTGATGAAGACGGTTTTGTTCCAACTTATTGATTCTAGTGAAACATTGGCTCTTTTGTAGGCCCAGTCCGGCAGCCCGGACCGGCTCACCGCTGGACAGTTGGACAACGAAGCCGTAAATCGGATGCAACTGATTCTTGCCGTTTGCGGCTTAGCGCTCGCACAGACCGCCGGGCAACTTGGCGCTTCAATGCGAACGCTAAGCCGCACGCGGCAATGCAAGGAGACTGTTCGTGGCAAAAGGAAAGAAAAAACATCTGGTCATCGTCGAATCGCCAGCCAAGGCCAAGACGATCAACAAATACCTCGGCCCCGGCTACGAAGTCGTCGCCAGCCTGGGGCACGTGCGCGATTTACCCAAGACGCGGCTCGGCATCGATATCGAAGGGGGCTGGGTGCCCACCTATCGCGACCTGAAGGACCGCAAGGACGTACTCGCCTCGCTGAAGAAGCACGCCGCTGCCTCCGACATCATCTACCTGGCGCCTGACCCCGACCGCGAAGGGGAGGCCATCGCCTGGCATCTCAAGGAATCGCTCAAGCTCAAGGATGAGAAGATTCGCCGCATCACCTTCAACGAGATCACCAAGACGGCAATCCAGAAAGCGCTTGCCGGCGCCCATCAGATTGACATGGACCTCGTCGCCGCCCAGGAAGCACGCCGCTTTCTCGATCGCATCGTCGGCTACAAGATCAGCCCGCTGCTGAGCCAGACCCTCGCCGAGAAGCTGACCGCGGGCCGCGTGCAGTCGGTGGCGGTGCGGCTCATCGTTGACCGGGAACGGGAAATCGCCGCCTTCAAGCCTGAAGAATTCTGGAAGATCGGCGCCATCTTGCAGACCGCGATCAAGACCGCCGTCACCCGCGCCAAGCCCAAGAAGGCGGCCAAGCCAAAGCCCAAAGAAGAAGAAGAGGATGTGCTGGAGGACGACGAGAATCCCGCCGAGCCCAAGCAGGAAGAGGAGCTTCCCGATGGGGCCTTCGCCGCCGAACTGTCCGACTGGGACGGCAAGAAGTTCAAGGCCGGCAATCAGCAAGAAGTCGATCCGATCGTCAAGGCGCTTCAAGGCGCTGATTACACCGTGACCAAGGTCGAGCAGAAGGACCGCCAGGAGAAGGCGCCGCCGCCATTCACGACCAGCACGCTGCAACAGCAGGCATCGCTGCGTCTGCGCTTCACCGCACGCCGTACCATGAGCGTCGCCCAGAAGCTCTATGAAGGCGTGCAGCTCGGCCACGAAGGCCAGGTCGCCCTCATTACCTACATGCGTACCGACAGCACGCGTATCTCCGACGACGCGCTCAAGGCTTGCCGTGAGCACATCATGTCGAATTTCGGCGACAAGTATCTGCCGGAGAAGCCGAACCTCTATGCCGCTTCCAAGGACGCGCAAGGCGCGCACGAGGCGATTCGTCCGACCGATGTCGCCTACACGCCGGAAAAGGTCGCGAAATTTTTGCCGCAGGAGCAGCTGCGGCTCTACACGCTCATCTATCAGCGTTTCGTCGGTTGCCAGATGAATCCGGCGATCTGGGCGGTCACAAATGTCGAAATCACCGCGGCCAAGGGCGTCTTCAAAGCTCAGGGCAAGATGCTCAAGTTCGACGGCTATCGCAAGATCTACGTGCAGTCGAGCAAGCAGGAGGACATCATCCTGCCGGCGCTGAAGGAAGCCGACCCGCTCAATCTCTTGAAGCTGAAGCCGACGCAGCACTTTACCGAACCGCCGCCGCGCTACAATGAAGCTTCGCTCGTGAAGACGCTCGAGAAGGAGGGCATCGGCCGGCCGAGTACCTATGCCTCGATCATCGGCAAAATTCAGGACCGTGCTTACGTCGAGATGAAGGAGCGCCGCTTCTACGCCACGCCGACCGGTATGAAGGTGACCGACCTCCTCGTACTGCACTTCCCCAAGGTGATGGACCTGAAGTTCACCCGGCACATGGAGGAAGAACTCGATCAGATCGAGGAAAAGAAGTATGCCCGCAATCAGGTCTTGCAGGAGTTCTACGATCCGTTCGCCGAGTCGCTTCGGGTCGCCGAATCGGAGATGCTCGCCAACGCGGAGAAATGCCCGCTGTGCGGCAAGCCGCTGCAAGAGCGCTTCAGCAAGTTCGGCAAGTTCTTCGGCTGCTCCGGCTATCCGGAATGCACTTACATCAAGAAGAAGACGGTGGAAGGCCAGGCGCCCGGAGAGAAGCCGGCGCCGACCGATCTCAAGTGCCCCAACTGTGGCAAGGACATGGTGCGCCGGGCCGGCAAACGAGGCGAGTTCCTCTCGTGCAGCGGCTATCCCGACTGCAAGACGACCATGAGTTTCGACCCCGAGGGGAAGCCGGTGCTCACCAGCGAATCCACCGAGTATGTCTGCGAGAAGTGCAAGAGCCCGATGGTCAAACGCCAGGGTAAACGCGGCCCATTCCTCGGTTGCAGTGCGTACCCCAAGTGCAAGAACATCGTCGAGCTGGACGCCGAGGGGAAGCCGGTCAAGCCGATCGACACCGGCGTAGTCTGCGATAAGTGCGGCAGCCCGATGCTGGTGAAACGGAGCTTCCGCGGTCCATTCCTGGGCTGCAGCGGCTACCCGAGTTGCCGCAGCACCAAACCGGTGCCGGAGGAGTTGAAGGAAAAGCTCAAGCATGAACCCGGTCCCGCGCAGAAAAAGAGCGTCGCCATCGACGCGCCGGCGGACATCAAGTGCCCTGAATGCGACGGTCCAATGAAGTTGCGGCCCGGCCGTTGGGGCAAGTTCTTCTTTGGCTGCAATGCCTACCCGAAATGCAAGGGGACACGCCAGGCGTCGCTGGAGCAGGTCGAGCAATTGACGAAGCGCGACGGCGCGGCGTGACCCGGTCTTCGCTTAGCGGTCGCGTGGCGCCTTATGAACGCTGAACGAAAACGCGACCATCATTGCGGAAATGGAGTTCCGAATGCCCCTCATTACACGCCGCAGATTCCTGACGGGAACGCTCGCCGCTATAGCCGGCGTTGGCGCCGGCTATGGTTATGCCCGCGCCATCGAGCCGGCCTGGCTCGACATCGTGCATCTCGACCTGCCGCTGCGAAATCTCCCTGATGCCTTCGCCGGCTTCACGATCGCGCAGATCAGCGACCTACACTTCGGCCCCTTGATCCAGCCCGCCGAAATCGAGCCGGTCATCGATCAGGTGCTCGACCTGAATGCCGATCTGATCGTCATCACGGGTGACCTCGTATCGCGAGTCAGTCAGGGTGAGCCCGACATGATCGTGCAAACGCTGTCGCGCTTGCGGGCGCCGCACGGCGTCTACGCCATCCTCGGCAATCACGACTGGTGGGTCGGCGACGCCGAAGTGACCGCGGCCTTACGCCGCGCCGGCTTGACCGTCTTGAGCAATCAGCACACGACAATTCGGCGCGACGGCCAGACGCTCTATCTCGCCGGCATCGACGACGTCTGGTGCGGCAAGCAAGACCTGGCGGCAACGCTGCGCGGCATCCCCGCCGACGGCGCGATCATCGCCCTGGTCCACGAGCCCGACTTTGCCGATGCGGTCGCCAACCATCCGCGCGTTCTCTTGCAACTCTCCGGCCATTCGCACGGCGGCCAGGTGTGCGTTCCCTTCGGCGGCGGCGGCGTCTGGTATCCATCGTGGGCACGCAAGTACCCGCGCGGCCTCTACACCATCCGCGATCTGACGCTTTACACCAATCGCGGCGTAGGCCTGGTCTCCTGGCAACTGCGCTTCGCCTGCCGGCCGGAGATAAGTCACTTCACGTTTTACCCGGCGAGTTGACCGGATAGCGCCTTACTGATATCGTGAAAAAGAAACGGGAGACAGTCCATGGTAGAGCATCCCCCTCGTTTCAAGAAGATCGTCAATGACGCCCGCGCCCGCATCAAAGAGTGTACCGTCGATGACGTCAAGGCAATGCTCGACAAGGGCGAGAAGTTCCTGCTCGTCGATGTGCGCGAGGAGAGCGAGTTCGCCAAGGACCATTTGCCCGGCGCCATTCATCTCGGCAAGGGCGTCCTCGAACGCGACATCGAAAAAAATGTGCCCGACACCGGGGCCAAGCTGGTGCTTTATTGCGGCGGCGGATTTCGCTCGGTTCTCGCAGCGGACAACCTGCAAAAGATGGGTTACACCAACGTGATCTCGATGGACGGTGGCATCCGCGATTGGCGGGCGAGGCAGTATCCGCTGAAGACGGGATGACCCGGTCCCCGTTTAGCAACGCTCGAAAAATAAGTTCCCGATTTGGGGGAGCCGTTGGCGCGCAACGAATTGCCCGCGGGGAACCCCTTACCGTCCGTCAGGTTACGCCGATTCGTCGCGCACACTGTCACACACCCCCCGGCGCGCCACGAATCTGCCACGTTCCGGCCGAAAAATCGGCGCAACCGACCTTGCGTTTATTGCAAGCGCGGGAACTGCCGAAATCGGGAAGTTATTTCGACACTTCTCGCTGATCCCCACTGCCAAAGAGCACCAATATGGGGAAATTGGGCGAGAATAACGCGAGATTCAGCGGGGCGACACTTGGCTGACATCTCGCCTTCAACCGACAC
>JACXTT010005935.1_pt1 | contig 17587 bp, 12 predicted proteins | sample 9270951 | NCBI WGS metagenome assembly JACXTT01 (sample SAMN15532306, study PRJNA645909) | rock metagenome | isolation source: weathered quartz diorite | place: Puerto Rico | collected 2017-06-21 | reverse complement strand
GCTCGACGGCAACAGCTTTGACATTCGGTGCCGGTTTGAGTCCATGCGGTTCGACGAACTCCCTGATGGCGGCGTGCGAGCGTTTGTAGTCGATCTTGTCCGAAGGTTGGCTGCCGTTCTTCAGATCTACCTCCCTGCCCTCGACACGTCGATGTCTGTGTACGACATTCGAAAGACCGGCCCCGAAGATGTGAGAATAAGTCCTCCAGTAAGGATTAGTATTAACGACGGAAGACCATTTGAGGACCTAAAAGCGAAATTGCCGGATGGTTCTTCCCTCCTGGCAAGGACGCTGCGTCTCTCGGAGAATCGCGAGCGCGTGGAGAAGGCCCTGTCGCTCCTATATGCGGGAGTGCCGGAATGGGGCGATCTCTATCACGTGGTCGAGTTCTTGATGGAGGAAGGGCTTGCGGCTCGCGATTCGCTCGAGCGCAAAGAAGTTGAACGGCACAAACAGACGGCCAATCACTATCGGCACCAAGGGCTCCAATCGCCCCCGAAACTTCCCGAGAGCCCTCCAACGCTGGAACAGTCTCGTGCACTGTTGCTGGGACTTCTACGCCGCTGGCTTGAAGGACTGCCAGACTAAGAACGCGCACAGCCACGCATGCGCGAGAGAATGAAGCCCCGCGATATCCTTGTGGCGGGCGTAGACGCGTCGCTTGCCCCGGCGATATTTATTCCGCCGATTCCAATGCGCAGGACTCCCCCTTCGTCCTTTGCGGCATCCTTTATGGGTGCCGCGATCGCTCACTACCTCTCGCCGTTGGGTGCCGCCAAGCTTGGGGAACTCAGACGCCGCGCCCCGGAAGGTTGTGAAGACGCACGACTGCTTGGGGCTCCAATCGACTATTTCTATTTCGACTGGGACCTGGAACCAGTGCGCCTAGACGCGCGTGTGTGCGAAATTCCACGGCCGGGTGCCCTTCTGGGTGTGAGGCTTGCAAACGGTAAATCGGTGGAGGATGCGGTCGGAGAGTCATTTAGGCTCAAGGACTGGGTAGCTCGCACCCCATTTGTTGTGGAGTTCTTCCGCTCACTGGAAGCCGGCTATCAGCCAAGGCCGCCGATGGAATACGATGTGTTCATCTCTTACACCGATGACGACAAGGCCGTGGCTGAGGAGCTTCTCAGCCTTTTACGGGCACGCGACCTCAAATGTTTTATAGCCCAGTTGGACATCCCCGCCGGTACGATCTGGACGGATGAGATACGGCACGCACTGCATTCCTCCAGAGCGGCGTTGCTACTCCTCACCGAAGCTTCGGCCAAGAGCAAGTGGGTGCTGTATGAGGCAGGAGCGCTGTGGGCGCTCGAAACCCGTGTTTTCCCTGCGTGCATGTACGCGGATCTACGAACACTCCCTGAACCGATTTCGCATCATCAGGCGCGCGATGTTAGAACCACCGAGGCGCGGCGGACTCTAGCAGATGAGATCGCTAAGTACGTCGGAGGGCCGTTTGGCTAGACGTGGGCGCTGTCGACGAGCCCAACGGTTAGCCATTGCGTCGGGCACGCTGGCCGCCGAGACGCGTTGCCCTGTTGGCAATTCGCCAAAACCAACTGGGATCTCGCGCGTTATAACTATCCCGCAGCCTCAGGCTATGCGCGATAAAGGCATCGTTTTGATACAGGTTTCTCACACCTACTCCTGAAGACGCTGCCGCAGCCAGTCCGGCAGCGGGCGTGATTTCCCGTCGCGCAGATCGATCCACACCATCACCGCTTCGCCGGTGGCGTATACGCGCGCCGGCTCCTTCACGTCGGTGATGGCGCTGCTCAGTACGAAGCTGCTCTTGCGGGGCGGTCCAGCGTACAGCGAGATCTCGAGATCGGCCGGGTAGACGACAGGGATGCGGAAGCGGCAGCTCACGCTACCCAGGATGGGGGCCTGCGTTCGGTCCGCGTAGTCGATCCCGAGCCCGTCGAACCAGGAGATGCGCGCCTGTTCCAGGCAGCGGAAATAGACCGTGTTGTTCATGTGGCCCAGCGCATCCATGTCCGCCCAGCGCATCTTCATGCGCTCCACGTGCACCAACCTGCCCGCCAGCTGCATCGCGTCGTCGCCCTCCTCGGGAACGTTTATCATTGCGCGGTGTCCGAAGCCGGCGCGATTCTAGCAGTGTCCGCGTCATGAGTTCAGCGAGTCGAGAGGTCGAAGTTGGTTGAACGCGAGTCCATGGAGTATGACGTGGTAGTCGTCGGGGCGGGCCCCGCGGGCCTGTCCGCAGCCATCCGTCTCAAGCAGCTTGCCGCCGAGCACGGCCACGAGGTCTCCGTGTGCGTCCTGGAGAAGGGCTCGGAAGTCGGTGCGCATATCTTGTCCGGCGCGGTGGTGGAACCGCGTGCGCTCGACGAGTTGCTCCCGGACTGGCAGGCGCGCAACGCGCCACTGAACACGCCTGCGCAGGAAGACCGGTTTCTTTATCTGACCCCCTCCAGGGCCTGGCGGCTTCCCACACCACCGCAGATGCATAACCAGGGCAACTACATCGTCAGCCTGGGTAATTTGTGCCGCTGGCTCGCCGGCCAGGCGGAGGCCATGGGTGTGGAGATCTATTCAGGCTTCGCGGCCGCTGAGCTCCTGTACCGCAAGGACGGCAGTGCAAGGGGGGTAGCCACCGGCGACCTCGGTATCGGTCGCGACGGCAAACACTCGGAGCGATATCAGGCCGGCATGGAGCTGCATGCCAGGCAGATCATCGTTGCGGAAGGCTGCCGTGGGTCTCTTACTCAGGTCTTGTGCAAGCGCTTCAAGCTGCGCGAGGGCGTCGACCCGCAGACCTACGGAATCGGCATCAAGGAACTATGGGAGGTCGAGCCGTCCAGGCATCAGCCCGGCCTGGTCGTGCACACGGTGGGTTGGCCGCTCTCGTCAGGCACCTATGGCGGCTCGTTTCTGTATCACCTGGAGAACAACCAGGTGGCCGTCGGCTTCGTGGTCGGCCTCGATTATCGCAACCCCTATCTCTCGCCGTTCGAGGAATTCCAGCGCTTCAAGACACATCGAGCGATCCAGCCGACTTTTGAGAACGGCCGTCGTATCTCTTATGGCGCCCGCGCGCTGTCCGAAGGCGGCTTTCAGTCGATCCCCAGGCTGACCTTTCCGGGCGGGCTCCTGGTCGGCGACACCGCCGGATTCCTCAATGTGCCGAAGATCAAAGGAACGCACACCGCGATGAAGTCGGGCATGACGGCTGCAGAGGCCGTGTTCGATCACCTGCGTAGCGGCGAGGGAGGAGAGGTGACGAGTTATCCGGAGCGGCTGGGCAAGTCGTGGGTCCTCGACGAACTGTACCGGGTGCGCAATATCCGGCCCTCGTTCCGCTGGGGGCTGTGGGGCGCGATCGCCTATTCCGCGCTGGATACTTACTTACTGCGTGGCAAGGCGCCCTGGACGCTGCGCAATCATGCCGATCACACCCAGCTGCTAAAGGCCTCCGAGTGCAAGCCGATCGCCTACCCCAAACCCGACGGCAAGATCAGCTTCGATCGGCTCTCCTCCGTGTTCGTGTCCAACACCAATCACGAAGAGGATCAGTTGCCGCATCTGCGCCTGAAGGATCCCTCGGTGCCGATCCGCGTCAATCTCGAGCTGTATGACGCACCCGAACAGCGCTACTGCCCGGCTGGCGTGTACGAGATCGTTCGCGACAGCAACGGCCACAACCCGCGCCTACAGATCAACGCTCAGAACTGCGTGCACTGTAAGACCTGCGACATCAAAGATCCGACTCAAAACATCGAGTGGGTCGTACCCGAAGGCGGCGGCGGACCGAACTATCCCAACATGTAGCACTGCTTCTTCTGCCTCCCATGATCCCTCGTTTGTTCCAGCGCGGCACCTCCGCCGCGCAGCTTGCCGCGTGGTTGCTGTTCGCGTTGCTGATCACTGTCCCGGCGTCGGCGCGACAGCTGCCCGATTCCAGCTCTTGGCCGCAAGAGCACAGCGACCTCAAGCCCGATCCCACCGTCGTCTACGGCCGGTTGGACAACGGCATGCGCTATGTGCTCAAGCCCAACGACACGCCGAAGGGCCGTGTGAGCCTGCGGTTGCTGGTGGCGGCGGGATCGCTGATGGAGACCGAAGATCAGCGCGGCCTCGCGCACTTTCTCGAGCACATGGCGTTCAAAGGTTCGCAGAACATGCCCGCGGGCGATCTGGTGCAGTATCTGGAGCGGCTGGGCATGGCCTTCGGCGCCGATACGAACGCCCGCACCAGCTTCGAGGACACCGTGTATCAGCTCGAGCTGCCGTCGAACGACGCCGGACTGGTGGACAAGAGTCTGGTCGTGATGCGCGAAACCGCCGACCGCTTGCTGATCCTCGCTGCCGAGCTGGACAAGGAGCGCGGCGTGATCCTGAGCGAGGAGCGCCTGCGCGACACGCCCGAGTATCGCGCCACAGTCGACGACCTCGAGTTTTTGCTGCCGGACTCGCTGATCCCGCGGCGCTTCCCCATCGGGCTGGATGCGGTGATCGAGACTGCTCCGCGCCAGCGCCTGGTCGACTTCTACCGCACCTGGTATCGGCCGGAGCGGATCACCCTGGTCGTGGTCGGCGCTATTGATCCCGCCGGCTTTGCGGAAAAAGTCAAAGAGCGTTTCGCGTCCATGCGCGCCGTCACCGCACCGCGCCCGAATCCCGACATCGGCACAATCGCCCCGCGGCCGGCGGCGGCACGGCTGTTCAGCGATCCCGACGGACAGACGCGGGTAAGCCTGGAGAGCGCGAGCTACGCCGATCCCGGGGCTGACACCCGGGCCAGCCGCGAGCGCGACATTGCCCTGTATCTCGCCAATGGCGTGGTTTCGCGCCGCCTCGCCACTCTCGCCCTGCAGAGCGGCGCCAGCTTCATTAGCGGATCGGCCCAGTACAACGATCTGCTGCGCTTCGCGCGCATCGCTTCAGTGGAGATGCAGTGCAAGCCGGAGCAGTGGCAGCCGGCGCTGGCCACGGCCGAACAGGAGCTGCGGCGCACTCTGACCTATGGTTTCACCGCTGCCGAGCTGGAGGAGCAGAAGAAAAATCTGCTGTCGTTGTTCGAGCAACAGGCGAAGGGCGCGGCGACGCGCGAATCGCCGGAGCTGGCCAACGACCTGGTCCAGCACCTCAGCGAGTTCAATGTCTACACCGATCCCGGCTACGATCTGGCTGAGCTGCAGCGCGTGCTGCCGGGGCTTAGTCCCGAGCGCGCTCTGCAGGCCTTGCGCGATCTGTGGCAAACTGGCGGCGGGCCGCTTGTCTTTGTCAGCGGCCCCATCACCCTCGAGCATCCCGAGGCGCAGATCCTGCACGCGCTCGAATCGAGCCGCGCGCAGCCCGTGACACCACCGACGGATGGGGCCGTGCACAACTTCGCGTACACGGATTTCGGCTCCCCCACGCCGCTGCTCGAGAGGAAGGTCGCACCTGTCCTCGATGTCGTCCAAGCGCGCTTCGGCAACAACGTCCGCCTCAATCTCAAACCCACGAAGTTCGAAGCTAACTCGATCCTGGTCTCTGTCCGCTTCGGGGGGGGGCGCCTGGAGCTTCCGCGCGACAGGCCGGGTCTGAAGCTGCTCGCCGAGCACGCCTTCGTCAGCGGCGGTCTGCGGAAGCACAGCTTCGACGAGCTCAACCGCATCACCGCCGGCCGTAATATCGGCCTCGACCTCACGGTCGACGACGACGCGTTCGTGCTGAGCGGACAGACCACTCCCGACGATCTGCTCCTGCAGCTGCAGGTCATGGCCGCCTATCTCAGCGCACCTGGCTACCGCCCCGAGGCGCTGGATCGGTTCCGCCAGTCGCTGGGACCGCTCTATTTGAACCTCACCCGCACTCCGGGCGGTGTGCTGCAGTCGCAGGTCGCGCGCTATATCCACGACGGCGATCCGCGCTTCGGCTACCCCGAGCGGGACGAAGTCGCTGCCCGCACGTTTGCGGAGCTCGAGGCCTGGTTGTCGGGACCGCTGGCCACGAGCTATCTCGAGATCTCGCTGGTGGGCGACTTCGATCCCGATGCCGCGCTGCAAGCCATCGCCTCCACCTTTGGCAGCCTGCCGACGCGCGATGCAGTCAAGCCGCCGTACACGGCGGAGCGCCAGGTGCGCTTCCCCTCCCTGCGCGAGTTGAAGGCTTTCAGTTTCGAAGCACGCGACCCTAAAGCCTATGCAGTGGTCTATTGGCCAACGACGGACTTCAGCCACGTGAGCGAGGTGCGGCGTCTGTTCGTGCTGGCCAAGGCGCTGGAAGGACGCGTGCTGGAGCGCATCCGCGTGCAGCAGGGGCTTTCCTACACTGCGCAAGGCGCAAACGTCCCCAGCCAGGCCTTCCCCGGTTACGGCGTCCTGTATGCGCTGGTCGACGCGACCCCGAACAAGGCACCCGAGCTGGCACGAGAGATCCGCGACATTGGTGCGCGCGTGGTGCGCGAAGGAATCACCGAGGACGAGCTGGAACGCGCGCGCAACCCGGTCGTGAGCGCGTTGAAAAAGCTGCTGACGGACAACCACTACCTGCTGTCGGCGATCGTATCCGGCTCGCAGGAGCAGCCCGAGCGCTTGATCCGCGCCACCACGAGTCTGCCGGAGCTGCAGGGCCTCACTACGGCGGATCTGAATCTGGCAGCGCGAAAGTATCTGCGATACGAAGATGCCCTGCCGGTCGTGATCGCCCCCGCGCAGACGAGCGGCACAGCTCCGCCGTTACGGCCCGCCGAGCGCGAATCGGGGCTGGCGCCCGCGCACTGAGTAGGGAGGCTCCGCATGGCCTGCATATGCGGAGCTTCCCTGGACAATCAACCGGGCGGGTTTGTGTTCCCCGTTGCGCCCCGGCCGATTGCCTGGGTAAGCGATCCCAGCATGTCCATCGGGAACACGATGGTGTTGCTCTTGTCGCCGGCGATCACGGTCAAGGTCTGCAGATAGCGCAGCTGCATCGCTTCCGGCTGCTGCGCGAGCGTCCGTGCCGCTTCCAACAGCTTCTGCGAGGCCTGCAGCTCGGCCTCCGCCAGGATCACCTTGGACCGCCGCTCGCGCTCGGCCTCCGCTTGGCGCGCCATGGCGCGCACCATGACCTCGTTGAGATCGATTGCCTTGATCTCGACCATGGACACCTTGATTCCCCACTGATCGGTCAGCTCGTCGAGCTGGTGCTGAATGTCGAGATTGAGCTTGTCCCGCTCCGCCAGCATCTCGTCGAGCTGGTGCTTGCCCAGGACCGCCCGCAGCGTGGTCTGAGCCAGCTGGCTGGTCGCGACTAGATAGTTCTCTACCTGGATGATGGCTTTCTGCGGGTCGACCACGCGAAAATAGATCACCGCGTTCACTTTCACCGAGACATTGTCGCGCGAGATGACGTCCTGGCTCGGCACGTCCATGGTCACTGTACGCAGCTCGACCCGGACCATCTGCTGGATTACCGGCCAAACAATGACCAGCCCGGGACCCTTCACTTTCCAGAACCTGCCGAGCTGGAACACGACTCCGCGCTCGTACTCCCGCAGTACGCGGACGGAATAGAACAACAGCGCCGCGATGAAAACCAGTACGACGATTCCGCTTATGCCTTGCATGTGCGCTCTCCTCCTGGCAGTCTAAGTGTCCGCTTCCACCTCCAGCACCAGGCCGTCGATGCGCGTAACGCGCACGCTCTGGCCCGCGTGCAGGTCGGCCGGGCTGCGCACCTTCCACACTTCGCTGTGCACGCGCGCCCACCACTCGCCGTTGACGTGCTCGATGATCTGGCCGCGCGCCCCAATCAGCTCCTCGCTCCCGCTTACCACAGGCCGCCGCCGCGCCCGCAGCGCCATCCCGATCACGACCAGGAAGAAAGCGGCGGTGACCGATGCGACCAGCGCGATCAACGTCCACGGAATGTCGTAACCGGGCACGTCGGTCTCGATCAGCATCACGGAACCCAGGACGAATGCAATCACGCCGCCGATACCCAGCGCGCCGTAGGAGGTGACGAACAGCTCCGCTACGATGAAACCGATTCCCAGCACGATCAGGGCGAGTCCCGCGTAGTTCACGGGCAGCAGCTGGAAAGCGTACAGCGCCACCAGCAGGCAGATGCCGCCCACGACGCCGGGCAGCACCAACCCCGGATTGTAGAACTCGAACAGCAGCCCATAGATGCCGAGCAGCATGAGAATGTACGCGATGCTGGGATCGGTGATGACCGCCAGCAGCCGGCTGCGCCAATCCGGCTCCACCCGCACCAGAGCCGCGCCCTCGGTGTCCAGCGTCCGCTTCTGCCCCTGGATCTCGAGCGTCTTGCCCTTCACTTTCTTCAGCAGATCGGCGAGGTCGGTGGCGATGAGATCGGCAACTTTGATCTTCACTGCTTCCTCGGCGGGCAAGCTCACGGCCTCGCGCACTGCCTTCTCGGCCCACTCGGCGTTGCGGCCACGCAGCGCCGCGAGCCCCCTGATGTACGCGGACGCGTCGTGGATCGCTTTTCGGCTCATGGTGTCGCCAGGCGCGGGCGCGTTTTTCTCCTCGGCTTTGCCGGTTCCACGTTTGTCGCGCTTGCCGTCCTGCTGCGGTTTCTGCTTGTCGTCAGGTTTTGACGGCTCCCCGCCGGGTCCACCGATCTGCACCGGTGTCGCCGCGCCCAGGTTGGTCGCCGGGGCCATGGCCGCGATGTGGCTGGCGTAGAGGATATAAGTTCCGGCGCTCGCCGCGCGCGCGCCGCTCGGCGCGACGTACACGGCGACCGGAACAGGCGAAGCGAGGATGTCCTTGATGATCGCGCGCATCGAAGTATCCAGGCCTCCAGGCGTGTCCACCTGAAGCACGACCAGCTGCGCGCCCTGTTTTACCGCATGCTCGAGCCCGCGATGGAAATAATCTGCGGTCGCAGGGCCGATCGCACCGTTCACGGTCAGCACCACCACCGGCGCGGACGCCGCCGATGCGCACAAGAGCAGCAGGGACGAAGACAGAGCGAGCAGCAGACGCATGAGTCCGAGGATCCAACCGGGTCAATTCAATATAGACCCTTTCCGCCGCTCACGCAGCCATCGTCTCGGGCTCAGGACGCGGGGTCGACGAGCACGCCGGGGTTGAGCATGCCTTTGGGGTCGAGGCGCTTCTTCGCGGCGACGAGCGCCTGGGCGAACAGATCGGGCCGCTGGCGGTCGTACCAGCGGCGATGGTCACGCCCCACCGCGTGATGATGGGTGATGGTTCCGCCGAGGCGGATCAGCACCTCGGAAGCAGCGGTCTTGATGGCCCAGGCCTGCTCCAGCAGCCGCGCTTTGTTACCCAATGCGTGATACGAGAAGTAAGGCGCCGGACCGTCGGGGTAGACATGTGTGAACCGGCAGGTGACCAGCCCTGGCCGCCCGGTGACCTCCTTGATCGCAGTCTCGGTCGCAGCCTTGACCCGAGCGTGAAACTGAGCGAATCGATCCCATGTGATCGCCGTTTCAAACGTATCCGTGATGATCCCGCGGGGTGTGAGCACTTCGCGGCTGTAGGGCATGCGCAGAAAACTGTCGCGCCACTGGCCTGCCGCGCCCAGCCGCTGCCCGCCCTCGCCCTTGACTGCGGAGGCATCGTATTCCCCGTCGTGAGTGCGCACGACTTCCAGAGCCCGCGCCAGCATCGCGTCCATGGGACGATCCGCCGACTCGAAGTTCAGGACCAGCACGCAATGCGTGCCGTCGCCTGCGCCGTTCATCAGCGCCTCGTCTGCATCGAGCAAACGGCAATTGGCTGGGTACAGGTGCGCCTGGGCGATAGCGCGGACCGCTTCGGCAGCGCGGTAGAAATCCCGGAAGCGCGCGCTGGTGGCGGCGCGAAAGGTCGGCCGCGGGCGCAACCTCATCCACGCCTCGGTGATGATGCCGAGCGCGCCTTCCGAGCCGATGAACATGCGGTCGGGGCTGGGGCCGGCACCGGAGCCCGGCAGCCGGAAGGATTGCACGACCCCCGCCGGCGTGACCACGCGCAGGCTCTCGACGAAATCGTCGATGTGAGTGTAGAGGGTTGCGTAGTGACCGCCGCCGCGAGTCGCGATCCAGCCGCCCAGCGTCGAAAACTCGAACGATTGCGGAAAATGGCGCAGCGTGAGCCCGCTGGCCTTGAGCTGGCTTTCCAGCGACGGGCCATACACGCCCGCCTGGATCCGCGCAGCTTGCGAGACCTCGTCGATTTCGACCACGCGGTCGAGTTGCTTGAGGTCCACGGTCACGATCGGGCGGTCGGTGCGCGGCGGCTCCACACCAGCAACCACGCTGGAACCTCCGCCCCAGGGAATGACCACCGCGTCGATCGAGTCGCACCACGCCAAAGTCGAGACCACCTCGGCTTCGCTGCGAGGGAAGGCGATCGCATCGGGCGGATTGGAGAAATCGCGCGCGAAGACGCGGGCGCTGTCGAAGAACGATTTGCCGTAGCTGTGGAGCAAACGCTCGTAGTGATCCACGGAGCAGAAGTCGCCCAGGCTACGCGGCGGCTGTGTTCGTGGCTTGCGCAGCTCGATCTCCTCGGCCCGAGGCACTGCCGTCGCTTCGAAGCCCGAGATGCCGAAGCGCTTCGCGTACGCGGCCTCGAGCCGGCTGACCTCCTCCGGCGTCAGGCGTTCGGTCTCGTAACCCCAACCCCAGAACTTGAGGCGCGCTTTCGTCGCGTTCATCCGGCCACTACTCCTGGCGCAACCAGGTCTGCGAGCGGCCGAACCACGACAGCCCGACATACCCGCGCACCTCGAGCTTGCGTCCGCCCTCGGTCAACCGCATCTTGGCGCGGTAGATCTTGCCGTTCTTGGGGTCCAGGATTTCGCCGCCGCCGTACTGGTCACCGTCCTTCTTCAGACCCCACAAGAACGTCATGCCGATGATCGGTTTGTCTTTGCGCACACCCTCGCACTTCTTGCACAGATGGTTGGGATCGTCGCCGGGTTGCTCGAAGATCTTCTCCACCGTGCCCTCGAACGTGCTGTTGTTTTCCGCGATCCGCACCAGGGAGCGCTCCTTGCCCGTCTTGTCGTCGATGGTTTTCCACAGACCCACCGGTGAGTCGACCTGGGCGTCGGCCACCGCGGCGAGACATAGCGTCAGCACACAGCTCAAAACCGAACCCAGTATCTTCATGTGCGGGTCTCTCGAGAGCAAATGGGCAGCGGCGTTTGTCGGCATAGCGGGTGCGTGTCGGCTCGAGGCTGCGGTCACGAAATGGATTCAAACACGCCGGCTGCGCCCATTCCGGTCCCGATGCACATGGTGACCATGCCGTACTTCTGCTTGCGGCGGCGCAGGCCGTGCACGATCGTCGCGGTTCGGATCGCCCCGGTCGCGCCGAGCGGATGCCCCAACGCGATGGCACCGCCCAGCGGATTGATCTTGGCACCATCGAGCCCAAGGTCGTTGATCACGGCCAGGCTCTGTGCGGCGAAGGCCTCGTTCAGTTCGATCCAGTCCATGTCCTCTTGTTTGAGTCCCACCTGCTTGAGCACCTTCGGGATCGCAAACTTGGGGCCGATGCCCATGATCTCCGGCGGCACCCCCGCCACCGCGAAGCCGAGAAATCTGGCGAGCGGTCGCAGCCCGTAGCGCCTGAGCGCGGCGTCCGAAGCCAGAATCACCGCACCTGCGCCATCCGAGGTCTGCGAGCTATTGCCCGCGGTCACGCTGCCGTTCGCGGCGAACGCGGGTTTCAGCCTGGCCAACACCTCTGGCGTAGTGCCCGCGCGCGGGCCCTCGTCGACCGAGACCACGCGCGTGTCGTGTTTGATCTGGTGCGCAGCAAAGTCTGGCAGCTTTTCGTCGATCGTGAGCGGCGTGATCTCGTCCGCGAACTCACCCGCTTCGATCGCCGCCAGCGCCTTGCGGTGGCTGTCGGTGGCGAACCGATCCTGCGCGTCCCGCGACACGTTCCAGCGCTGCGCGACCTTCTCAGCCGTGATGCCCATGCCGTAACCGATGCCGATGTTCTCGTCGCGGTCGAAGATGTGCTCATTGATGGCGATCTTGTTGCCGCCCATGGGGATCATGCTCATGCTCTCGGCGCCGCCAGCGATCATCACCTCGGCCTCGCCCAGCCGTATGCGGTCGGCCGCCATCGACACCGCCTGCAGGCCCGAGGAGCAGAAGCGGTTGACGGTCACCCCGGACACCGTGTTGGGGAAGCCGGCCAGCAGCAAGCCGATCCGTGCCACATTCATGCCCTGCTCCGCCTCCGGAATAGCGCAACCCACGATCACGTCGTCCACTGCGCCGGGCTCCAGGCCGGCAGCCTGCTTCATCACGCTCTTCAGCGCGTGCGCGAGCAGATCGTCCGGCCGCGTGTTGCGGAACATCCCGCGCGGCGCCTTGCCCACCGGCGTACGTGTGGCCGCGACAATGTAAGCATCTTGAATTTGCTTGGCCATCCAGAATCTCCAGGTTCCAACCGCAGCGCATCAATTTCTGAGCGGCTTGCCGGTTTTCAAGGTGTGCTCGATCCGCGCCTGCGTCTTGGCGGTTGCGATCAGCTCCATGAAGCACTCGCGCTCGAGATCGAGGAACCACTGCTCGTCGACCAGGCTGCCGGCCTCGACATCGCCACCGCACAGCACGTACGCGATCTTGCTCGCCACCGCGAAATCGTGCTCGGAGATCTGAGCACCGGCCACCAAGTTGGCGAGATGCGCTTTGAAGGTGGCGATCGCGGTCCGGCCCGCGGCCGGAATGTCGCGTGCCTTCAACGGCGGGCGATAGCCCGCGTCGGCCATGGCAGTCAGCTCGGACTTCGCGACGTACAGCAGCTCTGCGCGATTCATCGCGATCCGGTCGGAGGGCTTGAGATAGCCCAGCTCGCGCGCCTGCTCCGCCGACTTTCCGACCGTCGCGAGAGCGACGTTCTGGAAGTACTGCCGCAGGAATGGGAACGGGTCGCCACCCTTGGCTTCCAGCGCGCAGCGCAACGCCAGCTCTTTGCAGCCGCCGCCAGCCGGAATCAGGCCCACGCCGGCTTCGACCAGGCCGATATAGCTCTCCAGCGTGGCCACGGCGCGCGCCGAGTGCATGATGAACTCGCAGCCCCCGCCCAACGCCAGACCCTCGACGGCGGTGACGGTCGGGACCAGCGCGTACTTCCACGCCTGCGTCGTTACCTGGAACTGCTCGACGATGGCTTCGACCTTCTCCAGCCGTCCGGCCATGACCGCATCGGCGACGTTCAGCTTGCGCGCCGCCTTCAGCACCATGGACTGCGCTTCGCGCCGGAATGTCTTCATCATCGAGGCGAAGGCGGAGGGCTTGGCTGCGCCCGCCGGGCGGCTCGAGGACCCCGAAAGGTTCGCGCCGACCGAGAACGGCGGCTCTGTTTGCCAGATGATCACGCCTTTGAAATTGCGCTCTGCCGTATCGATCGCTTGCATCACGCCGTCGAGCACGTCTTCGCCGATTGCGTGCATCTTGCTCTTGAAGCTGACGATCCCGATGTCGTCGCCGGTGGTCCACATGCGCACGGCATCGGTCTCGAACACCGTCTGACCGTATTCGACCGGCTCACCAACCAAGCGATCCGGGTAGGGCTGGCGACTGTAGACGGGTAGGCTCGACCGCGGGCGCAGCGCGCTGATCGAAGCGCTGTACGAGCCCAGCGGGGTGTGCACGCCGGTACGCGCTGTATCTGCGGCCCACGCCGGCAAGGACACTTTGGCCATGGCCTTGCCGGCGCCGATATCTTCCCCGATCCACCCAGCCACGCGCTGCCAGCCGGCGGTCTGCCAGAGCTCGAACGGACCCTGGTTCCAGCCAAAGCCCCAGCGCACGGCCAGATCCAGATCGCGCGCGTTGTCGGCTATGTCTGCGAGCTGATACGCGCAGTAATGCAGCATGTCGCGGAACACAGCCCACAGCAGTTGCGCCTGGGGATGCTGACTCTCCCTCAGTTGCCGGAAGCGCTCGGCGACGTCTTTCGTCTTCAGGATCTCCACCACGCCTGCGTCGGGCTCGGCACCGGAAGAACGATAGTCGCGCGTCGTCAGATCCAGTACCTGGATGTCCCTGCCCTGCCTGCGATACACGCCGCGCCCGGATTTTTGCCCGAGCGCGCCCTGCTCGACCAGGTTGCGGTACCAGTCCGGGAGGTCGAAGTATGGATGCCACGGATCGTTCGGAAGCGTCTCTTTCATGGTGTTGACGACGTGCGCAAGCGTGTCCAGACCGACGACGTCGGCCGTGCGGTACGTGGCGCTCTTCGGGCGACCGATCAGCGGACCGGTCAGCGCGTCCACCACATCGAAACCCAAGCGCAGGCGCTGCGTATGATGAAATGCGGCCAAGATCGAAAACACGCCCACGCGGTTGGCGATGAAATTGGGCGTGTCCTTGGCGCGGATTACACCCTTGCCCAGCGTCGTAGTGAGAAAGGCCTCGAGCTGGTCGAGGAGCTGCGGCCGTGTCTCGCGCGCAGCGATCAGCTCGACGAGATACATGTAACGCGGCGGGTTGAAGAAATGCACGCCGCAGAAGCGCTCGCGCAACGCCTCGGGCAGAGCCTGCGCAAGCGCGTTGACGGAAAGGCCCGAGGTGTTGCTTGCCAACACCGCATGATCGGCAAGATGCGCCGCGATTCTGTCGTAGAGCATCCGCTTCAGATCCATGCGTTCGGCGATGGCCTCGATCACCAGGTCGCAATCGCGCAGCTGCTCCAGATGCTGGTCGTAGTTGGCGGCTTCGATGTAGACAGCTTTGGCGCTGGAGGCCAGTGGAGCCGGCTCGATCTTATTCAGATTCTCGATCGCACGACGGACGTTTGCGTTGGGATCCGAGTCCTTGGCGGTCAGCTCGAATAAGGCCACGGGCACGTTCGCGTTGACGAAATGCGCAGCAATCTGCGCGCCCATGACTCCGGCGCCGAGCACCGCAGCCCTACGGACCTGAAGCGAAGATCGACTCATCGGAGGCCGAAATCTGGAGCGATCCGTACGCTGGACCGCTCGCGTGTTTCCTGATCAGAAGGTATAGCTCACCTGCACCGCCAGGACGTTCACGAAGTTCTTGTAGTCTCCCACCACGGTGCTGGTGCCCAACGCGGGCGGGACTCCGGACTGGGTCCGCGAGGTGTTGATGGACGTCGAAGGAAACCAAATGTAGGCGTAACCCACATCGAAGCCCAAGCCGGTTTTCTCCGGGCGGTAGCCTGCGCCTAAAGCCAGCCAATAGCGGTCGTTGTCCGGCAACCGCACCGTGCGAAACTGGTCTTGCACCGGGCTTTGATCCCACGCCAGCCCACCTCTCAAGGTCCAGCTCTGTGTCAAGTGATAGTTGAGGCCGAGCGACAGCCGCCACGCGTTCTGAAAGTTGAGCACCAGCTGGTCGCGAATGGCGCCGTTCGCGGTGTTGACGATGTTGATTTGCTGCAACACACCCCAGTGTGTATACGTGATGTCGGCCAGCATGTCCCACTTGTCGCCAAACTTTTGCGCGATGCTCAACGAGAACATGTCGGGAAAGGTGGCATCGGCAGAGGTGACGAAGCTGCCCCCGGGAACTGCCGCGCCGTTGGCTTTGAACGTGGTGTTCACCGTTCCTTCGAGCGTGTAGTTCAACCGCGAGCGGTAGCTTGCTCCGATGCGCATATCGGGACTCACCTGGAACATTGCACCCAGGTTCCAGCCCCAGGCTCCGTCCTGCGCCAATAGCTCGGTGCGACCCTCGCCCGCAGGGGTGGCAATCGCATTGGTGAGATCGGCCTGCAGGAACTGGTAGTTCACGCCCCCTCCGATGGAGATGATGTCGGTAATTTTGTAAGCCGCCGCCAGATTGTAGTTGATGGTCGTCAAGTCCGACTTGATCCCCTGGAAGCGCCCGATCCAGCTGTCGTCGTACTCGGTCTTGAGGCCGAAGGGCACGTTGACCCCGAAGCCGACGTTGAACTTCTCGCCCAGAGGCAAGGTGGCGTAGAAGTTCGGAACTGCAATCACCGAACCCGCATTGCCGCCATTGCCGCCAGGCTGAGAACCGGTGGCCGTAGCCAGAGCAGGTATGGTGGACGCGGTGTTGCTGAACTTGGCGGTAACATCAATCGCAGAGACGCCCAGTACAACCTGCGGCCCCGTGAGGTAAGACATGCCGGCGGGGTTGAAGAACACGGTGGTGGCGTCCGCCGCCGAAGCCGATTGACCGGCGTAGGCGTTGCCCAACCCGCTCGCGCTCTGCTCCATCAGCGCAAACCCGGCCGCGCCGACACCTCCCGCATGGGAGGTCAGCGCCGCCACCATGCCGAGTCGGACAAGCGTACCCCTTGTGCTGGTTTTCATGCTCCATCCTCCGCTCTGCTGCATCGTTATCACTGTATGCACCAACCTGCGCTTTTTTGGCTCGCCCGCTCATCCCGCGCCGGCATGGACAGGCCGCGGCTTGCGGTTCTGATCCACGGCGACGTAGGTCAAGGTCGCTTCCGTGACCTTGACCGTCACTTCTTCTGGCAGACCGCGCTGAGCGAACACCTCGACGTCGACCGTCACCGAAGTGCGCCCGACCCTCACGACCTCTGCATAGAAACTGACGAGATCGCCGATCAGAACCGGCTGCTTGAACACGAACGAGTTCACCGCCACGGTCGCCACTCGCCCCTTTGCGAGGCGCAGCGCGGGAATGGCCCCCGCGATATCGACCTGGGCCATGATCCAGCCGCCGAAGATGTCGCCCGTCGAGTTGGCGTCTGCCGGCATCGGCACCAGGCGCAGGACCGGCTCGCGGTCGCTCGGCAACCGCATCGGCTTGCCGTCTGCCGCCATCTCAGTGCCCCGCATAGAGCTGCTCGTACTCGGACCGATGCTGCTCAAGAACGCGCGCGCGCTTGAGCTTCAGCGTGGGCGTGAGCAAGCCGTTGTCGATTGTCCACGGCTCGGAGAACACGGCTACCCGCCGGATCTGAGCATAGCCGGGAAACTGCCGGATCTGCGCGTTGATGCGCTCGAGCACCAGGCGCTCGGCCTGCGGTCCGTGCACCGACAAAGGGGATTCCGGATCCAGCCCATGTTCGACTGCGAGCTTTGCCCACAGGTCTTTGTTCGGTACGACGAACACGGATAGATAAGGCTTGCCCTCGCCGATCACCATGACCTGCTCGAAGAACGGATCGCGCGCGATAGCTGCCTCCATGTCTACTGGCGGCACCTTCTCGCCGTTGGACAGGACGATGATCTCCTTGAGGCGCCCGGTAATGTACAGCCGGCCTTCGCTGTCGATCCGCGCGGTGTCGCCGGTGTTGAGCCAGCCGTCCTCGGTGAACATGGCCCGGGTGGCCTCCGGGTTCTCCCAGTACCCCAGCATCACATTGGGACCCTTGACCAGCAACGCCTCCTTGTCGCCGATCTTGACCTGCACACCACGGATCGGTTTCCCGATGCTCGCGGGGACGTTGTCCTCGATGGTGTTGTTGCTGACCACCGGGCTGGTCTCGGTGAGACCGTACCCTTGCAAGACGGGCAAGCCCAGGCCGATGAAGACTCTGGCCACGTCCGGCGGGAGCGCAGCCCCGCCGCTCACGGCCGCTCGCAGGCGTCCGCCCAGGCGCGAGAGGATTTTGTCCGCCACCAGTTTTTTCAGTATCGGCCACAGGATGAAGCTCGGGCGCCACGGTCCGCGTCCCTGCTGAT
>JACXTT010005934.1_pt1 | contig 17588 bp, 16 predicted proteins | sample 9270951 | NCBI WGS metagenome assembly JACXTT01 (sample SAMN15532306, study PRJNA645909) | rock metagenome | isolation source: weathered quartz diorite | place: Puerto Rico | collected 2017-06-21 | reverse complement strand
CCCGACGGCATCAAGCTCGAGCTGGTTCACATCCCCGGCTGACGCCGATCGAGCACCGTCCCGTCGAGCACGACGCGGGTGATGTGTCCGAGGTCGCCGATCGCCGCGGTCGGGTCCCCGGTAACGAGCACGAGATCGGCGCGCTTTCCGACCGCGATCTCGCCGAAGTCGGCCGCGTCCCCCGCGAGGAAGTGCGCGTTGTCGAACGTCGCCGCGCGCAGCGCCTCGCCGGGCGTGAGACCCGCCTCGACGAGCTTCGCGAGCTCGAGATGGAGCCCCGCGCCGGGGAAGTTCCCCGGGTTGCACGAGTCGCTCCCGGCGAGGACGGTGACGCCGGCCGCGCGGAGCTTGGCGACGTTGCGTCGTCGCGCGTCGTGGGCGCCGGCGGCGGCTCGCATGAACGCCGCCGTGGCGGGATCGTACGCAGGTGGCGGGGCCAGGAGCGCCGCGAGGACGTCGGGCCGCGCCACCTCGCGCTCGATCGGGAGGAAGTCGGACGCGTGGGTGCGCGGCTCGCTGGCCACGTCCCAGACCGCGAGGGTGACGACGACCGGGATGCGGGCGCCCGCGATCATCGCGACGGCAGCGTCGCTCAGCTCCTCGCGCCAGGGAGCATGCGCGAGCGCGTCGACGCCGCCCCGGACGGCGTCCGTCGCCTCGGCGGAGCTGCCGATGTGCGCGATCGAGCGCACCCCGGCCGCGTGCCCGGCCGCGGTGATGGCGGCGATGGTCGCGACCGGGAGTCGGGGCACGTCGTCCCGCGCCCCCGCGTCGATCGCCACCTTCAGGATGTCCGGTCGCTCCGGCAGGAGCTCGGCGACCGCGCGCCGCGCCTCGTCCGGCGTCGCGACCTCGCGGGTCGCGCGCGGCAGCACGTACCAGCGGAGGTACCACGGCAGCCAGGCGCGGAGGACCTCCGCCGGGTGCCCCCCGGGCGCCGTGAACACCGGCCCGGCGGCATACAGTCGCGGTCCGAGAGTCGTCCCGGATGCCACCCGGTCGCGCTCGCGAAAGACCGCCGGGCTCAGGTTGCCGAGATCGAGGGCCGTCGTCACGCCGGCATAGAGAAAGGCGGCGAGGTTCGCGTGCACGTCCGGGATGGCCCCGACCTGGCCGGGCGGGTTCGGCGCGGAGCCGACGTGCGTATGGACGTCGACCAGACCGGGCAGGAGGGTCGCTCCGCGCCCGTCGACCTCCACGAGACCGGGCGCTGCGATCCCGGGAGCGCCGACCGCGGCGATCCGACCGTCGCGCACGACGACATCGCGCGGGCCGTCGAGCAGGGCGGCGCGCGGGGCGTCGAAGACCCGGACGTTGCGCACGACCAGCGAGCGCGACGCCCCCGTAGGCCACGACACGAGCGTTGGCTCGCGGGCACACGCAGCGAGCGCCACGACTGCCGCGAGCCACGCGCGCATCATCACTCGTTCGCGACCGGGAACGCCCGCGTGCGTGCGAGCGGCTCCAAGTGGCCGCCAGTGGTCGTGTTCACCTGGATCTCCGCCGCCGGCGCCCGCATCGGGGCCGCCAGGCTCAGCGTCCACGACACCTGCTCGCGCAGCTCGCCGCCGGCCGGAATCCGCACCCGGCCCTGCCACGCGACCGGAAGGGTCAGGTCGATCCGTCGCGTGCCGCCCGCGATGAGCACGAGCTGCAGGTCGGCGAGCTCGACGTCGCCTCCGGCGTTCCGGAGGCAGAGCTCGCCCCCGACCTCCATCTCGCGCGAGAGCTCGCGCGCGACGGCGCGGCTCGGCCGGAAGCTGGCTTCGAGCCGGGGCGCCTTCTTGAACAGCCGGAACATCGTCAGGCCTCCAGCAGGCGCTCGAGGCCGCGCGCGAGGCAGCGGGTGATCTCGTCGCGGCAGCGGCGGAACACGTCCTCGTCCTGCATCGCGGGATCACCGATGTCGCCCGACTCGCCCGCGAGCTCGCGCACGGTCATCACCGGCTTCCCCGTCGCCTCCGGGAACGCCCCGAGCATGCGGCGCTGCTCCTCGGTCATCACCAGGATGACGTCGGCGTCGGCGAGAAGGTGGCGCTGGCGCTTCAGATCGGTCGCGCCCGCGTCGGGCGGGAGGTCGATCCCCACCTCGCGGAGCACGAAGCGCGCGTCGAGCGACACCAAGCTGCCGTCGCGGGCGTAGGGGGCGATGCCGCCCGAGCGGACTTCGACCTCGCCCGCGTGCCCGTGCTCGGCGAGCAGCCGTTGCAATACTTTCTCCGCGATGATGCTGCGGCTGGTGTTCGCGTGACAGACGACGAGGACGCGCCGCGCCGGACGGGCCGGCTCGGTCAAATCTCCGCCTCCCAAACCTGAAGGCTCACAGCCCTCCCACGAAGATGTCGTTCATCGTCTCCGGCGCGGTGATGCCCTTGGCGAGCTCCTCCTTGACGCGCGCGCCGAGCTTCGCCGGATCCCAGGCGGCCGGCTCGGGGTTCTTGATGCGGGTCGCCGAGTGCCAGCCCTTCATCGGCCAGACGCTGCGGCCGCCCACCCGGAACACCTGCCCGTTGACGCTCGCCGCATCGTCGCTCGCGAGCCAGGCGACCAGCGGCGCGATGTTCGCCGCCGCGAACATGTCGAACTCGCCGGGCTTCACCTCCTGCCCCATGATGGCCGCCGTGGACGGAGTCGCATCGACCGTGAGCCGCGTGCGCGCCACCGGCGCGATCGCGTTCGCGGTGACGCCGTACTTCTTCATCTCCTGCCCGATGATGATCGCCATCGCGGCGACCGCTGCCTTGCAGGCTCCGTAGTTCGCCTGCCCGACGTTGCCGAGCAGCCCCGCGTCGGAGGCCGTGTTGATGATGCGGCCGTTCAGGAGGTTGCCCTTCTTGTGTTCCTCCCGCCAGTACTCGGAGGCGTGGCGTGACATGTTGAAGGTGCCCTTCAGGTGCACCGCCACCACCGCGTCCCAGTCCTCCTCGCCCATGTTGAAGATCATCCGGTCACGCAGGATGCCGGCGTTGTTCACCACGATGTTGAGCTTCCCGAAGGTGTCGAGCGCGCACTCGACGATGCGCTTGGCGGCCTTGAAGTCGACGACGCTGTCGCCGTTCGCGACCGCCTCGCCGCCCATCTTCTTGATCTCCTTGACGACGTCCTGTGCGGGCGTGGCGGTCGGCGCGCCGGTGCCGTCGAAGTGGGCGCCGAGGTCGTTCACCACGACCTTCGCGCCGTGCTTCGCCATGAGCAGCGCCTCCTCGCGGCCGATGCCGCGGCCGGAGCCGGTGACGATCACAACCTTGCCTTCGAGCAACATCCGGGAGCCTCCTCGATGGTGGGGGAATCCGTGTTACCTGCCCCACCCCGTCGAGCCTTGTCAAGGAACCTCGACCGCCCGCGCCCGCTGCGCTATGGGCGTCGAGCGTGCGGCTCGCGCTCCGGCTGGTGAACGTTGCGATCGCGCTCGTCACCCTCGCGAGCGCGCTCGCGGTGCTCGCCTCGGACCTCGCCGTACCGGGCTATCGCGAGAGCTATCGCGATGCGATCTGGTTCGTCGCGCTCTACGCGGCCGTGCAGCTCGTCATGGTGGTCGAGTTCGCGCGTGGCGGCCGCCTCGTGTCGTGGCTCGCGCTCGCGAAGACGGCGGCGGCCTACCTCTTCATCGCGACCTTCGTCGTCGTGTGGCCGTACTGGCGTACCTGGACTCCGGCCCGTTACGTGTACCAGGTCTTCGAATGGAACGGCGGACGCAAGGTGGGACTCTTCGCTCTCGTCTTTCTCGGGCGCGGCGCCTTCAACACACTGAACGCGATGGCCTTCACGGCGCCGTGGTGGCAGCCGCTGCGCGCGCGCCGTCCGTTCCTCGGCCGGGTCGTCACCGCTCTCCCGGTCGGCGGGCTGGCGTTCTTCGTCTGGGCCTTCCTCCAGCTCACCGCCGAGGAGGCAAAGACGTTCTCGCCCGATGCCGCCGAGGTGGCGCGCCTGGTCCTCGACGGCCTCGACTGCGAGGCGGTGCGGACACATGTCGGAGATCGTACCACCGACCTCCGCCAGCGTGGTGAACGCCGCTACGAGGTGCGGATCGCGTACGACTGTCCGCTGGTCCGCGTCGTGGTGCGCGCCGAGGACGGTCGCATCGGCAGCGCGGCAGACGTGCGCGTCGAGTGCTGCTCCGCGGCCCCGACCGCGCGCGCCGCGCCGGGCTGATCGACGGCCTACGCCCGGGCCGGCGCCGTCGTCCGGTCGACCGCATCTGCCGGCTCCGCGCCCCAGAGGAATCCCGGCCGGAAGCGCACGATCACGGCGGGCAGGAGGACGAGCGCGCTCGCCGACGACACCACCATGGCGAGCGCGACCAGCGAGCCGAGCTGCACGTGGAACGCGAAGCCGGAGAGGCAGAGCGTCGCGTAGCCGAAGGCGATCGCCGACGAGACGAAGAGCACCGCCTTCCCCGACGTCATGAGGGCACGGCCGAGCGCGTCCTCGAGCGTCCCGCCGTGCGCGAGCTCCTCGCGCACCCGGAACAGGAGGTAGATCGCGTAGTCCGCGCCGATGCCGACCGCCATGGCCGAGATCGCGGAGGTCACCGTGTCGAGCGGGATGCCGAGCAGGCCCATGACGCCGAAGTTGACGGCGACCGTCAGGGCGAGCGGCATCGCGACTAGGAAGCCGCCGAGGAGCGAACGCAGGAGCAGTGAGGCGATCGCGAGCGTGATGAGTGCGATCTGGAGGATGTTGCGGAGCTTGCCGTGCACCATCACCTCCGCGGCCGCCGCGCTCGAGGCGAGCGAGCCCGTGAAGCGCACGCTGTAGCCCGGCGGGAAGGTCTTCGCGACCTGCTCGCGCGCGGTCTCGATCAGCGCCTGCCCGTAGCGTGTGCTGTCCTCGTGCACGAGGAGCCGCACCTTGGCCGCCCGGTGCGACGGGTCGATCAGGGTGTCGAAGTCCTCGGCACCTCCGGAGAGCGAGTAGAGGAAGAGGTACTGCGCCGTCAGGGCACGCGTGCCGGGGAGTTCGCCCGCGTCGGGGCGGTCCTCGTTCATCGCGAGGTGCATCTTGCGGATGAAGTCGACGTACGACAGCGCCTTGCCGACGCCCGGCTCGGCTTCCAGCCGGCGCTCGAGGCGGTCGATCGCCCGCATGACGGCGGGCTCCTCGAGGGAGCCTTCGCCCTTCCCCTCGACCAGGACGATGAGGGTGTTCGTGCCGGCGAGCTTGGCGTTGATGGCGGCGTCGTCCACCCGGACGGGCTCGCCGGCGCGGAACTCGCGCTTGTGGCTCATGTCGATGCGGATGCGGCCGGCGAGCAGCGCGCAGGCCGCCACCAGGAGAAGCGCGCCCGCGATGACCGCACGCCGCCCGCGGCCGCGCGCGATGCGCGCCGAGCCGCGGAGGAAGGCGTCGAGCCACGGATGCGCGGCCGCCTCGCGCTCGCGCTCGCGCCGCTTCGGCGCGGGCAGCATCGCCCGCACCGCGGGGATGATCGTCAGCTCGATGACGAGGGCGGAGAGGATCCCGAAACCCGTGAAGAGCCCGAAAGTCCGGATGGTGGCGGTGCGGAAGGTCGCGAGCGAGCAGAAGGAGAGTGCGGCGATCGTCCCCGCGGCCAGCATGACCGGCCCGACCCGCGCGAGCGACTCGGCGATCGCGCTCTCCACCTCGCCGGTGCGGTCGTACTCCTCGTAGAACCGCTTCAGGATCTGCACCGCGTGCCCGGCGGCGACCGCGAGGATCAGGATCGGCGTCGTGGTGTTGAACGGGTCGAGCGGGACACCGAGGAGTCCCATGAGCCCGATCGCCCACAGCACCGAGAGGAGCGCGGTGAGGAGCGGCAGGAAGAGCGCCTGGAGGGTGCGGAACGCCTCGTAGTGCACGATGCCGATCACGAGGAGCGCGAGCGGGAAGTAGTAGACCATCCGGCCGGCGTAGGCGCTCAGCTGCGAGAGGAACACGACCGGGCCGGACAGCCGGTAATCGAAGGTCCCGTCGGCGGAGGCGTCGAGCGCGGCGAGCACCGCCTTGTGCAGGTTCCGGTAGCCCGGCGTCTCGGGCGTCAGCTCGAAGCTCGCCTGCACCGCGGCCGCCGAGCCGTCGGCGGCGACCAGCGTGCCGACGTACGCGTCGGTGGCGAAGGCCCGCCGGCGGACCTCGTCCGCGCCCGCCTGATCGTCGGGAGGCGTCTCCATGACGCGCTCGACGTCCATCCCGTCGGCGGTGCCGCGGATGTCCTTCACCTGCGGCGCCGCGAGGCTCTGTACCAGCGCGGCGTTCGCGCCCGGCAGGCGCCGGATGCGATCCGTCACCTCGGCGAGCTTCTTGAGGAACGCCGGCGTGAACACGTTGCCGTCGTGCGGGAAGAGCCCGATCACCACCAGGTTCTTGTCGCCGAACAGCCGGTGCACGTCGTTGAGGGTCTGGATGAAGGGATGGTCCTGCGGGAGCTGGCGGTCGGGGTCGATCTCGACGTGCAACCGCGTCGCGGCGCGTGCGAGGAGGAGGGTCGTGAGGACGACGCCGATCAGGACGGCCCAGCGGTGGCGGATGACCCAGCGGCTGTAGTCGAAGAGCATCCCGTCCTCCTTCAGGCGGCGAGGCGCGCCGCCGCGCTGGTGAGGTAGTCCTCGAAGCCGGCGTAGAAGAGGACGTTCGCCTCTGCGAACGCCGCCTCGAGCCGCGCGCGGGTGGCGCGGACGGTCTCCCCGCACACCCGGCGCTCGTAGCGCGCGATCCACTCGCTCAGGTACGCGACGTGGCGGTGCTCGTCGCGCAGGATGCTGCCGATGACGGCCTGCGTCTGCGGGTCGCGGGCGAGCACGTCGTGGTTGGCCTCGAGCTTCGGCAGGGCGTCGCGCTCGGCGATGGTCGCCGCGACCAGCAGTTCGAGCACCTCCTCGTCCGCGAAGGTGCCGCGCTCGGCCCAGACCTGCTTCACGTCGCGGCCACGGCACTGCGCGACCACCGCCTCGGTGCGGTCGACCGCCGTGGGGAGCCGCGACGGCGCGAAGCCGATCTCCTGCATCCGCCGCACGAGGAGATAGGCGTGGCGCGCCTCGTCGGCGGCGTGCCGGGTGACGTCCATGCGGAGTTCCTCGTCGGCGATGACGTCGGCGAGGCAGGTCAAGTCCGCGGCGCCGCGCACCTCGGAGGCCCGGACGAGGTTCAGCAGGGCCCCGGTGCCGTTCGGGCGGGCATGGATCGAGCGGATGAAGTCGCGCAGCTGTGAAGCGGTGATCTGCATGTCAGGCGCTCCTCGCGATCGACAGCGGTTCGTGCGGATGGTTGCAGTCGGGGCCGAGCCCGGGGATGACGTCGGGGACGGTCAGCTCCCGGTACTCGGACTCGAAGAGGAACTCCCACAGGCGGTGATCCCGGTGCTCGGCGAGTCGCCGGCGGAGGTCCATCGTCAGGAGCTCGTGCTCGGCGTTGCCGAGCTTCTCGTAGCGGGCAACGATGCCGGAGCGCTGGAAGCGGAGCCATTCGTAGGTCCAGATGCGCTCCTCCTTGGAGCAGACGACGACGAAGTCGGCGCCGAGACGGTCCATCACGAAGTTGATCATCAACTTGAAGAGCCCGAAGGACACCGCGGGCATCAGCTGCGTGCCCCGCCGGTGGGCCGGGAGGATCGCGAAGCGGTTCACCTCGACCGAGCGGGTGGTGCGGAGCTTCGGCGGGAGCCAGAAGTACTCCTCGGCCTCGATGCGGCCGGCCGACCGGGGTGTGATCCGCATCGTCCCGACCGCCTGGCCCGACGCGACGTGCTCGGCGATCAGGAGCCACGACCGCCGGTCGTAAGCATCCGGCACCGGGACGTCGTAGCCGCACGCCTCGTTGTAGACCTGGCGTCGGACCTCGAGCGCGGCCTCGAAATCGACCGGCTGCTCGCAGACCCGGAACCGATAGCCCGCGAGCAGGTCGGCGAAGGCCTCGTGCTCGGAATCCGTCCGTACCGTGGCCGTGTTCGCGGAGTCTCGCATGTCAATCCCCTCGCCGGACGCTTGTGCAAGGGCCGTGCCCTCGCCCATGCCGTCCGGGAGGCCGGCCGGCGTGGAGGCGGGCGGCCAGGTGCGTTCACCGGAGTTCCTATGAACCGGGGATGGAGGTCCCGGAGTTCACATTCGGGACTCCCGGAAACGGACGGTCCGCCTTGAGACTCCGCCCGGGCAACCGGACAATGACTCGTCCATGCAGCATCACTGGGTCGTGCCCCTGGTCGCCGCGGTGGCCAATTCGGTCATCTGCGTGCTGGTCCTGCGGGGCGGGCTCCGCCGGCCGATCACGCGGGTGTTCGCATGGATGACCTTCACCACGATTCTCTGGAACCTCGACATCTTCGCGCTCTACTACTTCGAGGATCCGGTCGCGGCCGAAGGCTGGAGCCGCGTCTTCCGCACCGGGATGTGCTTCTCGGCTCCCGCGCTCCTGCACGCGGGCCTGGTGCAGTCGGAGTCGCGGGGACGACGCTGGCTCGGGGCGCTTGTCATCTCCTACGTCGTCGCGGCGGGACTCGCGGCCGCGAACCTCCACGGCGACCTGGTCGCCGGCCTCGATCGCCATGCGTGGGGCTGGTACATCCACCCGACTCGCCTCTACGGGGTGATGACGGCGCTGGTCGCGGTCGACGTGCCGCTCGCGCTGCAGCGGGTCTGGCACGCGTATCGCCATCCGTCCTCGCCGCGGCAGCGCGTGCAGGCGAAGTTCTGGTTCCTGGCGGCGCTCGTGCAGACGCCGTTCATCGTCACGAACCTGCTGCCGATCTACGGTTTCAACATCTATCCGCTCGGCAGCCTGGGGAACGTCTTCACGATGAGCATCATGGCGTACGCGATCGCGCGCCATCGGCTCATGGACGTCGACTACGTGGTACGGAAGGGCGTCAGCTTCACGCTCGCCGCGACCCTCGTCCTCGTGCCCGGCGGGATGGGGATCTCTGCCCTGGCGACCACGATGGAGTGGCAGGAACCGGCGGTGACGGTGTGCGCGTCGATGGCCCTCGCGCTCCTCTCTGTCGTCCTGGTCCCGGCCCTGCAGAGCGCTCTCGAGACGCGCGTCCAGCGCGTCTTCTTCCCCCAGTACTACGACTACCGACGCCGGCTCCGCGCCCTCGCAACCGCCCTCGTCCACGTCCTCGACCAGCAGGCCCTGGTGCGCCGCCTCGGCGAGGAGCTGAGCGACGTCCTCGACGTCGAGAGCTGCCAGGTGTTCGTCGCCGACGAGGGCACCCGCCGCCTGGTCGGCGCCTACCCCGCCGGGAGCACCTCGGACCCGGTCCCCGACGCGACGGTCCATGCCCTCGAGCGGCTTGAGGGGCCCGTCCTCGCCTCCGAGGTCGAGGCCGACAGCGACGGCGCGGCGGCCCTCTTCCGGGCCCGGGGGTGGGAGGTGGTGATCCCGCTCCGCATCCAGGACCGCCTGACCGGCTTCATCGCGCTCGGCCGGAACCGCGAGTTCCGCATCTTCTCGGGCGAGGATCTGCAGCTGCTCGCCTCGGTCGCCGCCGGCGCGAGCGTCGCACTCGAGAACACCGCCCTCTCGCACCAGCTCCGCCGGTCGGAGGCGGTGCTCGAGCGGGCCAACCGGCTCTCGTCGCTCGGGCTCCTCGCCGCCGGGATCGCGCACGAGATCCGCAACCCCCTGGTCGCCGTGAAGACGTTCCTCGATCTTCTGCCGCAGCGGCTCGAGGACCACGAGTTCCTGAGCCACTTCCGCGAGCTCAGCCTGGGCGAGCTCCGGCGCGTGACCGACCTGATCGCCGACCTCCTCGCGCTCGGCAAGTCGAAGACCGCCGAGCGGCGGGCGGTCGAGATCGTCGCCACGCTCGAGCCCGTCGTCCGGTTGATGGAGTCGACGGCGCGCAAGCGCCAGATCGAGGTGACCGAGGCCTTCGCCCCGAACCTCCCGTCGGTCTGGGCCGATCCGGACCAGCTGAAGCAGATCGCGCTCAACCTGCTCCTGAACGCGATCGAGAGCAGCGCCCCGGGCGGGCACGTGATGCTGGACATCCGGCAGGCCTCCGCCGACAGCGTCCTGATCGAGGTGCGGGACGAGGGGCCCGGCATCCCCGCGGAGCAGCTCGAGACGATCTTCCACCCCTTCTACACCACCAAGGAATCGGGGACCGGCCTCGGGCTGACGCTGGTCCACCAGATGGTGGTCGAGCACGGCGGCGAGATCACGGTCGAGAGCGAGCTCGGCCGCGGCAGTCGCTTTCGCGTCACGCTCCCGACGGCACGCCTCGACCTGGCCGCGACCGGGACGTGAGGCGCCTGCCTCACATCCCGAGTCGCTTCATCTTCTTCAGCAGGCCGCGGTAGGTGATGCCGAGCTCCTCGGCGGCGCGGGTCTTGACGCCGCCCGCGCGGGCGATGGCGGCCTCGATCTCGGCGCGCTCGAAAGCGTCCGTCCGGTGCTGGAGCACGCCCGGTGCGGCTCCGTTCGCCGCCGCGTCGTGCAGTCGCTCCGAGAGCAGGTCCTCGGTCACGGGGGCGCCCGGCTCCGCGAGGAGGACGGCGCGCTCGAGCTCGTTGGCGAGCTCGCGCACGTTGCCCGGGAACGCGTAGCGCGCGAGCAACGCCAGCGCCTCGTCGGTCGGCGGGCCCACCGCCTTCTTCAGCTGGGCCGCGAAGCGGCGGACGAAGTGCCGGGCGAGGGCGGGGATGTCCTCGCTCCGTTCGCGCAGCGGCGGCAGACGGATCGGGAAGACGCGCAGCCGGTAGTAGAGGTCCTCGCGGAACCGGCCGGCCTTCACTTCTTCCTCGAGATTTCGGTTGGTGGCGACGATCACGCGGGTGTCGATCGTCCGCGGACGGTTCTCGCCCACCGGGCGGATCTCGTTTTCCTGTAGGACCCGCAAGAGCTTCGCCTGGAGCGCGGGGGTGGTCTCGGAGATCTCGTCGAGGAAGAGCGTTCCGCCGCTCGCCACCTCGAAGAGGCCCTGACGGTCCTGCGTGGCTCCGGTGAACGCGCCGCGGCGATGTCCGAAGAGCTCGCTCTCGAGCAGCCCCTCGTTGAGGGCGGCGCAGTTGACCGCCACGAACAGGTGCTCACGGCGCGGGCCGGCCGCGTGGATCGCCCGCGCGACCAGCTCCTTCCCGGTGCCGGTCTCTCCCTCGATCAGCGCCGTCGTGCGCGACGGCGCGACCCGGGCGACGAGATCGAGCACGCCGCGGATGCCCACGCTCTCGCCGACGATCTCGTGTGTCCCGTCGACCTCGCGGAGATAGGCGTTCTCCGTCGCGAGCCGCTCGTTCGCCCGTCTGAGCTCCTCGACGAGCCGCGCGTTCTCTCGCACGAGCGCGAAGGCCTCGACCGCGCGGCGGAGTGTGATGCGCAGCTCCTCGCTCTCCCACGGCTTGGTGACGTAGCGATAGATGCGGCTCTTGTTGACCGCCTCGATGATCGCCTCGATGTCGGTGTAGCCGGTGAGCACGATGCGCACCGCGTCGGGCCGGACGGCCATCGAACGCTCGAGGAACTCGGTGCCGCTCATCGCCGGCATGCGCTGGTCGGCAACGATGACCGCCGCGTCGTGCGCCGCGAGCAGCTCGAGACCCTGGGCGCCGCTCGAGGCGGTCACCACCGCGAAGTCGTCGCCGTAGTTGAAGGAGAAGGAGCGGAGGATGTCGGGCTCGTCATCGACGACGAGGACGGGAAATTCTCGGTAGTCGACCTCCACCGGCCTCCCTATCGACTTCCGCTGACGGCCCTGTCAAGGGAAACGCCGGTAGCGGCGACCGGCAACACGATGCGGAAGCGCGCCCCGGCGCCGGGCGCGCTGTCCACCTCGATCCGTCCGCCATGCGCGGCCACCACGCCGTGGCTGATCGCCAGGCCGAGTCCGGTTCCGCGTCCGACGTCCTTGGTGGTGAAGAACGGATCGAAGATGCGTCCCATGACCTCGGGCGTCATGCCGGCGCCGTCGTCGCGGACGGTGACCGTCACGGTGGCGTCGGCGGCGCGGGTCTCGATCCAGACGTTCCCGCTCCCCGCGATCGCATCGGCGGCATTCGCGAGCACGTTCATGAACACTTGGTTCAGCTGACCGGGGTCGCACTCGACCGGCGGCAGCAGGCCGTAGTCGCGGTGGACGGTGATGCGCCCGCGCCAGCGCGGCTCGAGGAGGCGGATGCTCACGTCGAGGCCCTCGTGCAGGTCGGCGAGCCGGCGGCTGGCCTCGCCGAGCCGCGAGAATGCGCGCAGGTCCTTCACGATCGACGCCGTCCGATCCGCCCCGCGGGCCATGACGTCGACGATCTCGCCCGCCTCGCGGAGGAGCCGCGCGACCTCGGGCGGCGCATCGGCCAGCGCCTCCTCGAGGCGACGCCGGAGCGGGATCACGCTCGTCGCGATGAAGCTCACCGGGTTGTTGATCTCGTGCGCGACCCCCGCCACCAGGCGCCCGAGGGAGGCCATCTTCTCGGAACGCACCAGCTGGACCTCCGCGTTCTTGAGCTCGGCGTAGGCTTCGCCGAGTTCGCGGTTGGCGCCCTCGAGCTGGGCGGTCCGCTCCCTGACCCGCTCCTCGAGACGCGCGTTCAGCTCGACCAGCGCCTCGTAGCTGCCGGCGTTCGCGAGCGCGATCGCGGCCTGGTTGCCGAGCGCGCGCAGGAACTCGACGTCGTCGGCGCCGTAGGAGAGGCCGGAGCGCTTCGGACCGAGCGTCAGGACGCCGCACAGCTGGTCGCGAAACACGAGCGGCACCGCGACCTCGGCCCCGAGCGCCGCGAGCCCCGCCGTCACCGACGCCTCGGCTCCACGGTCGAAGGCGGTGAGTATCCGTCCCGCGCGCAGGGGCTCGAGCAGCCCGGCCGGCACCTCGGCGAGCACCGGCGCCACCGGCCCGGCGACGATGAGCCGGGTCCCGCCGTTCGGGAGCGCCTCGTCGACGCACGCGCGCACGAGCGCCGCGATGCGGTCCCGCTGGAGCGTCGCCGTGAGCTCCGCCCCGACCCTGGCGAGGACCCGCGCACCGTCGTAGCGGGTGCGGAAGAACACCCGGTCGACGAGGGCCTGGAGACGCGTGCGGAGGGGATCGAAGAAGAGAAGCACCGCAAAGGTGAAGACGATCGGGAACACCGGAGAGTCGGTCACCGCCCCGGCCTGGAGGACGACGTTGAACAGGAAGACGGCACCGACGTACGCCGCGCCGACCGCCCCCGTGAGGATGAGGTAGTACGCGGCCCGCCTGGCCCGAGTCGTCCGCACGCCCGCCGCCATGCGATGCGGCCAGCAGGCTAGCTCAGCCCACCGGGGGGACGCCAACGCGGCCGGCAGCCCGGGCGCCCACCCCGAAGACGGCGAGCGCCCCCGCGACCAGGAGCGCCGCGCAGAAGAACATCGCACGGTGGCCCATCGCCTCGACCACCGCGCCGAGCGCCATCGCGCCCGTGGTCGTGCCGAGGTTGAAGGTGCCGTTGTACAGCGTCTGCGTGCGGCCGAGCTGACCGGCGCCCGCCTGATCGATGGTGAACGCGTTGAGCGTCGGGTAGACGAAACCCTGCGCGGTGCCGAAGAGGAGACCGGTCGTGGCGAGCGCGAGCGGCGAGCGCACGGCGGCGAGCAGGGCGACCGAGACCGCGAGGAGCGCGAGCGCCGGGAGAAGGACGGTCCGATGCCCGAGCGAGTCGCCGAGCCCGCTACCCGCGACGCGCGTCAGGACCGCCGCCGCGGTGTAGGAGAGGAAGAACGTCGCGACCGGACCGAGCCCGGCGTCGTGGACGAAGGTCGGCACGTAGGTGATGACCGCGCCGAACGCGATCCCGCAGCAGCCGACCGTGGCGATCGCGATCGCGAGCTCGGCGGTGATGCGCAACCGCTCGCTCGCCGCTCCGCCGAGGGGTCGCCCGTCGGCCAGCGGCCACGCGATCACGAACCCGACCACCGAGAAGGCGGCGGCGATCACGAACAGCAGGTGGAACCCGCCGCGGTGGACGAGCTGCTCGCCGAGCGTCGGCGCGAGTGCGTGCGTGGTGAGGGTCGACACGCCGAACAACCCGAGCGCCGCGGTGCGCCGCCCGGGGGGCGCATACTCGACGGCCAGCGTCGAGGTGGCGTTGAAAGCGGCTGCGAACGCGAGCCCCTGCACCGCGCGCAGCGCGAACAGTGCGGGGCCGACACGGTCGACGAAGGGGAACGTTGCCGAGGCCAGCGCCATCGCGGCGAGCCCGCCGAGCAGGAACGGGCGCGCGCCGAAGCGATCGAGCAGCACCCCGATCGCGATCGCCCCCGCGAGGCCCGCGAGCCCCGCGGTCCCCATGACGAGTCCGATCGTCTGCTCGGACCCGCCGAGGGCGCGGACGTGCAGTGGTAGGAGGAAGAAGGAGGCGAAATTGAGGAAGAAGAAGAAGTTCGCCGCGGTGACGCGCGCGAAGCGTGCCGCGTGGGCCGGCTCGGAAGCGAAGGGACGCGCCATCGGGGTTGCCGGCGCGTCTTGCCGTGCCGGGGCGGCACATTATACAGGGCGCGCATGGCGACGGAACGACAGCGCGAGCTCCGACGCCGCCGCAAGCGCCGGCGCGAGCGTCTGAAGCAACGTCGACGCGAGCAGGCGAAGGAGCGGCGGCGCCAGCGCGCGAAGAGCTGAGGACCTCCTAGCGACCGCTCGCCGACAGCCACGCGGTGAGGCGGGTGAGCTCCTCGCGGCCGTGCTCCCAGAGGAGCGTCCGCGCCTGTCGCGGCCGCCACGCGCCCGCGGTCTCGGTGCCGACCACGCCCGGGGCGGGCTCCCGTGCCACGGTGTCGCGCAAGAACGGGAAGCGGTCGATCGCGGCCGCGACGTCCGAGTCCTCGAAGTAGGGCGCCGTCGCCGCGTCGCGCATCGGGAGGTGGCGGGGTTGCCCCTGCCGCTCACGCAGGGCCTCCTCGCTCGCCCACGCAACCCCGGCGGCCTCGTAGTATCCCGCGACCGTCCGCAGGCCCTCGACGATGTCGGCTGGCACCGCGTGGCGCGCGGCGAGCGTCTCGATCTGGCGCTCGACGCCGACGAGATCGTGGTGATAGGTCTCGAGGCGCGGAGAAGGCCGGTCCGCCGCGCCGGCGAGCGTGGCGAGTCCGCGCGTCACCTCCTCCAGCGTGACCGTCGTGCCCTCGGGCAGGGGCGGTGGGGGCGACGCAACCAGCCGGCGCACCGTGGGCGGCTCCGCCGGCGCTGCCGGGACGGCAGCGACGGCCCGGTCCCAGGCGCGGGCGGCGACGGCGATCGGCAGCTCCGTCCCCTTTCGCCGCGCGAGGATGAGGAGCGTCTTCCGCTCCCGCCGGGCGTCGCGCAACGCCCGAGCCCAATCGCCGCATCCGCGCGGGACGACCGCGTTCACCTGGACGACGGCGTCGCCCGTCGCGATCCCGCTCTCGGCGGCGGCCGAATCGGCGTCGACCGCTTCGACCACGAGCCCCCCACCCTCGGCCCCGGCCAGCGCGAGGCCGGTCTGCCCCCGGCCCTCCTCGCAGGGGGTGGCAGCGCCGGCGTCCGCGCCGAGGGCGAGCACGAGCGAGAGGATCAACCAACGAGTGTCCGCCATGCCTTCTCCACCTCCGCCCGCAGCGCCGCCCGCGGGCCGTCGTTCACGATCACCAGATCGGCGTGGCGCCGGCGCTCGGTGTCCGGCATCTGGGCGTCCAACCGGCGCTCCACCTCCGCGGCGGTGAGCGCCCGCGACGCGACGACGCGGCCGATCGCGTTCTCCCGGCCGACCGAGACCACCCAGAGGCGGTCGACCAGCGCGCGCCAGCCCGCCTCGACGAGGACCGCGGCCTCGACGACGATGGGGCCCTCGAAGCCGTCGTCCCGCACCTGCGCCAGCCGGTGCGCGAGCTCCGCGGCGATCAGCGGATGGACGATCGCGTTCAGGCGGGCCCGCGCCGCCGGGTCGGCGAAAACGAGCGCGCCGAGTGCGCGGCGGTCGATCGTTCCGTCGGGGGCGACCACGCCCGGGCCGAACGCGTCGACCACGCGGCGGAAACCCTCCGTACCGGGGCCGTACACCTCGTGGCCGATCCGATCGGCGTCGATCACCCGGGCACCGAGCTCGGCGAGGATCGCAGCTACGGTGCTCTTGCCCGAGCCGATCCCACCCGTGAGCCCGACGATCGGCCCGCGCATCGCGCCGTCGCTATCGCAACCCGGTGGTCAAGTCGAGCTTCGCCACCCGCGCTTCCGCGTTCACCGACCCCGGGCTATAGAGCTGCGCGCCCCCCCGACATGAAGCTCGCCACGCGCCGCCGCCGCATCCCGCTCCCTGGTGGAGGGGCCGTGTCGAGCGTGGTGGCGCTTCCGGCGGGGTTCCGGCGCCCTGGCCGCATCCCGGCGGTGATCCTCGCGCACGGGGCGGGCGCGGACATGCGGAGCCCGTTCATGTCGGCCGTCCATGCCGGCCTCGCGCGCGAGGGCTGGGTGACGGTCAAGTTCAACTTCCCGTACACCGAGGCGCGACGGCGCGCGCCCGATCCGCGTCCCGTCCTCGAGCGCTGCTTCCGCGCCGTGATCGACGCCGTGGCGGCGGACCGTGCGCTCGCCCCGCCGTGGATCGCGATCGGGGGCAAGTCGCTCGGCGGCCGCATCGCCTCCTACGTCGCCGCCGCCGGCGGCCCCGCCCGCGGGCTCCTCTTCCTCGGCTATCCCCTCCACCCCGCCGGGCGGCCCGACGCGCTGCGCGCCGATCACCTCGGACGGGTCCCCGCGCCGATGCTCTTCGTCGAGGGGACGCGGGACGCACTCTGCGACCTCGAGCGGCTACGTCCCGTCATCGCGAAGCTGCCGCGCGCCCGCCTACACGCGATCGAGGGAGCGGATCACTCCTTCCGCGTGCCGCGCCGTTCGGGGCGCCCGGACGTGGACGTCTGGGAGGAGATCGTGCGGGTCGCGGCCGGCTGGCTCGAGGGCCTGCGGGCGTGAACGGATAGGCGTCAGTCGCAGCGCGCAAGCCCGGCCTGGTAGGCGCGGAGCCAGGCAACCGTGGCGCCCTCGCCCTCGGCGACCAGGCGCAGGATCTCACGCGTCTCGAGGTCGTGGTCGAGCTGCTCCAGAATGCGCCGGATCGCATGGCTCGCGCTCTCGTCGCTCGGGTAGCGGATGAGGAACAGGCGCAGTTTCTCCTCGTCGGTCACCGTCTCCGAGCCGAAGCGCGCGAGCGCGGCGTCACGGACCGGGTCGCCGACCACCGCGCTGCACGGCTCGCCCATCTCGCGCAGCCGCTCGCCGAGGAGCTCGGCGTGCGCGGCCTCGCGCTCGGCGATCGCCCTGAGCCCGCCGCGGAGGCCTTCGAGCCGGCAGGTCTCGATCCACGCCACGAAGACGTCGGCAGCCGCCGCCTCGGCCGCGCGCAGGTCGTCGAGGAAGCGCGCCACCCACGCGCGCTCGACGTCGGGATGGCTCACCCGCTCACGCTCCCTCGCGCTCGAGGACCGTGCGGATGTCGCGCAGCCAGCGAAGGCTCACCCGCTCGTCGTCGACGATGGTGGCGAGGAGTGCCTGCGTCTCCGCGTCGCCCTGGACATCCGACACGAGCGCCCCGAGCGGCGAATCGTCCGGACCGGGGAGCCGTCCGACCAACATGGCGAGCTTCGAGCGGTCGGACACCCCGGGATCGGCGACGACGCCGCAGAGCGCGGCGAGCTCGCGGCTCGGCCGCGCGGCCGGTACTCCGCCGAGC
>JACXTT010005933.1_pt1 | contig 17591 bp, 16 predicted proteins | sample 9270951 | NCBI WGS metagenome assembly JACXTT01 (sample SAMN15532306, study PRJNA645909) | rock metagenome | isolation source: weathered quartz diorite | place: Puerto Rico | collected 2017-06-21 | reverse complement strand
GCCGCCCTTCACAAGAGAGCCCAGTCTTTTCGAGCACCCGTACAGACGCAATGTTGTCCGTGTCGCAGGTTGCCCAGATACGGCAGATTCCAGGAAGACTCTTGAGCCACGTCACCACGACCCGGGCTGCCTCAGTCGCGTAGCCTCGCCCCCAACCCGTACGGTTTAGGACATAACCGAAGTCCGCATCATATTCTCGTATGCGACAGCCAATGGCCCCGATTGCGCGATTTTCAGGTGTGACCGTGATGACCCAGCAGGATTCTTCGCCTGACTCCCACCGTGGTCCGCATGCTTCAAGAAACGCGAGCGATTCTGCAATGTCAGAGTGTGTTGGCCAGACCATGTAGCGCGTCACCTCAGGATCATGGGCGTAGGAATAAATGTCCGCGGCATCCGTCAGTGCCGGACGGCGCAACGTGAGTCTATCGGTAGTGATGACTTCGGGGATGTGGATCATTGCTGCTTTTCCTCTGTGTTTGGGACAACCACCCGGTGGACGATACAGTGGGAGACAAAGTTATCAGGGTTACTTCTTTAGGCTCTTCTTTACTTCCTCAATATTGGCGTTTGCGACGGTCAATACCTCTTGAAACCCACACCGTCTCCATACTCCTTCTGCTTCCCGGTTGCCTTTTACATAGTCGAGCACGAGCATCTCGACACGCGCCTGCTCAAAGAACTCTAGGAGTCGGGTCAGGAGGGCGCGACATACGCCATGCTGTCGATACTCTGGTTCTACCCACACATCATCAATCTGGCCCCACACTGCGGGCTCAAACTCTTCGTGTCGAACAATACGCCCTATTGTCATTCCAACCCTTCGGGTGCTTTGGCGTTCTTGAGCGACGAGCACTTGGGCTTGAGGATCAGCGAGAAGATCCTGGTAGAAGGTAGCTAGAGCTGCGACACGTTGAGCACTGAGCGTCAGGAGATGTGGATTGGCGCGAATGAAATGTGCTTGCAGGGCAAGCCGCATTCGTCTCAGATCGGCTACGTCAGCCTCGCCTGCAGCACGAACATCATAAACGAATGGAAGATTGGATTGCGCCATTGATGACCCGCGTTGATTTTGTAGTCGTTTACCACACGAGATCGATACGATTTGTCACAGAGTACGTAGCCTTCAGTTGCTACATAGGGTCCGTTTGGCCCACAGCCCCTCCGAGACTATGCGAGCTTCTGCGTCACGATCGTCAGGCGGCGCGCACCGAAGGTGAACGGTTGTCGACTTCGCGTGTCATAGGCATCGCCGGGCACAAAGCCCACAGTTCTGAACAACTTACACAGCTCACGGTATGTGTAGATTCGGATGGAGGTCGTCTGCGTTTCCGTCTTGCCGCCATGCATCAGGGTCCATTCGGTCCCGACTCGACTTTGGACGTAATCGTACCACCGTCGTTCGAGCATCAGTGTGTCGCCGATTTGTTGCCAACCGCGTTCCTGAAACATAGGAAGCAAAGTTTCTGCGATGAGCGTTTCGAGGACAAAACGCCCGCCGGGCTTGAGTGCACGGAGTACCGCTCGCAGGAACTTTTCGTTCCCTTCGTCATCGAAATAGCCAAAGCTACCCCAGAAGCAGAAGGCGGCGTCGAATTCGTCTTGCCATGTCAGGTCGCGCATGTCTCGATGTTCCCACTGGATGGCGAGATGCTGCGTCTGCGCGTGCTGGCGCGCGTGGTCAAGGAAAGCAGCCGTGCCGTCTACCCCCGTCACCTCATATCCGCGTTCCGCAAAGACGCGCGTGATCCGTCCTTCACCGCATGGCACATCGAGCACTCGCGTTGGCGGAGCCACCTGCAAGAGTTGTTCGATGAACTCCGCCTCTGCTTGGGTTTGTTCTGGGGTCCAGAACTGTCGTAGGACATTTCCCCAGAGTCCCGAGAAAAAGGGTTTCCACCATTCTGACTGTGTGTCCATACTCTCTCCTCAATCAACCAGAGGTTGCATAGAGAAGGTCATAAGAGCACATTTGAGCGAATAAATCCTGACGTTTTTCTGTTTTTTCTACTCTATTGGGAATCTGCTGAATCGCTCGTCTGGCCGAGCGCTTGATTTGATTGCTCGAGCGTATGCCTCGCGTCTTGTGCTTGGGTGATGGCGCCGTGCAGTGTTTCACTATATTCCTGCCCGACGGACGGAGCTGAAGAATGGGTGGGCTTGGCTTCAGGTTTCGATACATCCTCACAACTCGTAAACATCAACAATGCGCCGAACACTAAAGCAACAACTGTAGGACTCGTGTAACGTTTCATCATTAACTCCTTCGCTCTTATTTGTTTTCTGGACCTGAGAGTTGTTATCGGCACTTTCTTGCGGTAGACAAGCGAAAATAGGCAACGAGCATTTTCTTGCGCGTGATCGTAATCAGGCGTATGTTTGCGCACAGACAGGATAAACCTAATGACGTCTCCGGCTGAACGAATGGCAACTGCACTTCCGATGGCTTCCACTGCTGGACAAGCCAGCAGTGGCACAAGGACTCAAGATCTGATTGTCAAACATATCTTGTGGTTCCTTCCCTATCGGTGCGGTGGCTGCAGCAGGGACGTGTAAAAGGAGGAGAAATGACGATGGCGCAAGCCGCACCGGCTCGGCGACGGCCTCTTGAAGGAGTGCGGGTAATTGACCTTACGAAAATTGTGGCCGGCCCTAACGCAACCAGGATGCTGGCGACAATGGGCGCGGAAGTAATTCGCGTCGAATGGCACGATCAGCGCGCACTTGACATGCTGCGGGGAGTGGGGCCGCGTGTTCCCGGCGGAGAAGACGATAGCCTCAACCGCAGCGGCCTCTTTAATAATATCAATACTGGCAAATATGGGGTTACGCTCAACATGAACCTACCGCAGGGGCGGGACCTGTTTAAACGGTTGATCGCGAAATCCACCGTGCTCTGTGAAAATTACAGTCCCGGGCAAATGGACCGCTGGGAGCTTGGTTATGACGTTCTGCGCGAGATTAATCCGGGGCTTATTTATTTGCAGATTACCGGGATGGGCAAATCCGGGACGTATAAAGACTATCTCAGCGTGGGACCAACGGCGCAGGCGCTGTCCGGATTAACCCATATGTCTGGTCTCCCTGATCCGATGCCGCCGGCTGGCTGGGGCTATTCGTATCTTGATCATTCCACTGGGTACTATGGCGCTATGCACGTGCTGGCGGCGCTGCTGCAGCGGCGACGAACCGGTCGCGGCTGCTACATCGATCTCTCGCAGACAGAGACTGGGTTGATGGTGTCCGGGACTGCTACCCTGGAAGCGCAACTGACCGGCAAATCGACGACGCGGCACGGCAACCGCATGCAAGCTGCAGCCTGGGCCCCGCATGGCGCCTATCCGTGTCGTGGAACCGATGAGTGGATAACGATTGCTGTACAGACGGATGCGCAATGGGAAGCGTTGGCGGCGGAGATCGGTTCGCCTGACTGGGCGCGTGAAGCGCGTTTTCAGACCGCAGAGGGACGCAAAGCTCATGAAGACGATCTCGACCGATTGCTCTCAACGTTCACTCGAAGCGAGGATCGCTACGACCTGATGGGCCGCCTACAGAAACGGGGCATTCCGGCTGGCGTTGTGCAGACGGCGAAGGATCGGTGCACACTCGACCGGCAACTGCAAGAGCGCGGCTACTTCGTGTCGCTGCCGCACAGCGAGATCGGGACTTGGCCGATCGAAAATTTTCCTGCCAAGTTCCACAACATGCCGGTCAACGTTGGTGGACTGCCCGGTCGCGGGGCCCCCTGTATAGGTGAAGACAATGATCATGTATACCGCGAAGTGCTCGGGCTCTCACCCGAAGAAATCGCGTCACTAAGAGAGGACTGGATCATTTGAATACTACAGCAGCATTAAGCTTAGCCCTTGAGGGCACTGTCATTCTCGAAAGCGGCGACGAACGTGGAGAATTCGCCGGCGTACTGCTCGCCTCGTTTGGCGCTGACGTGATCAAACTGGAGGGACGCCAAGGCTCTCCCTCGCGTCGTCTCGGCCCCTTTGTGTCGGCGCAGAGCGGCCCAGAACACAGTCTCTGCTTCTCTCGTTACAACCTTGGCAAGAAAAGTGTGAGCCTCGAAGTGGACCATCCAGCGGCGCGTAGGGTGCTAGATAGTTTGGTCAAGCGCGCTGACGTTATCCTGGATGCCGGCGAGGCCGCCGACGTGGCCCGGCGACTTGCATTTTATCGAGAACTACAGGCGTCTCACCCACGGCTCATTATTTGTACGATCACGCCTTTTGGGCTAGACGGCCCCTATCGAGATCTGAAGATGACGGATCTGACGCATCTGGCGATGGGGGGCGTGATGGCCTCATGCGGTTATGATCCGCAACCTGACGGTGTTTATGATACGCCGCCTATCGCCCCAGAAATGTGGCAGGCCTACCACATTGCATGTGAGCACGCCGTCATTGCGATCATGGCAGCCCTCAACTTTCGTGAACTGACGGGTGAGGGCGATTGCATCGACTTGTCGATTCATGAAGCGGTGAGTACGTGTACCGAAGTCGCGATGCCGACCTACATCTACAATGATGCGGTGGTGCAACGACAGACCGGACGGCATGCCGGGCTAGGCCGTTCTCTCCCGTGGCTGCGCCGCACCAAAGATGGACGCTACGTCAAAGGGTTTATGTTCTGGGGGAAACGCGACGTGCGGATTATTACCGAGATGCTCAATGAAGTCGGGGTTGAGCATGATCTCGATTCAGAGGACTTCCGCCAATTGTCCGAAAGTTCGTCGTCTAAAGCGCAAAAGCATTTCAGCGCGATGATCGACAAACTGGCGGCGGCGTTGACTGCTGAAGAGTTATACCATCGCGCCCAGGCCAAAGGGTTGTTGTGGGCCAGTGTGAGGTATCCAGAAGAGAATATCGACGACCCGCATTTCCAGGCGCGCGGCGCTTTTCAGTCTATTCCTCATCCAGCTCTCGGTCGCGATCTTTTTTTTCCAGTTTCCGCGGCGACCGATGGTAAGCATCGTGTAACCGCCTTCCAGCGTGGAGCCCCGCGATTAGGCGAGCATACGCAGGAAGTCCTGACCCAAGTGGGCTGCAGCGACGCTGACCTCAGCGCGCTCGCGGCAGCGAGCGCAATATAGGAACGCAACAAAACTCTTGTGGACTCCTCTAACGGCAAGCGGTCTTGATTGACCCTTGCTGTTTGCGGCTCAGGATGAATTTTTTCTTCTCGTGCCCAGGCAGAGCCTGGGCATGCAGAGTGAATGAGGCTCAGCCTCCCGTTTCCACAATGACAAGGTTTTTTATTTCTTCATGAAGTCGAAAAGTTGTTAGATTTTGATCCTTACGGACCGCCCTTCCTCCTGCCTGTCTTTTCCGCCTTCCTTGCCAACGGCATGATCCGTCAGCTATAAGACTGAACGCTCACTCAAATATTTTTTGCGCTAAGCCAAAAGGGGGGAAAACAGTGCTGAGCAAAAATATTTGCGCTCTTTGCGCAGTCTTTGTTTTCGTGGGGGGAAGCGTCACCTTGCCGACGCAAGCGCAAGATGACGCCTTGAAAGAAAAGTTACTTGACGTTTTTCATCCGTATCGTCAGGGAGGGCCTCGGGTAGAAGGGATCTCCTCTGGTATGAAAATTACGAAGGAGAACGCGCAGGTCGCGGAAAAAGTCTTGCCTCCTGAGATCTTACGGATCGTGCAAGCTGGCGACATGGAGATCACGGTCCAGGACACCAGCGATTTTCCGTTGCTCCCGGAGTACATTGCCGCGTCGATCGAGCATTCCGGGCAAGCACAAATTGGCGACGATGGGAACTTACAACATTATACGAATGGGCTGCCGTTTCCTTTGCTTGACGCCAGTGACCCACAAGCCGGACTCAAAGCTGCTTGGAACTTCCGCCATCGTTATCTGGGCACGTCTATTCAAACTTTGGGAACTCTTCGGTCCGTGAATAGCTCTGGAGGCGTCGAGCGAGGAGTGGAGACGCGTTACGCTCGGCTCTACGGCATGTATCGGTTAGACGCGAACGGCAACATTCCGGAATGGGAGCAAGAGGGGACGTGGTGGCGAGAGCACGATATTGTGTTACGACCCCAAGACCTTGAAGGCTCCCAACAGCTGACCTTCCACCATGCTGCGGACACGGAAACCAACGGGGCCTGGGTCTATGATCCGCAGACTCGGCGCACTCGCGACGTCGTTGATAATCTCATGGAGACTTCATTTGGACTCAACTTCTTGGCGGAAGATCATTCCGGGTTCAATGGCTACATACACGAGCACACGTGGAGCTACGTCGGGGAGCAGGTGATGCTCGTGCCTGGTATTCTCAAAGGCGCTCCGATCACGATCGGCGGAAAAAATAATTGGTATCTCACGGTCCCCTGGGAGCTGCGTCGTATCATTATCCTCGACGCCACACCAAAGAATTCCAGCCATCCTTATGGTAGACGTCGCTTTTATATTGACCGGCAATTCTTCTCGCTCTTTTACGCTGTAGTCTACGATCATGAGGGGAAGCACTGGCGTACGCTGTTCCATTGTTTTGCTGATCCTACTTTCGACCCAAAGAACGGCCCTGTCGGTGCTCCGCTTCATATGGGCAACATCTGGGTAGACTATAAAAGCAATATGGCCAGCGTCTGGACCGGAGATGAAGTCTTGGTCAGTAAGCCGCTCCTCCCGCAAATGTTCACGGTGAAGGAAATGGTGCGGAGGGGAAAATGAGGCGTGGCGCTTTCTGCACGAGGAAATATTGTCGACTCTTCTTTTCTCTTTTGTTATGTTTTTCCACTACCCGCGCCTATGGTCTCTTCCTTGATGACGCCCAGACGGTCCGCTTTAACGGACGTATCTACAATCGCGCAACGTTCTCCACACAGGATGCGGCGGGTAATACGCGGCTCCAAACGCCGTATAACTCCTTCAATTTGTTGCAGGATCGGACCTTTATTCAGCTGGAAATGCGACATAATCTGACTGACCTCGTAAAGGGCGATTATCAGGGGAAGCTCAGTTTTTTACAGTATCCGCTACGACCGTTGCAATGGCTGCAACCGGATGACTTGAGCTACTTTGTCACCTACCGTGGCGAATACGACGGCGTGTGGGACTATGGTCCGGATACATTCAGCGAAGAATTCCCTGTTCTTTCCGACTGCGCTTCCTCCACCAAAGCTATAAGGAGCCACCCGCGTCGCTTTCCCGATTGCACACGTCTGGACACCCGGAACCGACTTCGTCATCGTCATCGGTTGTTTGAAGCCTATGTGGACTTCACGCGCGGACCGCTCTTTCTGCGCATTGGTCGGCAGAACTTGTCTTGGGGAGAAACCGACGCCTTTCGTCTACTTGATCAAATCAACCCGTTAGACGCCAGCTTCGGCGGCTTCCTGGTGTCTTTGGATGAGCGTCGCCTGCCGCTCGATATGGTGCGGATCGTCTACAGCTTTGAACATGTTGGTCCTTTCGCCGAGTTAAACTTGGAAGGGTTTGGCGTGCTGGACGACAAAGTGTCGACGCCTGTGCCGACGGGCTCGCCGTGGTCTACCCCAAGCCCACCCGGCATCCGGGGCATCGTGAAAATGCCCGCGAAAAACTTCACCGATGCCCGCGGGGGATTTCGCATCACTGCGAGAGTAGGGGATCTGACCCTATCGGCGGCGCATTACTACACATTTCTTGACACCCCACTGGTGCGAACCGTGACGCCGCAAGTGCGACCGCCAATCAAGTTGGCGGAGTTTGACGCCGCCGTAAAGGCAGACAAGACCGCGCCGTTTCTCGTGGATCACATGCAAGCGAATATCCTTTTCCCTAAGATCGCGATCAGTGGAGCCACAGCTTCGTTTCCTCTCCCACGTTTCTATACCGTCATACGGAGCGAGGTTGCAGTGTTCTGGCGTGAGTATCTTTACAAAAACTCCGGTTCGTCGAATCTGTTAGGGCCCGTCTTGACTGGCGGCACGATTACGCCCGGCTACAAACAGGTCGGAGTCGATCCGGTCAGCGGCTCACCCCTGCTCAGATACAAGAACGATATCGACCGCTCGAATGTGGTGCGCTGGTCATTAGGGATTGATATCAATCGCTATTTTCGTTTCCTGAATCCTCAACAGTCGTTCATTATTAGTGCGCAGATGTTTGCCACGCATATCGTAAACTTTGACAACACTTCGCTCGCTTCGGTGCTCCCTTATGGTTTTGGGCATGTCGCTGTAGCGGTGCAAGATCCGCACCGGAAGAACAATACGCTGGTGAATGTCGATCAACATGAGTTCGTGAACACTTTAGCGATTTCTACATCGTATCGGTCCGGGGTGATCGCACCCAGACTGGTGTTCTTTTACGATTGGCAAGGCGCGTGGCTGGTGCAGCCGCAAGTGACATTTATCCGAGACCCGTTCCGCATCACGTTGCAGTACAACTATATTGACGGGCAGTATAACGGCATCGGCTTCTTGCGTGATCGAGACAACTTCCTCGTGCAGTTGGAGTATGTGATTTGAAAAGAGGGGCGATTTGGGCATCGCCCCCCGTCACTGCGGGTTATCCAATCCCATAGAGCTGGGCTGCATTGCTCGAGGTAATTTTGGTCGCGTCTTCCGTTGAGAGATTCTTGAGCGCGCCAGCGATGAACTCGCGTGAGCGCGGCCATGGAGAATCCGTGTGCGGATAGTCTGAGGACCACATCATTCGCTCTGGGCTATAGGCTTGGGAGGTAAAGGCGACGGTCGAGGTCTCAAACTGGAAGGTCGCCCACACGTTGCGCCGCATGTATTCGCTGGGCAGGAGGGGGAGAGTAAGCCCTTCGAGATGGCGTAACCGATCATAGGCGTGATCGATGCGATACATGAAGTGCGGAATCCAGGACACGTCGTTTTCCGCAGAGACGATCTTGAGGCGCGGGAAGCGTTCAAACACCCCGCCGGTGATCATATCGGCGATTGTCAACTGGATTTCCTGCGGCAGCCGCATGTAGCCGAACAACACCTTGCGGCGGCTGAAGCGATTGCCGGCTCTGCTGGTCAGAATATGCAGAGAGAGGGGGAAATTATGCTCCTGAGCCGCGGCCCAAAAGGGATCGTACTCGGGTGAGCTGTAGAGTTTATCATCCGGAGGGGCGCCCCAAATCAGCGCGCCACGCAGTCCCTTCTTGGCGATCCGTTCCAATTCCGCCACGCCTGCTGGGATATCTTCCAACGTAATCGCCCCGAGGCCGACGAGTCGTTTGGGATCGTAACTACTATAGTCCGCTGCCCAGTCATTGAACGCTCTGAAGCATTCCGCGCGCAATTCCGCATTCTCGAGGCCGAACAACAGCATGCCCATTGAGGTGTAGAGCGCCTCAGCGCTGACGCCATCGCGGTCCTGTTCCTTCAAGCGCTCGGCCGGGTCCCACACGCTTTTAGGCGCGACCTCGAATCCTTTTTTGACGTGTTCCGGCAACTCTTCGGCACTCTTTCCTGAACCGAAGAAGCCTGCTACCTGCACCGGCTGAATGTTCTCACACATGAACCATTGGCCGGGTCTGCCTTTATAGCCGTCTTGGACGTGTGGCGCCTGATCACGAAACCGAGCGTCCATGTACTTGGCCCACATCTCGGGTGGTTCTACAAAATGGGAATCCGCAGAAATGATGCGCTGCTGTGCCATAGCTAGCCCTCCTTCTGGTTAGCTCATTGACGGTTGTACGAATGCTTTCCCTTTAGCCTTCTTGCTTACCCTAGCGCGCTCAGTGGCAATGGGCAAGAGAAATCTGTGCGGAGATAGATGTTCACCAGTAATTGTAGCGTGCGCCATGCGCACGAAAAAAGCGGAGGGTAAGACAAACGTGCGCACAGCGCACGCTACCTGACTCGGTCTCCACAGGTAGAGACCGAGCGTGATTTTCGTCTCCAAGCAAGGAGATTTTTGTTGACGTTGAAAAACGCGCTTCGTAACATGCGGAATCATGACAACGCACAAGGTTCCTCGACTGCTGCAATTAGCGTCAACGGTGAAGACCCAGCCGGACCAGACTCCAGCGCAACTTTGGCGGACTCTCGGCGTCAAGAAAGCCCAGTTCCACCGCGACAAGAAAGCCTTGGAGGAAATCGGCTTCGTCTTCAAATATGACCGCAAGCAACGCCGGTTCGTGATTGATAAGGAGCCGTTTCTGCCGGTGTTTGATCTGAAGCTGACTGAGACCTTTGCTTTAACGATGGCCGTGCGGCAACTGTCGGCGGCTGGAGACTACACGCTCACCTACGATGCGCTGGAGGCGATTAACAAAATTATCGCCAACGCGCCCGGTCCGCAGCGCGAGCTGCTCAGCGAGAGCATGCGTGAATCCGTCTTACGCGAGGGGTTTGGCTGTCAGGAGCGAGTACTGCAAGACCTGCAAAAGGCGGTATTAGAGCAACGGCGGGTGATCATTGCTTATCAGCCGCCGCCGGCGGAGACGCCCAAGGAACACACGCTTGACCCCTATCAACTCTATTTTAAGCGTCGCGCCATGTATCTCGACGCCTACTGTCCGGCGACGCAGGACTATCGAGTGTTTCGCCTCAATCGCGTCTCCGACGTCCGGGCCACAGGAATAGGTTTCACTCGCCATGCAGACTACAACTTTACAGAACGACACAAGCACTCGTTCAGTGTTTTCGTTGGGAACACCGTGCAACGAGTACGGGTACGTTTTAATAAAGAACGCGCCCCGTACATTCGTGAAGCCTGTTGGCATCATTCGCAACAATTCATGGATGAGGCGGATGGAGGTCTACTTTTTGAAGTCGAAGTCCACGAACCCCGCGAGGTGGGCTGGTGGGTATTGCAATGGGGTGCGGACGCGGAAGTACTGGAGCCGGAGAGCTTGCGGCAGGAGTTACGAAAAACGGCGGAGCGGTTGGCGAGGTTGTATGCAAAGGCGCAGAATACTGAAGGGAAAGCTTAGAAAGGAAACATTATGACGCGGATCATCATTGAGTCTGACAAAAAACAAGACATTCAACCAATCGTCAAGGCGGCGCTTGCCGCTGAGGCTCAGAAACTAGAGATAGGGCTGAAGCGGACCCGGGATCGGCTCCGAGAATTTGAGGAGCGCTACGGCGTAGCGACGGCAGAGTTCATTGAGCGGATGACAGCTGAAGATCTCACAGGAGGTGACTTGGAATATGTTGAGTGGATGGGAGAGTATCGTCTGCTTCAGAAGATCGAAGCCGATCTCGCCATCTTGAAAGACATTGAATATGCCGATTAGTGACTATTTTCACCAGTTCGGCCAGCACCTCGCTTCTTATCAGGGGACCGGGCTCGTCGTCTCCACCGAGGTTCGCTTCGATGGCCGAACCGATACCCAAGGATTTATTGCTGCCACAGTAGAATTTCTTGACGGGTCAAAGCTGTTCGTCCGAGAGTATGTTGATGTGCGAGATGGAGTAGAAAAGTTTTCCTATGCCTACCATTACCAAAATAGGGTCGGAGAAATGATTTTTCGTTACGACAACGCCAGACACAGACCTGACCCTGGCTTCCTCGATCATAGACACACCCCAGGCTCTCTCGCTGCGGCCTCTGTCCCAACATTGGAGAGTGTCCTTGGAGAGGTGTTTGATTATGCACAGTAGAGCCAAAGGTAAGGGAAGTGGCGGCAGCCTGAGAAGATAAGCGCGAGTCAAGAAACGCAGCTGCGGCGCAGCCTGCCCTCAAAATCCCCTCGCCCCTTGTGGGAGAGGGCTAGGGTGAGGGGGAGAGAGATCGTGTTATTCGCCCACCTGGCGAAGGAATGTTTCGACAAACTGTTGACTGTAACGAATTCCATGCGCTTGCATACGTTCGAGGAAAGGCCGGATGGTAGTGATCATGCCGCTTTGTTTAGCACGAGCGAGAAGACCTGCAGTGCCGATGATCTTTAAGCCCCGGGCAGTTGCGATTGCCCTGGCTGCACGTTCGTCGAGCAGCAGCTCATTAGCTGCGATCTCTTCAGCGAGAGCGATCGCTTCGACCTCACCACGGTCGAGGAGAGAAACGATCTCTAACGGGATTACTCGCACAGCACGCACCTCTACCCAAGTAGCTGTGCGAATCTCTGTTGCTCCGGGGCGGTCTCCAGTTTCGGTTACTTCGTTCCACACTGCTTCAGGTACAAGCACGTGTTGGACAAGGTGGTGGAGCAACTCCAGCTCTCCGATCCGGGCAAAGGCAATGAGCGGAGTGGAATTACTGACGATCATTAGAGGGCGTATCTCGTTGTGCGGCTGCTACCTCTGCCAGCGCGTCTTCTTCCGACAGATCGAAGGCCGGAATCCCTCGGGAGGCAAGGATATCGAGAAAGTCCAGCCGGTTCATCCCTGCGATCCTTGCCGCTTGCCCAAGCGAAAGACGTTTCGCTTGGAAGTAATGAATTGCAGCGAGCAAACGCACTTCTTGGGCGAATTCTCTTGGTTGTTCGCGCAGAGTGAGCAAGAGATCGTCTGGTATGTCAAAGGAAACTTGAGACATGAATTTCACCTTGTTAGCCAGCAGCCTAGTGGGATGGCAAGAGAGAGTCAAGAAACTGATGATCGAGCCGCCGCCTCGCGAAACGGAGGCACGCTGCAATATCCTCAGGCTCAAGGTCAGGAAGTTCTTCAAACACCTGGGCTGGAGTCAAGCCGTTTGCCAGTAAGTCTAGGACATCGGTCACGCGGATGCGCATTCCGCGAATGCATGGTCGTCCGCCGCATTGGTCTAGGTCAACGGTAATTCGGTCCGCTAGTTTAGGCATGAAGATGAACCTCGCTATAGATTGTGAATCAAGCCCCTACGGGGAGTTTTCTGTGAGGGATGATTTCCCTTCCCACGGAAAGGTAGATGTTTCAATTTCCTACGGAATACGTATTTAAAATGTGGAAAATTTTTTGTCCAATTGAGGACTGAGACGCGATAGTGCGATTAATGGCGCTTGATTTAAAAGCAGTAGAGGCATAATCTAACCCAGTGAAAGTTAGATAACAGGAGAAAATATGTCTCTACTTAGATCAGTAACCCTCCAAGCTAGAGCAGAGCAGGCGTTAGAACAGGAAAAGGTCGAGGTAAGAATTTCTGCTCTCCAAGATCTTCGGTTTGAACTGTGCCGCATTGTTGATGAACTCATTGCTCGTGAAGAGCAGGCAGTCAATTTGGATTCGAATAATTTTGAAGAACCTTAGCATGCCCCTCTGTTGAACTCACTCCCCGTTTATTTGGGAGACTACCAAATGCGCATTTCAACTTTACCTGTCTACTCCAAACTTGCAGATGACCAGGATATTCCTCCAGAGCTCCAAGCCAAGCTTCCTGCCGGTTTGCATTTATCAGTTCATCAAGTGAAGACCTATCAAGCCCTAAAAAATAGCGATGTTGATATTGTCTTCAACACCGCTATGACCGGCGACGGGAAAAGTTTAGCGGGGCTGCTCCCTACCTTGATCGAAGAATCTCCTCGACCGCTGTTTGCTATGTACCCGACCAATGAACTAATTCGTGATCAGATGCAGCAAGTCGACCAGGCACTCAACTTATGGGGAAGACAGGACCTCCGTCTGACATTAGTGAATGCACTCCGCCTTGATAAATTGGAAGAGGTCACCGAATTTAATCGAAAGGAGGCCCTCCTTAGTCTCTGGCACAACTATGAACTGATTCTGACAAACCCAGACATCTTCCATTATGTCATGCAGCAATACTATCTCCGTACTGGCAAGCACGGAGATCCGCCAGATCAGGTAGTTGGTCAACTGCTACCCCTTTTCCACCAATTCACGTTTGATGAGTTCCATGTTTTTCAAGCGCCACAGGTAGTATCCGTGGTCAACGCGCTTCTGTTCATTTACGAAGTGACCGGAAGCGGACGTCCAAAAAAATTCCTTTTCCTCTCAGCTACTCCTGAACATTTGCTTTCTCAGCATCTAGAACGAGCCGGCCTCCGCTCGGTCCAGATTCCAGGGAGTTATACTCACGCCAGTAAGAATCCAGATCCAGCCCATTGGCGACGGATTCTGTACGGAAGTACTATCTCTTTTGCTCCTCAACATGCCGAAGAGTGGGTCGAACAGCATCTTGAAGATACGCTGCTCAAATTTTTCTGTGAGCACAGGCCAGCCGCGAAGGGTGCTATCATTGTTAACTCAGTGGCCTCTGCCCAACGGCTCGTGGCTCGCCTCCGTTCTGCTTTTGAAAGTTATAATTTGTATGTCGCGTCGAATACCGGCTTTGACGCTTCGAATCGGCGTCGAGCCTCCTATGATGCGGATCTGCTAATTGCAACCTCAACGGTCGATGTCGGTGTAGATTTTAAAATCAATTTCCTGGTCTTTGAGAGCCGTGATGCTGGGACCTTCCTGCAACGCTTGGGACGCTTGGGACGTCATGATGAATTTACACGAAATGGAGTGACTCACAAGTTTCAAACATTTGAAGCGCACGCGCTCGTGCCACGCTGGATTCACGAGCGTCTGTTCCAAGCTGAGACGGGCTCAGTTTCGCCACTTGTTGACGGTGTAGAGATCGATAGAGAACGTCTCAGCCAGATCATCCGTGAAGTGTTTCCTCCGGTGGTGACGTTTAAACGCTACGGTCAGATGTGGGGAGGACTCCAGGCAGCACAGGTTATGAGAGGGCTATACAACGCAACGATCAAAAGACAGTACACCGGGACACGGGAGCAGTTAGCAAAGCAATATGCAAAGACGCTCAACGTCTCCATCAAACGAGAACTTGATCGTTTTCAAGAACTCAAGAAGACGACTCCCGCTATTCTTGAGGAAGCACGCTCGTTTCGTGGTGGAGGCGATTTGCTCTGTGCCGTAATTGATGAACAGGAACACGAAGAAGCACGAGTTAAGAAGTATGATCTCTTCGGGTTGTTCTTAAATTTCCAACTCGGACCTTTGGAGAAGGACGAATTTTTCGACGAAGTAAAACGCTGTCGATTGCCTCTCCGCGCCTACAAAGAAGACGAACTTTGCGGTTACTTTCGCGTGCTGAAGGTGCAACCTGAGCGCAATGATGTTTGGGTAGTCTTCAATCAAGACATCGACGACTGGGGACCGGAAAAGTTCGGCAGGGTACTGGTCGAGAAACAGATCGAAGTCGATGCATATGGAATTCCAGGATTGAATCCACTGAATAGTGGATTGAGACAACGGAAACTTGTTGTTCTTCTTTGTCTTTTACATCCAGCCGAACTCATGAAACGTCTCCGTTTACCACGTCCTTTCCCACTCCATAGCTTCTGTAGCCGTGGCAGCAGTACAGGCAGCATCGCCTTTGGCCGCCAGGCTCTCCTTCTCGAAGTCGCATTACAGGCGCGTCCTGACATCAAATGTGGCGGGGAACGAAGATCTATCATTGTGTGAGGTCAAGGAGACACCATGCCGAGACGTAAACATACATTAGAGACCGAACCAATCGACATCGCAGTTGAAGATGAGACGCTACCCGATGAAATCGAGCTGGACGACGCAGAAGAAAGCGAGGATGCCGCTAAGCCCATTGCTCTTGCTGATGAACCATTGCTGGTTGCTCTACTGCGTCAAACCGTTGCCAAGCTCTGGCCGAACGACACGGTCATGGCTGATTTTGTCACGCATGTGGCCGGACCGATCTCTGAGCAACTTGGTACGCAGGGTGCAAAAGGAGGAAAGTTTGTCGAGAAACAGAAACAGGATGGAAAGGAGGGGACCGAGCGATACTCTCTCGATCAATCATTTCGCGCGCATTTGCTGAACGGACTGTTTCCAGTTCTTAACATTGCCCGTTTTCTTAGGGAGTGGAATGCTCCACGATTACGCTATCTGGATGAGAGGGCACGTCGCCTGTTTATCGCTGGATTTATCCTGCACGATTGGCTCAAGTTCTCCAACGTCGAGGAGGAACTCAAGGCGGTAGGTCTCTCTCATGATACTGTCAACATGACGCAGCATCGGGAAATCGTGGAAGGTTTTTTTCGTCAATGGAGTGCGAGGTTAGGTTTACCAGCTTTTCTTGCTCCCATAGGCGATATCGAATCCTTTTTACACGACCTCATTTACCTTGCCTGCAATACGCAAGTGAAATGGGGCACGCTACGGAATCTCAGCGCACTGCCGAACCTTTCGTTTGATGAACGCCCGCTGGTCCTCTGTGAAAACCTCTGTACCTTGGCGGACCTTCTTGCGTATATCACGCCTCCAACTCCGCGTGATATCGCGACACCCAGCGGTAGAATCGCGAAACTTATCAGTGACCTCTCGGACACGACCGCGAAGCTTGTGTATCACCATGTCGCAGACAATCGCGGAGTGCTAACGAACCTGATTCATAATGCTGCTTTATCAGCAACGACACACTCCCTTCGGATTCCCTTTCTGTATGCGCCGAGTGGGGTGGTGTATCTGCAACACAAAGATGCGCCATCGCTTCCTGATATAGCTTCCGTCGGTGAGGCCACGATAGACCGCGTTCGCCATGTCAGCGCCAAACAGTTATCTGAATCGCTCACTGGCTTCAAACGTGACGGGAAAGGCTTGAAGCGAGCCGATTATTACGATCTCTTTTTCGATGTTGGAGAACAAATTGTTCTTGCCGCTCGGGCAGCGTTTAAGCATATCTCATCGGCGAAAACTCCTTCTGCCGGCAAGCGCTTCGCCAAGATGCGCGATGGAGGCTGGTTAGACAGTTCCGTTGACCTTGACCTCGCTGACGATATTCGTGTCGATCAATTAGCGGAGTGGTGTTATCTCGTGGAGGCATTCATCAACTCCAGTGCGCTAAATTTTGATACTTCAGAGTTTCTCCTTCGAGAACTCGGACTCTCAAGCAGACAAAGTGAATTTGATGCTGTCCCTCGAGACAATCGCGCTGGCGGTGTCGGGTATCACTGGTACTTTGCCGCTGGCCATTATCTGAAGTGCAACCTCGGAAAAGATCCTGCCGAGTGGCAAGACCTGATCGAAAACCTGGCGCACCGACTTGCAGAAGAAGTACGAAAGAAGGCCACCACAGCGGTAAGCACCACCGACTCTTGGCACGAGCTGCGTGCCTACACCCAACAAATTCTCTCTCTCGGCCCAACCACGAATGCGGCAGAACAAGATCGAACATTATTCGCAAGTGAGTTCACTCACTACCAAGATGCGAAACGAACAGGGCGAGGACGGACCTCAGTCTGTAGTTTATGTTCCTCTCCTTTCGCGACCGCAAAACAACAAGAAGCGGCAATTCTTTTCGCTCCACAAGTGTACAGCAACAAACTTCCGCTTCATGGTGCAACGGCTATCCGCGACATCTGCCCCATTTGTAGTTTGGAAACGATGCTGCGGCAGATTCTCATGAATCGCGCCAATATTGCTGGCAGCAAATTCGAAGCTCGCCAAATCCGCTATCTGTATTTCTATCCGACCTACTTTTTCTCACCGGAGACGTTGGATATCTTCCGCACCCTCCATCACCGCTTACAGCGCATCAGTTTTACTGAACTTCGTAGACAGTTGATGAAAGAGGACGGAAGCAATGGAGCAAGCAATCTGCGTTTAGATGTCGCAACTTTACAGCGTTTGGAAGAGATGCCGCTTTCAGCGGAGACCGCCAATGCTGACAACGACCGTTACGTACGGACGCCCTTTCCTGACCCTGCGCCCAACACC
>JACXTT010005932.1_pt1 | contig 17593 bp, 11 predicted proteins | sample 9270951 | NCBI WGS metagenome assembly JACXTT01 (sample SAMN15532306, study PRJNA645909) | rock metagenome | isolation source: weathered quartz diorite | place: Puerto Rico | collected 2017-06-21 | reverse complement strand
CTCTTTCAGCAACGCGATGGCACGCTGGCGTCGCTTCTCCAAGTGCTTTTGGCTGCCGATCGGTCGTGACATGCAGCGATGCTAGCATGTGACCTATTGCTTATGCGTAACTCAGTAACCGGAGGCCCGCCATTTCGAAAAGGATGAGTTCTGGCTCCCCAAACGACAGTCTTCTCGAACCTGCTCTCAAAACTTCCACGACCAGCCACTTAGCAGTCTAAGTCGCTAGAATATCAGAAGATCGTTCGACGGAGCTTAGGGCCAGTTCGGTGCTACGCTCATGCGCCTGTGAGCTTGCATGAACCCATCCGGTGCCGGCTACGAGCGGGTCGAGGTGTCTGCCTCAGAAGGAGCGAACAATGAGAGCGGACCTGCTGGATGACTATGCGAGTGAAAGGGAGGTTGATTACCAAGGCGAGAGGTATCTGGTGCGTGACAACGGAGCCGTCTGCCGGAAAAGTCGCGCCGGGCAAAGAAGACGCAAACTCGATGATGTCTGGACATTCGGTGCGCCCAATGATTCAACGGGCTACATGCACCTTGGGTCCCACATCGTCCACCGCATCGTTGCGCTCGCATTTCATGTGCAGCCGTCCGAGCAGCATGTTGTTGATCACATCGACACTAATCGCAGAAACAACCGGGCAGACAACCTGCGTTGGGTCACGCGCTTGGAGAACTTGCTTGTGAACCCGATCACGCGGGCGAAAATCGTTCTCGCCTACGGATCCTTGGATGCGTTCTTCAAGGATCCCTCTGCAATCAGTAACCGAGCCCCAGGCTTCAGCTGGATGAGGACGGTTTCGAAGTCGGAGGCGGAAGAGAGCCGCAGGCGTCTTCTCGAATGGGCGGAATCTGATCTGGCACTGAAAGGTGGTCAACTTGGCGAGTGGGTCTATGGCCTAAGAACGCGAAATGCCCACAGCGCGGTGGAGAGTCAAGACATCCAGTCGGCGACGCCGATGGCGATTCAGAGGAATTGGAAGACAATTGGCGAGTTCCCCGCGTGTCCGGAGTCGATTGGAGCCGATCCACTCAGCGAGTACGCCGCTCGGCTAGAGCCGGGGACGGTCTTCCATGCAAGTACGTTCGGGGACACAGTCACGGAGATGGCTGGTGAGAATGCGGCTCTGCTCGGCGTTCTCTGCAGAATGCCTCAACCGTCGGCCAAGGACTGGGCGCTGTCAAAGATCACGGTGGAGAATGGGAAGTTCGTCCACGAGTCCATGGGCACGTTCTTCAGCTTGGACGGCGCACTGAATGCGTACCGGAAACTGCTTGGCGTCGATGCTCCGCACGTGGAGACCATTGACGATTACAGCTAAATTTAGTCGCCGGGGCTCTGTGCCTCACAGAGTGCCCCGAACTCATGCCGTCAAAACAATCTCTATTGGCTTAGTGCCGCCGCCGGCCGCCAGTGGATGTCAAGCCCGGGTGGTTCTAACGGGACTCGGGGAGGGAGGATACGGCGGGCCCCTGTTAACCAGAGGCCCGCCGGTTCGAAATGAATGCGGTCTGGCTCCCCAGACGCAAGTCTTCTCGAACTCGGGGACCGGCGTGTTAACAACGAGAGAGCCTCAGAATCGCGCTGCCGTCCCTCCGACCGACCTCACCTTCAGGGGTCGTTCATCAAGGCCACAGATGTACTGCTTCCCCTGGGCACCCGAGGTCACAAGACGTGGGCGCCGCCGGCCACGGGGTCAAAGTGTAAACCCGTGAGCGGGTCGCCGGCTCAGCAGTCGAGGGCTGGATCTTGGGCCCCGGCTACCGTGCGCCACGAGGACCAGATAATCTTCCACCGGAACCGAACCTTCTGCCCGAAGCGAGGCTCTTGGGTAGTGAAGGGGGCAAGTGGGCACTCCCAGGCAGGAATCGCAGTGGGTGTTGCGAGCGCAGTGCCGCGACCGGGGTGCGCTGGAACTCCTGCTGCGAAGCATCCAGCCGTCGCTGCGCCGTTACCTTGTCGGATTGGTGGGCACCCTTCACGCTGACGACGTGCTACAGGAGGTTCTCATCGTGGTGGCCCGCAAGCTGGTGTGGCTGGAGCAGCCGGACCTCCTTCGACCGTGGGCGTTCCGAATCGCAAGCCGTGCCGGTTTCAAGCACCTGAAACGAGAACGGCACTGGGTTGGTGATGATGCCGTGCTTGATGATGTCGCGGCGCCAGACCCGCATCCGGCGGATGAGATCTTGCGGGACCTGGCGACCATGGACGGCATTTCGCCCGCGAGCCGCGCTGTTCTGGTTCTCCATTTTCAGGAAGAGATGCCACTCCCCGCGATTGCGGCGGTCCTCGAAGTTCCCCTCGGCACGGTCAAGTCACGGCTGGCATACGGGCTGACGGCCCTGCGAAAGCAACTCGGCCACAACAGGAGGCGCTGATGTCGCAAGACACTGAGACTGTTCTCCGAAGGTCCTTGGACGCTGTCGACCAGCACCGAAGGCGACTGACGTGGGTGCTCGCCATAGCGGGCATCATGGTGGCGTGGGAGTTCTATCGGTTGGCTGCGGTCAGGCCAGGCGGCGATGTGCCCGGCATGATAGTCCAAGCGGTGATGGTCCTGTTCTTCTCCCTTCTTGGTTTGGCGGTGTTGATTGTCTATCAGCTGACGACCGCAACGAAACGGATCCTGCGCGCGATTGACCTTGCATCACGACCTGCCGAGTAGCCCGGGTGGACTTGCGCCGACTTGAACGACGGATAGGAGATCCACGATGGCATTCCTGTCCGGTACGGGCTGTTCCGTCAAGCCGGGCGAGAGGGATGCGCCTTCACGTCAGGATTCCGGGTGACGGACAGTGACTCCTGAGATTCTGGTCGTCTCATCTCGACCGGCCATCGGCTGCGCCGACGAGCGGGTCCCTTTTCTCTATCACGCTCGACCCGGATGGATTTTTTAGTAGGGACAGGGGCACCGGCGTAGGGCATAACGGGCGCCGTGTCTAGAAGAGCGAGAGCCCCGACCGCTCGGGCGACCGGGGCTCTTCAGAACGCCCGCCCCGATGACTCGGGGCTGATGATGGCTGGCTCCCCACGTGATCGAAACGTTCGAACTCGGAGAGGGTTCGAACCGGGGGTGTACGTGCATGCACACATGCGCAAACGTTCGAACTGGGCTTGGCTCGAACCTGTGGTGTATGTGAGGGCCCAGGTGATCGAAGGTTCGAACTCAGGGTGGTGGGCTGCCGCCAAAACTACTACCGCAGGTCCTGACCGGTGATTCGGCGCTGTTGGCCGATAGTCAAGTTGCGCCTAAAGAACGCCTTGGTGAACTGAACTGGCAGCTGCTTTTGTAGCCCCACCTTCTGAAGCACTTCCTCCAGGCTGATCCCGAGTTCTGAGTAGCCGAGCATGGCGAGCGCCTGGATGGCGGCCGCGTCAGACGAGCAGAATAGGTGCTCTGACGGCCTGCCCACATGGGTCAACGCACTCGCCGTGCTAGAATGTCATTTCACAGGATAGCCACAGGAGCCGCTCTTCGAGGTGGGGAAGATCAAGCACCTAACAGAGTGTGGATTCGACTTGTTGGAACTTCTGATCGACCAGCCAATCTTCATCGGTTTCAAAGCCGACAACGCTCTCCGGCAGCGGCTCGAGGCCCTGAGCGATTCCGACAAGCAGTACGTCGCCGCCGAAGACCCGGCCTTTCTGCGCATCTGTCGGGTCGGCGAAGATCTCTATGTGGGCAAGATCATTTTCGATGGCCTGACGACCGACCGGGTCGAGGACATCCGTCGCAACGTCCTCAGCATTATTCGGAGGCTCGGGCACGAGGTGCGGCTGCCGGCCAATCTGAAGATCCTGGCTTGCGGCGAGGTGAGAGCGGACTCGCTGCGCATCACAGGCCAGGTTGGGTCGTCGCGAGAGGTTCCCGACGTGCCGGTTCCACGCCCAGCGGTTCGTTGAGCACGCATCACCCCGCACTCGTCGGACCAGGAGCAGTGGCAGAGTATTCGCGGGGGGCGCTGTCGACGGCTGCCTACCTCTGAGGCGGTCTCCGACCTGTTCCGTGACAGAGGTCGCATTGCCCGGAGCCCTCACAGGCGCTGCACTTGACGGGGCGCGCCAATCTCAGCCACCGTTTCTGAATCACAAGCACCCCTGTACCGCTGCACTTGTGGCAACGGCCGGTGCCTGAGCAGAAGGGACAGTCTTCGACTTTTTCTTCCATGGTCGCGCTCGAGAGTAAGAACGCGAATCGCAGTGGCTTGTCGGGGGAATCGGATGTGGCTATTCCGATGCCGTCGAGTCCGAATCCTACTCTCTTCGGCGCGGAGCGGTCGCGACCTCCCTCCCGCCCGCCGGCCGCCCCGATTCTCGTTGACGGCCGGTCCAGACTCGGCTAGGATGACCGACGCACGCCCCGAATTGACTTCCCCACAGGTTAACCACGACGTGTCGCATGGTGTTCCGGCTGAGGGTTTCCTTGCACGTTCCGCCAGGATGAAGCCGAGGGCCGATGGCCCCGCGCCTCGCGCTCATGGCAAAGGAGAAGCACGATGGCCAGAGGAAAGGTGAAGTGGTTCAACGACGCGAAGGGGTTCGGGTTCATCACCCCGGACGACGGATCGAAGGACGTGTTCGTGCATCACTCCGCGATTAGCATGCCTGGGTTCAAGAGTCTGTCTGAGGGCCAGACCGTCGAATTCGACATCGTCGCCGGGCAGAAGGGTCCGGCCGCCGCGAACGTCCGATCGGCCTGACCGCGTCCATGGGCAAGAAACTGTTCGTGGGCAATCTCTCCTTCGAGACGACAGACGAGGACCTGAAGCAAGCGTTCTCGAACGCGGGGACGTGCGAATCGGCCTCCGTCATCAAGGACCGTCTCAGCGGCAGGTCTCGCGGGTTCGGGTTCGTCGAGATGGCTTCGGACGAGGAGACGCAGCAGGCCATCGCCGAACTCAACGGCAGGGAGCTTCGGGGCAGGACGATCAGCGTCAGCGAGGCGCGGGAGCGGTCCGAGAGCAGGGGACCGCGCCCGTTCGGCGACGCGCGGGGGTTCGGTCGCGACCGGCCCCCCTCCGGCCCGCGCTTCCGGAAGCCCGGCGGCAGCCGCCGCGGCGCCCGGGCGCGGAAGCGCAGTCTCTGATCGACGGTTTACGATCCGGCGGTGCCGGCAGGGCCGTCGGACATGGACATACCTAATGAGGATTCCAGCGCGAACAGAAACGCCAATCCCTATGGAAAGGTGTTCGTGGATCGAATTACCCGAAGACAGCGAAGTCGAGGTCGTCTAGAGGTTCTTTCAGCCTCGAGCGATCAACTGGAGATTGCTGCCAGGTGCTTCCTTCCGTGGGAAGGCTGGCAACAGCATCTCGCAAACAGGTTCACCATTACGGAAGATCGCCCTAATGACCGAGGTGCCCGACCGAGCGTGGCGCTTCCGATGGCGTTCGACAAGAACTTTGCGGTTCTCCACCGCATCGCGGAGCTCCTAGCCCGCTGTACCCTAAAAGCATCGAAAGGAGTGAGAGACCGAGCGATCGAATCCGGCTGGTCTTCTGGTGTTTACGCGACGATGGCCGAGTGCGGGAGGCTCTATGAACGTACGTACCGACTCCCGTCCAAAGGCAAAATCGTGACGAAGGTGCTCCAGCGATGGGGAATATGGAAGAGGGCGACGGGTCCTTCCTCAAGGACCCTGCGCCGATATAGGGACATGCTCGGGCCCGACTGCCAGGCCCGTGCATTCGTCGACGATGAAGTATTGAAGGCGCTCGCGAAGCCTTGCCAGAAAATCCTCCTGGGCGAAGGCCGTCTGTCACGTGGTGCATACGTGCCCCAACGAGCCACATCGCCATTCCTCGAGGGAATCGAAGCTAAACGGCTCGTGGTCTTGGAGGTTAACTTGCGCGAGGGGAGACCCATCCGCGTCGTACTGGTTGCCCTCCCGCCCCTCGGATCATCCTGACCAATTTAGATTCGCACGACTCAAACGCAGGCTTCGCCTGTCCCCACTGAAAATTCCACGTCCCCCCACCGGCATACTCCCGGCTTCACCCTGACCCGTCGGCGCTTCCGTGCCGGCCGCGCCGGCCGAAGGCGGCCAAGAGTATCTCGAAACAACAGGCTCCGAGCGGGGCGCTCCTCAACCTTCGCGCCGGTCAGTCGGTCCTGCGGGCCATTTCCAGTCAGGCGATCGCCTTGTCGGTCATTGGGTTTGTTCATGCAAGGAGTACAATGACCCGCATTCCAGCAAGAGCGTGAGAAGTTGCGGGACCTCAGTCCAACCAGGCTGACGGCCGTCGCTGGAAGGCCGGCCGCCGTCCGGAATGCCACAACGCCCCCTCGGTCTCCCGGAACGGAGGCTCGAAGTGAAGGCCACCGACGCTGTCACCGATGGTTCTTCTCTGGAAGAAGAGCCGATCCGCGCCGAGCTCTTCGGCATCGAGCGGCTGGAGCAACACGCCGAAAGCCTGGCCGCGGCTCATGCCACCGCCGGGAAGCCGCCCAGAGGACGGAATCTCCTCCCCAGGGTACGCGAGAACGCGCGCCTGCTTCTGGCCGGATACCGGAACATTGCCGAAACCGTCCTGGCGAAGCACGAGATCACGCCCGCGGCGGAGTGGTTCCTCGACAACTACCACGTCGTGGACGAACAGCTCCGCGGGATCCGGGACCACCTCCCAGGAAGCTATTACCGTCTGCTGCCGAAGATCGCTTCAGGTCACTTGGCGGGCTACCCGCGCGTCTATGGGCTGGCCTGGGCCTACGTCGCTCATACCGACAGCCGCTTCGAAATGGAGACGATCCAGCGATTCGTCCGGACCTATCAGCGTGTCCAGCCGCTGACCATCGGGGAGCTCTGGGCGGTCGCCATCCATCTCCGCGTGGCTCTGGTGGAAAATCTCCGGCGCCTGTCGCAGCTGATCATCCGCTCCCGCCAGGGGCGAGCCCAGGCCGATGATCTGGCGGATCGTCTGCTAGGCCTGGGCGATCGGCCGGTGGAGGGCCTGGGCGAGGCCTTGAGCAGTCTGGAAGATGCTCCCCTGGCCCGCGCGTTCTCGGTGCAGCTCGTCCTGCGGCTTCGCGGCCAGGACCCTTCGATCACGCCCGCTCTCGCCTGGCTCGAAACGAAGCTGGGCGCCCAAGGGACCTCATCCGACGAAGTGGTCGCCCAGGAACACCAGGCCCAGGCCGCTGCCAACGTCACCGTGAGGAACATCATCACCAGCATGCGGTGGATGTCCTCCATCGACTGGACCGTGTTCTTCGAAAGCGTCAGCCAGGTGGACGAGGTGCTCCGCACCGCTCCAGGGTTCGCCGCCATGGATTTCACGACCCGGGACGAGTATCGGGCCCGGATCGAGATGCTCTCCCGGGGCTCGGAGTATTCGGAAGTCGAGGTGGCGCGGGAAGCGGTGCTCCTGGCCCGAAGTGCAAGCCGCAAGAACGGGCAGGCGGGAACGCTCCCCGGCGTTCCCGATAGCGCCTCTGACCCCGGGTATTACATCGTCGCTGGCGGCCGGAGGGCTTTCGAGAGGCGTCTCGGGTTTCGCGTCCCGTTGCGAATCCGGCTCCGCCGCGTCTATCGCTCCCACGCGATGACCGGTTACCTTGGAGGAATCGCGACCCTCACCGCCCTACTGCTTTCCGTCCTCATGTACCTGACGTGGAGCGCCGGGGCGGCCTCCTGGGTCGTCGCTCTCCTGGGGATCCTCGGGCTGGTGCCCGCGTCGGATATCGCAGTCTCGCTCGTCCACCGCCTGGTCCCGCTTCTCGTTCCACCGAGACTCCTCCCCAAGCTCGAGCTCGCGGGGGGCGTGCCCCGGGAGCTTCGGACGCTGGTCGCTGTGCCCACGCTGCTCACGCGCCAGGCCGACGTCGAGGTGCAGCTCGAGCGGCTCGAGGTGCACCATCTCGCGAATCCCGAAGGCCATCTCCATTTTGCCCTCCTCACGGACTGGGCGGACGCGGCCGAAGAGAAGATGCCGGGCGACGAGGCTCTCCTCGCCACTCTGGCCGACGGCATCGTGCGCCTCAACGCGCGGTACGGGAGTCTGCCCGGCGGCGGGGAGCGCTTCCTGCTGTTGCATCGCCGGCGTCTCTGGAACGACAAGGAAGGGAAATGGATCGGCTGGGAGCGAAAGCGCGGGAAGCTCCATGAGCTGAACCGGCTTCTGCGCGGCGCCGGGGACACGACGTTCGTTCCGATCAACGGTCGGCCGCCGACGGTGCCGCAGGGCATTCGCTACGTCATCACCGTGGATGCCGACACCCGGCTTCCCAAAGGGACCGCGCGCCGCCTCGTCGGGGCGATGGCGCACCCGCTGAACCGGCCGCGCTTCGATCCCCGCGAGGGTCGTGTCGTCGAGGGCTACGCGATCCTGCAGCCCCGGCTCACACCGTCCTTGCCGACCGGCCCAGGCAGCACAACCTACCAGCGGATCATATCGGGCCCGGGAGGCGTGGATCCCTACGCGGCCGCCGTCTCCGATGTGTATCAGGACCTCTTCGGTGAGGGGTCCTATACGGGAAAGGGGATCTACGACGTCGATGCCTTCGAGGCGGCCCTCGCAGGAAAGGTCCCGGAGAACACGCTCCTCAGCCATGATCTCTTCGAAGGCTCGTTCGCGCGCACCGGGCTGGCCACCGACGTCGATCTCTTCGAGGAGTTCCCCACCAACTACGAGGTGGCCGCCCGCCGTCACCATCGATGGGTGCGGGGGGACTGGCAGCTTCTGCCCTGGATCCTGGGCTACGCGCGCGACGCAGCGGGCGATGAACAGAAGGACCGCCTTCTGGCTCAGAACCGCTGGAAGATGGTGGACAATCTCCGCCGCAGCCTCGCTGCTCCTTCCGCGTTCCTGGTCGCGGTGGCGGCCTGGATCCTCCCGGCCGTTCCTCCGCTCCTGTGGACGGGACTGTTCGTCGGATCCGTCGTAGTGCCGGCGGCAATTCCAGTTCTCGAAGGCCTCATCCCTCGCCGCCGGGGCATCTCCAAGCGAAGCCACTTCCGCGCCGTGAGCCACGACATGGATGTGGCCCTGTCCCAAACCCTCCTGGACATCACCATGCTGGCCCACCAGGCCTGGCTCAGGGTCGATGCGATCCTCCGCACGCTCGGCCGGCTCTACGTCACGCAGCGAAATCTCCTCGAATGGGTGACGGCCGCGCAGGCGGACTACGGAGCCGACCTGAGGCTTCGGGCCTTCTATTGGCACCTCCGCTACGGCGTCTTCTTGGCCGCCGGGGCCGGCCTGCTACTCGTCATGCTCAAACCGCAAGCCTGGCCTGTGGCCGCGCCGTTCGTTCTCCTCTGGGTGCTGTCTCCCATCCTCGCCTGGCGCATCAGCGTCCCACCGAAGATCGCGAAGTCGCTGGTTCTCTCCCGCGGCGAGACGCGCCAGTTGCGGCTGATCGCCCGCAGGACCTGGCGCTATTTCGAGTCGTTCGTGAGCCAGGCGGACCACGCCCTTCCTCTGGACAACTTCCAGGAAGACCCCGAGCCCGTCGGAGCTCACCGCACCTCGCCGACGAACCTGGGGCTCTATCTCCTCAGCACGACGACCGCCCGCGACTTCGGGTGGATCGGAATCCTGGACATGGCGGACCGGCTCGAGGCGACGCTTCAGACCATGACGAAGCTGCACCGCGTCCGGGGCCACTTCGTCAACTGGTACGACACGCGGAGCCTCCGGCCGCTGGATCCCGTGTACGTGTCCACGGTGGACAGCGGCAATCTGGCGGGGCACCTGATCGCCGTGTCTCAGGCATGCCGCGAGCTCATGCATCGACCCCCGTTCGGCCCCGAGACCTTCGAGGGAATCCGGGACTCTCTTCAACTGCTGCTCGATTCGATTGTGAGGTCCGGGCGTGCAAGGCGCAATCCGCCGACCGCGGAGACTCGGCTGCGCGACATCGCCGAGCCGATGTCGGCGCTTCTCGAAGCGCTCTCGCCGTCCCTTCCCGAAAGGGTCCGGCGTTTGAGAGAGCTGGAGAACGGCGCCGACGACTTCGTGGAGATCACCCGCAAGCTCGCGACGGACGAGGAGGATGCCGACCGATCCGAAATGTTCGCCTGGGCCCTGGCCGTTCGAGAATCGGTCAGGAGTCACATCCGCGATCTGGAGGTGGACGACTCCGGCCTGGCGCACCGTCTGGCCGATGTTGCGTCGGTCGCCGAGGGGTTGGTCGAGGCCATGGACTTCGAGTTCCTCTTCGATCCCGCCCGCAAGATCTTTTCCATCGGCTACCGCGTGGCCGATGGCACGCTCGATCCCAGCAGCTACGACCTCCTGGCCTCCGAGGCCCGGCTGGCGAGCTTCGTCGCCATCGCCAAGGGGGATGTCTCGCCCCAGCACTGGTTCCTCCTCGGCCGTTCCCTCACGCCGGTGGGCGGCGGCGCGGCCCTCGTCTCCTGGTCGGGGTCGATGTTCGAATACCTGATGCCGCTGCTCGTGATGCGGCAGCCCGCCGGAAGTCTCTTGGACCTGACCTGCCGCCTCGTGGTCGCCCGCCAGATCCGATACGGCGCCGAGCGCGGGATCCCCTGGGGGATCTCCGAGTCGACGTACAACGTGCGCGATGCGGAGCTCACCTATCAGTACTCGGATTTCGGCGTGCCGGGTCTGGGGCTCAAGCGAGGGCTGTTCGAGGACGTCGTGGTGGCTCCCTACGCCACGGCGCTTGCGGCCATGGTGAACCCCAAGGCCGCCCTGGACAATCTCTCGCGCCTCGAGGGGGCGGGAGCCCGAGGCGCCTATGGGTTCTACGACGCGCTCGACTACACCCCTTCGAGGCTTGCCGAGCATGCCCGGCTGGCCGTGGTCCGCGCCTACATGGCCCATCACCAGGGAATGACCATCGTGTCCATGGGGAACGTGGTCCATGAGGCGGCGACCCAGAGGCGCTTTCACTCCCACCCCATGATCCAGGCGGCGGAGCTTCTGCTTCAGGAACGGACGCCGCGCTCGGTGGCCGTGACACGGCCACGGGGAGAGGAGGTGCTGGAGGCCGCGCACGTCCGCGATCTGGTTCCTCCGATCCTGCGACGGTTCGAATCGCCGCACGACGTCACGCCGCGCACCCATCTTCTGTCCAACGGCCGCTATACCGTCATGATCACGGCGGCGGGCTCCGGGTTCAGCCGGTGGGGCGACCTGGCCGTCACCCGCTGGCGGGAGGACACGACGCGCGACTGCTGGGGCACGTTCATCTTCCTGCGGGACGCGGATAGCGGCGACGCCTGGTCCGCCGGCTTCCAGCCCTGCGGAACTGAAGCGGACCATTACGACGTCGTCTACTCGGAAGACCGGGCCAAGATCACACAGCACCACGCGTCCCTGTCGATCGTGCTCGAGGTCGTGGTGTCCCCCGAGGACGACGCCGAGCTGCGTCGATTGACGGTGACCAATCTCGAGGACCGGGACCGTGAGATCGATGTCACCACCTATGCCGAGGTCGTGCTGGCGCCGCAGGCCGCGGACGAAACCCATCCGGCCTTCTCGAACCTGTTCGTAGAGACGGAGTTCGTGCCAGGGCACGGGACGCTGCTCGCGACGCGGCGCCCGCGTTCGGCGGTCGAGACTCGGATCTGGCTCGCCCATCTGATCGCGGCGGAGGGCGCGACCATCGGGCCGCTGCAGTTCGAGTGCGACCGCGGACAATTTCTGGGCCGCGGCAGCGGGATTCGCGCGCCGCGCTCCCTGATCGCCGGGGAGCCGCTCTCGAACACCGCGGGGATGGTTCTAGATCCGATCGTGAGTCTCCGACACCGCGTGACGTTACCTGCTCAAGGGACGGCGCGTCTCGTGTTCACCACGCTCGTGGCGGGCTCCCGGGAGCAGGCCCTCGATACCGCCGAGAAGTATCGTCAGCCGGCGACGTTCGAGCGCGCGAGCGCTTTGGCATGGACGCAGGCACAGGTCCAGCTGCACCATCTCCAGATCACCCGGGACGAAGCGCATCTTTTTCAGCGTCTGGCCAATCGCCTGCTCTACCTCGACCGCACGCTGCGGGCGGGGCCTCGGGAGCTGGCCGCGAATCGCGGCGGGCCCTCCGGGCTCTGGGCCCACGGCATCTCCGGAGAACTGCCCATCGCCGTGGTGCGCATCGAGAGGGACGAGGAGCAGGACATCGCGAGGCAGCTCTTGCGGGCTCACGAGTACTGGCGCTTGAAGGGGGTGTCGGCCGATCTGGTGATTCTGAACGCGAAGGGGACCTCGTACGCGCAGGATCTCCAGCGCTCGGTCGAAGCGATGGTGCGGGCGAGCCAGTCCGCGGTCGGACATGAGACGCACGGGGAGCATGGAAGGGTCTTCGTGCTGCGGGAGGACCTCCTGTCCCTTCACGACCTGGCCGCACTGCGTGCGGCGGCGCGGGTGCTCATCCTGGCGACCCGCGGAACACTGTCGGAGCAAGTGGTGCGGCAGCAGGCGCCGCGGCCGGAGCCGGCTCCACCGCGCCGCCGCACCGCGCGCGAGAGATCGGAGACCCTCCCCTCTCCCGAGCTCGATCTGGAATTCTGGAACGGCCTCGGCGGGTTCACGCCGGACGGCCGCGAGTACGTCACGATTCTTGACAAGGGGCAGTGGACGCCGGCTCCCTGGATCAACGTGGTGGCCAATCCGGCGTTCGGGTTCCAGGTGTCCGAGTCCGGCTCGGGGTATACCTGGTCCGCGAACAGCCGGGAGAACAGGCTCACGCCCTGGTCGAACGATCCTGTCAGCGACGCGCCGGGCGAGGTGTTTTATGTGCGCGACGAGGAGAGCGGGCTTCTCTGGGGGCCGACCTGCCTCCCCATCCGCGAAGACGCCGGACCTTACGTCATCAGGCACGGCCAGGGATATAGTCGCTTCGAGCACGCGTCCCACGGCATCGCTCTCGATCTGATGCAATTCGTGCCGCTCTCCGACTCGGTCAAGATCTCGCGGCTCGCTCTCACGAATCAGTCCGGCCGCACGCGGCGGCTGTCGATCACGGCTTATGTCGAGTGGGTGCTCGGAGTGGCGCGCACGGGAAGCGCGCCGCACGTCGTCACCGAGATCGACCCGTCAACCGGAGCGATGTTTGCGCGGAACGCCTGGAACGGCGAGTTCGCGAGCCGGGTCGCCTTCGCCCACCTGGGCGGGCACGCGATCTCCTGGACCTCGGACCGCCTCGAGTTCCTGGGCCGGAACGCGAGCCTCGACCGTCCCGCATCGCTCCTGCGCGGAGAGAAGTTCTCGAGTAACACGGGGGCAGGCCTCGATCCGTGTGCCGCTTTGCAGACGATCATCGAGCTCCAGCCAGGAGAGCGCCGCGAAGTTCTATTCCTGCTGGGGCAGGGGGAGAGCCCTGAGGAGTCCCGATCGCTGGTCAAACGCTACCGCGGGATCGACTGCGACGCGGCTCTCCGCGAGGTCCAGGAAGATTGGGACCGGGCGCTGGGGACGGTGCAGGTCAAGACTCCCGATCCCTCGATGGACCTTCTTCTCAACCGCTGGCTTCTTTATCAGACACTCTCCTGCCGCATCTGGTCCCGATCCGCGTTCTATCAGTCCAGCGGCGCATACGGCTTCCGTGACCAGATCCAGGACGTTCTGGCCCTGGCGGTGACCCGGCCCGCGTTCGTCCGCGACCACCTCCTGCGCGCCGCCTCCCGGCAGTTCGAGGAAGGGGACGTCCAGCACTGGTGGCACCCGCCCACCGGCCGCGGGGTACGGACTCGAATCACCGACGACCGCCTCTGGCTCCCCTATGCGGTGGCCCATTATCTGGAGACGACCGGGGATCGGTCGGTGCTCGACGAGGAGGCTCCGTGGCTCGAAGGACCGCGGCTCGAAGAGACGCAGCAGGAGGCGTACTTTGCCCCCGCTGAATCGGCGGTGCGGGGGACGCTGTTCGAGCACTGCGCGCGCGCCCTCGATCGAAGTCTCGACGTCGGCCGCCACGGCCTGCCTCTGATTGGCGCCGGAGACTGGAACGACGGCATGAACCGCGTCGGCTACGAGGGCCGGGGAGAGAGCGTCTGGCTGGGTTGGTTCCTCATCGTGAACTTGACGGAGTTCGCCCGGATCGCTGACGTGCGCGCGGATGGCGAGCGCGCAGCCCGGTGGCGGAAGAGGGCCGCGTCGCTTCAGGATTCACTCGAGCGGGAGGGGTGGGACGGAGAGTGGTATCGGCGCGCCTTCTTCGACGACGGCACGCCGCTCGGATCGAGGGCGAACGACGAATGCCGCATCGACTCCATCTCACAGTCCTGGGCGGTCTTGTCGGGCGCCGGCGACCGGGGACGGGCGACCCGGGCCATGGAATCGGTGGAGCGCCAGCTCGTCCGGTACTCTGACGGGCTTGTGCTGCTCCTCTTTCCGCCTTTCGACCGGACGCCTCTCGACCCAGGGTACATAAAAGGATACCCCCCCGGTATCCGGGAAAACGGCGGGCAATACACCCACGCCGCCATATGGTCGCTCATGGCTTTCGCCGAGATGGGCGAGGGAGACAAGGCGGTCGATTTGTTCGACCTCCTGAACCCCATCCGCCATGCAAGCGGTCGTGCGGACGTTCAGGAATACAGGGTGGAGCCTTACGTCGTGGCCGCGGACATCTACTCCGAACCCCCCCATGTGGGACGGGGCGGATGGACCTGGTACACCGGGGCTGCCGGCTGGCTCCACCGCGCGAGCCTGGAGTGGATCCTCGGTTTCCGGAAGCGAGGTGCGACACTCCGCATCGATCCGTGCATCCCCGGGCGGTGGGAGGGCTTCGAGATCATCTACCGTCATGGCAGCACGCCCTACCGGATCACCGTCCTCAACCCGGAGGGAGTCTGTCGCGGGGTCTCCCGGATCAGCATAGACGGATCCTTGCTCCCTGGAGACGCGAACGTTCCGCTCTCCGACGATGGGCACGAGCATCGGGTCGAGGTGGTGCTCGGGCACGCGGTGCGCGCCGCTAGCTCGGACCTGGCGGCGGGTGGTGAATGACGCGTCCTGTCCTCCTCAGTTGCGATGGCGTCACCAAGTCGTTCGGCTGTCCCTACTGAAAATTCCATCCGCCCTTTCGTTGCTTTGTTTTAGGGTCTGTCCCGGGGATACTCCCCGCCTCACCTCAACCCGTTAAAAGCGTATGCCCAGGGAGGCCCCGGTGTCCATGCTCCGAATCATAGCCTTCCGCAACGCGATCGCGCACCGCTCTTTTCCGAGATCTGCAGGCACGCGTGTCATTTCTTCGATCTGCTCTGAGGACATAGCCCCTCTATCTCAGTATGCCGGCCGATCTAGCCGTACGCGTGATCGTGTCCCTGTCCCTGTCCCTTGACTTTTGACCCCACCCAAGCATGAATTGCTGAGAGGAGGCCATGGCCATGCCCCAGCTCAGCCTGCCAAGCCTAACCCGCAGTGAACAAAGGGCGATTCTCCGCGCCACGGCCCGGAATTTCCGGGACCACCTAATCTACTCCCTGGCCCTCGGGACCGGCCTGCGCTTGGCCGAAATCGTAGGACTGAACGTCGGCGATGTCTATACCCCGGAGGGCAAGCCCCGTAACCGGGTCCGGCTCAGGCCGGAGATCGCCAAGAACGGCCGTGCTGGCGACGTGTTCTTGCCCGACTCTCTCGTCTGCAAGCTCCGGAAGTTCTTGTCGTGGAAGCGTCGGCAGCGGGAGGGAGTGCAGGCAGGCGACCCGCTCTTCTGCTCCCAGGGAGGTCGGCGCCGTGTCTCTCTGAGGCGCGTCCAGTTCGCCTTCCGGACATGGCAGGTGAAGGCTGGCTTCGATCGGCTCTATACCTTCCATGCGCTCCGCCACACAGCGGTCACGAACGTCTACCGTCGATCGAGGGACCTGTTCCTGGCGCAGAGGTTCGCGAGGCATGCAAGCCCGCTGACAACGACCGTCTACACTCACCCCAGCGACGACGAGCTCTTCAGGCAGGTGCGCTCGCTGAGCTGCTGACCGGGTTCCACCAAGCCTCTTCATCCAAGGCTCGTCTCTGCGTTTGCCACGCCTCCGACCCCGTGGTATACACGCTGGTGCACTCGCCGCCAACATAGAAGGAGCCTGAGCCCACCCGCCGTCGGTGGTGTCGCCGGCTGCGATGGGCACTACTCGCAAGGCCCAGCGCCCCGTGTTCAATTACGAGAAAGGAGAAGCAGACAATGCCCAAGCCGCTTCGTTACGCTCTCCGCTTCCTGGCGATCGTGGCCGTCGTCGTGACCGTTTCGGCTCTCTTCGTCCCGGCATCTCCCGCGAACAGTCCGTACCTATCGGCGCTCTTGGATCTCTCTGGTAGGTCGGTCCTCGCAGCGAACCACTGCGCCAACAAGACCTGCGGCTCCTTCAGCGGTCCCTGCGTCAGCGCGCCTGGCTACTTGTGCTCCGGAGGGGGAGGCCACACACAGTGCTTCACCAAGCTCTGCCAGTGATCTGAACTCGGCGAGCAGGATGGAGCCGGTGGCACCGCCGGCCCTCCTTTCCGCCGGAGCCCGCTCGGCACGCCGGCCCGTTCGCCGAGCGATCAGGAGATGTAGGAGAAGGTGAGGGGGCTGAGCTGCTGAAGGTAGCTCGGGCCACTCCGGACTCAGAACTCCAGCCGCACTCCCGCGTTGACCACGCGTCCTTCGAGCGGCGCCCAGACCTCCGTCGTCCACCGTCCGTCCGGAGCCTGCGCCGGCAGCAGCAGGGGATCGAAGTTAGTCTGACGCACATCCGTGAGGTTCAGCACGTTCACGAACACGTGCATCTCGCCGACCCGGACCTCGCCGAGCACGCTGACCTCCACGTATGGGTCGCCGAACCTTCGGTACGGGTTGTCCTCGAGGCTCTGTTTGCCGGTGTACGACAGCTCGGCCCCGATCCGCCCCTTGGACTCATCCTCCAGAATTAGCGCAAGCTCGGCTAAATGGAGCGGCGTCAAAGGCACCTCGCGCCTTCCCGGCGCCTCCGGATCGGATTCGGTGGCATGCGTATAGGTGTACGTGCCGATGATGTGCGCCGCCCCGTGACTATAGCGAGCGATGAGCTCCGTCCCGTACGTTTTCGTCGGATCGCCGGCATTGATGATTTCCACCATGCTCGGCTGGGCCATCGAGTCTCGGGTCAGAAGCGCGTGAGCCACGCTGGAGGCGAACAGCGTCCCGTTCAGCTCCAGGCTGCCTCCTGACCACCCCACGTCGAGCGAGGCGCTCCGCGCGCGCTCCGGCTCGAGGTCCACGAACGGGAGCACGCGGGAAAGGCCGACCTCCTCCGTCCGCTCGGTGATTGGCACTGGGGCCGCGTATCCCGTCCCGGCGGACAGCCGCAGGCTCAGCCCCTTCCGCGGTCGCACTAGGATCGAGACGCGCGGATCGAAGAAGCTCCCGTAGACATTGTGAAAGTCCGCCCTCGCGCTGGCCGCGAGGCTGAACTTACCCGATAGGGCGTACTCGTCCTGCACGAACACCGCCGGCGCCGTGTAGCTGTAGTTCAGTTCCTCGTTTTCCTGCGCGCGCAGGGTGTCATCCTGGACGGCGGCCCCGAACACCCAGGTGTGCCCCTGCGCGCTTCCAGCCAGACTGACCTCGGCGAAGCCTGAATCGCGCACCTCGTGCTCCGGTGTGCTCCCCAGCTTCCGATCACGCCACGTCTGCTCAAACGAGGCATGCACGCTCAGCAACTGTCCACCGCCCATG
>JACXTT010005931.1_pt1 | contig 17597 bp, 16 predicted proteins | sample 9270951 | NCBI WGS metagenome assembly JACXTT01 (sample SAMN15532306, study PRJNA645909) | rock metagenome | isolation source: weathered quartz diorite | place: Puerto Rico | collected 2017-06-21 | reverse complement strand
GATCGCGCAAATCAATTTTTTCGTAGACTTCTTTTTTGCGACAGCGGCAAAGATGCCGCGCGGGAGCGTGACAGCGCTGTACGTAGCCGACCGGGTGATGGAACTGGTGCTGGGCGGGTATGCGATTGCGGTGGCCACGGCCATACTGCCGATGATGTCGCACCAAGCTGCGGCACGGGACTACGAGGCGCTCAAGCGCACGCTGGCGTTTTCGCTGCGGATCGTGTCGTTCATCACCATTCCGGCGGCGGTCGGGTTGATGATCCTGCGGGAGCCGATCATCCGCGTGCTGTTCCAGCATGGGCAGTTCGTGGCCGAGTCCACGAGACTGACGGCGCGGGCGCTGCTGTATTACGCGGGGGGATTGCCGGCATTCGCGGCGGTGAAGCTCATCGTTCCGGCATTTTATTCGACGCAGGACACAAAAACGCCGGTGCGCGTGGCGGCGTTCGCGCTGGTGCTGAACATTGCGCTGAACACGCTGTTCCTGGTTACGTTTTTCCGCACGTTTCAGAACGGGGGCCCGGCGCTGGCGACGTCGCTCGCGGGATACTTCAATGTCCTGGTGCTCTTCGCGATTTTCCGCTGGCGCTACGGACACCTAGGAACGATTGACATTCTCGGGTCAACGCTGAAAGTCAGCGTCGCATCGGCGGCCATGGGAGTGGCGTGCTGGCTGGGGATGAAGTACACGCAGTTCAGCCTCCATGCCGGTTTTCCCACGCAATTGCTCGTGTTCATCGGGCTGATCCTGGGAGCGACGGTGTTCTATCTGGCGGTGGCGTGGCTGCTGCGGTGCCATGAAATCGAGGAAGTGTACGGAATCGCGGTACGGAGAGGACGCGGGGGCGAGGGAGGCTACGGGGTACCCTGATGCAAATCGAGAACGCCATTGCGTCGTTCCTGACGTTCGCGCGGGTCGAAAAAGGACTCTCGCAAAACACGATCTCAGCGTACCAGCGCGACCTGACGAAATTCGGAGCGTTTGCCGGCAAACGAAAACTCCCGCTCGAGGCGGTGACGCCGGATGACCTGGTGGATTTTCTGGCGGGATTGTACCGGCAGAAGCTGGAGAGCCGCACGGTGGCGCGCCATCTGGTTACGTTGCGGAACTTTTTCCGGTTCGCGCAGCGGCAGGAGCTGATCACAACTGATCCCGCCGCAAACCTGGAATCGCCGAGGATTGGCCGCTCGCTGCCCGGATGTCTCCGTTTGGATGAGGTGGAGCACCTGCTGAAGCAGCCGACCGAGAACACTCCTCTCGGGCTGCGGGACCGCACGATGCTCGAAGTGTTCTATTCCACCGGGCTGCGCGTTTCGGAATTGACGGGCCTGCGCGTGGCGGACCTGGACCTGAAAATGGGCTGCCTTCGGTGCATCGGCAAGGGAGACAAGGAGCGGCTGGTTCCGATTGGGCGACAGGCGCTGAAGACGGTGGAGCGCTATCTGCGGAACGCGCGGCCAAAGCTGCTGGCGGGAGCCCGGGCCGTGTCTGCGGTTCCCTTCCTGTTCGTGAACCGGCGGGGAGGGAAGCTGAGCCGAGTGGGCGTGTGGAAGATCCTGTCCAACTACGGCCGCCGAGCGGGTTTGCGGGTGGCGCTGACGCCGCACATGCTGCGGCACAGCTTTGCCACGCATCTGCTCGAGCGCGGGGCGGACTTGCGGTCTGTGCAACTGATGCTGGGCCACGCGGACATTTCGACAACGCAGATTTATACCCATGTGGTGGAAGAACGCTTGAAGCAGATTTACCGGGCACATCATCCGCGCGCCTGAAGCGATGCCGGTGGAACCGGAAGGGAAGCGGGCGACGGCGAAGAAGGAGCGACATGCCTGATTACATGTTTATGCTGGAGAGCCGGCTCTCGCCGGAGCAACGCGCGGCGCTGCTGCGCGTGCAGGAGCTGGCGGCGAGCACCGGCGCCAACGTGTATCTGACAGGGGGCACGGTCCGCGATCTCATCACCGGCGCGCCCTGGCGCGGCCTGGACTTCACGGTGGGGGGGAACCCCTTGCGGATCGTCCGAGAACTGGAAAAGGGAGGCGCGAAGGTGCTGTCCGAAGATGAGCGCCTGCGGCACGTGGAGATCATCTTTGCGGGGGATTGCGACGGCAGCCTGGCCGCGGCGCGAGACGACGTGTATGTCCGACCGGGGACAAAGCCGGAAGTTCGCTGGTCGACGATCATGGAGGATCTGAGGCGGCGCGATTTTTCCATCAACGCCATCGCCATCTCCCTGAACCCAGCTTCACGGGGGCTTTTGCTGGACCCGACGAACGGACTTGGAGACATCGAAAAAAGCGAAATCCGGGCGCTTTCGATTCATAGCTTCACGAACCAGCCGGTGCGGCTCCTCCGGGCTCTGCGTTACGCCGCTCGCCTGGGCTACAGGCTCGAGGCGCGGACGGCGGAATGGTATGAGCTGGCCCTGGAGCGAGACTTGCACCATTCCATCTCGCCCGAAGACGCCGGGGCGGAGCTGCGGAATGTGGGGCGCGAAGAACGTCCCGCGGCAGTGCTCAAGGCGTGGGAGGGGCGAGGGCTGCTGGAAGTCCTGCATCCCCAACTGGCGCGACACCATCCGGACTATGACGCGATTGCGCGGCTCGTGAAGGTCCGCGAGGACCTGACGGCCTCCGGGCTGCGGCCTCGCCTTGCCGGACCGATGATTGGCGCCGTCCTAGGCAGGTTGAAGCCCCGAGAGCAGAGCAGCGCGCTTGCGAGGATGGGCTTCCGCTCGGGCGAAGCGGAGGCCATCCTCGGGCTCGAGGACGAAGCGTTGAAGGCAGTGAAGGTTCTGGCCAGCCGAAAAGCGGCTACGCCGATTGACGCCTACCGCCTTCTCGAGAAACTGCCTCTCGATCAGATGGCCTACATTCTGGCCGAGTCTTCGAACAGCAAAGCGGTTTCGAAAATCCGGAACTATCTGCACAAGTGGCGCCCGCTTCGCCTGGCGCTGCCCACGGCTGCGGCCGAGCTCGAAGGGCTGGGTTTTCCGCGAGGGCCGAAGTTTGACGCTGTTCTGGAGGACCTGTTTGCTTTGCAGTTGAACGGGAAGGGCCGCACGCCGGAGGACCGCGTCAAGCTGCTGAGGAAGCTGGCCGGAATCAAAGAGCCGCCGAAGAAAAAAGCGAAGGAAGAGAAGAAAAAGGCGGGCAAGCCACAAGACCGGAAGGCAGCCCGGGAGGCGCTGACTTCGGCGCAGCAGAAGAAGGGCGCAACCGGGGGGCCCAGCAAACATCCAGCGAGTACGGCTGCGGTGGCCAAGGCGGCGGTTTCCAAGCACGCACCGCCGGCAAGAAAGGCCGGAGCAAAGAAGGCGTCGCGAGCCGCCGCGGGCCGGAAGCGCTAGCGGTGGTGGTTTCGATCTTCGCTTGGCTTGGGCGCCGAGGAGTGGCTACAAAATTTTCCCGGCAAGACTTAGAATCGGTCTGACATGGGCCAGCCGCAATTCATCCACCTACACCTGCACACGGATTTCAGTCTTCTGGACGGCGCCTGCGACGTCACGGAGTTGCTGGATGAAACGGCGCGCCGCGGGATGCCGGCGGTTGCGGTAACCGACCACGGGAATCTGTTCGCGGCGGCGAACTTCTATCACGAGGCCACGACACGCGGGGTGAAACCCATCCTCGGCTGCGAAGTCTATGTTGCCAAGGGCAGCCGGCGCGACCGCGGGGAAAAGTTCGATCCCTCCGATCTACATGCGCGCAGCGCCGTGGAGCCCGGGATGCGAGGCAGCAATCATCTGTTGTTGCTCTGCGAGAGCGCGGAGGGATACCGCAATCTGATCAAGCTCGTTTCCGCGGGATTTCTCGAGGGTTTTTACTACAAGCCGCGGATCGACTACGAACTGCTGGCCAAACACAGCCGGGGGCTGATCGCGCTATCGGCCTGCTTGCGCGGAGCGGTGACCGAGGCTGTCGCGGAAGAGCGATACAGCGAGGCTCGAGAGGCCGCCTATCGCCTGCGCGACATCTTCGGCAAGGGCAACTTTTTCCTGGAAGTGCAGGATCAGGGGCTCGAGATCGAACAGGCGGTGAACCGGGAGCTGGTGCGGCTCTCGCGCGAAACGGGGATTCCGCTCGTGGCGACGAACGACTGCCACTACCTGACACGGGGCGACGCTCATGCGCAGGACGTGCTCCTGTGCATCCAGACCGGCAAGACGACGAGCGATCCGCATCGCATGAAGTTTGCAACCGACCAGTTCTACTTCAAGACGGCCGAGGAGATGGCGGGGGTCTTCCGCGAGCTGCCGGATGCGCTCTCGCGGACTGTGGCCATCGCGGAGCGCTGCAACGTGCGGATCGATCCGGTGGCGAATTCGGTCCCGGCGTTTCAAGTGCCCGAGGGGCATACGACCGAGAGCTATTTCGAAAGGGTGGTCCGCGAAGGTTTTGCCACGCGGCTGCGGCACCTGGAGGATTGGGAAAAGAACGGCCGGCTGCGGCGGCCGCTCGCGGAGTACGAGAGACGCCTGACGGCGGAAGTCGAGATGATCATGAAGATGCGGTATGCCGGGTACTTCCTGATCGTATGGGATTTTATCCATTACGCGCGCGCACAAGGCGTGCCGGTCGGGCCGGGCCGGGGGTCAGCGGCGGGAAGTCTGGTCAGCTATGCGCTGCACATCACGGATGTGGACCCGCTGCAGTACGACCTGCTGTTCGAGCGTTTCCTGAATCCGGAGCGGATCTCGATGCCGGATATCGACATTGACTTCTGCATGCGGCGCCGCGGCGAAGTGATCGACTACGTCACACAGAAGTATGGCCGCGAAAACGTGGCGCAGATCATCACGTTCGGGACCATGGCCGCGAAGGCGGCGATCAAGGACGTGGGCCGGGCGATGGACATCCCGTACGGGGAAGTCGATCGGCTGGCGAAGCTCGTGCCCAACCAATTGAACATCACTCTCGACCAAGCTCTCGAACAATCGGGCCAGTTCCGGGCGCAGGTCGAGAGCGGCGAGCATATGAAGGAGCTGTTCGCGGTAGCCAAACGGTTGGAAGGGCTCGCGCGGCATGCCTCGACGCACGCTGCCGGGGTCGTGATTTCTCCCCAACCGCTCACCGACGTGGTGCCGGTCTACAAGACAAATCGCGACGAAGTCACGACGCAGTACGACATGGCGGCGCTCGAGCGGCTGGGACTGCTGAAAATGGATTTTCTCGGGCTGACGACCTTGACCGTGCTGTACGACGCCGTTCGCATGGTGGAGCAGAACCGGGGCCTGAAACTGGATTTAGAGAACCTGTCCCTGGACGATCCCGAAACGTACAAACTTTTCAGCCGGGGAGATACGACGGCAATTTTCCAGTTTGAATCCCACGGGATGCGCGACATCCTGCGCCGCTACCAGCCCACGCGCCTGGAGGACCTCACCGCGCTCAACGCGCTCTATCGTCCCGGTCCGATTCAGGGCGGAATGATCGACGACTTCATCAACCGCAAGCAGGGGAAGACGCACGCCGCCTACGATCTGCCGGTGCTGAAAGAGATCCTCGACGAAACCTACGGCGTGATCGTCTACCAGGAACAGGTGATGCATATCGCCAACCGGCTTGCAGGCTTCACCCTGGGCGAGTCGGACATCCTGCGGCGCGCCATGGGGAAGAAGAAGCGCGAAGAGATGGCCGCGCAAAGGCAGAAGTTCTTGAACGGGTGCCGGGCCAACAAGATTCCCGAGAAAAAGGCCGAGCGAATCTTCGACCTCATGGCGGAGTTCGCGGGATACGGATTCCCCAAGGCGCATGCGTGCGCGTATGCGCTGCTGGCTTATCAGACGGCGTACCTCAAGACCCATTACCCGGTAGAGTTCATGGCTGCGCTGCTGACGTCAGAAGCCGGAAACACGGACAAGGTCGTGAAATACATCAACGAAGCGCGCGGAATGGGAATCACCGTGTTGCCTCCTGACGTGAACGAGAGCGACCTGTATTTCACTCCGGTCGGCGAGGCGATCCGGTTTGGACTGGCGGCCATCAAGAACGTCGGGGAAAACACCGGCCAGGCGATCCTGGAAGCGCGGGCAAAGGACGGGCGGCTTGAATCGCTTGCGGAATTCTGTGAAGCGGTCGACCCGAGAGTGCTCAACAAGCGAGTGTTTGAAAGCCTGATCAAATCCGGTGCCATGGATTCGTTCGGGGCCCGTGAGCAGTTGCTGGCGTCCATCGAAGACGCGCTGCTCGCCGTGCAGCGCGCGGCGCGGACCCGCGATTCGGGTCAACACGGACTTTTCGGCGCTGCGGCAGCGGCCGCTCCGGCTCCGGTTCCGTTTGCGCTGCGGGACGCGGAGCCCTGGAGCGAGCAAGAGCGCTTGGCAAGCGAATACGCGATGCTTGGTTTCTATGTCTCGGGTCATCCGCTCGCCAAGTACACCAGTCGCCTGCGGGAGCTGAAAGCAGTGGAGCTGGCCACCGTGGACGGGCGGCGCAACAAAGAGGAACTGACGGTGGCCGGATTGATTGTCGCGACGCGGCCAATGCGCTCGAGACGAGGCGCCCGTTGGGCCATCTACACCATTCAGGATATGACCGGGATGCAAGAGTTGCTGGCATTCCCGGAAAGCTTCACGCGGCTCGAGCCGGTCTTGAAGGCCGGGGTTCCGCTGCTGATCAAGAGCAGGGTGAACGTCGAGGAAGTGGGGACGCGCCTGGTCCTGATGGAAGCGCGTCCACTCGAAGAAACGGGCGAGGAACAGGCTGCGCTGATGCGAGTTCGCGTGGATCTGGGTATGATGGATGAGTTCACTCTAGACCGGCTGAGGGAGTTGTTTGCGAGCCGGCCGGGGGCATGTCCCGTTGCCTTTGAACTGATTTTGCCGGACGGATCGATCGCAACTCTCGAAACACAGCAGCGCGTGCGCGCCGATCGGGAACTCGTTACCGCGGTGGGCGAAATGTGCGGCCCCGGGTCGGTGGAAGTGATTCGGTAGGGATCCGAGCGGTTTGGAAAGAGCGGGCAATCCATTGGATCGATCCCAGCGCCAACGCGAGCTCGACCAGCTGGAAAAGGAAGTCGAAGAGCTGCGCCGGCTGACCAAGTCGGACGTTCCGAAAAGCGAGCTCGAGCGTCTCCGCCGCGAGGTGGCGGAACTCAAGCGGGAATTCTACGAGCACCTGGGGCCATGGCAGCGGGCGCAACTGGCACGGCACCTGCAGCGGCCCTACACCCTCGACTTCATCCGGCTTCTGTTCACCGACTTCGTCGAATTGCACGGGGATCGGGGCTTCGGGGACGACAAAGCCATCATCGCTGGTTTTGCCAAGTTTCACGGGCGTCCCATCGCGGTCGTTGGGCATCAGAAGGGCCGGGACACCAAACAGCGGCTTCTTCGCAACTTCGGCCAGCCCAAGCCGGAGGGTTATCGCAAGGCCCTCCGCATCATGGAGCTGGCCGCCAAATTCCAGCGACCAGTGCTCTGTTTTGTTGACACGCAGGGCGCGTACCCGGGGATCGACGCCGAAGAACGGGGCCAGGCCGAAGCGATCGCGCGCAACCTTCGTGAAATGGCGCGGCTGCCGACGCCGATCCTCGTTACGGTTACGGGAGAAGGCGGCTCGGGGGGAGCGCTAGCGATCGCCGTCGGGGACCGCGTGAATATACTCGAGAACGCCTTCTATTCGGTGATTTCTCCGGAGGGCTGCGCGGCGATCATGTGGCGCGATGCGGCGAAGGCCGAAACCGCCGCGGCTGCATTGAGAATCGCGCCGCGCGATCTGCGGGAACTCGGGCTCGTCGACGAAATCGTGCCTGAGCCGGAGGGCGGTGCGCACGAAGATCATGAAGCGGCAGCGCAACTTCTCGACCCCGTCCTCGAGCGCAATCTGGTGGAGCTTTCGGCGGTTGCTCCGCGCGAGCTGCTGTCGGCCCGCTATGAGAAGTTTCGCCGGATGGGCCTGTTCTTCGATTCCCGGCCTTGAATTCCCAGGCTGGCTCGGCCGGAACCGCGCCTCACAACTGCGGGAGCGCCCCGTGCCTGATTGGCAACCCGCGCGCTTCTCTTCGTTGTGCGCTCCTGTGCCGAGGTCTAGTCTGAGCGTGCAGCCTGGGGGGAAGCGAGGCTGCGGCAGGTTTTCCGTGAGTCTTGAGAGGCAGGCCGCCATTATGTCGGACATTTTTCGCCCGTACGAAAAGCTCGTGGAGATCAAAATCCTGGGGAAGAAATTTCAGGTCCCGGAGAAGAACTCCGTTCTTCGCTGCTTCCAATATCTCAGTCCGGAGACGATCCCCTACGGGCGCTTCTGCTGGAACCAGGAATGCCAGTATTGCCGGATCGTATGCCAGCTGCCTGATGATGACGAGCCACGCGAGATGCTGAGCTGCAAATTCATTGTCATGCCGGGGATGGAGATCCAGGAACTCAGCCAGGAGCTGAAGTGGTGCCTGCGGGCCAAGCTGCCCGCTGAGGCTGCGGCGAGCCGTTAGGCCCAGGGCCGCGACATCGCAGCAACTTTATCCTTCCAATAGGGTTTGCTGTCAGCGAACGATCACATAGCGGCGGGTGTGCGACGCCAGAACCCCATAACCATCCCCGGCGCGCATCCGCCGCTGCTTCATTTGTCCTGATTCCCCCAACTCCTGAACCCGCGATCTCTCGACTCCGGTCGGAACCGGGCATGCCGAGTCGCCTGCTGTGCTAGAATGAAATGGGCCTGGTCGCGAGGAAGTTTGTGAACAAACGGCTCAAGTTCGGCGTGGGAATCGCGGTAATCCTTTTTTCTCTCGGCTGGCTGGCCTGGGTTGGCGCCCGCGAAAGCAAGACGTACTACCACACGATCGCGGAACTGCAAACACTGCGGGGATCAGCGCTGCGGCAGCGCATGCGCGTTGGTGGAACCGTTCAGCCGGGGTCGATCCAGCGGCTCCCCGGACGCGTGGACTTCGCCCTCGACGGGGAGGGGAAGTCGCTTGCGGTGAGTTACGTTGGGACGGATCCGCTGCCGGACACCTTCGTCGACAATTCGCAGGCTCTTGTGGAAGGCCGCGCGACTGCTGATGGCCGCTTCGTAGCGGAAAAAGTGCAGGCCAAATGCGCGTCGAAGTACGAAGCCGATCCGTCGCAACCGAACGGCCCTAGCGCTCCTCGCAGACGCGACAAGAAGAGCTAGGCAGGTTAGTCCCCGGGGGAGCACGGAGACCGCGTGGATCTGTTCGGATCGTTTGCCCTAATCCTAGGATTTCTCTGCGCCTCCTATGCGGTTGTTGGCGGTATCGCCGCAATCCGCACCCGAAATCCACTTCTCATCAAGAGTGCGCGGCATGCTGGAATGGCGGTTTGCGTTCTGATCTTCCTCGCCACGGCCAGCCTCGTGTACCTGTTCTTCTCGGATAATTTTTCGATCGCCTACGTCGTCAGCCACAGTAACCGCGATCTGCCAACCTTCTACAAAATTGCTGCGCTGTGGTCCGGGCAGGAAGGGTCGCTGCTGTTCTGGAGCCTCCTGCTGTGCATTTATGTTCTCTCTGTGCTGATCCGATATCGCGGCAAACACCCCGAACTGATGCCGTACGTCGGCGTCGTGATGGCGGGAGTTCAGCTCTTCTTCCTGACGCTGAATACGTTCATTGCCAATCCGTTCGGCGTCCTGGGGACGGCGGGAGCAGACGGGGCGATGCAGGTTTTCACTCGGGCCGACGGGAACGGCCTGAATCCGCTGCTGCAATACCCGGAGATGGTGATTCATCCGCCGAATCTCTATTCGGGGTATACGGGTTTCACGATTCCATTTGCGTTTGCGCTAGCCGCGCTGCTGGCCCGGTATCCGGGCGAAAAGTGGATTCACCTGACGCGCGTGTGGACGATGATCGCGTGGTGTTTCCAGACGCTCGGGATTCTGCTGGGCGCCCACTGGGCCTACGCGGTTCTGGGCTGGGGCGGTTATTGGGGATGGGATCCGGTGGAAAACGCCTCGCTGATGCCCTGGCTGACGGGCACCGCGTTTCTGCACTCGGTGATGATGCAGGAGAAGCGTGGAATGATGAAGGTGTGGAACGTCTGGCTGGTATTCACCACGTTCCTGCTGTGCATTCTCGGGACGATGCTGACACGGAGCGGGATTGTCAGCTCGGTTCATGCCTTCGCCCAATCGTCGATCGGCCCGTGGTTCGTCGGTTTCCTTGTTGTGACCATCGGGGTATGTCTCTTTGCTTTCGTGAAGAACCGGGACTACTTACGAAGCGAAGCTCGCCTCGATTCGGTGATATCGCGCGAGTCCAGCTTCCTGTTCAATAACCTCATCCTGCTGGTCGCGTGTATCGCGGTGCTATCGGGGACGCTGTTTCCTGTGTTCTCGGAATGGATTGAAGGGCAGAAGATCAGCGTCGGGCCGCCATTCTTCAACAAGGTGAACATTCCGATCGGGCTGCTGCTGCTGTTCTTGACCGGGGTTGGGCCGCTGCTGGCGTGGCGGCGGACCTCAATGGAAAGCTTGCGCCGGAATTTTGGCTGGCCGCTCCTCGGAGGGATGACCTGCGGGGCAGTGGCGTTTGCGCTTGGATTCCGCGATTTCTTTTCGCTGGTGTGCTTGATCCTGTGCGTTTTTGTGACGCTGACGGTCGGGATGGAATTCTTCCGCGGGGCGCGGGTGATTCGGGCTCGGACGGGGGCCAACTATTTCGGGGCCCTGGCCCAGCTCACGCTGCGAAATACGCGGCGATACGGCGGTTACGTCGTGCACTTTGGCATCGTCCTAGTTTTTATCGGCATTTCCGGGGCTGCGTTCAACCAGGACAAACAGATGGAGATGCCCATCGGCTCGACGATGGACATCGGACCGTTCCATCTGGTGATGCAAACCATGGATTCCAAAGCGGAGAAGAACTACACGTCCGAGCGGATGGTCGTCGAGGTGATGCGCGACGGGAAGCCGGGGATGATGCTCTATCCCGAGCGGCGCTTCTTTCCGAGCAACGAGCAGTCAGGCACAATGGTGGCGATTTATTCGACGCTTCGAGAAGATCTGTACGTCGTCTATGCGGGACGGAGTCCCGAGAACAACCGGCCCGTCATCCACGCCTACTTGAACCCGCTGGTGAAATGGATCTGGCTCGGGGGACTGGTGGTGGTTCTGGGGACGGTTTTGGCGCTGGTGCCGAACCGGCAACCGGTCCTTGCGCTGCGAGGCGCGCGGCAGCCTGCGACGGCACAACCCGCAGCGCAGCCCGTGCCGACAGGGGTCACTGCTTATGAGAGCCACGACTAAGCTTGCCGCGGCGGTCTGCGCCCTCGGGCTGGCGGCCGCGGGCGTGTTGCTGGTGGGGGGAGTGGCGCAAGCTCAGCAGACCGATCACGCCAAGCAGATCGGCAAGCGGCTTCTGTGCATGTGCAACTGCAACCAGATCCTGACGGCCTGCAATCACGTGGGGTGCACAGTTTCGACTTCGATGCTCAAGAAGCTGGACCAGCTCGTCGCGCGCGGCGATTCGGATGATCTGGTGATTCAGGGGTTTGTTCAGGAGTTTGGCCCACAGGTGTTTGCCGAGCCTCCGTCCAAGGGAATCAACCGCATCGCTTGGTTTTTACCTTCGATTGCACTTTTCACGGGGCTGGCGATTGTGATTCTCGTCATTCTGCGCTGGCGGCGTCCTGCTTCGGCACCTGGTGCTCCGAAGGTCTCGGCGGAGATTTTGGCGCGCGCGCGGGAGCGGGCCGATCTGGAAACGAATGAGTGAGGCGAGGTGCTGAGTCTGAGCGTGCTCATAGGGGCGGTGGCGGGAGCGGATGCGATGGTTCTGCTCGCGTGTCTCGCTCTTGCGGCGGCAACCCTGATCTTCATTTTCTACATCGATGCCGATCCGGCCGATTCGGCTCCACACCGGTCTCACTTGGACCAACTGATGGAGCGGCGGGACACGATCTACGACAATCTCCGCGACCTAAAGTTCGAATATCGCGCCGGAAAATACTCCGAGGGGGATTTCGAGGCGATGAAACTCGCTCTCGAGAATGAAGCAGCGGTCGTTCTTGCGGAGATGGAAGAGATCACGGGCGGGGCGGCGCGACCTTCGCGGCGGGGACTGAGCACTGCGGAAACGGCAGACAGCAAGCCAGTCAGGGTGCGCCCGTGAAGCGACGCCTCCAGATCGCGATTCTGCTGGGCGCGCTGGCGGTCTGGTCACAACCGGCGCTGGCCGAAGGGAAACTCAACGGCACCGTGAGGAATGCGACAACCGGAGTCCCCGCATCGGGCGTGGACGTGATCTTGATCCAGTTGCAGGGTGGAATGGAAACGGTCGCCAACGCGAAGACAGACGCGCAGGGACGCTTCCACTTTGAAAACCCGGCGCTGGGGCAGCGGCCGATGCTCGTGCGGGCCATCTATCGCGGCGTGAATTTCCATCAAGCGGTTCCTCCCGGCCGGGATACGGTTGAAGTCGAGGTTTTTGAATCGACGCGCGACCCGAAAACGGTTTCCTTCCCGTCGCGCGTGGTTGTGTTTCAGCCGAATGGCGCATCCTTGCTCGTAGGCGAAGAATTCTCGGTGCAGAACAGCTCGAAGCCGCCCGCGGCGTACTTCCGAACCGATGGGAATTTCGAGTTCGAGATTCCGGACAAGGCCGAGCTACAGCAAGCGGCAGCATGGGGGCCGTCCGGCATGCCCACTGTTCAAGCCACGATGGACCGTGGCGCCAATCGTTATGCGATCGCGTACGCCTTTCGTCCGGGCGAGAGCGGGGTCCGCCTGTCGTATCAGCTCCCGTACCCATCGAACCAAGCAACGGTGCGTTTGAGGTCCCCTTACGCGGCGGGACGCGTGATTGTCGTGGCGCCGCCATCGGTACAGGTCGCGGGAACGGGGTTGCAGCCATCCGGCACCGAGCAGGGAATGAATCTCTACGCGCACGATGCGCTGGGGGCTGGGACGCCCCTCGAGATCAGCGTATCGGGCTCGGCCCCACCGCCCTCGGTCTCCACCCAGAGCGATCCCGGGGGAGCTTCCGATCGAGAGAGCGGCGCGACCGTGCAAGTACTGCCCAGCCGGCTGGACAGTCTGAAATGGCCCCTGGTCGGAGGATTTGCGGCGCTGTTCACGCTTGGGGCGTTCTTCCTCTTTCGGCGTCCGCTGGCAGCCCCGGCGGCCGGGCCCTTGGTCGGAGCTGAGGCGCCAGCCTCCCGGAGGCGTCGAAGCAGTTCATCGGCCCCGGCTTCAGCCACTCCGGTGATGGACGCGCTCGACCGCGATGTCGGGACAAGCTTAGATGCGTTGAAGGACGCGCTGTTTCGCCTGGAGCTGCGGCGCCAAGCGGGGACGATCTCCGATGAAGAGTATTCCCGCAAGCGCGCCGAGACCGAAAGAATTCTTCGTGATCTGGTGAAGGGCTGATTCGCGAGAAACACAACGCCATCCCCAGTGCGCCAGCCGCCACAACCGCTCGGAATCCGATTGGAAGGAATTGAGAAACGTTACGGCGGTATCGTCGCGTTGCGCGGCGTTTCCCTGACGATTGGCGCCGGCGAGTGCGTTGCTCTTGTGGGGCACAACGGGTCCGGGAAGACCACGCTGCTTCGCGTCGCAGCCACGCTCACCCGGCCGAGTTCGGGGAAGGTGGTGTTCTCGTCCGGGAACGACGACTTGAGCCGGGTTCGGCGACGCATCGCCATGGTAGGGCACGCGACCATGCTCTACGAGGAATTCACGGCGGAGGAGAACCTCGAGCTCATGGCTCAGCTTTATGGGGTCGAGAAGGCTTCGGAACGAATCGCGGGGCTTCTGGAGGACACGGGACTTGGGGGGCGCCGCGCGAGCTTGGTTCGGACGTTTTCGCGCGGAATGCGGCAGCGGCTGGCGATTGCCCGCGCTCTTCTCACCGAGCCATCTCTGCTGCTGCTCGATGAGCCGGGAACCGGCCTCGACGTTCAAGGCGCAGCGTGGCTTGGGCATACGTTGCGGGGGCTGCGTGATGCGGGTCGCACGATTCTGATGAGCCTCCACGGCCAGTCCGAGCTGTCGCTGCTGGCTACGCGAGGGCTGCGGCTCGAGGCCGGCGCCGTCGCTGCCGATTCGGCCGGGGGAAGCAGCATGCAGGAAGTCCTTGCGCCCATGGTGCCCTGAATGAGTACCGTACGCGCCGCCGCGATTCTCGCCGCAAAGGAGTTGCGCGCCGAACTGCGAACGCGCGAGCTGCTTGCAACCACCATTGTTTTTGTCCTCGTAGTCGTCGCCCTTTTCAGTTTCACGTTTTATCCGACGTCCGCGGAATCGCGACGCTTCGGACCCGGCCTGCTGTGGCTCGCCTTTCTGTTTGCAGGCTCGCTGATGCTTCAGCCCTGTTTCCTGAAGGAACAGCAAAATGACACTCTTTCGGCGTTGCGTCTCGCGCCGATCGAGCCGTTTTCCATTTTCCTCGGCAAGCTCGCCGCGAACGTAGTGTTCCTGTTTCTCGCGGAACTTCTCCTGCTGCCTGTTTTTGCGGTTTTATACAACGTGCCTGTGCTGGCCGTGCTAGGACAGCTCATGCTGGTCTTCTTGTTGGGTTCCGTGGGGATTGCATGCGTGGGGACGACCCTTTCGGCCATTTCAGCGCATGCTCGCATGCGCGAGCTGTTGCTGCCGCTGCTCCTCATGCCGACACTGGTGCCGGTGCTCATCGCGAGCACGGAAGCGACGGCGGGATTGCTCGCGGAGACTCCCGAGCTGCGTTCGCAGTGGCTGGGGTTTCTCGTTGCGTTCGACGCGGTCTTTTTGACGGCCACGTGGCTTTTCGGGGAATATCTCCTGGAGGAGTGAGCCAATGTCCGCCGAGCAAGTGGCCGGAGAAAGGAAGGCGACAATGAAGAGGCAGGTTTTTGCCGCGCTGGTGGTCGTCCTGATGAGCGCGGCCGCGTATGCCGCGTTCTTCGTTGCGCCGACGGAGCGCACGATGGGACTGATCCAGCGCATCTTTTACCTGCACATGCCCAGCGCGATCACAGCGTTTGTGGCGTTCTTCATCGTGTTTGTCGCGAATCTTCTGTATGTGTTCCGCCGGGAGCGGCGGTGGGACTGGCTAGGAGTCTCCGCGGCGGAGGTGGGACTGGCGTTCGTTTCGGTGGTGCTGGTGACCGGCCCCATATGGGCCAAGCCGGTGTGGGGGATCTGGTGGACCTGGGATGCGCGGCTCACGTCCACGTTTGTTCTGTGGCTGCTGTACATTTCGTACCTGTTGTTGCGGACGCTCATCGAGGATCCGGAGCGCCGGGGGCTAGCGAGCGCGGTTTTTGGGATCTTCGCGTTTCTGGATGTTCCGCTCGTGTACATGTCGATCCGTTGGTGGAGGACCCAACATCCCCAGCCGGTGTTGTTCGGCGGCCCAGGCTCGGGCTTGCAACCCACCATGAAGGTGGTGCTGTTGCTGTCGTTTGTTGCTCTGGTCAGTCTGATGGCTTTGCTCTTGCGGGAGCGGTATAGACTCGAAACCGTGCGCGCGGAGGTGGAGGCGCTGCGGCGGGAAGCAGAGGCTCCATGAAGAACCTGAACAGCCTGTTTGCGGCGTATCTGCTTGGCTGGGGGATATTTTTCGTCTACTACCTGAGCGTCGGTCGACGACTGACACGTCTGCGCGATGAGGTGGACCGCCTCAAGCAGGTGCTGAAGCGCGGGCAATAAGGGTGGCGGAGAAAAAGAAAGTCGGAGTGGTGCTGTTCCAGCTCGGCGGCCCGGACAGCCTCGAGGCCGTCGAGCCTTTCCTTTACAACCTTTTCTGCGATCCCGATATTATCCCGCTCGGTCCCCTGGGGGCTGTGCTGCGGCGGCCGCTGGCCTGGTGGATTTCGACGCATCGGTCGAAGTTGGTCGCAGCGCACTACGCCGAGATTGGTGGGCGATCGCCAATCCGTCTTCTCACGGAGCGGCAGCGCGACCGCCTGACGGAGGCGCTCAAGCCGCACGTGGATCCCGTCGTGGTGATGGCCATGCGCTACTGGCACCCGCTGAGCAAGCAAGCCGCCACGCAACTCCGGGAGCGGGGCCCGCTCGATGAACTCGTCCTTCTGCCGCTTTACCCGCACTACTCGTTTGCAACGACGCTAAGCAGTCTCAAAGAATGGCGCCGCGTGTATGGAGTGCCGAATGGCGGCCCTCGCGAACACCTGGTGGAAGATTTTTTCAATCATCCGCTGTACATCGGAGCTCTGGCGGATCGCATTCGCATAACGCTGCGGCAGTTTGCTGATCCGGCGGGCGCGCATCTGGTGTTCAGCGCACACGGACTCCCGATGAGCCTCGTGGAAAAGGGAGACCCCTACCCGCGGCAGGTGAAGGAAACGGTGCGACTCGTCTGCCAGCGAGGACAGGCGGCAGCATGGGAAACAGGCGCGAGTGCCTGGCCGCGCCAGCACTCGCTGTGCTACCAGAGCCGGGTGGGGCGCCAGAAGTGGCTCGAGCCCTCACTGACGGCGACGATCGGAAGGCTGGCGCGCGAAGGCGTGCGCGAGATGCTGGTGGCGCCCATTTCGTTCGTGACGGAGCATATCGAGACGCTGCACGAAATCAACATCGAAGCCCGTGAGGAGGCCGAGAAGCTCGGCGTCAGGACATTTCGGATGATGCCGGCCGTGGGCGATTCTCCGCTGTTCATTTCGGCCCTGGCGGATCTGGTTCTTCAGGCCATCGGCATGGAGTCAGGGAGCTGGGCTGCGGGGATTTGACAGCGTTGGCGTCGCTGTTGCTAAAGCCAGGGTGAGAATCTGTCTTGACACTTCTCATCGCGCAGCATATATAAATCTGTTCGGAAATTAGCGTCCGGAGTCCAGTAGGCCCGTTTGTGAGGTGGCGGGTCGCCCATGGCTGACCAGACCGAAACGAAGTCTGCCGAGAGCACGACCGCACCTTCAGCACCGCCCGCGGCTCCCAAGGCCGCGGCCAAGAAAGCCAGCGACACTTCTTCGCCTTCGCCGATTGACAAGATGCGCCGCAGGATCATCTGGTCGTGTGTCTGGGGCTACCTGGGCGTGAACTTCCTGATGTTCCTGCGCTTCTTCTTCCCGCGAGCGCTCTTCGAACCAAAAACAGTTTTTTCGGTGGGCTTTCCTTCGGATTTCGCGCCGGGGGTGGAGACAAAGTTCCAGCGCGACTACCGGATCTGGGTGGACCGGGTTCCGGGGCGGATTTTCGTGATCTTCGCGCGCTGTACGCACCTTGGCTGCACGCCAGACTGGAAGGCGGCGGAGAACAAGTTCAAGTGCCCGTGCCACGGCAGCGGCTACGACAACGAGGCAATCAACTTCGAAGGGCCTGCGCCGCGCCCGATGGACCGCGCACACGTGGAGCTGGATGCGACCGGGCAAATCATTGTGGACACGAACCGGTTGTTTGTTCGCGACCCGAAGGCGGGCCGAGACGAGTTCGACAATCCGGGAGCGTACATCCCGATATAGGGTTTGCGTCTGCCCCTTCGTGGGGCGTGGTTGGGGGGAACTCGGATGGCAGAGGAGAACGGCGGGAAAAAAAGCACCGGCCTTCTTGAGCAGATCAAGGAGGACGTGAAAGCCCTCCCCAAGGTCCTTAAAGAAAAGGGCAAGGAAGAGCTGGAGGGCTTGAAAGAGCCCGAGAAGACACAGCTCTTCCGGTCGGTGTTCCGCGTCAAGCACGAGGATACGCCGCGGAGCCGC
>JACXTT010005930.1_pt1 | contig 17604 bp, 14 predicted proteins | sample 9270951 | NCBI WGS metagenome assembly JACXTT01 (sample SAMN15532306, study PRJNA645909) | rock metagenome | isolation source: weathered quartz diorite | place: Puerto Rico | collected 2017-06-21 | reverse complement strand
CGAACAAATGCTATTCCTGCCACACTGCCTCCAAACTCGGCGGATTGCGGCTGGACTCGCGCGCCGCGATGCTGCAAGGAGGCAAATCCGGGCCGGCGATCGTCCCGGGGCAGCCGTCTTCGAGCCTCCTGATCCGGGCCGTTACCCAGACCGATCCGAAGTTGAAGATGCCCATGGCGGGCGACCGGCTGTCGGACCGGGAGGTCGCCGGACTGCGCGAATGGATTCAGCAAGGGGCGCCATGGCCCGAAGCCGCCTCCTCCAAAACCAGCCAGGGCTTCTCCATCACCGCGGAGCAGCGCGCCTTCTGGTCATTTCAGCCGCTCCGTAAACCACCCGTTCCCGAGGTGAAAAACGCAGCTTGGACCCGGACCCCGATCGACCGCTTCATCCTCGCCAGGCTCGAAGACAAAGGCCTGGCTCCCGCCCGGCCGGCGGAAAAGCGCGTGCTGCTCCGTCGTGCCAGTTACGATCTAACCGGCCTGCCGCCCACGCCTGAGCAGGTGGACGCCTTCCTCGCCGACAACTCGCCCGATGCTTTTGCCAAAGTAGTGGACCGGCTGCTAGCCTCGCCGCACTACGGAGAGCGCTGGGGGCGTCACTGGCTGGATGTGGCGCGCTACGCCGATGGCGACGGGCCCGACAAACGGCCCGTGTTCATCGGCTACGGCATGGCTCGGGACGGCTACGTCAATACCTGGCGCTATCGCGACTGGGTTATCGACGCTCTCAACCGCGACATGCCGTACGGCGAGTTCGTCAAGGCGCAGATCGCAGCGGACCTGATGCCGCTGAAGCCGCAACTGCTCCCCGGCCTGGGCTTTTTCGGGCTGGGCCCATGGTTCACTGGCGACGACGTGGTCTTCGTTGAGGCCCGCGCCAATGAGCGCGACGACAAGATCGACGCACTCGCCAAGGGCTTCCTCGGCCTCACCGTCACCTGCGCCCGCTGCCACGACCACAAGTACGATCCGATCTCGCAGAAGGATTACTACGCGCTGGCCGGCGTATTCTCCAGCTCCGGCTATGCCGAGTACAGCCTCGCGCCTGAGGAAGAGGCCGCAATATACAAGGAGCATTGGAGGAAGATCAAAGCCCGGCAGGCGGCGATCGAAAGCTACGTGGAGGCATGTTCCCTTCAGGTGGCGGAGACCCTGGCCGCCGAATCGGCCCGATACCTGATGGCCGCGCGAGCCGCCCTGACGGGCGCCGCGAAGCCGTCCGGCGGGAACCTGGACGCCGAAACGTTCGACCGCTGGGTGAAGTACCTCAAAGAGCCGTCCAAGCGCGAGCATCCTTATCTGAAGGAATGGGACGCGCTCATCGCGCGCGGGGGCGGCTCTGAGGAGCAGGCGCGAGGCCTGGCGGACCAGTTTCAGAAGCTCTTGCTCGGCGTGATCGCCGACCGCAAAGCGGTGAAAGCCGCCAACCAGGAGATGACTCGCAATTACAAACCGGACCCCAACGAGGCGCAGGTCGCTCTTCCCGGCGACCTGATGCAGTTCGAGTTATTCCAGTACAAGCAGCTCCTGGTTCAGAAGGTCGTCGAAACCAAGAAGTATTATATCTGGCTGGACGTGGTGCAGGGCGAGCCCGGCTCGCCCGATTACCCGCGAAAAGAAGCCATCTTCGAGTATCCCGGCAAGAAGCTGCTGCGCTTCCTGAGCGCGGAGCAAAAAGCCAGGCTGGACTCCATGCGGGCCGAGTTGGACGCGCTGGAGAAAGCTTCGCCGCCCGAGCCTGCGTACCTCATGGGACTGTCCGAGAACGCCAGGCCGGCTAACGTGAAGCTGAATGTGCGGGGCAACCCGCACATGCTGGGAGACGAAGTGCCGCGCGGCTTCCCCGCCATCCTGGCCGGCGATTCCAGCGAGCCCGCACCCTTTTCCAAAGGAAGCGGCCGGCTGGAACTGGCCGAAGCGATCGCCCGCCATCCGCTGACCGCGCGCGTCATCGCGAACCGGATCTGGATGCATCACTTCGGTCGCGGCCTGGTGGCGACGCCCAGCAACTTCGGCCTTACCGGAGAACGGCCCACGCACCCCGAACTGCTGGAGTACCTGGCCGCGCGTTTCGTGGAAAGCCACGGGTCATGGAAAGCGATGCACCGCGAGATTATGCTCTCCGCTGCCTACCAGTTGAGCGCGCAGCCTGTGGAACGCAATGCCGCCACCGATCCGGAGAACCGGCTTCTGTGGCGCGCGAATCTGCGCCGCCTGGACGCCGAGGCGCTTCGCGATTCGCTGCTATTCGTGTCGGGAAGCCTGGACGAGCGGATTGGCGGACCGCCGCTGGAGCTGGGAAATCCGGAAAGTAAGAAGCGCGGCGTCTACGGCCGTATTCGCCGGTCCGGGCCGGACCGGATGCTGCTGCTGTTCGATTTCCCCGATCCCTCGGTCAGCGGAGACCAGCGCAGCGTGACCAACGTTCCGCTGCAGGGCCTGTTCTTCCTCAACAGCGATATGGTGTGGCGGCAGGCCGGCCTGCTGGCGAAGCGCCTGGACGCGGAGGCCGCGGGGCCGGAGGAAGACGCGGCGCGGATTGAGCGTGCCTACCGGCTGCTCTATGGACGCGTACCCGCCGCGCGTGAGTTGCAGCGCGGGTTGAAGTTTTTGGCGGACGCCCGGGCCGAGTCCCGCGACGGCGCGTGGCAGCAGTACGCGCAGGCGCTGCTGAGTTCCGGCGAGTTTTACTACATCAACTGAGGAATCCCTCACTGAGGAATCCGTAAGCTATGAGGCATCCGTTTTCATCCCGGCCGCTGACCCGACGCGACGCTCTGCGCGGGATCGGCGTAGGATTCGGCATGGCCGGCTTTGCGGCCCAGGCAGCCACTACTTCCGCTAACCCGTGGACTCCCCGGACGCCGCATTTCCCTGCTCGCGCCAAGCACGTCATTTTCCTGTTCCTGAACGGCGGGCTCTCCCAGTTGGATTCGTTCGACTACAAGCCAATACTGGACCAGTACGACGGCAAGTCGCTGCCCTACGCCACTCCACGGACCGAGTTCGCCACCGGAAACCTGATGCGCTCGCCATTCCAGTTTCAGCAGTACGGGCAGAACGGCACGTGGGTCAGCGAGTTGTTCCCGAAGATGGCCGCCATCATCGACGAATTCTGCATCATCCGCTCGATGATCTCCGACATTCCCAACCACGGCCCGTCGATGATGATGATGAACACCGGCCATAGCCGCGAGGGCCGCCCTTCGATGGGATCCTGGGTGACTTACGGCCTGGGGACCTTGAATCAGAATCTGCCGGGCTACATCGTCCTGTCGCCGGGCGCATCCGGCGACGGCGGCAACGCGCGTTGGGGCTCGGCGTTTCTTCCGGCGGTCTACCAGGGGACCTTCGTCTCGGACCGCGGCGGCGATCCGCGCAAGCAGATCGCGTATCTGGCCAATCCGCGGCTCAGCCTGTCGCAGCAGCGCCGCCAGTTGGATCTATTGAAGGACCTGAACGAAGGATACCTGGAGCAATTGCGGTCCGCGCCGGAGTTGGAAGCGACCGTCCAGTCGATGGAGGTTGCGTTCCGGATGCAGACCGAGGCTCCAGAGGTCTTCGACTTGAGCAAGGAGAGCCAGGCCACGCGCGAGCGGTACGGCGACGGCGACTTCGCGCGCGGCTGCTTAATGGCCCGCCGGCTGGTGGAGCACGGCGTCCGCATGGTGCAGGTGTACTACGGCAACGCCAATGACTGGGACCAGCACGCCGACATCATGGGGCACAAGGTCCACGCCGGGAAGTCGGACGGTCCGATCGCCGCGTTGATTCAGGACCTGAAGGAGCGCGGGCTGCTGAACGAGACACTCGTGCTGATCGGCAGCGAGTTCGGCCGCACACCGGTGGTCAATCTGGGCGGGTTCCGCTCGGTTCACAACGGGCGCGACCATAACGTCCACGGATTCACCTATCTGCTGGCGGGCGGCGGCGTGAAGCGCGGTACTGTTTTCGGGTCCACCGACGATTTCGGGTTCAAGGTGGCGGCGAATCCGGTTCACGTGCATGATTTGCACGCGACCGCGCTGCATGTGCTGGGCCTGGATCATGAGAAGCTGACGTACCGCTATAGCGGCCGCGATTTCCGGCTGACAGACGTTGAGGGACGCGTCGTCAGGGAGATTGTGGCCTAGCGCGACAATCGTTACCCTCCGCCAATCGGGGTAACCCTCTCATCCTTTCAAGCCTTAACCGATAAGGGAGATGTAGAGGTTAAGGGAGATGTAGAGGTTCTGATGATCAAGCTCACGCGATTAAATCGGGAGCCGTTTGTGCTGAACGCCGATTTGATCGAACACCTTGAGGCGACTCCGGATACTGTGATCTCACTCATCACCGGACAGAAGGTAATGGTCAGGGAGTCCGCCGATGAGGTAATCCGAAGGGTAATTGAATACCGGCGCGCGGTATTCGCTCGTCCCGCGGAGACGCACGCGGCCGGGTAACGAATGGCTAAAGCAACGCGAAGCGGAAAACCGGATATGGCGACCCTACTCGGGCTGATCGTGGCCCTGGTGGGGATCGTTGGCGGGCTGCTGCTGGAAGGGGGCAAGATCCGGGAACTGCTGGCGCCGACGGCGTTCATCATCGTGATGGGGGGTACGGTGGGCGCGGTGCTCGTAACCACGCCCATGCGAACCATCAAGGGCGCGATGCGGGCACTGGTGGACGTTTTCTTCGAGCACCAGGCGAATTACATGGCGGTGATCGACACGATCGTGGAGTTTGCCACACGCGCGCGCAAGAACGGCATCGTCGCCTTGGAGCAGGAATCGGAGAGCGTGGAGGACCCCTTTCTTCGCAAAGCCCTGATGCTGGCTGTGGACGGGACCGACCTGCAGGAGCTGCGCAAGATGATGGAGATCGAGATGGCCGTGGCCGAGCACAACCTGGAAGGGTACGCGAAGGTGTTCGAGGGGGCAGGAGGCTATGCGCCGACCATCGGCATCATCGGCGCCGTGATGGGACTGATCCAGGTGATGAAGGAACTGGCCAACATCGAGAAAGTCGGGCACGGCATCGCTACGGCGTTTGTGGCGACCATCTACGGGGTCGGCTTCGCCAACGTTCTCTTTCTGCCGGCGGCCGGAAAGATCCGCGCCAGGAACCAGGACGCGATCCAGTTAAAGGAACTGATGCTCGATGGAGTAGTGGGCATTATTGAAGGACTGAACCCGAAGCTGATCCGGATGAAGCTGGAGGCGTACGCGCACGAGGCGCCGAAGAAAACCGACCCGGCGGCGGGCGAGCCTCAAGCCGTCGCGCCCGGAGCCAAGAGAGAAGCCGCCTGATGGCCCGCCGCAAGAAACACGCCCAGCACGCGAACCATGAGCGCTGGCTGATCTCCTATGCCGACTTCATCACGCTGATGTTCGCCTTTTTCGTGGTGATGTTCGCCTCCTCCCAGGCCGACAAGGGGAGAGCCGAACAAGTCTCGGAATCCATCAAGAAGGCGCTGGATGATCCGATGGCGAATATCCTGGGCGGCGCGATGGGCAAGAAAGAGAAGGGCAACATACAGATGAAGGGCCCGGGCGGCACCACGAAGAAGACCGACCCGCCCAGCCCCACGCTGAAGGAATCGCTCGAAGTGTTGAAACGGTCGCTGAAGCTGGAGATCGAATCGGGCATGTTGCAGGTTTCGCTGGAAGCCCGCGGGCTGGTGGTGAGCCTCCGCCAGGCCGCGTTCTTTCCGTGCGGCGAAGACTCGATCGCTCAGGAAACCTATCCGGCGCTGGCAAAAGTGGCCGACGTGGTCAAGCAGTTGCCGAACAAGATTCGCCTCGAAGGACACACCGATTCGATTCCCATCCACAACGCCCGTTACCGTTCCAATTGGGATCTGTCGTCAGCCAGGGCCGTGGCGACGATCGAGCTGTTCCGCACCCGGTTCGAGATCGACGAATCCCGGCTTTCGGCCGGAGGCTACGCGGCCACCATTCCTATGGATACCAACGACACGCCGGAAGGCCGGGCGCATAACCGCCGTGTGGACGTCGTCATCCTCACAGAGCTGGGTTCGGTCTCGGATCCGAAGACAATCGCAGAGCAGGCAGGCGCTATCATTAAAAAATGACCGCATCGCCCTCTGCCCAGACGCAGACGCCCGAAGTTCATCCGGTAGTGGAACTGGAACGCGACTATCTGCTCCAGAACTACGCACGCTATCCCCTCGTGCTCGTGCGCGGCAAAGGCCCCTGGCTGTGGGATTCCACCGGCAAGCGGTACCTCGACTTCATCTCCGGGATTGGCGTGAACGCGCTCGGCCATGCCCACCCGCGGATTGTGCGCGTGATCAAGGACCAGGCCGCGCGCATGGTGCATTGCTCCAATCTCTACTACCACGAGTTCCAGGGACCGCTGGCGAAGAAGCTGGCCGAAACCAGCGGCTTGGCGCGCGCGTTTTTTTCCAACTCCGGCACCGAGGCGATGGAAGGCGCCATGAAGATGGCCCGCGCGCACGGGCACCGGATCAATCCGGAAAAATACGAGTTCGTTTCGATTGACAATTCGTTCCACGGGCGTACCATGGGCGCGTTGTCGATCACCGGCCAGCCTAAGTACCGCAAGGATTTCGAGCCGCTGATCCCGGGAGTGCGTTTTGTTTCGCAGGGCGATACCGCTGCGCTGGAACAGGCGGTCAGTGAGCGGACCGCCGGTATCGTGATCGAGTGGATTCAAGGTGAAGGCGGAATCTACCCGGTTTCCGAGGAGTTCGCGCGCAAGGCGCGTGAGCTTGCCGACCGCTACGACGCGCTGCTGGTTTTCGACGAGATTCAGTGCGGCGTCGGACGGCCGGGAGTCTACTACGGCTATCAACTGGCCGACCCTGTGGTGATGCCGGACATAATGGTGGTGGCGAAGCCGCTGGCCTGCGGCCTGCCGCTGGGCGCGTTGGTGGCCAATGAGAAGGCGGCGTCGGCGATCGCCAGCGGGATGCACGGCTCCACTTTCGGCGGTGGCGCCCTGGCCTGCCGCGTGGCGCTGGAGTTCTTCGACATCCTGGACGAATTGATGCCGCGCATTCTTCGCGTCGGCGAGTACTTCCGCGAGCGCCTCCGCGACCTCGGAAAGAAGCACAGCTTCATCAAGGAGGTCCGCGGGAACGGGCTCATGATCGGCTTGGAGCTCGACCGCCCGGGGAAACAGATGGTCCTGGACGCCATGGCAGCCGGGCTGTTGATCAACTGCACGCATGAAGTGGTTCTGCGCTTCCTGCCGCCGTATATCGTCACGGAAAAGGAAGTGGATCGCGCGGTACAGATCCTGTCGCGGATTTTCCGTAAGCAGTGAGCGTTCCGGCGACTCAAGTTGTACAATCGAAAACGTGAATCTGAGCCAAATGATCGGACGCTCGCCGGATTTGCTCACCCTGTCCGAACGTAAGACGCTGTCCGGCAAGGTGATTGCAATGCAGGTTTACACTCCACAGAATCTCGCCGAACGGCGGATCGAAGCCATCGCGGGGACCACCGAGGAATGCATCTTATCGCTGGCCTCACGCGGCCTGGATCCGGCCGACTTCGAATTTACGCGGCTACGCGGTCCCTTCGATTAACGCAGCTGTAACCATCCCTTCACGCCGTCTTCTTGAGCCGCATGCCATGCTGGACTCGAGAAAACGACTATGACATGGCTGATGCATAATCCAATCGCGGATATGCCGGGGCTGCAATTTCTTTGGTTCTACGCCGTTGCCATTGGGGTGATTCTTGGGTACGGCTGGTGGAGTATCCGCCGGCTGGACCCGACCGCTTCGCTGCCGGCCCCGCTGATTCCAACTAATCCCGACCCTTATGAAATCGCCTGCCTGCGCGGCGGCGATCGCGAAGTTTCCCGCCTGATGGTGCTGGCTCTGCTGGAGCGGCAGTACCTGGAAACCACCGGCGATGGGGAGATCCGCCGGCGGATACCGAGGATGGACCCGGATTCTCTTACAAATGCCGAGCGCCAATTGCTCCACTGGTTCGACGTGGCCAGGAAGCCGCGGCAGCTGTTCACCGGACAGGCCCGCGAAATAGTACGCCTGTTCACCGTGCCGCTGGAGCAGAGGCTGCTGGCCGAGCAACTGGTGGCTTCACCCGAGCTTCGCTCCGCGGTCTGGCGCACCGTGCTGGCTTGCGCCACGGCGGTGGCTGCGGTCGGAGGGTACAAGCTGGCGGTGGCGCTCGAAAAGGGGCGCTCGAACTACCGCTACCTGATCCTCATGATTTTCCTGGGCGTGGCCGGTACGCTCCTGCTGAGCGTGGGACGGCGGCTGACGGCCCGCGGGCGTACCTACCTGGGGAACCTTGCTACCGCATTCGCCGATCTCCGCCGCGAGCCCGGCTTTCCGTCCGATCCCGCTCCGAACCTTCTTCTGGCGGCCGGAGTATTCGGCATGGCGGTGCTGGCTGGAACGGAGTACGACCAACTGCGCCGGTTGTACGCGCGATCCGAAACGGATTCCGGGTCTTCCTGCGGCGGAGGAGACTCCGGCAGCGGCTGCGGTGGAGGTGACGGCGGCGGCGGATGCGGAGGCTGCGGTGGCGGTGAATGACGCGCTTCCGGCGCTGGGCGCCGGTCTGGCCTTTCGCGCGCCGTTCCGCGCCGGTGTCTTCTTGCATCGCGACCGGATCGGCTTCCTCGAGATCACGGCCGACCACTACTTGTGCGCGTCTCGCGCGAAGCGCGAGGAGTTGGATCTGCTGGCGGCGCGCTTCCCGCTGGTTCCGCACGCACTGGACCTGTCGCTGGGCAGCGCCGAAGGCGTCGACGAAGAATACCTGGAGCGGCTGGCGGAGTTGATTGAGCGGGTCGGTTGCCCATGGTGGAGCGAGCACATCGCATTCACTCGCGCAGGCGGGGTGAGGATCGGGCATCTTGCCCCGCTGCCGTTCACCCGGCAGGCCGTGGACGTCGTCTGCCGGAACGTGGAGACGGTAAAGAGGCGCATCGCCACTCCGCTGATCCTGGAGAATATCACGTACGATGTGATGATGCCGGACTCGGAGATGACCGAGCCGGAGTTTCTGGACGCCATCACGCGCCGCACAGGCTGCGGACTGCTGCTGGACGTGACCAATCTCTACACCAACGCCGTGAATCACCGCTTCGATGCAGTGGAATGGTTGGACCGCTTGCCGCTGGACCGTATCGTCCAGTTGCACGTCGCGGGCGGGCATTGGAGCGAAGGATACCTGATCGACAGCCACGCGCACCCCGTAGCCGAGGAAGTGTGGTCGCTTTTAGCATCCGTGCTTCAACGGGCTCCCGTAAAAGGAGTCGTTCTGGAGCGCGACGAGCGCCTGCCACGGATAGAGGAGGTCCTGGCCGAGTTGGACCGAGTGACACAGGCGTTCTCGCCTGCCGGGACCCAAACATGAACGTCGGCGCCACCTCGCGGATACAAGCCGCCCTGGCGCGCCTGTTTACAGATGATTCGCTGCGCGCCCAGCTAGCGCGGGATGCGCAAGCCGCAGCCAGAAAGATGAAGTTGACGCCTGAAGAAACCGCATATCTGCTGGGTCTGGACCCGAACCAGATGGAGCGGTTCGCGCAGACTCTGAAGCGAAAGCGTAAGCGTCCTTAGATTCGCCTACCGCGTAACCACCCGCAAGCTGCGGACCACGTTCTCCATCAGCTTCAGCCCGTGATCGCAATCCGCGGTAAGAATCGACTCCGGATGGAACTGCACGGCCTCCACCGGCAGGTCCCTGTGGCGGACGCCCATGATGACGCCGTCATCGGTTTCCGCGGTAATCTCCAGACACGCCGGGAAGGTTTCCTTGCGCGCAAAAAGCGAATGATATCGCCCCACTACGAAGCGCTGCGGCATCCCCTCGAAGATTCCGCGATCGCGATGCACCACTTCGGATGGCTTTCCGTGCATCGGGTAGTCCAGCACGCCCAACTCGCCGCCGAACGCTTCCACAATTCCCTGCAGCCCGAGGCAGACACCGAAAACCGGAACGCCCAGTTGCGCCGCGTGTCGCACCAACTGCGGCACCCCGAAATCGGACGGGCGTCCGGGCCCGGGTGAAATCAGGATCAGGTCGGGCGCGATCCTGGGGATCATTTCCAGCGGGAAACCCGCTCGGTAGGTGACCACTTCAGCGCCCGTCTGGCGCACGTAGTTGGCCAGCGTGTGGATAAAGCAGTCGTCGTTGTCGACCAGCAGCATCTTCAGGCCGCGCCCCGGCTTTTCGCGCGGCACGATGTCCGGCGCGGTTTCTCCGCGTGAAGCAGCCAGCGCGCGAAAGAAGCCGGTCGCCTTGAGGCGTGTCTCCTGCTCCTCCATCGCGGGGATGGAGTCATACAGAAGCGTGGCGCCGACCGGATAGCTGGCCACGCCATCGCGCAGATAAGTGGTGCGGATGAGGATGCCGGTGTTGATGTCGCCGTTGAGCGAAAGCATCCCGATCGCGCCGCCATACCAGCCGCGGGCGTCTTTCTCGATATCTTCGATGGCTTGCGCGGCCCACTTTTTCGGCGCGCCTATGACGGTCACCGCCCACATGTGGCTGAGAAAAGCGTCCAGCGAATCGAAGCCGGGCTGCAACTGGCCTTCCACGTGATCTACGGTATGGAAGACGCCGGCGTAGGATTCGATCAGGCGGCGGCCGATGACTTTGACCGAGCCGGGCACGCAAACACGCGACTTATCGTTGCGGTCGACGTCGGTGCACATCGTCAGCTCGGACTCCTCTTTCGCCGACGCAAGCAGCTCGCGGATGTTCTGGGCGTCTCGTAACGGATCGCCCGTCCGCCGCGCCGTGCCGGAGATCGGGCAGGTTTCCACTCGCGCGCCCTCGATGCGCACGAACATCTCGGGGGAGGCGCCGATCAACTGCTCCTCGCCAAGCTGAAGGAAGAACTCGTAAGGGCTGGGGCTGGCCTGCTGGACGCGGGCAAAGAGGTCGGAAGCCTTACCCGGGTAAGGGGCGCGAAACTTCTGGCGCAGCACGACCTCGTAATAATCGCCGCGCTTCATGCCCGCGCGGACTTGCTCCACGTTGGCCATGTATTCTTCAGGCGTATGGTCGGAGACCGCCGCCTGCGGCAGGTCCGCCGGAGCAGCCTCGGCGCGAGCTACCTTCTGGCCGCCGCGGGCCTTCCCCGCCGTCGACAGCTCGTCGCGTTCGAAGTCGTAGCGGTAGCGCTCAATCTGTTCCTTCTTGCGATCCATGAAGAAGATGTCGTCGCAGAAGAACAGATGGAGGTCCTTGTGTCCGGAGCGCGGAAGGCGCTTGCGGATCGGCTCGAACTGGAACAGGAGGTCGTAGCCGAAGGCGCCGATCAGAGCGAGCCGCGAATCCTCGGGGTTGCGGAATTCTTCGATCAGGGCGCGCAGGATGGAGAAGACGGAAGGCTGCTTGCTACGCTCCTCTTCCGAAAACAGCGCCGGCAGAGCCTTCAACCGGCCGTGCAGCCCGGCCCCGCTGCGTTCGAACGACTCCCAGTGCGGATGCGACTCCAGGACCGGAAGCAGGATTTTTACCAGAACTTCGCCCCTGGCGTTCAAAGGCCGGAAGTCGACATCCCGGTCGAAGGCGACGATCTCGAGCGGCGGATGAATGGAAGCGATGTCCCAGCGCGAATAGCGCCCCGGATATTCATAACCGGACGAGAGGTAAACGCCGCGATAAGCGTCCAGATCCCACAGGAGCTGCTTAAGTCCGCGTTTGAATCCGACTTTGGAAACAGTCCGGGTAACGGTGATCCCGCTCCTGGTGGAATACCGTAATTCACTCATGGCGCACCTATGTTGGAAGGATTTTCCTCAGGATAGCATCGAAGTGACACAGGCGTTCTCGCCTCTATCCCCACCACCAACCCTAATCGGCCCGCCGCGCTTTCGCGCTGATCGCCTTCAGCTTGCGATACATCGTAGTCTTGCCGATTCCCAGCAGCTTGGCGGTCTTGGCTTTGTCGAAGCCGGAAACATGCAGCGCGCGCAGGATCGCCTGCTCTTCCAGGCGGGCCAGGTTCAGTTCGTTCGACAACAGCGGATCGCGATCCTGAAGGGAATGCCGCCCGCGCCCGGCGACCGTGTCGGGAAGCGAGGACTTCGTGATGGTCGCCTCCAGGCTGTGCGCGAACGCGTATTCGAGGGCTGCTTTCAGCTCGCGAACGTTGCCCGGCCAATCGTACTTGTGGAGCGCGGCCATGGCCTCCTCGGAGAGCGCCAGGGAGTGCCCGTCGCGCTCGTACCGGGAGAGAAAGTAGCGCGCCAGCAGCGGAATGTCGGCCGTGCGCCGCCGCAGCGGCGGGGCTTCGAGCGAGAGCACGCGGAGCTTATAAGACAGCTCGGCGCTGAAATGCCTGGTCTCCACCAGTTCATCCAGCTTGCGGCTCGATGTAGAGATGATGCGGACGTCGAGCGAGGCGGTTTCGTCGTCCTCCAGATGTTCGATCAGCCGGAGCAGCTCGAGCTGAAGCGGGTAGGGTGTCTCGCCGATTTCGTTGAGCACCAGCGTGCCCCGGCGCGCCGCGTCCAGGACGTTGCCCCGGCGCAGGCCTTCGGTTCCGTGCCGCAAAGTGGCGCCCCGGCCGAACAGGGCAGCCTCCAGCAGCATCGGGGAGAGAGCCCCGCAATCCACCATCACCACCGGGCGGGCATTCCGCGGACTGAGGGTATGGATAGCGTGCGCGATCAGCCGCTTGCCGACGCCGGGCGGGCCGGACACCAGCGCCGGTAGCGTGAGCCCTGCGGCCTGCGTTACCTGTACGAATAGATTCTGCATCTCCACCGATTCGCCGATCAGGCCGAGGTCGGCCACGGTCTGGCGCGCTTGCCGCCGCTCGAAATCGCCGGACCTCGCTTCCTCCAGCCGGCGAAACAAGCTGGCGATCGCCTCGCGCAAGGCGCGGTCGGAGAGATCGAAGTCGGTCTCGAGGACGTCGCAGGCTCCGGCGCGCATCAGCTCCACGATCTCGCGCGTGTGCGGAAGGCGGCGGAACAGAAACAGGACTTCCAGGTCCGGTTTGAGTGACCTCCAGCGCCGCACCGCGGCGGGGAAGTCGGCCTGGAACCGCGACTGCGTCACCATCAGCGCGTCGATCTCGAACTCGTGCAGCCGCGTCTCCAGCTCCTCGGCCAGGCAGAAGACCGGGCGTAGCGGCTGGCCGGCGAACAGTTCCTGCGAGGCGTGCTGCTGCACGAGTTGGAACAGGCGTCCGGATTCACCGGCGATCAGCACTCGTGGTGTGGACGGCGACATCGCTGAAGGCATATTGTCGCCTATTTGAGAACACGGCGTCTTAAGTTCTTAAGGATGATAGTCGAGTTCGCCGGCTGGAATCGCCACCGGTAGATGATTCTGCCGCGGCGGCAGCGGGCAGGTGGCATACGGCGTGAAGGCGCACGGCGGGTTCTCGGCTTTATTGAAATCCAGCAGGACCGTGCCGCCGGCGGGAGGATCGGCATAGAGAAACCGGCCGGCTGGGTACGTGCCGTGGCCGCTGGTCTGGTCCCTGAAGATGAAGAAGAGCCGCTTCCCGCTCCAGACCGGCTCCAGCCGCAGCTCCCGTCCGTCGAGCTGGAAGGTCACGAAACCGGGAGAAGTTTCAAGGTCGGTTTCGCCAAGAACGTTGAGCACGGGAATCGTGCGCGGCGGATCAAAGGGCGTGAAGCGCGCGGTGACGCGGTATTTCTCCAGCGCCGGATAATGTTTCAGCCCCTTGAAGGCCCGGCGCATCGGGCTATTACCGTCTGCCAGACGGACGGCGTAGCGCGATCCGCGATGTATGACGTGCATGGTGAGTGCGGCCAGGCGAATGCGGGTCGGCTCTCCGGCGTCATCCGGAATCATCTCGATTTCGCGGATGGACGCCGCGCCGGACGTAATCTCAACGCCGGGTTCGGCGCGGAAGAAGATGCGGGAGCCGAGCAACTCGAAGACGCCGGCGCGCGGCGGCGCCGAGCCATCGGGGAGAACGACGTCTGACGAAGAATCCTCGCCCACACTGTTGACGCCGGGCTTCAGCCAGTACAGGCCGTTGATGCTGAGCCAGCCCTGATCGGTCAGCAGTTTCCGTTCACGTTCGGCGCGCCACTCGGCAAGGGCCGCGGGATAGTCTGAGGCGGGGGAACTCATCGGAGCCAGGCAAACCAACACTGCGGGCGCTACTCTAAGAAGAATGTTCGATCCCAGGTTCGTCGCTTTCTTGGGCATCGCCGCGCTGCTCACCGTCACGCCGGGAGCGGACACGGCTCTGGTTACAAAAAATGCTATCACACGAGGCCGCCGGGGCGCATTTTTTACCACGCTGGGTATCTGTCTGGGCTGCCTGATCCACGCCACGGCGTCGTCGCTGGGGCTGTCCGCGATTCTGGCCAGCTCGGCCGCCGCATTCGAAGTGGTGAAGTGGATGGGCGCCGGCTATCTGGTCTACATCGGCATTCAGGGGCTTCGTGGAAGCAAAGGAACCGAAGCCGGTCCGGCTGTTCCCGCTGCTGTGGAACCGCACGCGCGGAGTTTCTCTGAAGGGTTGCTGACCAATCTGTTGAACCCCAAGGTTGCGCTGTTTTATCTGACCTTCCTGCCGCAATTCATTTCGCCCGGACAGCCTGTTCTCCGGACTTCCCTCTTTCTGGCTTCGATTCACGTCGCGATGGGCCTGATCTGGCTCACCGTGTACGCAGCCTTTCTCGACCGGCTGGGCGCTACCCTGCGCCGCCCGCGCGTGAAGCGATGGATCGAAGGCGTCACCGGTGGCTTGCTGGCGGCGCTCGGCGTGAGGTTGGCCTTGGAGCGCCGGTGAAGCCTCGACCTAGCCGAAAGTAGGGGAATCCGGCGCCGCGGACGGGCATCATAATGGTACCAATGCCCGCCGACGCGGATGCCGCCGCAAAGAAACCCGTCTCGGTCCGCTTTCGAGACCTTCTTCCGGACCTGCTGGAACTGATCCGCCCCCGCCGCGGGCTGCTCGCGGCAGGGTTTGTCGTCATGCTGATCAACCGCGTCAGCGGACTGGTTCTGCCGGCATCCACCAAGTTCTTCGTGGACGATGTGATCGGCAAGCGCGAAACCGCGATGCTGATGCCGCTGATTCTCGCGGTTGTCGCCGCAACGGCGGTTCAGGGAGTGACCTCTTTCACCCTCACCCAGCTTCTTTCGAAGGCCGCGCAGCGCCTCATCGCGGAGATGCGGCGCCGCGTGCAGGAACACATCGGCCGCCTTCCGGTGGCCTACTACGACGCCAACAAGACCGGCACTCTGGTGTCGCGGATCATGAGCGACGTGGAAGGCATCCGCAACCTGATCGGCACCGGCCTCGTGGATTTTGTCGGCGGATTGATCACGGCGCTCATCGCGCTGGCGGTGCTGATCCGCATCAGCCCTCTGCTCACCGGGCTGGCGCTGGTCTTCATCGTCAGCTTCGCGTTGGTTCTGCGAAAAGCATTCGGGACGATCCGGCCCATCTTCCGGGAGCGGGGCAAGATTCAAGCCGACGTCACGGGACGGCTCACCGAGTCGCTGGGTGGCGTTCGCGTGGTCAAGGGATATCACGCCGAATCGCGCGAGGCGGAAGTATTCTCGGGCGGCGTCGAAAAACTGCTGATGAACGTCCTGAAGTCGCTCACCTCCATCTCACTAATGGGGTTCTCGGCCACCGTGCTGCTGGGCATCGTCGGCGCGGTCGTGATGTACGTGGGTGCCCGGCAGATACTCAGCGGCACGTTAACGCTGGGTGGATTCGTCACCTTCACCGCGTTCCTGGCCTTCCTGACCGCGCCGGTATTCCAGGTAGTGGGCATCGGGACCCAGCTTTCCGAAGCCTTTGCCGGCCTGGAGCGCACGCGTGAAGTGCTGCGGGAGCGCCCCGAGGACGCCGATCCGCGGCGGACAGTAGACCTGGGCCCGATCGCGGGCGACGTGGTGTTCGACGATGTGAGCTTCGCCTACGAGCCCGGAAAGCTAGTGTTGCGCGGCGTCTCGTTCCGCTCCGCGCCCGGCACGGTGACGGCGCTGGTGGGTCCTTCGGGATCGGGCAAGTCGACCATCATCGGCCTGGTCTCGGCATTCTATACCCCCACCGAAGGCGTGATCACGGTGGGAAGAGTGGACCTGGCGACGGCGAAGCTGGGTTCCTACCGCACGCAGCTCGGCGTAGTCCTGCAGGATACCTTTCTGTTCGACGGCACCATCCGGGAGAACGTGGCCTTCGGGCGTCCCGGCGCCACCGAAGAGCAGATCCTGGAGGCGTGCCGGATCGCCCGCGTCGACGAGTTCGCGGAAAGATTCGAGATAGGCTACGACACCGTAGTCGGCGAGCGCGGCGTCAAGCTGTCGGGAGGGCAGCGGCAGCGCGTGTCTATTGCCCGCGCAATTCTGGCCGATCCGCGAATTCTGATTCTCGATGAAGCGACGTCCAGCCTGGATTCGGAGAGCGAAGCGATGATCCAGGAGGGCTTGGCGTACCTGATGAAAGGCCGCACCACGTTCGTGATCGCGCACCGGCTGTCGACCATCCGTCGCGCGGATCAGATCCTCGTAGTGGAGGACGGGAGGATCGTGGAGCGCGGCACGCACGAAACTCTCTACGCATCGCGCGGACGCTACTACGACCTCCACCAGAAGCAGCACGGCTTGGAAGCGAATCTGTTTCTGGCTCCCGGCGAAGGCGGCGGCGAGGTGCCGGTGGAAGCCGCCGACGGACGCAAAGCGGAGCCCAGCGCCATCAACGAAGCGATGCGTCTGCTGCGCGGGTGAGCATCACCAGGCCTGCCGGTACAGCGCAACGATCTCGTCTGCGGTCGGGATAAGCGGGTTGTTGTTCGGGCTGCCGGACGCCAGAGCGTCGGCCGCCATTTTAGCGAGGCTCGCTTCGAACTCGTCCCGCGTGCACCGCAGGCAGGCGCCCAGGCGCGGGATCGCGAGATCCTCGTTTAGCCTCTCCAGCCCGTCGATCAATGCCTCGGCAGTGCCGCCTAGTCCCATAACGCGCGCGACCTCCGCGTAACGCTCCGCAGCGCCGGACAGAGAGTACCGCGTCACAGTGGGCAGCAGCACGGCGTTCGACAGCCCGTGAGGCAGGTGGTAAAGCGCGCCGATCGGCCGGCTCATCCCGTGCACCAGGCAAAGCCCGCTGTTGGTGAACGCCATGCCGCCCTGGCACGCTGCCACGGCCATCGCCTCCCGCGCCTCCCGGTTCCCGGGCTCTCGAAAGGCCGTCGGCAGATGGCGCGCGGTGAGGCCGATGCACGACAGCGCGATCGGATCCGTCATCGCATTGGCCTTGCGCGAAACGTAGGCTTCAATCCCGTGCGTGAGCGTATCGACACCGACATGGGCCGTCAGCGCCGGCGGCATGCTCATCGAAAGCTCGTAGTCGACAATCGCCACGGCCGGCATCAGCTTCCGGTCGAGGATCATCATTTTGACCTGCCGCGCGGTGTCGGTGATGACCGCCACCTTGGTGGCTTCGCTTCCGGTGCCGGCCGTGGTCGGAATCGCCACCAGCGGCGGGCCGGGAACCGGGATACGATGATAGCCCTGAAATGCGCTCAGGGGTCCCTCGTTGTGGACCAACGAGCCGATGGCCTTGGCGGCGTCGATCGGGCTGCCGCCGCCGACGGCAATTATGGCTTCCGGGCCGGATTCCAGATAGCCAGCCC
>JACXTT010005929.1_pt1 | contig 17607 bp, 18 predicted proteins | sample 9270951 | NCBI WGS metagenome assembly JACXTT01 (sample SAMN15532306, study PRJNA645909) | rock metagenome | isolation source: weathered quartz diorite | place: Puerto Rico | collected 2017-06-21 | reverse complement strand
GCGGCGAACCGGTGCCCGGGGCCAATGGCCCGGCTTGCACCCGCGGCCCCGCCCTGGGCGGACGCCGGGCGCCAGTGGCGCGGGCGGGCGGTGGGCGACAGCCAGCAGCGGCGCGCGGCGGAGCCCCCTTCGGCCGCGCCGGCCGTGACGACCGCTCCGGTGGACCCGCGGCCGGACATCCAAAAAGTGATCGACGACTACGCGCGCGCGCTGGAATCGCGCGATGTGAATCAAGTGCGCCATGCGTATCCGGGGATGACAGCGGCGCAGCAACAGAGCTGGCAGGACTTTTTCCAGTCGACTCGCAATCTCAAGGCCGGGCTGACGGTCAGCGCCGTGCATCTCTCCGGCCTCGCGGCCGAGGCGATCGTGAGCGGGGTCTACGAGTACGACAACGCCTCCACCGGACGCGGCGAGCGGCGGGCGGTGACCTTTCGCGCGATCCTCGTCGTGGACTCCGCCGGCTGGCGGCTCACCGCGATTCGCTAGCGGATTCTTAGAAGTTGTACTCGACCCCGGCGGTCCACAGCACGTTGGGGCGCAGCCCTCCGCGGTTCAGCGGCCACAGCGTGTTCGCGACGAGCGTGATCCCCGTCCGCGTCGTGAACTTGAAACCGAACGACCCATTGATCAGATCGTCACGCTCGTTCGGGAGGTTCGTGACGTCGATCGTCCGCCGGAACGGCAGGTCGTAGGTCACCGGCCCCGGCAACCGGAGCTTGCTCTGGCCTACCTGCAGCTCCGAGACCAGGTCGACCGCCAGCGTCGCCCACGGCGCCATCACGTGATCGAACCCGACGGTTGCGAGGACCGCGCTATTCTGCGAGCTCCCGCTGCGGTAGAGGTATCCCAAATTGGCGTGCGGCGAGAACGCCCCGAATCGCGCCGACAGGATGCCGAGGCCTCGGGCCGCGACGTGCCCGGAGCCCAGGAGGTCGTCCTCGCTCCCAGTGGGGAACCGGACGTCTCCGAGCACCGCGAACGTGGTGCGTTCCGTCTGAGTGACGCTGACCTTGACCCGTGCGGCGATGTCACCGATGCCGGTGGCCGATCCGTCCACGAACCGAGACGTGGAGAGCTGGGGGTTGGCGGGCGTACCGCCGAAGAAATGCTGAGCGGTCGTGCCGCCGAATGGAATGATCTGCGCGTTGCTGGTGCCTCGCAGGGAGGTGGAGACGATCGGAAGCACGACGCCGATGTCCACCCGGTCCATCAGCCCGAAGCTCATGAAGAACGACGTCACGGTCATGTCGATGTCGAGCGCGAGGCGCAGGGCGATCACGTCGTTTTCGTGCGTCGGGACACCGTAGGGTGTACACGAGGCGCCCACGATGCTGTCGCATTGCGGGCCCGTGACGTTCTCATGCGTGAACGTCATCTCGATGCCGTTGAGGCTCACACCCCGCAGACTCTCGAAGTGCAGGCGGTTGATGTTGGCCCCGATGAACACGCGTCCGCGCCCGAGGGTCTGGGCACGCTCGCCGAACACCGCGCCGGGGGAGCCCGACGTCGCGACGGGGACGCCCCCTTCGAAGCGGAACGTCGAGCCGCCGCTGGTGGCGCTCACCGGGAGGTTCGCGACGTTCTGGCTGATCGCCGTGCCGATGAACGAAATGAGCGTGCCATTGTCGCTCACGGCCGATGGGACGAAGTGGTCGGCGTGCAGCGCAGTGGCCGAGTCGGACCCGGCGGTGCCGCCGAGGAACAGGGGGTCTTTGCCGTCCGCGAAAATGAATAGCTGGGAGATTTTGTCCCGGAGGCCCTGCGCCTCAAGCGAGGAAACGGCCAGGGTGAGTCCCAAGAGACTCCACAGGTAGCGCCGCATAGGCCCTCCGGGCCGGGATGGGAGACGTCGGTGGGCTCGAAGAGATGCCACGCCCGTGGGCCCGTCAACCCCGCTCTGACCTGCAGCGCTCCACCCTTCTAGCGCTCGACGTTACGAAGTGATACGTTGCCACCTCCTCGATGGCCTCGCAGTCGCGTGGCCCTCTCGCCCTCGCTCTGACGTCTCCACGTGACGCCACCCCGACCCCGAGATCGCCGGACCATCGGCCACTTAGTCTCGTTCGAAGCGACAGATGCGACCTCATTTGACTCACTCACACAGCAAGGTGCTGGCGGCAGGGGCACTCGTCGCGACCGTCTTCGCCTGCCAGCCGGACAGGGGCCCCGCGGGGCTCGCGGGCCCCATCACCGCGTCGCGCGAGGCCAACATCTCAACCGAGGCTTTGACGAGCCCGGGGTGGCAGCGGACCGCGGCAGCGCTCGTCGGGCTGAACAAGTCGGCCCCCTGCGCGGCAGGTCGCATGTACGCCTTCGTGGGCGTCGCGCAGTACTGGGCGGTCCAACGGGCCGAACATGCCCAGGACAGAGACGGGGAGGACGAGCGCGGCGACCGGAGCGGTGCATCCGATCGTGGCGCCGTGGCCGGCGCGTCCGTCGTTGTCCTCGGCTACCTGTTCCCCAACCAGGCGCAGGCGCTCGAGGACTCGGTGACGGCGCAGCGGAGCGCGGGTTCGGATCGCGCGCAGCGTGCGTTCGCGCGCGGCGAAGCGATCGGCCGGGCGGTGGGCGCGACTATTGTCACCCGAGCCCAGACTGACGGCTGGGCCACCCCGTTCACCGGTACCGTCCCGGTGGGCCCCGGGTTCTGGCACAGCGAGGCGACGCCGCCCTCGGTTGCGTGTGGACAGTTGCCGGGAGTGCTGGCGGAAATTCGCGGGTTCTCCGATACGCGGACGCACGCGCAGGATTCGATCGCCGCATTCTGGGCGTTGGGCACAGGAACCCCTACTGCATCGGGGTTCTGGCTCCAGGTCGCGACGGACGCCATCCCGCAACACGACCTGTCTGAACGCCGCGCGGCGCATGTCTACGCACTGCTCAGCGCAGCCATGGCAGATGCCGCCGTCGGCTGCTGGGATGTGAAGGAGACGTACTGGCTCATCCGGCCGTGGCAGGCCGACCCGGCGATCAAGGTGGTCGCCGCGGTCGGGAAGCCCAACCATCCGTCCTACATCTCGGGGCATAGTTGCGTCTCGTCGTCGGCTGGGGCGGTGCTCAGCAGCTTCTTCCCCGAGCAGCGCGCGCAATTGGACGCGATGGTGACCGAGGCGGGGCTGTCGCGTCTGTACGGCGGCATCCATTACCGGTTCGACATCGAGGCCGGGCAGCTGCTCGGGCGAAGCGTGGCGCGATTCGCGATCGCCGCCGACAGATCGGGCGAATCCGTGCTCGCGGGGGATGACGGAGAAAGAGGCGACGGACGACGGTAGAGCGATTCGTGCACCGGGGTTGACGCGTCCCGTTGACCCCGGTGTTCCCCTGGCTACCTTTCAGCTTCGAGATGCCTCGGCCTCCCAAAGCAGAAGATCGTACGACTCTCCTCGACGCCCGCGCGATGTCGCGGGCGTTGCAGCGTATGGCGGTCGAGATCCTCGAGTTGGCGCACGGCACGGAGGATTTGGTGCTGATCGGGATCCAGCGCCGCGGGGTCGAGCTCGCCGATCGCATCGCCAAACTCATCGAACAATCGGAAGGGGCCGACGTGCCGCGCGGCGCGCTCGACATCACCCTGTACCGCGACGACCTCGAGACCGTGGGCCCCAAGCCGGTGATCGGGGAAACGCGCATTCCCGGCGACCTCACTGACAAACACGCGGTGATCGTGGACGACGTCCTCTACACCGGCCGCACCGTGCGCGCCGCGCTCGACGAGCTGGCCGATTTCGGCCGCCCCAAACGCATCTCGCTCTGCGTGCTGGTCGACCGCGGCGGCCGCGAGCTGCCGATTCAGGCCGATATCGTGGGCAAATCGGTCAAGACCGGACCCGGCGAACGGGTAGACGTACAGGTGGAGGAGCTCGACGGCCGCGATCAGGTGGATGTGATCCGATGACCGCCTCCCCTGCGCTCGGCAAAGACCTGACCGGGCTCGAGCACATGACGCCCGAGCAGATCCGGCTCATCCTCGACACCGCCGAGCCGTTCAAGGAAGTGTCGGAGCGGCCCATCAAGAAGGTCCCCGCGCTGCGGGGCAAGACGATCGTCAACCTCTTCTTTGAAGCCTCGACCCGGACCCGCGTGTCGTTCGAATTCGCGGAGAAGCGCCTCTCGGCGGACACGGTCAACGTCGCCGCGGCCGGGTCGTCGGTCTCCAAAGGCGAGACGCTCGTGGACACCGCGCGCAACCTCGAGGCGATGCGGATCGACATGGTGGTGATCCGCCATCCGTCGTCCGGCGCCGCAGAATTTCTCGGCGACCGCATCGACTCCAACGTGGTCAACGCGGGCGATGGCAAGCACGAGCACCCCACGCAGGCGCTGCTCGATCTGCTGACGATCCGCGACAAGCACGGGCAGATCGAGGGCCTGAAGGTGTGCCTGGTGGGCGATGTGTTGCACTCGCGGGTCGCCCGGTCGAATCTCTGGGGGCTCACGAAGCTCGGCGCCGAGGTCGCGGTGTGCGGGCCCTGGACGCTGCTGCCGCGCGGGATCGAGGAGCTGGGGGTAAAAGTCTTCGGCCGCATCGAAGAGGCGATCGAGTGGGCCGATGTCCTCAACGTGCTGCGGCTGCAGCTCGAGCGCATGGAAAAAGGGTTCATTCCGAGCGTGCGCGAGTACTACCGGGTCTTCGGTGTGACGCCGGAGCGCCTCGAGCGTTCGCCGAAAGCGATCACGATCATGCATCCCGGCCCCATGAATCGCGGCGTCGAGATCGATTCGCGGGTCGCCGACGGGCCGCACAGCGTCATCCTCGATCAGGTGACGAACGGTGTGGCGGTCCGCATGGCGGTGTTGTATCTGCTCGCCGGCGGCCGGGCCGAGCTTGCCGACGCGGCAAAGCGCGGGGGCGGGGAATGAGTCGTCCGATCCTGCTCCAGGGCGGCCACGTCGTCGACCCGAGCCGCGATATGGACGGCGCCGCCGATGTGCTGATCCAGGACGGGAAGATCGCGAACGTCGGCCGCGGGCTCACGGCGCCCGAGGGCGCCATCGTGCGCAACGTGAAGGGCAAGGTCGTCACTCCGGGGCTGGTAGACCTGCACGTACATCTGCGCGAGCCGGGTAACGAAGACGAAGAGACCGTGGCGAGCGGCGCGCGTGCGGCCGCCGCCGGCGGCTTCACGGCGATCTGCGCGATGCCGAACACCGATCCCGTCACCGACAACCAAGCGGCCGTGGGCTTCATCGTACGGCAGTCGGGCCGCGCGGGACTCGCGCGCGTGCATCCGATCGGCGCGGTGTCGATCGGCCAGAACGGCGAGCGCCTCGCCGAGTTCGGGGAGATGGTAGGAGCCGGTGCCGTCGCGGTCTCGGACGACGGCAGGCCCGTCGTCTCCAGTCACCTGATGCGCACCGCGCTCCAGTATGCGCGCACGTTCAACATTCCCGTCGCCGATCACTGCGAGGATCCCGCGCTTGCCGCCGGCGGTGTCATGCACGAAGGTCTCGTTTCCACGCGACTCGGCTTGAAGGGGATTCCCGCCGCCGCCGAGGAGATCATGGTCGCGCGCGACGTCCTGCTCGCCGATCTCACCGGTGGCCATGTCCATCTGTGTCACATGTCGGCACGCGGGTCCGTCGCCATTATCCGCGAGGCGAAGGAGCGCGGCATTCGCGTGACCGCCGAGGTGACACCGCATCATCTCACATTGACCGACTACGCCTGCGAAGAGTACGACACGCACGCGAAGATGAATCCGCCGTTGCGCGAAGCAGCCGACGTCGCCGCACTCCGCGGCGCATTAAAGGACGGCGTCATCGACTGCATCGCCTCCGACCACGCGCCGCATGCCTACGATGAGAAGGAGGCCGCGTTCGATGACGCGCCGTTCGGCGTCGTCGGCCTCGAGACGGCGTTCGCCGTGGCGCACACCGAGCTGGTCGCGAGCGGCGTGTTTACGCTGCCGGAGTTGATCCGCCGCATGAGCACGGAGCCCGCGCGGGTGTTTCGTCTGGCCGGTGGCTCGCTCGCGTCCGGAGCTGTCGCCGACGTCGCCGTGTTCGACACCGCGGCGAAGTGGGCGGTGGATCCGACGACCTTTCATTCGAAGAGCCGCAACACACCCTTCGCCGGTCGTACCCTCACGGGCCGCGCGGTCCTCACGATTGTCGCGGGCGCGATCGTTCACGATCTGGAGCACACCGCCACACGATGAATCGGGGCGCGGTGGCCCGGCGCATGGCGCTGTGCTGCCGGCAGCTTGCAGCGCAGGGACTGATCGCCGGGCGCGACGGCAATCTCTCGGTGCGGCTCGGGCCGGACCGCGCGCTCGTGACACCCAGCGGATTCATCAAATCGCTCCTGACTCCCACCGACATGGTAGAAGTCGATCTCTCCGGCAAACTGCGGCGGCGCGGCTCCCGCAAGCCTACCAGCGAGTTGGAGTTACACTTGCGCATCTTACGGCACCGGCCCGACGTACAGGCCGTCGTGCATGCGCATCCCCCTGCCGCTACTGGCTTTGCCGTTGCGGGCGAAGCGATTCCGGGCAATTTGTTGCCGGAGCTTATTTTCGTGGTGGGACCCGTCGCGCTCGTCCCCTTTGGGTTGTCGGGCACGCCGGAGCTGGGCGACCAGGTCGTCCCCTATCTCGACAAGCACGACGCGCTGCTGCTCGCCAACCACGGCGCCGTGACCATGGGCCGCACGCTCGATGAGGCGTGGATTCGCATGGAAAGTTTGGAGCACGGCGCGCGCATCATCATGGCCGCTCGACAAATCGGTCAGCCGCAGCCTCTAAGCCTCGACGCAGTCCGTGCGTTGGTGCAGCAACGGGAGAAGGATGCCTAAGGGACCGTCCAAAAGCGCTGCCGCGATTCAACGGTTACTTGAAGAGCGTCGCCAGTACGAGGCGTGGCTCGCGCGCATCACCGCCACCGCCGACTCCGCGCCCGAGCACGTCCGCACCCGCGTGAAGGCCGATTATGAGGCGCGCCTCAAGGCCGTCACCGAAGAGTTGCGAGCACACGCCGATGCCGCCCGCCAGCTCATCGCCCAGCGCAAGGAGACCCTGCTCGAGCTGCAGAAGAAGGAAAAAGGGGCCGCCGAGCGCCTCGCCGAAACCGAGCTGCGACACGAAGTGGGGGAGTACGACGAGGCGCAGTGGTCGCAGGTACACAAGGACGCGCTGGCCGACCTCGGCGCGGTGCGCGACGAGCTGATGGACGTCGAGCGCGACATCACGCGACTCGAGGAGCTCGATGCGCCCGTCAAGGCCAAGCCCGCCCCGGCCGCCCCCGGCACCCGAGCCCCAGCCAAACCACCGGAAAAACCGGCGGAGCGACGGAAGACCCCGATCGACGAGCTGGCGTTCCTGAAATCGGTTACGGAAGATGATCGGACCCCGTCGCCGGGCCGAGCGAGTGGGGCTCAGTATCAGCCCGACGAAGCACAGGACGCTACGCCGCACGCGCCGCTCGACGAGAACGCGCCGGTCGAGAAGACGCTCAAGTGTAAGGAGTGCGGGACGATGAACGTCGCTACGGAGTGGTATTGCGAAAACTGCGGCGCCGAGCTCGCGGCGATGTAATTACGCCGACGCGGTCTCCTTCAGACGCTTTACCAACGCTGCCAGGCGCGATTTCTGCCGGGCGGCGTTGTTTTTGTGGATCAGTCCCTTGCGTGCGGCGCGATCGAGCACGCGCGCGGCCAGCGCATACGCGGCCGCGGCCGCGTCGGCCGTCGCGGCGGCGCGCACGTGCTTCAGCGCGGTCCGTAAGGAGGAGCGCTGCGCCTTGTTGCGGACGGTGCGCGAGCGCGCCTGGCGCATCGCTTTCTTTGCGGATTTGATCTTCGGCATGGCGCGGAAAGTAGACGGTAAGTTGCGTCGGGTCAAGCGTATACATATCTTTGGCCGTCACCTACCCTGAGCATACGCTATCCCGTTCGATTTTCTTCTTTGGGCGCCGGTTCTTCTGTTCTCTATGGTCGCCCACGAATATGCCCACGCCGAGGCGGCGTACCGGCAGGGTGACTCCACCGCGTACATGCTGGGGCGGCTGACGCTCAATCCGCTAAAGCACATCGATCCCTTCATGACGATCATCCTGCCGCTCGTCCTCTGGTTCACCTCGGGGTACGCGTTTGGCGGAGCGAAGCCGGTGCCCGTGAACCCGCGCAATTATCGTCACTATGTTCGAGGCGACATCATCGTCTCGCTGGCCGGCATTGCGGTGAACCTGGTGCTCTTCGTGATTTTCACGGCTCTGTTCGCCGCCGTCGGGACCTTAGCCGAAGTGCTTCCGTCGCTGTCCGCGACGCTCGAGATTCTGCAGCGCATGATGGCCTGGGGCCTTTGGCTTAATCTCGTCCTGGCGTTCTTCAACCTGATTCCGATCCCGCCGCTCGACGGGAGCCATGTCTTCTATCATCTCCTCCCGCCAGGCGCGGGATTGCAGTACCGGCAGCTGCAACGCTACGGTTTTGTCCCGATCCTGCTGGTGAGTTATATGTTGCCCGGCGTCATCCGGTTTTTCCTGTGGCCCGCGTTCGATCTGCGAGGGATCGCGACCGCCGTGATCCGACCCGTGGCGCTGCCCAACGGACTCCCGTGGTGACAGGTCCGCGCATGGGGGAGCAGGCGAGTGCGGGCTTCGTCGTCGAGCTGGAGAAGTTTTCCGGCCCGCTCGATCTGCTGCTGCACTTGATCAAGGAAGACGAAGTCGACATCACCGACCTCCCGATCGCCAAGATTGCCGATCAATTCCTCTCCGTGATCGCCGAGCTGGGGCTCAACCAGGCCGCCGACTATCTCGAGATGGCGGCTCGGCTGCTGCGCATCAAGGCGCAGATGCTGTTGCCGCGCCGGCTCGGCGATGACGAGTGGGAAGACCCGCGCGCCGAGTTGGTGCGCCGCCTGCTCGAGTACCAGCAGATCCGCGAGCTGGTGGACTGGCTCGGCCACGCCGCCGATGCGCGCGCGGAGCGGTTCGGCCGCGGCTACGAAGCCCCGCCGCCCGATGCCCCTCCCGCGCCGCTGCAGATCGACCTGAACGATCTGCTCGCGGCCGCCGAGCGCGTCATCGCGCTGATCCCCGAGCCGATGCTGCACCGGGTGGTGCCACGCCCGCTCGACGTCGAGGGCGCGACGGCCCGCCTTGAGGCGTTGCTCGCCGAGCATGAGACATTCGGTTGGAGCGAGGCTGTCGGACCGCAGGCGACGCTGGTCGATGTGCTGTCGACGTTCATTGCGCTGCTGGAGCTTGCCAAACGCAGCTCGCTCACGCTGTCGCAGTCCGAACCGTTCGGCCCGATGGTGATCACGCGTGCAATCCCTCGCGAAACTGCTTGAAGCCGCGTTGTTTGCGGCGTCGCGCCCGCTGACGCTGGAGGAGCTCGCGTCCCTCGACCCCGGGGCGGGGGGGGGGGAGCGTGCCGTGCGGGCGGCGCTCGCCGAGCTGAGCGCCGCATACAGCGACGAGCACGGCGTCGAGCTGATGCAGATCGCCGAGGGATGGCAGTTCCTGACGCGGCGCGAGTATGCGGAGACGATCGAGCGCGCGCAGTTCGCGCTGCGCCCGCGCCGGCTGTCGCCGGCCGCGCTCGAAACGCTCGCGATCATCGCGTACCGGCAGCCGGTCGGGCGCCTCGAAGTCGACGAGATCCGGGGCGTCGATTCGGGGGCCGTCATGGATAAGCTGGTGGAGCGCGGCCTCATCGAAGTCGTCACGCGCGGCGAAGGTTTGGGCCGTCCGCTGCTCTACGGCACGACGCCGTCGTTCCAGGAAATTCTCGGACTGAAGAACCTGGAGGATCTGCCGCGGCTCGAAGAGCTGTCGGTCGCCCTCCGGCGCCCCACGCCCGTCGACGAGCCCGAATGACCCTCATGCGCCTGCAGCGCGCCATGGCGCGCGCGGGCGTCGCCTCACGCCGCAAAGCGGAGGATCTGATCCGCGCCGGCCGCGTCCGCGTGGACGGCGAGAGCGCGACCATCGGGATGAGCGTCGATCCCGATGCGCAGAAGATCACCGTCGATGGCCGCGCCGTGCGCCCCGCGGGGCGCACCACGTGGCTCGCGCTCAACAAGCCGATCGGCTACGTCGTGAGCCGCGCCGATCCAGAAGGACGGCGCACCGTGTTCGGGCTTCTCCCCAAAGTGCCCGGCCTCACGTACGTTGGACGGCTTGACGTCATGACCTCCGGGTTGCTGCTCCTGACGACTGACGGCGCCGCGGCCCACCGGCTCATGCATCCGCGCTACGAGGTGCCGCGCACCTACTGGTTGGGCGTACACGGGGCCGACGCCGCCGCGATCCGCGCCGCCCTCGCGCAACGGATTGTGATCGACGGCCGCGCCGTGCGCGTCGTCGAGTCGCGCGTGCGGCCGCAGGGGACGTCGGTCGAGATCGAGCTGACGCTGGCCGAAGGCCGTCAGCGGATCGTGCGCCGCATCGCTGAAGCGCTGGGTCTCAAAGTCGAATGGTTGCACCGCGTGTCCTACGGCCCGGTCCGGCTCGGCAAGCTGACCGAGGGCCATTGGCGGGAGCTCACCCGGCAGGAGATCGGAGCAATCGAGCGACTACATGGAGCTCGCTGATCGGACGGTAATGCTGTTGGGCGGGAGCGGTCTCGTCGGCCACGCGGTGGCGCGGCGAGTACTGGCAGCGCCGGCGCCGCCGCGCCGGCTCGTGCTCGTCGCGTTGTTCGAGGACGAGGTGCGGGCCGCCGCGCGCGTGCTCGAGCCTTACCGCGGCGGCGTGACGATCGACGTCGAATGGGGCAACGTCTTCATGCCCGCCTCCGTCGCGCGACTCGATATCGCCGCCATCATGGCCAAGGCCGAGCACCGCGCGCTCGTGCTCGGCGACTTGTTCGGTGATATCAACGACGGAGTTCTGGAGCGCAACCTGTTGTTTCGGCTGCTGCTGCGCTACAAGCCGGACGCGGTCGTGGACAGCATCAATACCGCGACCGCGTTTGCGTATCAGGACATCTTTCAGAGCGCGCGCGACTTGCTCGAGCGCGTCCAGAATGGGAGCGCGCCCATCGATCGCGCGACGGTCGAGCAGCATCTGCTCCGTCTCCCGATGCCGCAGCTGATCCGCCACGCGCAGATCATCACCGAAGCCCTGCGGCGGGCCGGCACGCAGGCCTATGTGAAGATCGGGACCAGCGGCACGGGCGGGATGGGGTTCAACATTCCGTACACGCACTCCGAGGAGCGGCCCAGCGCCACGCTGCTCTCGAAGTCGGCGATCGCGGGCGCGCATTCGATGCTGCTGTTCTTGTTGGGACGGACGCCCGACGCACCGGTAACGGTGGAGATCAAGCCGACAGCCACGATCGCGTGGCGCGAAGTGGCGCACGGTCCGGTGCGCCGCAAGGGCAAGCCGATCCCGCTCGTGGATTGCGACGCGCCGATCCCGTTGAAGGAAGCCTTCGCACCGGGTGCAACACCGTGGCGCGACCTGGGCCGGCCGCTCGACGGGGTGTACATCGACGTCGGGGAAAACGGGCTGTTCGCGCGTGACGAGTTCGAGACCGTCACGGCGCTCGGGCAGATGGAGTTCATCACGCCCGAGGAGGTCGCCGACTACGTGATGCTGGAGCTCCAAGGCCGGCCGACGGGCAAGGACATCGTCGCGGCGCTCGACGCGTCGACCGCGGGGCCGACCTATCGCGCCGGGGTGCTGCGCCGCAACGCCATCGGCCGCCTGAGGGCGCTCGAGGACAGTCGCAAGGCCCGCGGCGTGGCCTACGAGATGCTGGGACCGCCGCGGCTCACCAAATTGCTCTATGAGGCGTATCTCTGCCGGCAGCTCTGCCCCAACGTCCGGGCCCTCGCGAGCAGCAAGGCGCGGGCGCTCGCCGACGCTGCATGGCGGCTCCTCGAAGCCGATGCAGCGCTTCGGCAGCAGATTATCTCGGTCGGGCTGCCGATCGTCGCCCCGGATGGGAAGAGCGTGTACCGCGGGACCACCGTGGTGGTGGCGCCCGAGCCCGGCCGCGACCCGCTGAGCGTTGCGCCGCGCGGCTGGGTCGACCTGCGCCCGGAGCAGTTCGGTGTGTGGATCACCCGGGCCGGGGTGATAGTGCGAGAGGCGGAGAGGCGCGCGAGCGGACCGCAGAGCTCGGGCAGCGACGTCGATTGGAATGCGATCGGACCCGACGACTCGATCGAACCCTCGCGCTTCGCCACCTGGGTCTTTACCGTCGAGGACAAGGGGACGCGGATCAAACGCTGATGATGGCGATCGATACTGGAGTAGTGGACCGTGCGCTCGGCGCGATCGGCACGACATTCCGGCTGACGCGCCTCTATCCGCCGTCTCATCCGGCGGTGCTCGAAGCGATGCGCCATATCACCGCCTCGCTGCCGGCGCTCGCCGGGCTCGGGTCGGTGGAGTGGAAGATTGGCGCGACCGGTCTGCACTGGCATGGCCAGCATTTGCTGCCGCGCAACACCCAGGTCGCCGAGCTGGCCGGCTTACTGTTCGCGCGGGGCATCCGCGCGATTCAAGTCAATCCCGGCGTCACGCCGGAGCATTGGCTCGGCCTGTTCGGCGTTGCGGTCGGCAACGTCGCGCCCGATGACGCCGTCCTCGGACGCATCACCGTGCACCTGGGCCGCCGCGCGAGCCAACGCCTGTCGGCGTCCCGCACGGTAACGGACGTGGTGCCGCCGGCGGCCGTGGTCGCCGCTCCCTCGCCACCGGTTGAATCGGCGCCCTCGGCGCCGGTTTTTGTTCCCGCTCCGCCGCCTCCGCCTTCCGCTGAAACGGTTGCTCCCGCGCGGGCGAGCCACGTGTTCCGCCCGAATGTCCTGCCGGCCGACGTCGAAGCCCGGCGGGCTGTCACCGCCTTGCTGGCCGCGTCGAGTCCGGAAGAGCAACGCGCGAACCTCGAAAAGTTGCGCCAGCTCACGCCGGACGTGATTGCGCTGCGCGATATTGGCGCGGTTGCGGAAGTCGTCGCCGGTCTCGACCGCTCCCTCGGCAAGATCCAGGATCCAGAGATTCAGCAGGCGATCGGTGAGGTGGCGGGGACGCTTGCGGACGAGGCTATTGTGGAGCGCATGGTAGCAAGGCTCGGCGAGCCGCGTGTGCCGCCTGCCGAGCGCGCGCATTTGGTAAATGCGGTCGGGGCGCTGGGCGCGGTATCGGCGGGCTTGGTGGTGGACGCGTACCTGCACGCGGCGCCGGAGCTGCGCGAAGCCTATCGCGCCGCGATGCGGGCCGCGGGTGACCGCGCGGTGGAGGTGCTGCAGAGCCAGGCCGAGAACAAGGTGCCGGAAGTGGTGGCGGCCGCGGCGGAGTTTCTCGGGCTGAGCGGTGACCCGCACGTCGGTGAGCTGCTCATTAAGCTGACGCATCACGCCGACGAACGCGTGCGCGAAGCGGCGCTGCTCGGTCTCGCGGAACTGGGCGGGCGCGAGATTTCGCGGCCGGCGATGCCGGCGCTCAAGGACGAATCGGTGTTGGTGCGCACCGCGGCGGCGCGAGCGGTCGCCGCGGCGGGCGATGCGGGGGCCACTACCGTTTTGGTACGGCGCCTGGAGCAGGAGAAGGACGAGGGGGTGTTGGCTGCGTTGCTGAAGGCGATCGGTCAGCTCGGCGCGCCCGACGCGTTGGAAGTCCTGGCGAAGTTCGCCGAGGCCGGTGGCAAACCGCGCCGCACGCCGTTCGTGCGGGCCGCGGCGATCGAAGGGTTGGCGCGATTGGATCGGGTGGAAGCGAAGGCGTTGCTGGAACTCTATGCTCGAGACAAGGAGCCGACAGTGAAGCGGGCAGCGGAGGCGTCTCTGAAATGACGACGCGCACGGCAAAGACGAACGAGGCGGTGCTGACGCAGAGCATCTCGCGCGAGGTCGCAAAGCGCGTCGTCGGCCAGGAGGTCATGGTGGAGCGGCTGTTGATCGGCCTGCTCACCGGGGGCCACATTCTGCTCGAAGGGGTGCCGGGGCTCGCCAAGACGCTCGCGGTGCGTACCGTCGCGGAGTGCCTGAAGATCAGCTTTTCACGGATCCAGTTCACGCCCGACTTGCTGCCTGCCGACGTGATCGGCACGATGGTCTTCGACCAGCGCTCGCAGGAGTTCTATCCCAAGAAGGGACCGCTGTTCGCGAACCTCGTCCTCGCCGACGAAATCAATCGCGCGCCCGCCAAAGTGCAGTCGGCGCTGCTCGAGGCGATGCAGGAAAAGCAGGTGACGATCGGCGGCGAGACATTCTTCCTGGGCGAGCCATTTCTCGTGCTCGCGACCCAGAACCCGATCGAGCACGAAGGCACCTATCCGCTCCCCGAAGCACAGCTCGACCGCTTCATGCTCAAGGTGCGCGTCGGCTACCCGACGCGCGACGCGGAGAAGGAGATCGTCGGACGCATGGCGGGGGGGCGGCCCATCGAGGTGCAGCGCATCGCGGAAGCGGACGACATCCTGGCCGCGCGCAGCGCGATCGCCGAGCTGTTCATGGATCAGAAAGTCGTCGATTACATCGTCGACGCCGTCCGCGCGACCCGCGAGCCGCAGGCGATCGGGTTGCCCGAGCTGAAGCCGCTGATCGCCTACGGTGCTTCGCCCCGCGCCTCGATCTATCTGGCGCAAGCGGCCCGCGCGCACGCGTATCTTCGGGGGCGTGCGTTTGTCGTGCCCGAGGACGTCAAGGCGATGGCGTTCGACGTGCTCCGGCACCGCGTGCTCCTCACATTCGAGGCGGAGGCCGAAGACATGGACACTGACGGCGTCATCGCGAAGATCCTGGAGGCGGTGGGCGTGCCGTGAAGTATGAGGGACCAGAGCGCCGTCGTGCGATAACGTCCCCGGTCCGCGCGCGTCGCCGGACCGTGCCTGCCGAGGTGCTCAAGCAGGTGAAGGGGATCGAACTGCGCGCCCGCAACCTCGTCAACACCCTGTTCACCGGCGAGTACCGCTCCGTCTTTCGCGGCCAGGGCATTGAGTTTGCGGAAGTCCGCGCCTACCAGCAGGGCGATGACTTCCGCGCGATCGACTGGAACGTCTCGGCGCGGATGGGCCATCCCTTCGTCAAGACGTTCATGGAGGAGCGCGAGCTCACGCTGCTCCTCATCGTCGACCAATCGGGTTCGCTCCATTTCGGGCGCCCGTACACCAAGGCGGGTCTGGCGGTCGAGGTCGCTGCCGTCCTCGCGCTCGCCGCGGCGCGCCACAATGATCGCGTGGGCGCGCTGCTCTTCGCCGACCGTCCGGAGCTCGTCGTGCGCCCCGCCAAAGGGCGGGCGCACGCGCTGCGGGTTATTCGCGACCTTGTCGCGTTCGCTCCACGTGGCCGGGGCACCAACCTGGCGGGCGCGCTGGCCTACGCGGGGAAGCTGCTGCGCCACCGCGCGACGATCGTGGTGCTGTCGGATTTTCGCGCCGAAGGCTGGGAGGAGGCGCTCGGCCGGCTGGCCGCGCGCCACGAAGTCGTAGCGATCACCGTCGACGATCCACGAGAGTACGACGTCCCCGACGCGGGCTGGGTCGAGCTCGAGGATGCCGAGACGGGGCAGCGGCTGCTCGTCGATACCAGCCACGCGCCGACACGCACGCGCATTCGGGTCGCCGCCGAAAGGATGCAGCAGGAGCGCAGCCGCAAGCTCCTGCAGGCCGGCGTGGATCGAGTCCCGCTGCTGACGACGGTGCCCTACGGCGTCCCGCTGCGGCGCGCCTTTGCTGAGCGAGCCCGACGGCTGAGCCGATGATCGCGCCCGCGCTGCTGATGCTCGTCGTCCAGGCGAGCGGCTGGGTCGCCACACCGAGTCAGCCGACCGTCGGCGACACGATTCAGCTTGAGCGGACAGTCGCGACGCCCGCCGGCTGGCGCGTGCGGGCCGGCAAGCTGGCATCCGGTAGCGTCGCCGAGCCACTTGGCGACGCGGTCGCGCTGGCGGCGTCCGGTGGCTGGGTGGTGCGTTATGCAGTCGTCGCCTGGACGCCGGGCGAGATCAGGTTGGACATGCCGCAGCTGTGGCGGCTCGGCCCAGACGGGGCGGCGGACTCGCTTTCCGGCGGCACTGCGACGTTCCGGGTAGCGAGTGTCATCCCAGATAGCGTGAAAGCACCCGCACCCCAGCCGTCCCTCGGCCCGTTGCGGCTCGACCGCTCCAGTCCGTTTCCAGTCATTGCTGCGGTGCTGCTCGCGGGCGGTGCGTTGCTGCTCCTCATTCTGTGGAGACGGCGCGCACCACGGAGTGTCGCCGCCGGTCCTGGTCTGCCGGTCGATGGCGAGGTTTCGGATGCGCGCTGGCTGGCGGCGGGAGAGCCGAAAGCGGTCGCTGCACGCGCCGCGCAACGGCTGCGCCGCGCGGTTGCGCACGCCATTCCGGATGCGCACGAAGCCCTCAGTACCGAGGAGTGTCTGGCCACGGTCGCACGCGCCAGACCGGATGCGCCGTTGCGCGATTTGCGCGAGCTGCTGCTGGGATTGGATCAAGTAGCGTTTGCGACGGCGCATGGGGTCGAGGTCGCGCCGCTCGTCGCGCGGGCGCGGGCGCTCGCGCGCGAGCTGGGCAAGAATGGAGGGCCGCGATGACGTTCGCGCGACCGCTCCTGCTCGGGTTGCTGCTCGCCTTGCCGTTGTGGTGGTGGTGGCGCCGGCGGCGGCTTTCCCGTCTCGCCGGGGCGCCGATGAGCGACGTGCGCCCCGCACTGGGACCGGCAGAGCGGTTGTGGATCGCACGGCTCCCCGTGACGCTCCGGTCGCTGTGTCTGGCCGCCTGGATCATCGCCGCCGCCGGCCCGCGTCTTGGATCGGCGCGCGCCGAGCTGCGCAGCGAAGGAATCTCGATCGTCATCACGCTGGATATCTCCAGCAGCATGCTCTCGGAAGACTTCTCGCCCTCAAACCGGCTTGACGTCGCTCGCCGCACTGCGCTGGAATTCGTCCGTGCGCGCTCTTCTGATCGTATTGGGCTGGTCGCATTCGCGGGTCAAGCGCTGACCCAAGTGCCGATCACCACCGACTACGAGGTGCTCGAAGAGGCGATCCGACAGGTGCGCGTGGGAATCCTGGAGGATGGCACAGCGATCGGCACCGCAATCGCCACCAGCGCAAACCGGCTCCGACGAGCCCCCGGCAAGAGCAAAGTCGTCGTGCTGTTGACCGACGGAGTGAACAACAAGGGCACGGTGGATCCGCGCACGGCGGCACGGGCCGCAGCGACGGTCGGCATCAAGATCTACACGATCGGCGTCGGGACCCAGGGTGAGGCACCGGTCCCGACGGGGCAGGGTCCGCTGGGGCTGCGCTACGAGACGATGCCGGTGGAGATCGACGAGGATCTCCTCGGCGAGATCGCACGTACGACGGGTGGCCGCTACTTCCGCGCGACGGACGCCGCCTCGCTGTCGAACATCTTTGCGGAGATCAATAGGCTCGAGAAGACGCCCGTGCAGCATCTGGTCTATCATCGTTTCGACGAGGCGTATCGCGTGCCGCTCGGCATTGGGTTGCTCGCGCTGGCGCTCGAGCTGGTTCTCGCGGGTACATTCGCGGTGCGGGTGCCATGATCACATTCGATGCCCCGGTCGTCATTGTCCTCGCCCCGGTCGTCGCCGGCGCTGTCTGGACGGCGGCCGCGTGGGCGCGACGCGCGCGGGTGCGCCGCGCCGCCGCGTGGTCGGAGAGCACGGCCAGCATCGCGCGG
>JACXTT010005928.1_pt1 | contig 17612 bp, 16 predicted proteins | sample 9270951 | NCBI WGS metagenome assembly JACXTT01 (sample SAMN15532306, study PRJNA645909) | rock metagenome | isolation source: weathered quartz diorite | place: Puerto Rico | collected 2017-06-21 | reverse complement strand
AGGGGAACCCCCTAGCAAAAAATGCAATCCATGCTATTCAAGCGGCTTGCCAAGGGAAAGTAGGAGGTAAAGAGGAAGAAGTGAATACCCTGTTTTACCTGCCCCCACCCTGTCCCCTTTTGCGCTGTGCTGTCCTTGCTCTGCGCAAAAGTCCCGCCAGGCCATCTTGGCCTGGCGTTCGGCCGCTTCGCGGCCTCACCCCTGTAACAGAGGGCGGGGACATAGCGGGAAGTGTAGTTATACTTGACTTATGAGTAACGGGCTTTTAGGAAGAAACTCGCACGACTTGTTCCACCGCCTTCATGCTGAGGCGGATGCGGCCCTGCTTGTCTATTTCCAGGACCTTGACCTTGACCATATCACCTTCCTTGAGCTTGTCGCCGACATTCTCGACGCGCTCTTCGGAGATCTGCGAGATGTGCACCAGGCCATCGCGGCCGGGTAGGATGGTGACGAAGGCGCCGAAGTCCATGAGTTTGGCGACGCGGCCGTCGTAAATCCTGTCCACCTCGACATCGGCGGTGATCTGCTCGATGCGGCGGCGCGCCTCCAGGCTGGCGGCGTTGTCCACCGAGGCGATCTTGATCGTGCCGTCATCAGATATGTCTATGGTAGCGCCCGTCTCCTCGGTAAGGGCGCGGATGGTGACGCCGCCCTTGCCGATCACATCGCGGATCTTGTCGGGGTGAATCTTGAAGGTGACGATGCGCGGCGCGTAATCGGACATCTCCTTGCGCGGCTCGCTCAGCACTTTATTCATTTCGCCAAGGATGTGTAAACGTCCTTGCTTGGCCTGCGCCAGGGCAGCGGCCATAATCTCTTCGGTGATGCCGTCAATCTTGATATCCATTTGCAGCGCGGTGACGCCTTGCGCGGAACCGGCCACCTTGAAATCCATATCACCGAGATGATCCTCGTCGCCCAAAATGTCGGACAACACCGCAAAGCGATTGCCTTCCTTGATGAGGCCCATCGCAATGCCCGCCACCGGGGCCTTGATCGGCACACCGGCGTCCATCAACGCGAGGCTGGAACCGCAGACACTCGCCATCGAGCTGGAGCCGTTGGATTCGGTGATCTCGGAGACGACCCGTATGACGTAGGGGAACTGATCCATGTTGGGCATCACGGCGATCAAGCCGCGCTTGGCCAGACGGCCGTGACCGATCTCGCGGCGCTTAGGGCTGCCTACCATGCCGGTCTCGCCGACACAGGAAGGCGGGAAGTTGTAATGCAACATGAAAGGTTCCTTGCGTTCGCCCTCGATCGCGTCTATCAACTGCGCGTCGCGTCCGGTGCCCAAGGTAGCCACCACTAGCGCCTGGGTCTCGCCACGGGTAAACAAGGCGGAGCCGTGGGTGCGCGGCAATACGCCGGCGCGGATGCGGATGGGGCGTATGGAACGGGTGTCACGGCCGTCTATACGCGGCTTGCCCTCGATGATTTGTTCGCGCACTACTTTGCTTTCCAATTTTTCGATAGCGTTCTTGACCGCCTCGTCGGCCCAGCCGGCGGAGACGTCACTGCTGAGCTTGGCGGCAAGCTCGCCGCGGATCTGGGCGAGCCGGTTTTGACGCGCCTGTTTCTCGCGGATCTGATAAGCCTCGGCAATCGCCGCATGGCCGGCGGCTTCCACGGCCTGATGCAAACTGTCGTCCTTGGCCGTGGGCTTCCAGTCCCACGACTTTGCTCCGGCCTGCCCGGCCAATTCGCGGATCGCCTGAATCGCCGTCTGCATCTGTTGATGACCGAACATCACGGCGCCGAGCATGACCTCTTCAGGCAACTGCTTGGCTTCGGACTCGACCATCAATACGGCGTTCTGGGTGCCGGCGACGACCAGGTCGAGATCCGATTTTTCCAATTGGCTGAAGGTGGGATTGAGCAGGTATTTACCGTCGCGGTAACCGACCCGCGCCGCGCCGATCGGTCCCATGAAGGGCATGCCGGAGAGCGCCAGGGCGGCCGAGGCGCCGAGCATAGCGGGGACATCGGGATCAATTTCCTTATCCAGCGATACCACGGTGGCGATGATCTGAACTTCGTTGGTGAACCCCTTGGGGAACAGCGGGCGAATGGGGCGATCTATGAGGCGGGAGGTCAGCGTCTCTTTCTCGCTGGGGCGACCTTCGCGCTTGAAGAAACCGCCGGGGATCTTGCCGGCGGCGTAGGTGCGTTCCTGATAATTGACCGTGAGTGGGAAAAAATCACGGTCCTGTTCCGCTTCCTTGATGCCGACGGCGGTGACCATGACCACGGTGTCGCCCATGGCGATCATGACCGCCCCGGTGGCCTGACGGGCGATCTCGCCGGTCTCGATGGTGACGCTATGGTCACCGTACTGAAAACTCTTTTTGATGGGATTCACTGCGTGTTCCTTAAGTGCTGAATTCGGGTGAAACGGAGGGAGAGCGTGCGCCCGGCGGAGTTATTTGCGCAATCCAAGGCGAGCGATGAGTTCACGGTATTTTTCGATGTTCTTCTTCTTGAGATAATCCAGCAGCTTGCGGCGCTGGCTGACCATGCGCAACAGGCCCTGGCGGGAGTGGTGATCGTGGGTGTGCGTCTTGAAATGGCCGGACAGATGGTCAATCTGCGCGGACAACAGGGCAACCTGGACTTCGGGTGAACCGGTATCCTTCGGTGCGCGCTGATATTGCTTGGCTACGAGTCCTTTTTGTTCGCTGTTCAGTGGCATGGTTAACTCCTGACTCTCATCTTCATCGAATTTAATAGCGTATTATAAAAAAAACGGCCCTGAATTGGAAGACAAATAACGGCCGGCATCTTAACCAGCCGCAAGATTGACGAGCCGTTTGGGCGCGACCCGGCCGTCCGCGAGCATCTGGCCTATGCCTAAAAAGCCCTGCCGCGAGTAGAGCTTGACCCACCCGTCCTGCGGCGCCTCGGCGACACGCACCGCTTGCCCTTGGCCCAGATAGTAGGCCGCATCGTCCGTAAGACTTACCTCCGGCCAGTGTTCCAGCACGCACTGCATGGGCAGCAATGCCTGCTCGAGTACAGCGGCGCCCTGCGCGGCCATATCTTGCAAATCCGCCAGGCTGTGCATTTGTCCTGCGCTGAAAGCGCCGACGGATACTCTATGCAAGGCGGTGACATGAGCCCCGCAGCCCAGCAGCGCACCGATGTCCTCGACCAGGGTGCGGATGTAGGTGCCCTTGGAACAACACACCTCCAGCTCAAGCTCCTTACCCTCATGGCGCAGCAATTTCAGACTGCCGATCACTACCTCGCGGGGTGTGCGCTCTACGCTTAGGCCGCGCCGGGCGAGACGATACAGGGGTTGCCCTGCCTGTTTAAGGGCGGAATACATCGGCGGGGTCTGCATCAGCGACCCCGTAAACCGTGGCAGCACGTCTTCCAGCTCCGCCCTCGTGTAGCCGGCGACGGGTTTTACGGCGCTGACCTCGCCCTCACTGTCGCCGGTGGTTGTGGTGATGCCTAACCGGCACACCGTGCGATAGCATTTGTCTGTGCCCAGCAGAAACCCGGCGAACTTGGTGGCCTCGCCCAAACAGATCGGCAACATGCCGCTTGCCAGCGGGTCAAGACTACCGGTGTGTCCGGCCTTGCGCGCCTGATAGAGGCGCTTGACGATCTGCAAGGCAACATTTGAGCTGAGTCCCACCGGCTTATCCAGCAGGACAATGCCGTGGATGTCTTTGTATACCTTACTCATGGCCGGTCTTGTGCGTGCGGTCCTCGCTGACCGCGGCATCAATCAGGGCGGAAAGCTCGGAGCCGTGCTTCAGTGTGGGATCGTAGACAAAGCGCAGCCGGGGGGTGACCCGCATCTTGGTGCGCTGCGCGAGTTCATGGCGCAAGTAACTCGCCGCGTTATTCAGCACATTGAGACTGGCTTGTGCGTCAAGATGCCCATCCAGCACCGAAATGAACACCTTGGCATGGGCCAGGTCGCGCGATATCTCCACCGCGGACACGGTGACCATCCCCCGCCGCGGATCGGCGATCTGTTGCTGAATCAGTTGCGCCAACTCGCGCTGTATCTGATCGGCTAGGCGCTGGGTGCGGTTGAATTCTTTCATATCAATACAGTTGTAAGTAACAAGTAGCAAGCAGCAAGAGTGTGATTTTTCTTGTCACTTGTAACTTGTTACTAGAGCTTCCGTACCACCTGCACGCGCTCGTACACTTCGATCTGATCGCCGACCTTCACATCGTTATAGTTTTTCACGCCGATGCCGCACTCCGTCCCGGCGCGCACCTCGTTGACATCGTCCTTGAAGCGGCGCAGCGATTCGAGCTCGCCTTCATACACCACCACGTTGTCGCGCAACACCCGAATCGGGTTGCTGCGGCGCACCACGCCTTCCACCACAATGCAGCCGGCGATCGCACCGAGCTTGGATGATTTGAACACGTCGCGCACGGCAGCCAGGCCGATGATCTGCTCCTTGAACTCAGGAGCAAGCATGCCGGTCATGGCAGCGCGCACCTCGTCAATGACGTTGTAGATGACGCTGTAGTAGCGCAGGTCCACGCCTTCCTCGGCTACCAGGCGGCGCGCGGTGGCGTCTGCGCGGGTATTAAATCCGATCACTATGGCGCCCGAGGCCACCGCGAGATTGATGTCCGCCTCGTTGATGCCGCCCACGCCGCTGGCGATGATGCGCACCTTGACCTCGTCCGTGGAGAGCTTCTGTAAGGCCTCACCGAGCGCCTCGACCGAACCCTGCACGTCGGCCTTGACGAGCAGATTGAGGGTGCTGACTTTACCCTCCTCCATGCGCGAGAAGACATCCTCGAGCTTGGCAGATTGCTGGCGCGCGAGCTTTACGTCGCGGAACTTGCCCTGCCGGAACAGGGCGATCTCGCGGGCTTTGCGCTCGTCGGCCACTACTACGACTTCGTCGCCGGCGTTGGGCGTGCCGGCCAGTCCCAGCACCATCACCGGCATGGAGGGCGTGGCTTCGGCAAGCGATTTACCGGTCTCGTCGAGCAGTGCGCGCACCCGGCCGTATTCCGAACCCGCCAGCAAGATGTCGCCCTTGCGTAAAGTGCCGTTCTGAACCAGCACGGTCGCTACCGGCCCACGGCCTTTGTCGAGACTGGATTCGATCACTACACCAGCGGCAGGACAGTCTTTGACGGCGGTCAATTCCAGCACCTCGGCCTGCACCAGAATGGAATCGAGCAAGGCATCCACGCCCGCGCCGGTCCTGGCCGAGACGCTGGCGAAGAGGGTATCGCCACCCCAATCATCGGGCACGACTTCCTGCTTGACCAATTCTTGTCTGACGCGATCCGGATCGGCCTCAGGCTTGTCTATCTTGTTGACTGCGACGACGATCGGGACATTGGCGGCCTTGGCGTGTTGAATGGCCTCGATGGTCTGTGGCATGACGCCGTCGTCGGCAGCCACCACCAGCACCACGATATCGGTGACCTTGGCGCCGCGCGCGCGCATGGCGGTGAACGCGGCATGGCCCGGCGTATCGAGGAAGGTAATCATGCCTTTCGGCGTCTCCACGTGGTAGGCACCGATGTGCTGGGTAATACCACCCGCCTCGCCGGTCGCTACCTTGGTGCGGCGGATATAGTCCAGCAGCGAGGTCTTACCGTGATCCACATGCCCCATGATGGTAACCACCGGAGCGCGGGAAATTTCCTCTCCGCTGACCTCCCCTGCCAGGCCCAGATCTATCTCCAGGGCGTTTTCCTTCAGCAGTTTGGCGGTGTGCCCCATTTCTTCCACCACGATCGCGGCGGTGTCTTGATCTATCACCTGGTTGATGGTCACCATGCTACCCATCTTCATCATGATCTTGATGACCTCGGCGGCCTTGACCGACATCCGCTGCGCCAACTCCGCCACACTGATGGTCTCGGGGACGCCTACCTCGCGCACGATGGGCGCGGTGGGCCTCTCAAAACCGTGACGGGTCGGTGACGCGACGGCAGCGCTGCGGAACTTGGTTTTCTTTTTGCGGCGGCTCACCATGTCGGTGGCAACGTGTAGTTCTTCGCGGCCGTATTTGGTATCCCGCTCGCCCTTGTCGGCGCGCCATTTAGGTTTCTTCTCGGCCTCGGGGGCGGGCTTGGCGGATTCCTTCACCGCCGCGGCGCCGGGAGCTTCTTTCTTGGGCCGCTCCGGCTGTTCCGCCTTGAGCTTGGCCTCCTGCTCGGCCTTCTGCCGCGTCTCCTCCTCGAGGCGGGCAGCCTCGGCGCGTAATTTCTCCTCTTGCTCTTGCTTGAGCTTGGCGCCTACTTGCTCGACGGCTTCGCGCTCGACGCTCAGTTGCTCGGCGCGTTCCTGCTCTTCCTCCAGCACGACGCTGCGCTTGACGTAGGTGCGCTTCTTGCGCACCTCGACGCTCACCAATTTAGCCGTCTTGCCTTGCGCACCGGTCTGCTTCAAGGCGCTGACCGTCTTGCGTTTGAGAGTGATCTTGCGCGGCTCGGTTGCGCCCAGGGTGTCGCCCTCGCCATGACTGCGGCGCAGATAACTCAATAACTTGAGTTTCTCGTTGTCGTTGATGGTCTCGTCGGCGCTCTTGACGGTCAAGCCGGCTTCACCCAATTGGGTGAGCAGGTGCTCAACCGGGATACCGACGACATCGGCGAATTGTTTTACAGTGACATCAGGCATTTAAATAACTCTGGGCGACTTTAGCGTTTCTGCTCGTTGGCAAACCACGGCGCACGCGCCGTCATGATGAGTTTACCGGCGCGCTCGCTGTCGAGGCCGGCGATTTCCGCCAGTTCATCCACCGACTGTTCGGCCAGATCCTCCATCGTTATGATACCGTGGCTCGCCAGCGTGTGCGCAAGCGGTTCGTCCATCCCTTCCATTTCGAGGAGGTCGGCCGCCAGTTCGGGCGTGCCGGTGCGTTCCTCGGTGGCGATCGCGCGGGTGATCAGCACATCCTTGGCACGGTTGCGCAGTTCCTCGACCAGTTGCTCGTCGAATTCCTCGACGGCCAACATTTCCTGCACCGGGACGTAGGCCACCTCCTCGATGCTGGAAAAACCTTCCTGCACCAGGATCGCGGCGACGTCCTCGTCCACATCGAGTTGATCGCGGAACATGGCCTGCAAAGACTCCGCCTCGGCCTCGCTCTTTTCATCGGCCTGGGTTTCGGTCATGACATTGAGTTCCCAGCCGGTAAGCTGGCTCGCCAGCCTTACATTCTGGCCGCCGCGGCCGATGGCCTGCGACAGTTGGTCTTCGGCCACCGCCACGTCCATGCTGTGGGCCTCTTCGTCCACCACGATGGACTTGACCTCGGCGGGAGACATGGCGTTAATCACGTACTGGGCAGGGTTTTCATCCCACAGGATGATGTCCACGCGCTCGCCCGCGAGTTCGCTCGATACCGCCTGCACCCGTGAGCCGCGCATACCGACGCACGCCCCGACCGGGTCTATGCGCGGTTCCTTCGATCTGACCCCGATCTTGGCGCGCAAGCCTGGATCGCGCGCTGCGCCCATGATCTCGATTAGGCCCTCGCCGACCTCCGGCACTTCCAGCTTGAACAATTCGATCAGCAGTTCCGGCGCCGTGCGGCTCACAAACAACTGCGGGCCACGCGCCTCGGAACGCACCTCGCGCAGATAGCCGCGGATCCGGTCGCCTGGCCGCGCCGGCTCGCGCGGAATCATGTCGTCCTTGCCGATAAGCGCCTCGGCATTGCTGCCGAGATCGAGTATCACACTGCCGCGCTCCACTCGCTTGACCACGCCGGTGACGAGCTGGCCGCGGCGTTCCTTGTACGCCTCGACCACTTGAGCGCGCTCCGCGTCGCGCACCTTCTGCACGATGACCTGACGCGCGGTTTGCGCCGCGATGCGCCCGAAGCTCACCGACTCCATCGGCTCCTCGATAAACATGCCGAGCTCTATGCCGGGATGAACGTCTTCCGCATCCATCAATTTGATCTGGGTGCTGGGGTTAAACTCCTCCGCATCATCCGGCACCACCAGCCACTGGTGGAAGGTCAGGTATTCACCCGTCTCGCGGTCAATGCTCACGCGGACCTCGATCTCCTCGCCCAGATGACGTTTCTTGGTGGCCGTCGCCAGCGCAGCCTCGATGGCCTCGAAAATGATAGCCTTCGCCACGCCCTTCTCGTTGGAAACGGCGTCTACCACCAGCAATATTTCTTTATTCATACATCACCTTTCAATAAAACAGGGAAAAGGGAAAAGATACATGGGATTTACTGCTTTCCCTTTTATCCTTTACCCTTTTCCCTGATCTTTACCGTATTCAGGCACCACCTGCGCCTTGGCGATCGCGCCGTGCGGTAATACACGCTCCGCACCGTCTTCCACAATCACCACATCCGTGCCGCGCATGCCCTGCAACACACCCGTAAAATTACGCTGACCGGCGATCGGCGTTTGCAGTCGAATCTTTACCTTACTGCCCGCATATTTCACAAAATGCTCGGGGCCGAACAGCGGCCGGTCCAGCCCCGGCGAGGAAACCTCCAAATCGTAATGACCATGAATCGGGTCCTCCACATCCAGCACCCCGCTCACCTGGTGACTGACCTTTTCGCAGTCCTCCAGGCCGATGCCGTGTGGGCTGTCTATATATATCCGCAACAGCGAGTGGCGGCCCTGCGGGATATACTCCACACCCACCAATTCGTAGCCTAAAGCCCGTACCGCGGGCTCTATCAACTGCTCGAGTTGTAAATCCCTCTTGGGCACTGCACCTTCTCCAGAAACAAAAAGTGGGCACGAGGCCCACTTCCTTACTGCGTTATTCTTTGTGCACGGCTATCTTTTTGGTAGCGGGGGCAGGATTTGAACCTGCGACCTTCGGGTTATGAGCCCGACGAGCTGCCAGACTGCTCCACCCCGCAATAGACTGTCAATTATAGTAACTTACCGCCTGTTTTTCAAGACCTAACAGCAGACTGAAACAGGGTTTCGCGCAAAAACCTGTGGGGCCCCCGCCGACTTCGCTACACTTGCGGACACCTCTAAAAATGCATATTTAGTCTTTATGCGGCGTTGGAATTCTGCTCGGTCACTCCCGGCATCCTGCCCGAGTATGCCTGTGTACGTCGAAATGCTCATGCACTGTCGTGTACACTGTGTTGGGCAGGAAGCCCGAATGTCGCGGGCGCAGGGGTGCGCAGGAGCGACCGCTTTCGCGCAGAATTCGGCCTTGCCTAAAGCCAAAATCCACTATTTTTAGAGGTGTCCTTACCCGGATGACACAGACACCCCCATCTCCTACTCAGCACACGCCTGTGATGCAGCAGTATCTGCGCATCAAGGCCGAGCACCCGCAGCAGTTGCTATTCTACCGGATGGGGGATTTTTACGAACTGTTCTTCGACGACGCGCGCGAGGCGGCGGCGCTGTTGGACATCACCCTCACCGCGCGCGGCCAGTCCGCCGGTCAACCCATACCGATGGCGGGCGTACCGGTGCACGCGGTCGAACCCTACCTCGCCAAACTGGTCAGGCAGGGCGTATCGGTTGCGATCTGCGAACAAGTAGGCGACCCCGCCAAGGCCAAGGGGCCGGTGCAGCGCAAGGTGGTGCGCGTCGTCACCCCCGGCACGATCAGCGACGAAGCCCTGCTGGAGGAGCGCCGCGACAATTTATTAGTGGCTGTGAACGAAGCGCCTTCAACCGGGGGCGAACCGCTATTCGGCATCGCCGCGCTGGACATCAGCAGCGGACGCTTCAGTGTACTGGAAACATCCGGTGCCGAGGCGCTTGCCGGTGAACTTGCGCGGCTCAATCCCGCCGAACTGCTCATCGGCGAGACGCTGGCGCGTTACGCCTTTGTGGAAGGGCGGCGTGGCGTGTCTCATCTCGCGCCGTGGCAATTCGATACCGACAGCGCGCTGCGCGTGTTGTGTGCGCAGTTCGGCACCCGCGATCTTAAGGGCTTCGGCTGCGAAGATTTGCCGCTGGCGATAGGCGCGGCGGGCTGTCTCTTGAACTATGCGCGCGACACGCAACGCAGCCCTCTGCCGCATATCCGTGCGCTCAGGGTCGAACGGCGCGAGGAGGGTCTGATATTGGATGCCGCGAGCCGCCGTAATCTGGAGCTTGAAGTCAATCTTGCCGGCGCAGAGGAGCACACCCTGGCCGGTGTAGTGGACCGTACCGCGACCGCGATGGGCAGCCGCTTGCTGCGGCGCTGGATACAGCGCCCGTTGCGCGGCCGCGCGATACTCAGTCAACGCCTGGCTGCCATCGGCATTTTACTCGAGCGGCGCCTGGCGCAAACACTGCACGATCAACTGCGTAGAGTCGGCGATATGGAGCGCATCCTGGCGCGCGTGGCGCTGCGCAGCGCGCGGCCGCGCGATCTCACGCAACTGCGCGCCGGTTTGGCGGCATTGCCGAATTTGCTGAACCTGTTACGCACGCACAATGCAACGACGCTGACGCAACACATTGGCTTGTATCCGGGCATACACGACCTGCTGGCGCGGGCCCTTATCGAAACGCCGCCGATGCTGATCCGCGACGGCGGCGTCATCGCGCAGGGTTACGACGCCGAACTCGACGAATTACGCACTCTACGCGAAAACGCGGGGCAGTATTTGCTCGATCTGGAGCAGCGCGAACGCGCACGTAGCGGCATCGCTACGCTTAAGGTGAGTTACAACCGCGTACACGGTTATTACATTGAGGTGACGCGCGCCCAATCCGAGCATGTACCCGCCGACTATCAGCGCCGCCAGACCCTGAAGGGCGTGGAGCGTTACATCACGCCGGAACTGAAGCAGTTCGAAGATAAAGTGCTGAGCGCCAACGAACGGGCGCTGGCGCGCGAAAAGGCGCTCTACGAAGAACTGCTGGATAGACTTAACGCCGAGCTGGCCAACTTGCAAACGACCGCGGCGGCGCTCGCCGAACTGGACGTGCTGGCCAATCTCGCCGAGCGCGCTGAAACGCTGGATTGGTGCGCGCCCACTATCACCGACACGCTGGGCCTGTGCATCGAAGGCGGCCGCCACCCGGTGGTCGAGCAGGCTCTGGACGCCCCCTTCACGCCCAATGATTTAATGCTCGATGACACGCGCCGCATGCTTATCATCACCGGCCCGAACATGGGCGGCAAATCCACCTATATGCGCCAGACCGCGCTCATCGTACTGCTCGCCCACATCGGCAGTTACGTGCCCGCGCGGCGCGCCGTGATCGGCCCGGTAGATCGCATCTTCACGCGCATCGGCGCCGCGGATGATCTCGCCGGCGGGCGATCTACTTTTATGGTGGAAATGACCGAGACCGCGAGTATCCTACACAATGCGACCGCGCACAGCCTGGTGTTGATGGATGAGATCGGGCGCGGTACCAGCACCTTCGACGGCCTCGCGCTCGCCTGGGCCTGCGCGGAACACATCGCGCAAAAAGTGCGCGCCTACACCCTGTTTGCCACCCATTATTTCGAGTTGACCGCCCTGCCTGAAGAAATCGAAACAGTGGTCAATGTGCATCTCGATGCCGTTGAGCACGGCGATGGAATTGTATTCTTGCACGCCGTCAAGGAAGGCCCCGCCAATCAGAGTTACGGCTTGCAAGTCGCCGCGCTGGCGGGGGTGCCACGTGCAGTGATTGCCGAGGCAAAACAGCGCCTGAGACAGCTCGAATCCCAGTATCTGACCCACAACGCCGGGGCCCAGCCCGACCTGTTCCCGACCATCACCCCGCATCCGTTAGTGGATGAAATCGCCGCGCTCAACCCCGACGAGATGAATCCCAAGCAAGCGCTGGAAACGCTCTACCGGCTTAAGGGTCTCTTATAAGGTTAGGCGTGAGGCGGGCACTCTCTGCCCCCTCGCTTTCTAACGCTTCACTCCTAACTCTTTGCGCCCCTAGCCCCCCGATCCCAGCCCCTGTAGAATGTCATTCGTGTCATAATGCCGATTTTCAATGGTAGCCGGGCTACCCCCGCCAAACGATGAAGATCTTTTTCGACCTGTTTCCGCTGCTGCTGTTCTTTGCCGCCTTTAAGTTCTACGACATCTACGTGGCGACGGCGGTGGCGATAGCCGCTTCGTTTCTACAAGTCGGCCTGTTTTGGCTTAGGCATCGGCGTTTCGAGCCCATGCACCTCATTACGCTCGCCATCATTGCCGTTTTCGGTGGCCTCACCCTGATACTGCATGATGAGATCTTCATCAAATGGAAGCCCACCATTCTCTATTGGGTGCTGGCCGCGGTCACGCTCGCCAGCCACTTTGTGGGACGCGAGACCGTGATTCAGAAGTTGTTAGGCGCACAGATGACGCTGCCGCCACACCTCTGGCACCGCTACAATCTGAGCTGGGGCATCCTGTTTGTAATACTGGGCGCACTTAACTTGTATGTGGCCTTTTACTATGCGCTCGATCAGGACGCGGAGACGCGCCGCAACATCTGGGTCAACTTCAAGGTGTTCGGCCTGATGGCGATCACCTTCGTGTTTGTCATCATCCAGGCCATTTATCTTGCGCGGCATATCAAGCCCGATAACCCTGGCGAGGGCGAGCGTTGATGTTCTACGCTATTTTTGGAGAAGATGCCCCGAACAGTCTGGAGAAGCGCATGGCGGCGCGCCCCGACCATCTGCAACGCCTCACCCGCTTGCGTGATGAGGGACGCTTGCTGCTGGCCGGGCCTCATCCGGCGATAGACAGCGCAGACCCCGGCCCGGCCGGTTTCAGCGGCAGCCTGGTGGTGGCGGAGTTTGCGTCGCTGCGGGACGCAGAGGACTGGGCCAACACGGACCCCTATCTCAGTTCGGGGGTGTATCGGCACGTTACCGTCAAACCCTTCAAGAAGGTGTTGCCATGATGCCGGCCGGGCGCACCGAAATGATCCGCGCGCGGCTGGCGGCGCTTGCCCCGGTACGGTTGGAGATCGTGGACGAAAGCCACAAACACGCCGGTCACGCGGGCGCGCAGAGCGGCGGCGGGTACTTTATGCTCACCATCGTGTCCAACGCTTTCGACGGCAAGAGGCTACTGCAACGCCATCGGATGGTATATGATGCGCTTGGTTCAGCGATGCAGACCGATATACACGCCCTAACCATCAAGGCCCTTACGCCTGAAGAATTATCAAACTAGCCCTTCCATTAATAAAGGATATTCGTATGTTTAAACTCAATAATGCCCTGCTGCTTGCAGCAGTCGTCGGCGCTGCAGTCCTCAGCGGCTGCAATAAATCCCCGGACCAGGGTGGCAAACCCGCTACCGGCGGCGCAGAGAAGACCAGTGCGGCCGCTGCCGGAGAACCCGTCGCCGTGGTGAACGGCACGGCCATCGGCAAAAACGCCTTAGAAGCCTACACCAAGCAACGCAACGCCTCGCGTCCGGACGCCGAACCCAATGACGCCAAGGCCGTACTGGATGAGCTGATCAGCCGTGAGGTCATTTACCAAGATGCCTTGGCCAAAGGGTTGGACAAAAAGGCCGAGGTCGTCGCCGAGCTTGACAACCAGAAGCGCAATATCCTCGCAAACATGGCCATCCGCCAGCATATCGAGTCCAACCCCATCACCGATGAAGCGATGAAGAAAGAGTACGAATCGCACATCGGCAATATGACGGGCAAGGAATACAAGGCCAAGCACGTGCTGGTCAAGACTGAAGATGAGGCCAAGGCCATCATCGCCGAGCTCGACAAGGGTGGTGATTTCGCCAAGATCGCCAAGGAGAAATCCATAGACACTGGCTCCGGCCAGAACGGCGGCGACCTCGGCTGGTTCGACCCTAAACAAATGGTCAAACCCTTCGCCGATGCGGTAACCAGCATGACCAAGGGCACTTATAGCAAGACCCCCGTCCAGTCGCAGTTCGGCTGGCATGTAATTCTGGCGGAGGACAGCCGTGATGTCGCGCCGCCCGAGTTCGACAAGGTCAAGGAAAATGTGCGCGGCGTGATGCGTAACAAGCAGATTAAGGACTACCTGGAAGGTCTGAAAGCCAAGGCCAAGGTGGAGATCAAGCTGGCTACCGCGCCGGCGCCTGCCGCGTCTGCTCCGGCTGCCGCACCGGCCTCAACACCGGCGCCGCAACCTGCCGCAGCCCCTGCCGCGGAGCCCGCCAAGAAGTAGTCTCCAGCACAGGCCAAGGATGGCCTGCTTTATTTGTGTTGTTAGGGTAGAATTTTTCTATCCTTTCCACACATTGTTATCATGGAGGAGTCCATGAGTAAAATCACCCTCGGCAAACCCGTCCCCGATTTCAAACTGCCCGCCACCGGCGGCAACACCGTCAGTCTCGCCGGTCTCAAGGGCAAAAATGTCGTATTGTATTTTTACCCGAAGGACAAAACGCCCGGCTGCACCCTGGAGGGCCAGAACTTTCGTGACGAACAATCCAAGTTCGCCAAGCTCGATACGGTGGTGCTGGGTGTCTCGCGCGACAGCGTGAAATCCCACGAATCGTTCAAGCAGCAAGAGGCCTTTAACTTCGACCTGTTGGCGGACGAAGACGAGAAGCTCTGCCGGCTGTTCGATGTCATCAAGCCGAAAAACATGTACGGCAAAGAAGTTATGGGTGTAGAGCGCAGTACTTTTTTAATAGATAAAAAAGGCGTGCTGCGCCAGGAGTGGCGTAAGGTCAAGGTGGATGGCCATGCCGCCGAGGTGCTGGAGGCGGTGAAGTCCTTGGCGGTTTAATGTTTACGAAATTTCTTAACCAGCCCCGTTTAAATTTCCAACCGATTTGCAATCTTTGCGCCTTAGTGTCTTTGCGTTGAGTCTTTGGCAACGGATGTTTTACATTACACCATTTTACCCTCATCCCCGAGGTCCCCTCGCTACGCTCTCTCCCTCGTCGAGGGGGAAGAGGTTCTAACTATGGCAAGAAAAGAAGTCACCGGTAAACGTATTTTTGTGCTCGACACTAATGTGTTGATGCACGACCCTACCGCAATCTTCCGCTTCCAGGAGCACGACGTGTATATCCCCATGGTCGTGCTGGAGGAACTGGACGCCGGCAAAAAAGGCATGTCGGAAGTCGCGCGCAACGCGCGTCAGGCAAGCCGCTTCCTGGATGAGTTGATGTGCAACGCCAGCAAGGAGGAGATAGATCAGGGCCTGCAGTTGCCTTCCTTCAATCATCTTTCCAACGCCGGCGCCGATGCCAGCCGCGGCCGGCTATTCTTCCAGACTCACGCCCTGGAACCCACCCTGCACGACGCCTTGCCCAGCAACAAACCCGACAACAACATCCTCGCCACCGCCTTTGCACTGCAACGGCAACGTCCCGATGTCACGGTGATTCTGGTCACCAAGGACATCAATCTGCGCATCAAGGCGGCGGTGCTTGGCATTTATGTAGAGGACTACTACAACGACCAGGTGCTGGATGACGTCAATCTGCTCTACAGCGGCTACGCGGAATTAGCGCAGAGCTTTTGGGACACGCACAGTAAAGACATGTCCTCCTGGAAGGAAAGCGGCCGCACTTTTTACAAGGTCACCGGTCCCGGCATCGAACAGTGGTACCCTAATCAATTTCTTTACGAGTCGGCAGAGGGCGGGTTTCAGGCGGTGGTGCGCGACCTGCAAGGCGCGACCACCACCATCGAACTGGTGCGTGACTATCACAGCCCGCGCCACACCGTGTGGGGCATCAACGCGCTCAACCGCGAGCAAAATTTCGCGCTCAACCTGCTGATGGATCCCGACATTGATTTCGTAAGCCTGCTCGGCATCGCCGGCAGCGGCAAAACCTTGTTGACGCTCGCCGCCGGGCTTGCCCAAGTGCTGGAAGAGAAGCGCTATACCGAGATCATCATGACGCGTGTTACTGTGCCGGTGGGCGAGGACATCGGCTTCTTGCCAGGCACCGAAGAAGAAAAGATGACCCCATGGATGGGCGCGCTGATGGACAATCTGGAGGTGCTCACCAAATCCGACGTGGGCGGAGACTGGGGGCGCGCCGCGACCAATGACCTGATCCGCAACCGCATCAAGATCCGCTCGCTCAACTTCATGCGCGGGCGCACCTTCCTCAACAAATTCATCATCCTCGACGAGGCACAGAACCTCACCTCCAAACAGATGAAGACGCTGATCACCCGCTCCGGCCCCGGCACCAAGGTGGTGTGCCTCGGCAACATCGCGCAGATAGACACCCCCTACCTCACCGAGACCACTTCCGGCCTGACCTACGTGGTGGATCGCTTCAAGGCGTGGGAACACAGCGGCCACGTCACCCTCACCCGCGGCGAACGCTCACGCCTCGCCGATTACGCCTCGGAGGCATTATAAGGTCTTCAATCCGTGCTTGAAGAGCGGTAACCGCGCCAGTTCAATGATTTCACGGATTAGTTCGTATAGCCCCCTGTAATTTAAGGCACTTTTTCAGGTTTGGCTATTGCTAATTGCAAATAGATGTTTTATACAGGCGCAGTGTCTGAGGACATTTTGGAGCGTAAGCGCCACAATAATCTTATGGCCACGTTGTTGCTTTTTGCCGGGCACGGATGCCCTAAGTAAGGGGGATACATCATGTCTGCCTCAAAGCTGTTCAGTGGGTTGTTGGTGATGGTCGGTCTGGGTGTGGCCTATTTCGGACTTTACAGTTCCGATTCAGTCGGTCTGCTGGTGTCTGCCGCTTTACACTTCTCCGAGCACATGCAAATGATGTGGGAACAGATGCCACAGGGGCCGCGCATTTATCTAACCATCGGCACCCTGCTCTTGCTCATCGGCCTGTTGCTGTTTCTCAAATGCCCCAAGGCAAAATCGTCCAACCGGTTCTTCTGAGTAAGACAGCCTGGATGGAATGCCATGCAATCTGGGATTGTCGGTGATCTGAGCCCGTACTGCCTTCGATTACGCTGCGCTCCATCGAGGCTACCCGGTTACCGGGAAACGCTCCGGTGGTGGTGCTGCATGGCTGCCTCCTTAACTTCTTCTTTGGCCGTGCCATCTTAAGCTTCAGCTTCCCGCACAAGATTTGCTCTAGCTTACCCACGCCTGCTTCGAGCTAACGATATAGAGCAGGCGCACGCGGGTCTCTCCTATTCCAAGGTTAAAATAAATTTCCATTGCTGCGGGGTCACCGGCATCACCGAGAGACGACTACCGCGCTGCACCAGCGGCAGCTCGGCGAGGGCGTGGTGGGACTTGAGTTCGGCGAGGGTGATGATGCGCTTGAGTTTGCGTACCAGACGCACATCCACCCTGTACCAGCGCGGATTTTCCGGGTCGCTGCGGGAGTCGAAGTGATGATCATTGGGATCGAATGCACTGGCATCAGGATAGCCCGCCTTGACGATCTGCATAATCCCGGCGACGCCCGGCGTCTCGCAACTGGAGTGATAAAAGAACGCCTGATCGCCTACTTTCATCTGATCGCGCAGCATGTTGCGCGCCTGGTAATTACGCACCCCATCCCAGGGTTCGGTTTGCTTGGGGCGTTTTTGGAGGTCATCAATGCTGAATGTTGCTGGTTCCGATTTCATCAGCCAGTAATTCATCGTCACACCTTAACTGCACGTGAGGCGTCACCCCTCATCTCGTCCTAGGGAAGCTCTGAATAAGTCCCTCCTGGACTTCTCAGAGCACGAAAAGCAAAAATGCGATTTTTGCTTTTCTTCATTTTTCAAACACTTTGGTGTTTGAAAAATGGCGGTGCGTCCCTGCA
>JACXTT010005927.1_pt1 | contig 17615 bp, 16 predicted proteins | sample 9270951 | NCBI WGS metagenome assembly JACXTT01 (sample SAMN15532306, study PRJNA645909) | rock metagenome | isolation source: weathered quartz diorite | place: Puerto Rico | collected 2017-06-21 | reverse complement strand
CGCACGGCGATCAACGCGCCGATGCAGGGGACGGCGGCGGACATCATCAAGAAAGCCATGGTGGCGGTGGATAACTGGCTCGGCGAATCCGGCCTGGATGCCCGGGTCATCCTCCAGGTCCACGACGAACTGGTGCTGGAGGTGCGCGAGGACCTGGTGGAAGAGGTCAGCGAGAAGATTCGCCTGTACATGAGCGGTGCGGTGCAGCTGGACGTGCCGTTGCTGGTGGACGTGGGCGTGGGCAACAACTGGGATGAGGCGCATTAAGCACAATTTGCCGCGACATGACGTCGCGGCAAAACACCACCGAAAGGCCATTAGTTCAGAAAAGCGCGCCACTTATGCCAAATAGTTTTTGAAATTTTCCGGAACTAAATTGGCGACACGGCACTCAGAGTTACTGAATGGGTGGTGAAGCCCTTCGATGCTCCTATGTTGTGTTAAGTGTTGGCAGATATTCCGGACCCCGCCCTAGCGGTTCGGAGCTTGAACCCCGAACTTCTCCTCCCCATACGAAGTCCGGGGTTTTTTTTATCCCAAACTGGCTGTGGCACGCTCATGCTGCGTTAAAAGCGCGGCGCGAAAGACTCATTTACAGCCAGTAAACTTCGCCTTTCACGCCGCGCTTTTGCCTTGCCTGAGCGCACCACAGACAGTTTGGTGTCCGTCTGTCGTGCCTCAAGAGCGAAAAGCCTTATTCCGCCGCTTCCTCGGCACCCTTGTCCGCCAGTTCCATCCAGTCCGCCAGCACCGTGTAGGCTTCTTCCAGGCCCATGCGCTTGGGCGCCGAGAACAACTGGATGCTGATGGTGTCGCCCCAGCCCTTGCGGATTTCCGACTGCACCTTGAGCAAGGTGTTCTTCGCCGCGCCGTAGGTCAGCTTGTCGGCCTTGGTCAGCAGGATGTGCATCGGCATGCCGCTGGCCACCGCCCAATCGAGCATCAGCAGGTCGAAGTCGGTCATCGGATGGCGGATGTCCATCATCAGGATCAGGCCCTTCAGACTCTCGCGGCTGCCCAGGTAAGCTTCCAGGTGACGCTGCCAATGCTGCTTGAGCGGAATCGGAACTTTTGCATAACCATAGCCCGGCAGGTCGACCAGACGCCGATCATCGTCTAGCTTGAAGAAGTTCAACAACTGTGTGCGCCCCGGGGTTTTCGAGGTGCGCGCCAGGCTCGCATGGGTCAGGGTGTTGAGGGCGCTGGACTTGCCGGCGTTGGAGCGGCCGGCAAAGGCCACTTCAAAGCCGTCGTCGTCCGGGCACTGGTCGACTTTGGCGGCGCTGAGCATGAAGGTGGACTGTTGGCACAGACCTAGAATGGGGTTCTTGAGTTGCATGGGATTTCCGATGTGGGCGGTGCCAGTGATAGACGCGGCAGCTGTGTCGTTTCCGTTTCAGTAGCGCCAGTATATAATGCCGCAGATTTTGTGTGTGCTTTGTCCCGACGGGGGATGAAGCCCACGGTGGCGATACGCGCAGTAGAACGCGGTACGCTTCCAACCCTGAGAAGGTCATTATGACCCAATGGCTGCTGGTCGCCGGACTCTTGATGCCGCTTTACAGCGCGCAGGCTACACAGGAACCGGAAGCCGTGTACAACCGTGTTTGTGGTGCCTGCCATGCCGGACAGCTGCCGATGGCCCCTCTGAAGGGTGATCAGGCGGCCTGGAAGCCAAGATTGGCACAAGGTATGGAGACGCTGGTGCAACACGTGACCCAGGGTTTCAAGGCGATGCCGCCGCGTGGTTTGTGCATGGACTGCAGTGCCGAGGATTACCGAAGCATCATCCAGTGGATGAGCGAGTAAGCCCGGTCCATAACTCTTAACCCTTAGCCGTAGTTGGATTAGCTGATGAACAAACTGATCGTGAGTCTGCTGTTGACCCTGGGGATCACAGGCCTGGCACATGCCGCTGGCGATGCGAAGGCCGGTCAGGCCAAGGCCGCCGTCTGTGGCGCCTGCCACGGACCTGATGGTAACAGCGTGGCACCCAACTTTCCGAAACTGGCGGGCCAGGGCGAACGCTACCTGACCAAGCAGTTGCAGGATATCAAGGCGGGCAAGCGCACCGTGCTGGAAATGACCGGCCTGCTGGCCAACCTGAGTGACCAGGACCTGTCCGATATCGCCGCCTACTTCTCCAGCCAGTCAGGCAGTGTCGGCGCCGCCGATCCCAAGGTCGTGGCCCACGGTGAAGAGTTGTTCCGCGGCGGCAAGCTGGACCAGGGCATGCCGTCCTGCATCGGTTGCCACTCGCCCAATGGCGCGGGCAACGCCGCCGCCGGTTTCCCGCACCTGGGCGGCCAGCATGCGCAGTACGTCGCCAAGCAGTTGACCGACTTCCGTGAAGGCAACCGCACCAACGACGGCGATACCAAGATCATGCAGAGCATCGCCGCCAAGATGAGCAACAAGGACATCGAAGCCGTCTCCAGCTACGTACAGGGCCTGCACTGAGGTGCTGACGGTCGGGCTCGCGGGGGATTGTCATCTTTCGCAACGTTAATGATCGATTAATCCGACACTGCAACGATAAAAGGGTGGCCTTGGCCGCCCTTTTTTGTGGCCGCTGCCGTTACACTTATCATCGAACTAGAACTAGAGCCCACCCCGGTCTGTCTGAAGTTACAGGTCGCGTCTGAGGCGACATAACCATGTCCAGGAGCAAAGCATGCGTAATCTGATTCTCAGCGCCGCACTCGTCACCGCCAGCCTGTTCGGCATGACGGCCCAGGCCGCCGATGTGCCACTGGAGCCCGGCAAGACCTACGTAGAGTTGGAAAAGCCTGGGCAGGTTGCCGTCCCGGGCAAGGTCGAAGTCATCGAGTTCTTCTGGTATGGCTGTCCGCATTGCTACGCCTTTGAGCCGACCATCAATCCGTGGGCCGAGAAGCTGCCCAGCGATGTGAACTTCGTGCGGATCCCGGCGATTTTCGGCGGCCCGTGGAACGCTCATGGGCAAATGTTCCTGACCCTGGAAGCCATGGGTGTGGAAAGCCGAGTGCACAAGGCGGTTTTCGAAGAAGTGCAGAAAACCCACAAGCTGGTCCAGCCTGAGGAAATGGCCGATTTCCTCGCCACCCAGGGCGTCGACAAGCAGAAGTTCCTCGATACCTTCAACTCGTTCGCGATCAAGGGCCAGATGAAGAAGGCCAAGGACCTGGCCGAGCAGTACGGCATCACTGGCGTACCGACCATGATCGTCAACGGCAAGTACCGTTTCGACCTCGGCACCGCCGGTGGTCCTGAAGCCGCACTGAATGTTGCCGACCAGTTGATCGCCAAGGAACGAGCGGCCAAGACGGCGGCGAAGTAAGGCGCCGTCGTGATGGGGCGCTGGGGGGCGGAGCGTATCGTTGGCCTGCATGAGCCCAAGGTCAACGAGCACCACCTGGAAGCCACCGGCCTGCCGGCGGACAATCGCCTGCGCCTGCTCAGCTTCAATATCCAGGTCGGTATCAGCACCCAGCGTTACCGACATTACCTGACCCGGGGCTGGCAACATCTGTTGCCGCACACCGGGCGGGCAGACAATCTGCAGAAGATCGGCGGCCTGCTCGCCGACTTCGACCTGGTCGCCCTCCAGGAGGCCGATGGTGGCAGCCTGCGTTCAGGCTACGTCAATCAGGTCGAGCACCTGGCCCAGCTCGGGGCCTTTCCCTACTGGTACCAGCAACTCAATCGCAATCTCGGGCGCCTGGCCCAGCACAGCAATGGGGTGCTGAGCCGTTTGCGGCCCTGGGCGATCGAGGATCACCCCCTGCCAGGGCCGGCCGGTCGCGGCGCCATCTTCCTGCGTTTTGGCGAGGGGCCGGAGGCGTTGGCGGTGGTGATGATGCACCTGGCCTTGGGGGCGCGTACCCGTACCCGGCAACTGGCCTATATCCGCGAACTGATCGGCGGTTTTCGGCACCAGGTGCTGATGGGCGACATGAACACCCATGCCAGCGACCTGTTGCTACACTCGCCGTTACGCGACCTCGGTTTGCTCGCACCGCAGGTGGAAGCCACTTTTCCCAGCTGGCGTCCGCAACGTTGCCTGGACCACATCCTGCTTAGCCCCAGCCTGACGTTGGAGCGGGTCGAGGTGCTGGCCCAACCTATTTCCGATCATTTGCCGGTAGCCGTCGAAATTCGCCTGCCAGGTTCCATCGGTTCTGATACGTTGCCGGCCTTGAGTAGCTAAATCTCGCGGACGCCGGGCATGAGCAGCGAAGAAGCCGAACGCTGGAAAGAGAAATACCTTAAAAGCATTGAACAACAGGAAAAGCTCGAGCGTCGTTGGGACGCCCGTCTCGACCTGCTTCGCCGTGGGCTGGTGCGCAGCACCCTGGCGGCGGAAGGCACCGACCGTGCGGTCGACCAGTGCATGAAGGAAATGCGCGATATCGTGCGCAGCGACGAGATGGACGGCGCCCTGGCGGCCTTGTTGCCCCGGCTGGAAAAGGCCGTGCTCGACTCCGAACAGCGCCGCGAGACCCGCGTTGAACAGACGAGCACCGCGTTGACCGCGCTGGTGACCCAGTTGCAATCCCTGCCGCTGCCCCGTGAAGTCAGGCGGCCGCTGAAGCGCTTCGCCAAGCAACTGGAGGGGCGTGTCGGTCAGGCACGGGAAATCCCGTTGCTGCTCAGCGAACTCAGTGGCCTGCAAAGCAAGGCGTTGATGCAGCTTGAGCCCTCGGGTGAGGTGGCTCGCCCTGGCCTGTTGCAGCGGCTGTTCGGTGGCAAGGAGAGCGCGCAGGAAGCCCCGCCGGGCAACCCGACGACTGTGCCTGCCAGCGCCGAAGAGCTTCCGGTTCACGCGGTCGAATCCACGGCGCCTGAGCCCGAGGCCCTGGCGCTTGAGCCTGTTCATGCACCTGAGCCAGTGCCGCCAGCGGCACAGGCCGTCGCGGCTGCGGCTGTACCCGCCCCTCGCGCAACGGCATTGCTCGAGCTCGAATCGCCTCTACTGGCACCGCCGCAACCCGCTATCGAACCAGAGGCGGCCCCGGCCAGGCCCGTCGACGTGGTGGCTTATACGCCGCCGGTGGTGCAGCCAGAGCCGTCGGCAGCTACCAGCGAACCGATGCCCGACGCGCCGTCCATGACCTCGGCAAGCGAGGATGAACGACAGCCGTTGCCAGTCCCGGCTGCTGAGCCCGGTGTGGCAGCCGCGCCTGCCGCCGAGGCGACAGATCCGCCTGAAGCGCTGGTCCCGGTGACGCATCCCGCGCCCACGGTGTTCATCGACAGCCTGCCGTTACCCCCGGTGATGGCCGAAGCGCTGGCGGCCGTCGACCCGGAGTATCCGGAGCCGGATGTGCTGTTTGCCCTGCCCGAATCCCCGGAGCCATCCTACAGTTCGGTGGCCGAACATATCGAGTCGACGTTGTTGGGCCTGCTGGATGAGCTCACCCTTCCCGAGCGGCACCAGGCCCATGCCGAGGCCATGCGCCACCGGCTCGAACATGGACTGAACTGGTACGAATTGCTGCCGATCCTCGATGACCTGGCGGTATTGATGCTGGCGATCAACGACAGCGGCCAGCGTGACTTCCAGCTCTACCTCAAGCAACTCAATGAACGCCTGGAGTCGTTCCAGAGCAACCTGCAGGCGGCCAGTGCCGGCCATGCCGAGGGGCGCACGGCGGCGAACGAGCTGCACAGCCAACTGCGCGAGCATGTCGATGGCCTGCAAAGCAGCGTGCAGGATGCCGCCGACCTGGACAGCCTCAAGCACGTCCTGGAAAACCGTCTCGAAGGCTTGCTGGGCACCATGGACCAGCACCAGCAGCAGCGTGCCATCCGTGAGCAGGAAGTCGCCCAGCGCCTGCAAAGCCTGGCCGAGCGCGTGGCACACATGGAGCAGGAGGCCCAGGGCTATCGTGATCACCTCGAGGAACAGCGCCAGAAAGCCCTGGTCGACCCGCTGACCGGCCTGCCCAATCGCGCGGCCTGGAGCGAACGGCTGGAGCAGGAGATGGCGCAGTGGCAGCGGCACGGCAACACCCTGTTGATCGCGATGCTCGATCTCGACCACTTCAAGCGGATCAACGACAACTACGGTCACCTGGCCGGCGACAAGGTGCTGAAAATCATTGCCGGCGAGTTGCGCAAGCGCTTGCGCTCCAGTGACTTCATTGCCCGTTTCGGTGGCGAGGAGTTCGTCCTGTTGGTGCCCAATACCCCGATCGGCGCCGGACTCAAGCTGGCCGAGGCCTTGCGCGCGGCCATCGAGGCCTGCCCGTTCCACTTCAAGGGTGAGCGCGTGACGATCACGGTGTCGATCGGGTTGTCGGCGTTCAGGGCCGGCGAGCGTAGCGATCATGCGCTCAAACGAGCCGATGAGGCGCTTTACCGGGCCAAGAATGCCGGGCGCAATCGCGTCGAGCAGGGTTGAGTCGCATCAGGTAACAGTGCTTTGGCCGTTGCTGTGTCGCCAGTACGTTATGCTGTCACGATACTGTCCTCGCTTGTTGCCACCGCCATGAAACTGTTCCCGCTCCTTCTTTCGATCCTGCTGCTGGCGGGCTGCGCAAGCGGCCCACGAATGGACACCAGCCACCCTTCGGTCAACTACGACAACCGCGTGCAGTTCGTGATCCTCCACTACACCTCGGCGAACATGGAAAACTCGCTGAGATTGCTGACCCATGGCCAGGTCAGCAGCCATTACCTGATCGGTGACGACCCTCGTGCCACCGTCTACAAGCTGGTGGACGAGAGCCAGCGTGCCTGGCACGCCGGGGAAAGCCAGTGGCTGGGACGTACCTGGCTGAACTCCAGCTCCATTGGCATTGAAATCGTCAACCCGGGTTTCCGCGATACGCCCACCGGGCGCGTCTGGTATCCCTACAGCGAGGCCCAGGTCCAGGCGCTGATCGTCCTGCTCAAGGACATCGTCAAACGCAACCACATCGAGCCGCGCAATGTGATCGGCCACAGCGATATCGCCCCGTTGCGCAAGCAGGACCCGGGACCGCTGATGCCCTGGAAGCGCCTGGCGGCGGAAGGATTGGGGGTATGGCCTGACGAACAGGCGGTCGCCCGCCTGCAAACTACCTACGCCGAGCAAATGCCGAGCATTACCTGGTTCCAGCAGCAGCTCGCTCGCCTGGGCTATGACACGCCGCAGACCGGCGAACTGGACGTGGCCACGCGGCATGTGCTCGCGGCCTTCCAGATGCACTTCCGGTCCACGCGCTTCGACGGCCAGCCGGATGCGCAAAGCGCGGCGATCCTCCAGGTGCTCGACCAGTCAAAATAGCGTCACCGCCGGACGGTTAGCGCCAACTTATCAATCCGTTGCTATAACTCATTGGTAAGCCTTCGGATATTCCCCTATGCCGGCTCGTGAGACGTTGCGCTCCTGGCTCCATCGTCCCTGGTCGCTGGCACTGCTGGCGGCCCTGTTCAGTGCCGCTCTTTTGTTGACCGGTAGCCTGGGGGTGGCGATGCACCAGGTCAGGGAGTACGAAAGCGAACAGATGAACGCCCAGGGACAACGTTTCCTGGAGCGGCTGGAACAGCTCTTCGGGCAACTGCGTGAAGGGCTCGACCAATTGGAAGCCCAGCCCTTGCGTGACTGCAGCCCGGCCATGAGCGCCACCTTGCAGCAACTGAGCTTCAACTACCGCTTCATCTACGAAGCCTTCTATGTCGACCCGATCCAGTCCTGTTCCAGCCGGCCCACGCAGGATACCCAGGTGACCTCCCGGCTGCCGGATATCCGTGGACCGACCTACAGCTATTGGCTCAATACCTCGACCCAGCCCAATGACAACCTGGCCACGCTGATGCTGGGCCGCGGTCACTTCCGGGTTTCCACCTCCCGCGGGCATTTGAGCGATGTGGTGGAACTGCCGCCAGGGGCCAGCCTGCTGGTGGTGGTCGACCGGGGGCGGCGTGCGATTCCGGTGCTGGGGCCGGCGCAGAGCTGGCCCCCTCCGGGCTGGCTGCCGAAAAGTCGCGACGCGCTGGTGATCACACCGAGTGAGTTGATCTATCGCATGCCCAGCCAGACACCGGAATACCAACTGGTGATGGTGGCACCCCGCGAGGCCATGCCGCTGCCGATGGATCCGCTGTGGTGGTGGTTGCTGGCGGTGAGCCTGCTGATTGCCTGTTGCATCGGCGGCCTGACCTTGCAACTGACCCGGCAGCGGCAGTCGCTCAACGGGGAGCTGCAAGGAGCGCTGCGGCGCGGTGAGTTCCAGGTGTTGTATCAACCGATCTTCGACCTGGCCAGCCGTCATTGCGTGGGGGCCGAAGCCTTGATCCGCTGGCGTCGGCCAGATGGCACGTTGACCAGCCCCGACCTGTTCATTCCCCTGGCGGAAAACACCGGGCAGATCCGCCAGATCACCGACTTCGTCCTGCAACGGCTGCTGGACCAGCTTGGTCAACTGCTGCGGGCCAATCCGCAGTTGTACATCTCGGTGAACCTGGCGGCCTGCGATGTCATGGTGCCGCGTGTCGGCGAGGTGATTGCCGACTTGTTACGGACGCATCGGGTCAGTGCCCGGCAGATCGCCTTCGAAGTCACCGAGCGCGGGCTGATCGACGTGGTGGTGGCGCGAGACAATCTGGAGGCACTGCGCAAGGTCGGTCATCAAGTGTTGATCGACGACTTCGGTACCGGCTATTGCAGCCTGGCCTATCTGCAAACGCTGCCGGTGGACTGCCTGAAGATCGACAAGGCCTTTATCGATGCCTTGGGTCATGACGCCGCCAGCAGCGGCGTGGCGCCCCATATCATCCGCATGGCCCATGCGCTGCACTTGCGGGTGATCGCCGAAGGCATCGAGTCCGAGCAGCAGGCCGTGCTGCTCAGCAGCGAAGGTGTCAATTACGGCCAGGGTTGGCTGTTCGCCCAGGCGCTGACGGCAGTGCAGTTCGTTGAATTGATCACCCGCGGTCGGCGCCTGGCCACGCGTCGCCTGGATGACGAAGCCTAGGGCTCTGTACGAAAACTGCCTGCGCGATCGCTAGAGCGGCAGTGCCATGTAGAACTGCGAGCCCTGCCCCGGCCTTGAATACACGCCCATGCGCCCGCCGTGCAATTGCACGATCTCCTTGCACAGGGCCAGGCCCAGGCCGGCGCCACCTTTTTTGCGACCGACCTGGACGAAGGGTTCGAAGATGCGTCCCTGTTGACCGTAGGCAATCCCCTCGCCGTTGTCTTCGACGCTGATGATGACCCGCTCGCCATGGCGCCGGGCCTGCAGGCGAATCTGTCCGCCCCGGGCGGTATGGCGCAAGGCGTTGTCCAGCAGGTTGTCGAGCACGCGCTCCAGTTGCTGCTGGTCGGCGGGCAGGTGCGGCAAGGGTGGCTGGAGCTCCACTTGCAGGTCGATGCCCTGGGTCAGGGCCCGTTCGGCAACGCGCAGGCGGCTGGCTTCCAGCAGTGGCTCGATATCGCAGGGAACCAGGGACAACTTCTGCAGGCCGTTCTGGTAACGGGAGAAATTCAGCAGGTCATTGATCAATTGCATCAACCGCTGCATTTCTTCGTTGACTGTGTTCAGCAGGTCCGCTTCCCGCGATTCGCTGTCGAAATGCATGCGCTCCTGCAGCAGGCCGAATGCCATGTGCATGCCGGTGACCGGCGTGCGCAGTTCGTGGGAGGCGCGCAGGACGAACTCGCTGCGTACCCGTTCGAAGGCCCGCTGTTCGGTGACATCGTGCAGCACCATCACGGCCCCGAGAATATGACCCTGGGGGTGACTGACCGGTGTCAGGTTGTAGGTCAGCAGGCGGGTCTCGCCTTCGACCTCGACCTCAAGGTCTTCCGGGGCCCGTTCCAGGTTGGCCCCGCGCAGGATCAATTGCAGTTGTTCGTCCAGCTCGGGCCGCTGCAGTGCCTGGCCAAGGCGCTGGCCCAGGCGGTCGCCGTCCCCGCCCAGTTGGCGCTGTGCCACCGGATTGAGGTGTTCCAGGCGGCCCTTGCGGTCAATCATCAGCAGCCCGTCGTCGATACTGTCGAGCACGGCCTGCAAGCGTTGCTGGCCGGCCCGCAATTCGTCGATGTTGATTGCCTGATGCTGGCGCAAGGCCTCGGCCATGAGGCCGAAGCGCTGGGTCAGCTGACTCATCTCGGCGCTCGGGGAAATCGGCAGGGTCACGTCGAAGTTGCCCTGGCCGATGTGGTCCGCGGCCTTGGCCAGGGCCTCGATGGGCGCACCGAAACGCCGGGCGATGCCATGGGCGGTGATGAAGCCGACGATCAGCACGGCGAGGCCGACAAGCCCCAGCAGCCCGGCCAGCAGCAGCGCCCGGTTGTCGCTGATCAACGACTCCTGGGGCTTGGCCATCTGCATCACGCTGACCAGGCCCAGCATCAACCCCAGCAGCGCGACGGTGATCAGCGCTGAAATACTCAGGAAGAGCCGGGTGCGCAACTTCATCGCGGGCCTCATGGGGCGTTACTCACAGGTTGTACTGTTTGCGTTTGCGGTACAGCGTCGAGGCGTCGATGCCCAGTGTCCTGGCGGCCTGGTCGAGGGTATCGCTGGTGGCCAGCACGGCGCCGATATGGGCTTTTTCCAGTTCGTCCAGGCTCAGGGCGGCACCGATACGCGGTGCGCTGTTGGTCGGTTGCTCGGCCATCCCAAGGTGGCCGATTTCCACGCGCTCCTGGGGACAGATGATGCTGGCGCGTTCGACCACGTTGCGCAGTTCGCGGATATTGCCCGGCCAGCGGTAGTTGAGCAGGGCTTCACGGGCTTCATCGCCGAACCCCCGGGCCGGGCGCGCGTACTCCTTGACGAAGCGCGCCAGGAAGCGCTCGGCGAGCATCAGGATGTCTTCACTGCGCTCGCGCAGGGGTGGCAGGTGCAGGCTGATGACGTTCAGGCGGTAGAGCAGGTCCTCGCGAAAGCGCCCGTCACGCACCATGTCTTCGAGGTTGAGGTTGGTGGCGGCGAGGATCCGCACATCGGCCCGACGGCTCACCGGGTCGCCCACCCGCTCGTATTCCTTGTCCTGGATAAAGCGCAGCAACTTGGGTTGCAGGGTCAGCGGGAAGTCGCCGATTTCGTCGAGGAACAAGGTGCCGCCATCGGCCTGGTTGACGCGGCCCAGGGTGCTCTCGCTGGCGCCGGTGAAGGCCCCGCGGCTGTGCCCGAACAGCTCGCTTTCCATCAGCTCGGCGGTCAGGGACGGACAGTTGATGGTCACGAAGGACTTTTTCGCCCGCTTGCTCCAGCCATGGATGGCGCGGGCCAGCTCTCCCTTGCCGGTACCGGACTCGCCGAGGATCAGGATGTTCGCGTCGGTGCCGGCCACCTGGAGCGCGGTTTCCAGCACCGCCATCATCGACGGGCTGTGGGAGTCCAGGCCGTCCTTGGGCTGGCGCACTTCCCCTTCCAGGACCTCGAGGCGGGCGGACAGTTGGCGCACCTCCAACTGCTTGGCCGTGGCCAGGCGCAGTTGGTCCGGGCTGCACGGTTTGACCAGGTAATCGGCGGCACCGGCCTGGATGGCGTCGACCGCGGTGTCCACGGCGGAGTGGGCGGTGACGATTACCACGCGCATCCAGGGTGCCTGGATACGCATCTGGGCCAGGACATCGAGTCCGTTGTCTTCTCCCAGTCGCAGGTCGAGGAAACACAGGTCGAAAACCTGGCGCTGCAGCAGAATGTCGGCCTGGGCGGCGCTGTTCGCCGTGGCGACGGTGTAGCCCTCGTCCTCCAGGCAATAACGAAAGGTGCGGAGGATGGCGGACTCATCATCCACCAGCAGAATACGGCCTTGATGTTCCGTGGCAGAGTCCATCTCCCATGCTCCTTTAGTAAGAGTTTCCAGTGAATCCCGGAAAAATCCGGCACGTTAGAGAGCTGATCCTGATTGACCCGATAACAAGCAGGGTAAAGGTCTCAGCCCCTGATTGCTAACTCGCTGATTTGGGGAATTTTTTGGGCTCTATACTTCCGACCGTTGTGCTCTCAGCTAATTCCTACTTATTTTTTACTGTTTATTCGTAAGTTTAGGTTCTTTCCTACTGACTCATCGTGCAATACGCACGATCTTATGTCGGGCATCGTGCAGGATGCCTCGCACAATCATTTTATAAATGTTTTCAAAATGTTGATTTAGTTAGGGTTTTTCTTAGTAAGAAACTGGCATGCAGGCTGCAATGTTCCTCCCAAGAGCATTGACAGTGGTCGGGCCGGTTCATCTCCCCCGACCCTGTAACCCGGATCATTGTGTCGGAGGAGCTCAGGATGAATCGCCTATGTGCCGCCCATCTACATCTCTCGCCACGGCTCGTGCAGCAAGGACTGTTTGCCGTGCTGGTGTTGTTGGCCACGCTGGTTGCCGGCCAGCAGTTTCAACGTTGGAGCCCCACCAGCTCCCAGGTCCAGAGCGTGCCCGGCCATCTCATGCAACAAGCCCGACAAACCCATTTCAGTGCGATCGGTGCCAGTGCCACCGATCGCGCGCCCTACAGCCTGACGTCGGTCGATCAAGCCCAGGTGCCTGATGAACCGCTCCCGCTGCGTTGGGTGTTCTAGGCAATGGCCGGGCTGTTGGACGACAGCCCGGGAGCAGTACCGGAGCAGCAAAGGCTGCATCCCAAACATCGCCAGTTGAGGAGAATCACCATGTTGAGCTGGGCCGTCACCTTCCTGATCATTGCGATTGTCGCCGCCGTATTGGGCTTTGGTGGTATCGCCGGTACCGCCACGGGTATCGCCAAGATTCTCTTTGTTGTGTTCCTGGTGATGTTCGTGGCTTCCTTCTTCTTCGGACGCCGTGGTCGAGGCTGACCATAAGCCGCAGCCGCCCCCGCTGTCGGGCGGCGGCTTGCGCGGTTGCAAGGCAGGGGTTTGCCGCTTCAATCCTATGTCGTTCTGACATTAAGTGGCATTTTCGGCGGGTGCATTTTTCCGCTGTGACCGTACGTCTAGAAAACCCATCCAATTTCCCCTTGGTTTCCGATTGAATTGGTAGGGCTTTTCCACTTGTTCGGCCTCGATTCATAGCCAGGGCCCAGAGGAAAAAATGCTTTGAGATGGCCGGTTTACGGCACTTTTTTCGGCTGAAATGTCCTATTGAATGGCAGCGAAACGGTCGTATTGTTGAACAAAGCCTATGCCGATTTGGCATAGGGTAGGCGTTTACGGCATTAGACGTCCCCCCCTTGCATGGGAATAGTTGCGCCTTTTTTTCGCCTGCCAAAAAGCCATCAGGCTGGTGGGCGATGACCTCCCATGGGGGGCAGTTGCCGTCTCTGGCCTGCATCAACGCAGCGGTGAGGGGCTTCTGCCCGACTCCACTTCAAGCAAGGGGAAATAACAATGAAGAAGGCAAAGCTCAGCCTCGCCTGGCAGATCCTCATCGGTCTGGTTCTAGGGATTGCAGTCGGCGCACTGCTCAACCATTTCAGTGCCGAGAAGGCCTGGTGGATCAGCAACGTCCTGCAACCGGCAGGCGATATCTTTATCCGCCTGATCAAGATGATCGTCATCCCGATCGTCATTTCCTCGCTGGTGGTCGGCATTGCCGGGGTCGGCGACGCCAAGAAGCTGGGGCGCATCGGCCTCAAGACCATCATCTACTTCGAGATCGTCACCACCATCGCCATCGTGGTCGGCCTGCTGCTGGCCAACGTGTTCCACCCGGGCTCGGGCATCGACATGAGCACCCTGGGCACCGTGGATATCTCCAAGTACAAGGCCACCGCCGCCGAAGTGCAGCATGAGCATGCGTTGATCGAGACCATCCTCAACCTGATTCCTTCCAACCTGTTTGCCGCCCTGGCTCGCGGCGAAATGCTGCCGATCATCTTCTTCTCGGTGCTCTTCGGCCTTGGCCTGTCGAGCCTGCAGGCCGAGTTGCGCGACCCGCTGGTGAAAATGTTCCAGGGCGTGTCGGAAACTATGTTCAAGGTCACCCACATGATCATGAACTACGCCCCGATCGGCGTTTTCGCACTGATCTCTGTGACCGTCGCCAGCTTCGGCTTCGCTTCCCTGCTGCCGCTGGCCAAGCTGGTGCTGCTGGTCTACGTCGCCATCCTGTTCTTCGCCTTTGCCATCCTTGGCCTGGTTGCCCGCCTGTTCGGCTTCTCGGTGATCAAGCTGATGCGCATCTTCAAGGAAGAGCTGGTACTGGCCTACTCCACCGCCAGCTCCGAAACCGTGTTGCCGCGGGTGATCGAGAAGATGGAAGCCTACGGCGCGCCGAAAGCCATTTGCAGCTTTGTGGTGCCGACCGGTTACTCCTTCAACCTCGACGGCTCGACCCTGTACCAGAGCATCGCGGCGATCTTCATTGCCCAGCTCTACGGCATCGACCTGTCGATCAGCCAGCAATTGCTGCTGGTGCTGACCCTGATGGTGACCTCCAAGGGGATTGCCGGGGTGCCGGGCGTGTCCTTCGTGGTCTTGCTGGCGACCCTCGGCAGCGTGGGTATCCCGCTGGAAGGCCTGGCCTTTATCGCCGGTGTCGACCGGGTGATGGACATGGCGCGCACCGCCCTGAATGTGGTCGGCAATGCCTTGGCCGTGCTGGTGATTTCCCGTTGGGAAGGCCTGTACGACGATGCCAAGGGCCAGCGCTACTGGAACTCCCTGCCGCACTGGCGCAGCAAAGAGGCGCTGCCGGCGGGCGAGAGCTCCAAGGGCTGATTATTTCCCGCGATACTTTTGGCGTTCTCACGGGCCCCTTCGCGAGCAAGCTCTGCTCCCACAGGTCCGCGTATTTCCAACGCTAATAGACAAACCCCGGATCTTCCGGGGTTTGTTGTTTCTGGCCCGACCGCTATCATTCGCCGCATCTTCAAGGAGTTTTCCCGATGCTCAATGGCCTGTGGCTTGGCTTTTTCGTGGTGGCGACCGTCTCGGCGCTGGCGCAATGGCTGGTAGGTGGCAACCACGCGATCTTCGCCTCCATGGTGGAAAGCATCTTCGCCATGGCCAAGTTGTCGGTGGATGTCATGGTCCTGCTGTTCGGTACCCTGACCCTTTGGCTCGGCTTTCTGCGGATCGCCGAAAAGGCCGGGATCGTCGACTGGCTGGCCAAGGCCCTGGGGCCGCTGTTCAGCCGCCTGATGCCGGACGTGCCACGGGATCACCCGGCCATCGGCCTGATCACCCTCAATTTGGCTGCCAACGCCCTGGGCCTGGACAACGCGGCCACGCCCATCGGCCTAAAGGCCATGCGTTCCCTGCAGGAACTCAACCCCAGCCAGACCGTGGCGAGTAACGCGCAGATCCTGTTCCTGGTGCTCAACGCCTCGGCCGTGACCCTGCTGCCGGTGACCATCTTCATGTACCGCGCCCAACAAGGCGCGGCGGATCCGACCCTGGTGTTCCTGCCGATCCTGCTGGCCACCTGCGCTTCGAGCCTGGTGGGGCTGCTGTCGGTGGCGGTGATGCAGCGCCTGCGCTTGTGGGATCCGGTGGTGCTGGCCTACCTGCTACCCGGCGCGTTGATTCTCGGCGGCTTCATGGCGGTGTTGGCTGGGCTGTCGGCCACGGCATTGGCCAACCTGTCGTCGATCCTCGGCAACCTGACGCTGTTCGGCCTGATCATGTTGTTCCTGGTCATCGGCGCGTTGCGCAAGGTCAAGGTCTACGAGGCGTTTGTCGAAGGGGCGAAAGAGGGCTTCGACGTCGCGAAGAACCTGCTGCCGTACCTGGTGGCGATGCTTTGTGCGATCGGTGTGTTGCGGGCGTCCGGGGCGCTGGATTTTGGCCTCGACGGCATTCGCCACCTGGTGCAGTGGCTCGGCTGGGACAGCCGTTTCGTCGATGCGCTGCCGACGGCGATGGTCAAGCCGTTTTCCGGTAGCGCGGCCCGGGCCGTGTTGATCGAAACCATGAAGACCCAGGGCGTGGACAGCTTCCCGGCGCTGGCGGCGGCGACGATCCAGGGCAGCACCGAAACCACCTTCTACGTGCTGGCGGTGTATTTCGGCGCGGTGAATATCCAACGGGCGCGGCACGCGGTGGGTTGCGCCTTGCTGGCGGAACTGGCCGGGGTGCTGGCGGCGATCGGGGTGTGCTACTGGTTCTTCGGCTGATCAGCGTTTGGCCGAGGCTTCGCCTTGCCGAACCGCCCAGCCGATCATCTGCGTCATCAGCTTGTCCCCGGCCTGGCCGAAGCCCGCCACTACCCCGGGGACCTGCTTGTCACTCACTGGCTGGCGCACTTCAAAGCGTCGGCTGGCGAGGATCCGCTGGTCAATGCCACGGACCATCCGCGCATCGAAACGGATCACCACCTCGGCGCCCTGCCCGCGGTACTCGGTCTGGAACGCCTGCAACTCGCCCCCCAACTCGAAATCCGCCTGCAGGTTGCTGTCGTCGGTGCTGAGCAGCAGGACCCGACCGTCGCGCTGGAAGGCGTCGAGGATCCGGTTGCGCAGCAGCACCGGCGCCGGATCGCTCCAGCGCGAGGCCTTGTAGTGGCTGATCAGGTCGCCCAGGGGCACCACGGCGATACTCGGGGTGTTCAAGGCGTCGCTGGCAATCGGCTTGGCAATGCGCAACGACCAATGCACCGGCAGGCTCTCGGGCGCCGGGATACTGTTCTGTGCCGTCGGCAGGCGATAGACATCCGCCGGGTCCGCCTTGGGCAGGATCGAGCAGGCACCGCTCAAGGCCAGGCCGACAACCAGGCTAAGCTGGCGTAATACACGAGGGGCACGCCTCATGGGGTGAATTCCTTGTTCGTCTCACGGCCCAGCAAATAGCCGCTGGGATTGGCTTCCAGGCGCTTGGAGATCGTGCGCAGGGAATTGAGGGTGTCACGCAGTTCACGGATCGCCGGGGCCAGTTCGTTCATGCCCTGCAGACCACTGTTGACCGATTCCTGGTTGTTGCTCAGCAGCTTGTTGATCGTGGCACTGCTCTGCTCAAACGATTGCATGGCGCGTTCGGCGCTGCCGAGGGCCTGCTTGCCCTGATTGTCGATCAGGCCATTGGCATTGCGCATCAGCGCCGTGGTCTGCTCCAGGGTCGCGCTCACCTGCTTGCTGACCTGGGTCAGCTGTTTCAGGGTCTGGCGGATGTCGTCGCGCTGGCCGGCAATGGCCCCGGTAGCCTGCTGGAGGTTGTCCAGGGTCTGGCTGACCTGGTCGACGTTTTTCTGCGAGAGCATTTCGTTGGCGTTGTGCAGCAACTGGTTGATGCCGCTCATCAGGTCGTTGCTGTCGTTGAGCAGGCGCGAGATGGGCGACGGGGTGGCGATGATCTGCGGCAGGTTGCCGTCCTTGCCCCGGAGCTCGGGGCTCTGCGGCGTGCCTTCGCTGAGCTGGATCAGCGAGGTGCCGGTGATGCCGGTCAGGGCCAGCTTGGCGCGGGTGTCCTCCTTGATCGGCGTGTCGCCGGTCAGGCGGATGCGCGCCAGCACCCGGCGCGGGTCTTTCGGGTCGAGGCTCAGTTGCAGCACATCGCCGACCTTGATCCCGCTGTACTGCACCGGACTGCCCTTGGACAGGCCGCTGACAGCCTCGTTGAACACCACTTCATAGTCCTTGAACGCCGTATCGACGCTGGACTTGGCCAGCCACAGGCCGAACAGCAGCGCCCCCAGTACCACCAGGACGCTGAACAGGCCGATCATCACATGATGGGCGCGGGTTTCCATTTCATCCCTCCTTGTGCGGGGTTACCGCGTCA
>JACXTT010005926.1_pt1 | contig 17615 bp, 10 predicted proteins | sample 9270951 | NCBI WGS metagenome assembly JACXTT01 (sample SAMN15532306, study PRJNA645909) | rock metagenome | isolation source: weathered quartz diorite | place: Puerto Rico | collected 2017-06-21 | reverse complement strand
CGAAGAAGTAGCGGAATTTTTCTTCGCTGTTGATGGCTTTCGCGGCCAGGCTGGCCAATGCATCGTAGGTCGGCTGGTCGGCGTAGCGGCCGGCAATATGCGCGACCACATCGGCCAGCGCCGGCGAGAGACTGGCGGGTTCGGCGAGGAAACGTTGGAAGCGGCTGCGACCTTCGGCGATCACGGCTTCGTCGCCGAAGTCGGCCAGGATGCGCAGGATGGCGGTGCGCATCTGGCGGATCTCGGTTGAATCTTCCGCACGCTCGTCCCAGCCGAGTTGCCTGTGCCTGGCTTGCAGCAGCTTGATGGCATAGCGACGCAATGCTGTGCGCGCCGGATCGCCGGCGCTGAGGCGATCAAGCGCATTCAGATCGTTGAGCAATTGCTGCCACACCGCGAGTCGCGGCTCATTGCCGAGTTGCCCGGCCAGCACCAGAAAACTGTCCACCGTCAGACGATTGCCCGCCACCATCGCCCAGGTGTCGGACAGTAGCTTGAGGCGCGCGCTGTCGCTCAGGGAGTTGAATTGCCCGGCCAGCGTGGCAAACAGCTCCGGCGAATACTGCACGCGGTAGTAACCGACGCTGTCGGGATCGATCACCAGGGTATCGCTGCAACCCTTGCGGTTGACTGTGGTGCTGCGGGTTTTCAACAAGACGTAATCGGGCTTGGCGGCCTTGCCGCCGACGGCGCCGATTTGCACGGGAATGCTCCACAGGCGCTTGCCGGCGGGTTCGTCTCCCACCTTGAACTGCTCCTGGGTGAAGGTGATTTTGCGATTTCCGTCTTCGCATACGGCATCGACCTTCACCACCGGGAAGCCGGGCTGGGTGGTCCAGTCCGAGGCAATCTTTGCCACGGGTTTGCCCGAGGCCTTGGCCAGCGCCGCCCACAGGTCAGCGGTGGTGGTATTGCCGTATTGATGCCTGGCCATATAGGCGCGAATGCCCCGGCGGAAAGCGTCCTCGCCCAAATACGTCTCGAGCATGCGCAGGAAGGACTGGCCCTTTTGGTAGGTGATGACGTCGAAGGCATCGGTGGCCTCGCTCTCATTGGCCACCGCTTGCTGGATGGGATGCGTGGTCTTGCGCGCATCGAGGCTCATGGCCGCTTCGCGCTGGCCATTGGCGGCCAGCCACACGCGCCAATCGGGATTGAATTTGTCGCTGGCCTTGGCCGCCATCCAGGAGGCGAAGCCTTCGTTCAGCCACAGATTGTCCCACCAGGCCATGGTGACCAGATCGCCGAACCACTGGTGCGCGGTCTCGTGGGCGATGATCGAGTAGGCGCGCTGCTTGGTCGAATCGGGACTCTGCTTCGGGTCGTAGAGCAGATTGGCTTCGTTGTAGACAATGCCGCCCCAGTTTTCCATGGCGCCGCCGAAGCCGCCGGGCGTGGCGATCTGGTCCAGCTTGGGCAGGGGAAATTTCACGCCGAAGTAATCGTTGTAGTAATGCAGGATTTCCTGGCTGGCGGAAAGCGCATAGGCCGTCGAGCCCTGCTTGCCTTCGGTGGTGACGATGCCGATCTCGACGTCGTCCTGCATGGCGGCGCTGCGTTCAAGTTCGCCAGCCACCAGCACCAGCAAATAGCTCGACATCTTAGGCGTGGTGGCGAAATTCACGCGGTTGAGGCCGTTGGCGAGTTTCTCCTGCTTGATTATGGGTGTATTCGAGAAGGCTTTGAAGTGGGCAGGCAGATCGACGGACAGGGTGAATTGCGCGCGGAACACTGGCTCATCCCAGTTGGGCAGCATGCGGCGTGCATCGGTCGCTTCCATTTGCGAACCAATCAATACCTTTTCGCCTGCTGCCGAAGGGTATTTGTCGTAATAGAGGCCGACAGGCCCGCGATTGATGAGGCCGCGGTAGGCGATGTTCAAATCATATTCGCCGGGTTTCAGGGGCTTCGCCAGGGCAAACGTCAGGGTCTGTTGTTCCTTGTCGATGGCCGCCTGCAGCGGCGTTGCGGCCATGCCCTTGCCGCCCAGCGAGGCCGAATCCACCTCGATTTCGAGGGCATTGAGCATGATCTTCGAGGTCGTCTTCAGCACCTTGATGCGGATGGTTTCTTCGCCGCGCAGAGTGAAACCGGCAATATCCGGCACCACATGCACGGTGTAATTGAGGGGCACGACATCCTTGGGCAGTTTGCCAGGCGTGGCCTTGAAAGAAAACGGTGCTTCGGCGTGGGCGGCGGTTGCCAGGACGGAAACGGCGAAAGCAAACATCAAACGGCGGAGAGACATCATGGCGTGGAATTCCAGGGAAATGAAATTAGATGCTTGGAAGGGACAAGCCGGATTCAAGCGGGGTAAACATGGTCGACGCGGCGCATGCCAGGCGCGCTCAATTTTAAGCCATCGCGTGCTCAGGCCTTCCGCGCCTGTGTAACAGGAAGCGTTTTCTTGAACACCACCAGGGCAATGCCGCCCAGCACCGCAATCGACGCAATGACGAGGCGGAACGTGAGGACTTCGTCCAGCAATAAAATGCCCCCCACTGCGGCGATCACCGGCACGCTCAGCTGCACCGTGGCTGCGGTGGTGGCGCGCAGGCCGCGCAGGGCGCTGTACCAGATGGCATAACCGAGGCCGGAGGCAATGGCGCCGGAAGCCAGCGCATAAACCGCACCGGCAACATCGATGCGGGCAAATTCAAGGCTGACGAGGCTCAACAGCAGTGCCAGCGGAACGGTGCGCATGAAATTGCCGGCAGTCACCGCCGCGGCATCACTGGCGCCGCGACCGCGCAGGGAATAGACGCCCCAGGCAATGCCGGCCGCGATCATCAGCATCGCGCTGCCGATGGGCGGTGCGGCGAAACCCGGCAGCAGCAGGCCGAGCAAGCCACCCAGGGCGCAACAGAGGCCGACGATCTGCCAGGTACCAAAGCGCTCGCCCCGGAATATGCCCCAGGCGATCATGCTCGACTGAACGGCGCCGAACAAAAGCAGTGCACCGGTAGCGGCCGTCAAATCGATATAGGCGAAGGAAAAGCAGGCCGCATAGGCGAACAGTGCGCAGGCTGAAGGCCAGTTGCCCGAGCCGCTGCTGCTGGTGCGATAGCCGCGCGCGCGCAGCAGCAGCCACAGGGTGAGGGCGCCGCAGAGCATGCGAATGCTGGTGAAGCTGGCGGCGTCGATGCCGCTTTGTTTCAGCGCGGCCCGGCACAGCAGGGAATTGCCGGCGAAGGCAATCATCGCCAGCAAGGTCAGCAGGGCAATGCGGGCGCGCGACATCAGTCCCGTGCCTTTCGATCAGACGCCGCTGTGATCAACGCGCTGCCGTCCCAAGATGCTTCGCAAAGAACGCCTCGATCATGCGATCGCGATGCATCTTGTTGGCACGGGTAGCGAAGCCATGTTTGGCGCCGGGATAGGTCATCAGCTCGAACAGCACGCCGCGCGACGTGAGGTCGCTTATGAGGCGCGTCGAGTTGGTGAACAGCACGTTGTCGTCGGCCATGCCGTGCAACAGCAGCATCGGGGAACGCAGGCCGTCCAGATGGGCGAACACGCCACTCTGCTTGTAGCTTTCGACATCCACCTTGGGATCACCCAGATAACGTTCGGTGTAATGGGTGTCGTACAACTGCCAGTCGGTGACGGGCGCGCCGGAAACGCCTGCCGCGATGCGATCCGATCCCGCGGCCAGCAGGCTGACGGCCATATAGCCGCCATAGCTCCAGCCAAACACCCCAATGCGCTTTCCGTCCACATAACTCTGCTTGTTCAACCAGTCGATGCCGGCCAACTGGTCGGCGACTTCAACGCTGCCGAAATGCTTGTACAGCGCATCGGTGAAGCGGCGCTCGCGGCGCGAGGAGCCACGGTTGTCAATGCTGAATACGATGTAGCCCTGCTGCGCCATGTACTGCTCAAACATGCCGCCCCAGCGACGCGCCACGACTTGCGCCGTCGGGCCGCCGTAAACATAGACGAACACCGGGTATCGCTTGGCTGGATCAAAACCACTTGGCTTGATCATCGAGTAATAAAGCGTCTGGCCATCGGCGGCGGGGAGGCTGCCGAATTCCATCGGCAAATGTGCCGCGCGGTAGGGGCCATAAGGATGTTTGTCATTGAGCTCGTTTTGCGCCAGCCAGGCCAGCAGGGAACCATCAACGCGACGGATGCTGACCTGCGGTGGCGTGTTCGGGTCTGACCAGGTATCGACATAGAGCTCGCCATGCTCGGCGAATTTGGCGTCATGCCAGCCGTCGGCCTTGCTGATGCGGGTCGGCTTGTCGGCGCCACTGCCGTCGAGGGCCAGGGAATAGATCTGCTTGTCGATGACGGCGTCGCGATTCGAGTGCACATAGACGCGGCCGGCCTTTTCATCGACGGCCAGCAGATTGTCGATGTTCCAGTTGCCCGCTGAAATGGCATTGAGCAGCTTGCCGTTCAGATCGTAGAGATAAAGGTGTTTGTAACCGCTGCGCTCGGATGCCCAGATAAAGGCATCGCGTTTGTCGAGGAAGCGCAGATCGGCGTGCAGGTTGACCCAGGTTTTTGAGGTCTCGGTCAGCAACACCTTTTGCGCGAGGGTGGTGGCATCGACCGATACAAGATCCAGTCGCTGCTGGTTGCGTGCCTCACGCTGATAAACCAGCTGCTTGGCATTGCGGCTCCAGTCGGCGCGCACCAGGTAAATATCCGTCTCGGGACCGAGATCGACCGGGCGGATGCTGCCATCGGCCAGGGCCACGATCGCCAGCGACACCAGCACGTTTTTCTGACCCGCATAGGGGTAGCGCTGCTCGACGACTTCGGTGCGATCGGCATAGATTTCGAAGCGGCGCGCGATCGCGACGGGTGATTCGTCGAAGCGCTTGAAGGCAATGGCGGAATCGTCCGGCGCCCACCAGTAGCCGCTGGTTTGCGCCATTTCTTCCTGCGCGACAAATTCCGCTTCGGCGTTGTGGATGGTGCCGGCGCCGTCACGGGTCAACTGGCGTTCGACGCCGGTAGCGACATCGACCACATAGAGATTCTGGTTGCGCACGAAGGAAACATATTTGCCCTTGGGCGAAACTTTTGGATCAATCACATTGCCGGTCGCGATGCGCTGGCCTTTATCCGGCTGGGCCACATCGACGAGGTAAAGATCGCCGGCCAGCGGCACCAGCAGGCGCTTGCCGTCAGGCGACCAGCTGTAATCGACAATGCCGCGGAAGCTGGCGGTGCGCTCGCGCTCTCGACGCGCTTTTTCCTCGTCCGAAATCTGTTCGCTGGGTTTCAGCGCCTTTGAATCGACGAGGCGGCGCATGGCCTTGTCGCGCAGATTGAATTCCCAGAGGTCGAGCTGGAACTGGTCGTCGTCGCGGCCGCGCAGGAACGTGACGCGCGCACCATCAGGCGATACCTTCACCTTGCGCGGACTGGCGCCGGAAAGGCCCGGGTCGGCATGCAAGCGTTCGATAGTCAGGCGTTCGGCCGAGACTGGCGAAGTTGCCAGCAAGGCCAGCGGAAACAGCAGTATGGGGAGCAGGGTGCGCATGGAATGGTCAGCCATTTGAATTTGACGGGGCAAAGCGGGTTCGCAAACTGTGCAGATTATGGACGTAAAAAACCCGCGGAAAATTCCGCGGGTTTTTTATTGTTGCGTACGGATTGTTTACTTGAAGGTATAGGTTGCGGTGGTGTAGATGAAACGGCCGCGAACATCGGTATAGCTCAGGTCGTAGCTGCCGACAAAACCGGCACCGTAGTTGGTGTACGGCGGGTTCTGGTCGAACAGGTTCTTGATGCCAAGCGTGAGCTTGAGCGACTTGAAGCCCGTGTACACGACTTGCGAATCCCAGGTTTCATACGGCGCAACCTGGCGCGGCGTTACGCTTGCCGGCTGAAGGCTGGTGCGCAGGTCGTCGTAGCCCACTTGGTAGTTTTCGGACACGCTGGCGATCCATGGACCGGTTTCCCAGACCGCGCTGGCGGTATGGCGCCAGCGGAGGGCCACGCCGATACCCAACGCCGACGGACGGTTGATAGCTGTGGAATAGCTGCCGTCGAGATTCTGCTGGTCGTAGCGGGTGAGATAGGTGCCGTTGAGACGCAACGTGACTTTGTCCTCCGCAGTATCAAGCACACGGCCCTTGATATCGAGGTCAATACCGGCCACATTGGTCTTGCCCAAGTTGGTCAGCGCCTGATCGATGCCGATGATCGGGCCGACTCCGCTTGGGTTGCCGTCCGGCGGTCCACGACGGATGTAGCTGGCGTACTTGACCGGGTCGCCCAGAATGGTCGCAGTCGAAATGCCGGTGCGGATCACATCCTTGACGGCGACGGTCCAGGCATCGACTCCCAACGCAAAGCGCCGGTTCGGCTCATAGATGAATCCGAGCGTGGTCGATTTGGATTTCTCCGGCTTGAGTGCAGGGTTGCCGCCGCCGATGGTGACGAATTGCGTGCTGCAATCGATGAGGCCCGTGGTGCCGATTGGACAGCGAATCAGGTCGCGGCTGCCGTTGGTGGTAATGCCGCGGGCTTCCGGCTGGTAAAGATCGACCAAGGTAGGGGCGCGGAATCCGGTGCCGATCGATCCGCGCAGCAGCAGTGCCTCGGTCGGGGTCCAGCGGATTTTCGCCTGGGGATTGACGGTATTGCCGACGCGCTGATAGTTGTCGTAACGCACCGCAGCGCCTGCCTCGAGATCCTTCAGCAGCGGAATGTTTACCTCAGTAAAAGCGGATTCAACATTGCGCGAGGCTGAAACCGGCACGCCTGCGGCACCAAATCCCGACACCAGGAATTGCCTGTTGGCGTCGGAAGGGGACAGGTCGAGTTTTTCCTTGCGGAACTCTGCACCGAGAGAAACCATCATCATCCCGGCCGGCAACTGGTACAACTCGTGTGTGCCCTTGGCGTAAGCGCTGGTGATCGAGGTTTTGTTGACGAACCATGGTCCGTTGTAATTGCTGGCCATGGCAGCGGCCAGCGCATTCGGATCCGTGGTCGGACCGAACGGGTTGATGACGCCGGTGTTCAGCAAATTGAGGTATTTATCAGTCAGCGTCCAACCCTGTTTCAGGGTCTCGGCAATCTTGTTTTGTGAGTAAAGTGCGCCGATATCGTAGTCCCAGCCCTTGGCATCGCCGCGTATGCCGGTCACGATGCGCGCATTGTCGGCAACGTCTTCAGTCTTCCTCACCCCCGTCGGGATGGAGCGGAACAGCAATACCAATGGCTGCCCATTGATGCCATTCGCTGTGGCGAATGCGGTCGGATAATAGGGACTGGACGGCGGCAACAGTGCCCAGGCATTGCCGATCAGGGGCGTCAATTGCGCGCTGTATGCGGAATATTGCGTATTGATCAGATTGGTCAGTGACGCAATATAGGGATGCCCTGCGGGAAGTGCCGCACCATTGATGAGCACATGCTGTGTGGTGTTGAGCGTTTTGTTGCGCGTAAAGTTGCTCTCGACATAGCCCTCGACAGCGCTGGATATGTTGATGCGGCCATTGAAAGACACATTGGCCTGTTTGCTGTCCGGCTGCAGGGCGATATACGGCGCATTGTCGTAGCGGCACAGGCCCGTCGGACCGCTGGGCTGCAGCGGCGACGTCTGTGAATAGGGACCGCAATTCGGGAAAGTCGGACTGCGCAAAGCCCCGCTGGGAAGGCGCACATTGGCGGGGAAAGAGGTCGTGCTGAGTTTGTCGAGTTGCTCGCCGACATTCAGATTGCGCGCGAAGGAGCGGTCCGCACCAAAGATGGGCTTGGTGAACTGGTAACCCGCACCAAAATTGACGTTGTAGCGATCCTTCGAGATATCGCCAAAGCCGGCAAAAATTGACGCCTTGCCCTCGTTGCCGCCGCCTGAGCGCGTTGGCGCACCGAAAGTGCCGCTGACTTCCACGCCGGTATAGTCCTTGCGAAGAATGAAGTTCACCACGCCAGCCACGGCATCGCTGCCGTATACCGCGGATGCGCCATCCTTGAGCACCTCGATTCGATCGATGGCGTAGATGGGAATGGTATTGATGTCGAGCGCCGAGGAGCCGCCCGAGGAGGCGCCACGACGCCCGTTGATCAATACCAGCGTTCTGGCCGATCCCAGACCGCGCAGCGATATCAATGTGGCGGAACTTGCGCCGCCCTGGCCACCGCCCGCGCCGCTATTGGCAACACTGGAGCTTCCCAGGGTTGATGTGGCTGAAATCGACTTCAGCAATTGTTCGACGTTGGACGCACCGGTGCGTTCGATGTCTTCACGCTTCAGGATTTGTACGGGCAGTGCCGTTTCACCGTCGATCCGCTTGATCGATGAACCGGTGACTTCTACCCGCTCGATTTTTTGCGGTGCTGTCGCGCTGCTCTGCGCAAAGACAGGTGCCGCCAGCAACAAGGTCGATGAAAGTCCCCCGCCAAATGCGAGCGCCAGTGCCCTTCTCATGGGTGTTTGTGCAAACATGGTGTTGCGCCTCTATGATGGATTGAAAAGAAAATCGCTGTTTTTACCTTTTTAGCTATTCTGGCAAATCGATCCCGAACAAATGCCTTGCCAGCCGCAAACTGAAAACCTGCGATTGACAAGCAAAATGAAAGTGATTTGAAGCGACGGGGACTGCGGACACCCGAAGAAAATCAGGAATTATTGTTGTTGGTGCTTTACAACGGAGCAGCAACATTTATGCCACACGCCGGCAATATGAAAGTTTGATTCAAGTCAATTTAACGCTGGGTGTTGCGCGGATAAAACAACTCGTTCCGCCAGATGGTCCGCAGGCTGTGAACCGATCGCGCTTGACCATGCTTGGCCGATGCAGGATGCTCCGCCCATGCACTTTTTCCTGGCGCACCAATACCCGATTGCGCGGAGCAGCTTTTGTCTTGTGGTCCTGTTGCTTGCGGCCTGCTTTTTCGCATCCACGTCGGCGGCGCCATCGTCCTCGGAAAAGACCGGCGTCGCGGCAGACTCGACCTTGCGCATCGGCTCCAAGCGGTTTACCGAATCCTATGTGCTGGCGCAGATTCTCGCGCAGTCTGCCCGCAGCGATGCGCGTGTGGAGGTGCTGCAAGGCCTCGGTAACACCGCGATCGTGTACGAGGCGCTGCGCGCCGGCAGTATCGACCTCTACCCCGAATACGCGGGGACCATCAATCTCGAAATCCTGAAAAATCAACAGCCGGTATCGCTGGAAACGATGCAGCGGCAACTGGCGCCGCTGGGGCTGGGTGTCGGTATTCCTTTCGGTTTCAATGACGGTTATGCCTTGGCGATGCGCGCGACCGAGGCCGAGCGCCTTGGCATCCATACCTTGAGCGAACTTGCACGGCATCCTCATCTGCGCTTCGGTTTGTCGAATGAATTTATCGGCCGCAGCGACGGCTGGCAGGGCCTGGGCACGCGCTATGGCTTGTCGGCGGCGCCAATCGGTCTGGACCATGGTCTCGCCTACGATGCGATCCTGAAAGGCCAGGTCGATATCATCGACATCTACACGACCGACGCCCGCATCGGGCAACTGGGACTGCGCGTTCTGAAGGATGATCTTGGCTACTTCCCGCGTTACGATGCCCTGGTGATTTACCGGCTGGATGTGCCCGCGCGTTTTCCGCAGGCCTGGCAGAAGCTGTCGGCACTGTCGGCAACGATCGATGAGGCGGCCATGATAGGTATGAATGCGCGCGCCGAACTCGACGGCGCGTCTTTCGATGTCATTGCCGCCGATTATCTGGCCGGCAAGCGTGGCGCGGACGCCTCCCGTGCCGCAGGGCCGGCAACCGGTGCGCATCGCGGCTTTATGGATAAATTGCTGGGGCCGGATCTTTGGCGGCTTACCTGGCAGCATCTGACGCTGGTCGCGAGCGCGGTAGCTATCGCCGTTTTCGTGGCCATTCCGCTTTCCATACTGTCATTTCCGCATGCGCGCCTGCGGGCTGTGGTGCTGGGCGCCACCGGCCTGCTGCAGACCGTGCCCTCGCTGGCGCTGCTGGCAGTACTGATTTCCCTGATCGGTCGCATCGGTACCATCCCCGCATTGCTGGCGCTGGTTCTCTATGCGCTGCTGCCGATCATGCGCAATACCTGTGTCGGCCTCGCCGAGGTCCCTGACGGTTTGAGACAAGCGGCGCAGGCGCTTGGACTTTCCGCTGGCGCCCGGCTTCGGCATATCGATCTGCCCCTGGCTTTGCCGACCATCATTGCCGGGGTGCGCACCGCCACGGCGATTTCAATCGGCACGGCGACCATCGCTGCCTTCATCGGCGCGGGCGGCTATGGTGAACGCATCGTCACCGGCCTTGCGCTCAACGATCGTGAACTGTTGCTGGCGGGCGCCTTGCCTGCCGCCATGCTGGCCTTGTTGAGCGAGCTGCTGTTTGAGGTGTTGGAGACCGTCATCAAGCGGCAGTACCGTGCAGCGGCCTGACAAAGGCCCGGTCGCAATGAAAAAGGCGAGCGGGTTGCCCCGCTCGCCTTTTTGTTTTGCCTGCTTGTTGATGCTTAGTTGACGCTGACGGCACTCCATGCTGCCGCCACCGTCGAGTAAGCGACCGAGCCCGAACCGTACAGGTCGGCAGCGGCGCTCAATGTGGCTGCGCGCGCACCGGCATAGTTGGTGTTCGAGGTCATGTAGACCGTCAGCGCGCGGTACCAGATCTTGGCGGCGGCATCGCGACCCAGACCGGCGATCGCGGTGTTGCCGTTACATACCAGCTGCGACGGTGTCAGGTTGAAGCCCGCCGGCACAGTGGCGCCTTCGGCCAGCAGGTAGAAGAAATGATTGGCAACGCCCGAGGAGTAATGCACATCGAGGGTGCCGATGTTGCTGACATAGCAATCCGGCGATGCACCGTCAATGCTGGGCTTGAACATGTAACGCAGCGCCTTGGTTGGCGTGCTCAGGCCCTTGTTGCTGATGTAAATGCGTTCACCGATCAGGTAGTTCGGGTTGCTCGCGGCATTGTTGGCGTAGTACTCAACCATGGTGCCGAAGATGTCCGAATTACCTTCGTTCAAGCCGCCGGATTCGCCCGAATAGGTCAGTTTGGCGGTCGCGGCAGTGACGCCATGCGACATTTCATGTCCGGCCACGTCGATGGCGACCAGCGGGTAGTAAGTCGTGCCGTCGCCATCACCATAAGTCATGCAGAAGCAGGAGTCGCTCCAGAAGGCATTGACGTAGTTGCGCCCGTAATGGACGCGCGAATAGGCGCCGCGGCCGTCGTTGGCAATGCCGTTGCGGCCATGTACGTTCAGGTAATAGTCCCAGGTAACCTTCTGCCCGAAATGCGCGTCAACACCGACCGTGGTCACATCCGATGTCAGGGAATTGCCCCAGATGTTATCCGCATCGGTGAAAATGGTGCCGGTGCCGTTTTGCCGATTTTTCAGATTGCTGGTGTAGTGGCTGCCGCGGGTGACATCCCGCATGGCGAAGCCACCGGTGCTCTGGCTGTCGGTGCCGATCGAGACCTGGCCGGCCAGCAGGCTGTTGCCGGTGCCGGTTGCGGCAGAGGTCATGACATCATCCCACTTGTCGAGGATGGTGGCGGAGTTGGCATCGACGATGAAATGCATCGAGCTCGGCGTCTGGTTGAACTGCATGCCGTTGACGACCACTTCGTAGGCAAGCACGGGTTGCGCGCCGCGGGCGTAGACCACCAGCTGCGAGCTGCTGCTGCCATTGCGCGCGCCGGAAAAACCGGCTTCGGCAACGGAAACCGCGAGTGACTCGTCGACCGCCGCAGCAGTGCTCAGGCTATGGGTGCCCTTCAACGTCTGGGAGATGCCCTTGAAGCCGCGTGCGGGATGCGAATGCACCACGACATCGCCGCCGATCACGCGTAAACCTTTGTATTCGCGATCCATGCGCACATGCTCGGTGCCATCGGCATCGATGATTGTGCTTCGCGCCAGGAAGCGGTCGCCATCCGAGACTGCCGCATTGCCCTTCAAAAGCGTCATCGCCCGGGCTTCAGCGGAATTTCCCTGTGCCTGAGCGGATCCGATACCCGCGATACCTGCTACCCCCAACGCTGCCACCAACATAATTCTGAGCTTCATGCGAACCTCTCCTGTTGTGTTTGATTTGCGTCTTGCTGGATTGTGTCCATTTCCTTGCTCCGGCAGGCTGCAGCCATGTCAGGTGCGGGCCAAATCCACCAGAGCGCCGAAATATTAGCAACAACCGCGATCAATTCTTGCAAAATCTTACAAAAAAAAATCGCTGTTGCAGCATTGAAAATTGCTGCCCTGCAACATGCGGTTTCTGTTGCCAATCAGCGAAATGAGGTGTTAACAAAAGAGCCGGCAAGTTCCGCTCCTCGTTGCGCCAAAGGCGGCGGCACCGCACTACAGTGCCAGCCGTTGGGTGCATTGCACTTGGACTTTGAAAGTGCTGTTCCAAAATCCAAGGAACTCCATTTGGTGCGCCTTCCCAGGCATTTTTGACCCGCAAGGTGCGCCAATGCTGGAGTTTGGCCTTTCGATAATTGATTGCAATGAAAAACGCCGGGAACCTTCCCGGCGTTTTTCATTGCGGCCTCGCGGCCTCTATTTCCGCTAGAACGAGTAGGCCAGCGTTGCGCCTGCGCCCCAATTCGGGCTGCCGTCGGCAAAACCTTTCAGCGCGTAGAGCTGCGTTTTCCAGGCTTTGGCAAAACCATGGTTGTAGAACAAGGTGACTTCACGACGCGATGCGCTCAGGTCCGAGGCACGCTGATGGTAATCGAACAGCACGCCGGCCAGATCGGCCTCATCGAACTTGTAGGACACACCGGCATTGGCATTGGCGACATTATTGAGCTTGATGTACTGCGAAGAGCCCATCTTCGTATAGCCTGCGCCACCGAACAGGATCACCTTGTCGAACTTCTTGTACATATCGACTTCGGCGCCATAATCGTTTTCGCCGGTACCGAGTCCTTTGTCTGCATCGGCGGTGCCAAATTTGATCCGGCCGGCCAGGTCGATACCGAATTGCGCGTCGGCATTGGCATAGACATTGTACGAGGCGAAAGCGACTATATCGCCCAGTCCGCGTGCACTGCCCGAGGCTTGCGCCGTCGTCGTGCTTGTGCCCCCGCCGGGACCGCCAAAGAAAGGTAATCCCAGCGAGGCGGCGCGCGTGCGCAGATTGGTATTCTTGACGGCACCGACGCCGGGGATCACGTTCGAGGGGCCCGATACATCGACATAGGGAATCGTCAATTTGAGCGTCAACGGGCCGTTTTCGTAGCCCAGATCCAGCGGTACCGTGCGAATTTTTGTGGTCGCCGATGTGCCGTAGTCGCCGGACGAATAATTGAAGCCCGAACCTGCCGAAATTTTGCCTTCATCCGCCGACGCCGATTGTGCGAGGGACAGTGTCATCGCCGACACTGCCATAGCAATGATTGTCTTGTTCAACTTGAGTTCTCCCGGAAAAATTGAAGCAAGCGCCGGGTATCCGTCCGGCGCTTGCTGGTTTAAAAGTCCCTTGGCATGCCCGTGCAGGATGAGCCGCACGGGCTGCCCAAGGTACGGGCGTTATTTCGAGGTGGTGGTCGTCGCGCCGGCCTGGGTGCTGGTGCTGGTCGTCGGACGCTGCAAAGCGCTGTTGGCCGACGCATTCGCCGTGGCGGTGGCACTTGCATGTTCGCGCGCAGTTTCAACGCCATTCTTCAACGAACCCTTGGCCTTCTGCTTTGCCTTGTCTGCTGCTGCCTTGGCAGCGTCGGTATCGGCCTGCGCCGCTTCCTTCGCCTTGGCCGGGCTGACATCGCCGCGGATGAGGATGCTCTCTTTCGATGCATTGTCGATGGCGTTGGCATTGGCATTGGCCTGCGCCTGCGAAGCACCGGTGGCCATCGATCCCTGCGCGCCAACGGTCGTCGCGCCGCGCGAGACGCCTACATTGGCGCCGACCCCAACATTGGTGGGCCCGCTGAGCGGCCCGGCAACTGCCGTCAAGGTGGCAATGATGGAACCGGCAGCGAATACACCTGCGAACTTGGAAATGGATTTCATATTGGTCTCCTAGAGCAGCTGCGGCCAATCCGCAGCCTACATTGATAAAAACGCCCGGGGATGCCGTTTTAATCCATCCTTCCCGAAATTTTTTTTGCCCTGGCAGCAAAGCCATCCTTATATGCAGCTCAGGCCGGGTTGCGGTATGCCAGGCCGACCAGGCCATATCCATAGATCGGGTCGCGTCCCGCCGCGCCTAGGTCGACGGCCTGGGAGGCCAGCCTGGCAATGGCCCTGGCGGCCAGATCACGATCGGGCATGGGTAAATCATGCGCCAGCATTGCGGCCACTATCGGCGCTGCAAACGATGTGCCGCGCACGGAAACCAGCTTTCCCTTGTCATCGGCCGCCAGTTCATCGCTGCCGGGAGCAGCGAAAGCTACATGTGGCCCACGACAGGCTTCAGCGAGGACTTTTTGCCCGGCATCAACGGCGGTCACTGCAACGACGCCGGGGTAGGCAGCCGGGAACAGCGGCGGCGCGGCGGGACCATCGTTGCCCACGGCGGCAACGACAATATGGCCGCGCGAATGGATGATTTTCAGGACGCGTTCCAGTGTCGCATTGGGCGGCCCCACCAGGCTGAGATTGATGACGGCGATGCGTTCGCGGGCCATCCACGCGAGCGCCTCGACAATGCTGTCCACGGCGCCGCCCGCCGGCGCACCGCAGTAGACGTTGGCCGCATACAAGGTTGCAAGCGGCGCGACGCCATGGAATTTCGCGCTGCGGCCCGCCATCAGAGAAGCGACTGCCGTGCCGTGGGCGCTCGGAATGTTCTTGCCATCACAGCCCCAATCGATCAGCCGGGAATCGCGTAGCGCCGGGTGCTGGTGGTCCACGCCGCCGTCGATCAGTCCGATTTTGACCGTACCGGCATCGCCGGACGGCGGAGCCGGAACATCCGTCTGGGTGCGCGGCTTTGCCAGTGTTGCCGTATCGTTCCCGTTCCTGCTCCCGCTATCGCTGTAAATATGGTTGTAGTCGTAGGTCCCCTCGGGATCGATTTCCCGCAGCTTTACCAGCGCCGCAACGAGATCGAGGCGCGGCGGCGGCTGCAAAATGAGTACCTTCACATCGAGTCCGGCAAGATCGCGTTCACCAAGCACCCGAAATCCAGCACCGGCAATTGCCGTCATGGCCGTGGCGGAAGGTCCGATTGCGAGCAACTGTCCGCGGCGCACGGGCGCCCCGGCGGGATCCAGATCAAGGATATCGCCGTATTTGCGCACAAGCTCGCGTTGCCTGGAGAGGCGCAGATCGATATTGACCGAAGCATCGATATTGATCTCGGTGTTGCGGATCGGTGCCGCCACGCTGGGCAGGTTCTGTATCGCCGGCGCCGGCAGCCGGATTGACGGCAATCTGACTTGCGCAGCCGTGGTGCCGCTGCCGGTCAGACCGGCGAGAATTGCGATAACGAATAGAATGTGGCGCATTGAAGTGGCTTGTTTCCAATTGAAAAACCGTGAATAAACCATGACCAGACCCTTATTGTCCTCCCCATCCCTGCGGAAAAGCGCATCAAAATATGCCATGCAAACATTAAACGCTCCAGCCAGGGAAGAAAATCCCTGTGCCGTTCGTTTAGTTGATAAGTCATGAGCCAAACAATGGATTCAATTCGCGATGAAATTGTCGCCCTGTTGCCGAGAATGAGGCGTTTCGCGCGCACCATTGCGCGCAACCGGGAGGATGCGGACGATTTGGTGCAGCTTGCAGTGGAGCGTGCGTTGCAGAGGGTCGGGCAGTGGCAGGCCGGTACGCGCCTCGACAGTTGGCTGTTCCAGATCATGCGCAACGCCTGGATTGACGAGGTGCGTTCGCGGATACGGCAAGACAAAGTATTCGCGCCGGAAGAAGCCGGTGAAAACGTGGGCGAAGAAACGATGGAGGCGCATTTGCAGGTGATGGCGGTAAGAACGGCGATGGCGAAATTGAACGAGGATCAACGCATGGTGATCGGCCTGGTGCTGGTGGAAGGCTTGCCCTACAAGGAAGCCGCCGAAGTCTTGCAGATTCCCATCGGCACCCTGACCAGCCGTCTGGCGCGGGCGCGCGAAACCCTGCAGGCGATCCTGTCCGAACCGAAAGGAAACGTGGCATGAAATATCCCGATGAAATCCTGATGGCCTATGTCGACAACGAAGTCGATGAGGCGACCCGCCGCGAAATCGATGCGGCCCTTGGCGGCGATCCCGCGCTGGCCGCACGCGTGGCGCAGCAACGAGCCTTTGTGGGCCAGTTGCAGTCGGCCTATGCGCCGATTGCCGCCGAACCGGTTCCCGCGCGCCTGCTCGACACCGCGCTCGCCGTCGGCAGGGCCGAGGTAAAAATCGCCGCCCGCGGAAATGTCATCAGCCTCAATGCCGGCAAGCGCGCCGCGCCGGTAAAGGCGAACTGGTCCTGGCAAATGCTCGGTGGAATCGCCGCCAGCCTGGTGATCGGCGTCATGCTGGGCCGCACCAGCCTTCCGGCTGACGATGGCGGCATGGTGAGCGCGCAAAACGGCCAGCTGTTTGCGCATGGCGTCCTGGCCGCGGCACTGAATACGCAAGCCTCGGCTGAAGCCGGCAGCGGGCCCGTCAAGGTCGCCCTCAGTTACCGCAGCAAATCGGGCGCCTATTGCCGGGCCTTCATGCTCAAGGAAGGCGCCGATGCGGGCCTGGCCTGCCGCGACCAGGGCCAATGGCGCATCCAGCAATTGACGCGCGAAAAAGCGGGCAGCGCGACCGGCGCTCCAGGCAATCCTGTTTATCGCATGGCAGGCAGTGCGATACCGGAATCGATCCTGCGTCTGGTGGATAGCGAAATTGCTGGAGATGCTTTGGACGCTGCCGGCGAACTCGCAGCCATTCGGCGCGGCTGGCAGCAAGCGCCGCGCTGAGACCATTGCGGGGCTGCTGTCAATGCGGCGGAACGCTCAGGCAGGTTCGCCGACCAGCCCCTTTTTGCGCAGCATCGGCTCGACCTGCGGGTCACGACCGCGGAAGGCGCGGTAGGCATCCATCGGCGGCATGGTGTTGCCGCTGCCGTAGATGAATTTGCGCAAGCGGGCGGCGACCTCGCTGTTGAAGGGGCTGCCGGCCTCGACGAAGGCCTCATAGCCGTCGGCATCGAGCACTGCAGCCCATAGATAGACGTAATAAGCCGAGGCGTAGCTCGAACTCGAGAACAGGTGCTGGAAGTGCGGCAGGCGGTGGCGCATGACGATTTCGCGCGGCATGCCGATGCGCGACAGCTGTTCGGCCTCGAAGCGGTTCAGGTCGAGGTCGTCCATATTGTCGCGGCTGTGCAGGGCCATATCGACCAGGGCAGACGCGACAAACTCGACATTCTCGAAACCCTGGTTGAAGGTCCTGGCCAGCTTGAGTTTGCCGATCAGCGCGTCGGAAATCGGCTCGTTGTTCCGGTAATGGCGGGCGAAGCGTTTCAGCACCTGCGCTTCGTCCAGCCAGTGCTCGAAAAGCTGCGAAGGCAGCTCGACGAAATCGCGCAGCACGCGGGTGCCGGACAGGCGCTCGTATTGCACATTGGACAGCAGGCCGTGCAGGCCGTGGCCGAATTCGTGGAACAGGGTGCGCGCATCGTCGAAGCTCAACAAGGTCGGCTCGCCCGGCGCGCCTTTGGCAAAGTTGTTGTTGTTGACGATGAT
>JACXTT010005925.1_pt1 | contig 17616 bp, 17 predicted proteins | sample 9270951 | NCBI WGS metagenome assembly JACXTT01 (sample SAMN15532306, study PRJNA645909) | rock metagenome | isolation source: weathered quartz diorite | place: Puerto Rico | collected 2017-06-21 | reverse complement strand
CGGAGCGTGATGAGTTTCTGGAACAACTCGTCCGCGGCACGGTTGAAAAGGCGGAGGAAATCGACGCGCTCATTTCCGGCCACGCCGAGCATTGGCGCCTGGAGCGCATGCCGGCGGTCGATCGCAATCTCCTGCGCCTGGCCATTTATGAGATGCGGAACACCGAGACGCCCGCGCCGGTGGTGATCGACGAGGCGCTGGAACTGGCGCGGCGCTTTTCCACCGAAGAATCCGTGCAGTTTGTGAATGGCGTCCTGGACGCGATTCACCGCGAGGGACGGGTGGGAGCGTAAACGACAAAGGCAAAAGACAAAAGGCAAAGGGCAAAAGGCAAAATTGAGCGGACGGGATTTGGATGCGCGCCTGTTGCAATACGGGGCGCGGATCATCAGGCTCGTTGAAGCTTTGCCGAAAACGTGCGCATCGCGGATCAACTACTACGTAGCGGGATGGCCGTTGGCGCAAACTATGAGGAAGCACAGGGCGCGGAGTCACGCGTTGACTTCAGTCACAAGCTGCAGATCGCGCTGAAAGAATTGCGAGAATCGAATTACTGGCTACGGCTGCTGGAAGTGGCCGGCAAGGTGCCCGGCGACCGGCTGGCCGATATAATCGATGAATCAACCCAACTGCGCGCAATTCTTTCAAAGGCCGTGGCAACGACGAAAGCGAATATGAAATGATCCCTTCCGAATCCCCCTTTTGCCTCTTGCCCTTTGCCTTTTGTCTTTTGCCTTGAATCATGTTCTCCTACTCCGAAAGCTCTCTCTACTGCGATTCAGTCTCCCTGGCCGACATCGCTGCGGCGGCCGGCACTCCCTGCTATGTCTACTCCAGCCAGACGCTTCTCGAGAATTTCCGCGCGTACGACGAGGCCCTCGGCGACCTGCCGCACATGGTCTGCTACTCGCTGAAGGCCAACGGCTCGCTCGGCATTGTGTCACTGCTGGCACGAGCCGGATCGGGATTCGACATTGTCTCGGGCGGCGAACTGTACCGTGTGCTCAAGGCGGGTGGCGATCCGGCGCGCGTGGTGTTTTCCGGCGTGGGAAAGACCGCCGAAGAGATCGAGTACGCGCTCGAAAAGAGAATCCACAGCTTCAATTGCGAATCTGAGCCTGAGCTGGCGCTCATCGACTCGCTGGCCGCCCGGCGCGGCGTGAAGGCTGCTTTTGCCTTGCGCGTGAATCCGGATGTGAACGCCGATACCCATCCCTACATTTCGACCGGCTTGCGCGAGCACAAATTCGGCATCGACATTCATGCAGCCGAAGCCGTTTACGAGCGGGCGCGTGCGTTGTCGAATCTGGTGGCGCGCGGAGTGAGCTGCCACATCGGGTCGCAATTGCTGGATATGGCGCCGGTTTTCGAGGCGCTAGACAAGGTGCTGGCGCTAGTTGAGCGGCTGCGCTCGGCCGGCCACGCCATCACGCATCTCGACGTGGGCGGCGGCCTGGGGGTGGCCTACCGCGAAGAGGAGCAGGCGCCCGAAATCGGCGCGTTCGTCGAATGCGTGCGGAAAAGAGTGCAGGGCAGGGGACTCACCGTGATGGTCGAACCGGGCCGCTCGATTGTTGGCCCGGCTGGAATGCTGGTGACGCGCGTGCTCTACCGCAAGCAGAGCGTCAAGAAAGAATTCGTCGTGGTGGACGCGGGCATGAACGACCTGATCCGGCCGTCGCTCTACCGTTCCTACCACGACATCCTGCCAGTGCGAAAAACGGACCGTCCGGACATTGTGGCCGACGTGGTCGGGCCAGTATGCGAAACGGGCGACTTTCTCGCGCGCGACCGCACGCTCGCCAACGCCGCGCCGGGTGATTTTCTGGCGATTGCCACCGCCGGCGCCTACGGTTACGTGCTGGCCTCAAACTACAACGCCCGCCGCCGTCCAGTCGAGGTACTGGTGGAGGGCGATAACTGGCGCATCATCCGCGCCCGCGAAACGTTTGAAGACCTGGTCCGTGGCGAAACAGTCTGATCTTTTTCGGGCCGTTCTTCGTATAATCGATTAGCATTAGAAAAAGGAGGTTTATGCGTCTCGAACCTGTTATCAGCGGACTCTTGTTCGCCTTCACGTCCACTGCGGCGACCAACCCGTCGCCCGTGACCTTCACCAAAGATGTTGCGCCTGTTTTGCAGAAGAACTGCCAGGGATGCCACCGTCCCGGCGAAGCGGCGCCATTCTCGCTACTGACCTACGAGCAGGCCCGGCCCTGGGCCAAAGCCATGAAAGAAGCGGTGTTACTGAAGAAGATGCCGCCATGGTTCGCCGATCCGCACTTCGGCAAGTTCGTCAACGACCGGTCGCTTTCCCAGAAAGATATCGACATCATCGCCGCCTGGGCTGACGCCGGGGCGCCGCAGGGCGATGCCAAAGAAATGCCGCCGCCCATCCAATTTATTGAAGGCTGGCGCATTCCAAAGCCGGACATGGTGATCGAGATGCCAAGCGCTTTCAATATTCCGCCGGCGGGGACCATCGAGTATCAGTACGTCATTATGCCGACAGGATTTACTCAAGACAGGTGGGTGCAGTTTGCCGAGGCGCGTCCAGGTAACCGGGCGCTGGTGCATCACATCATCGCGTTCATTCGCGAACCCGATTCCAAATGGATGAAAGATGCCAAGCCGGGCGTGCCCTTCGTTCCGGAGAAGCGCAAGAAGGACAAGAAGAATAAGAAAGACGACGACGATGAGGGCGGCTTCTCGGGCGATGCGGTGGCCGGATATGCGCCGGGGATGCTGGCCATGCAGCTTCAGCCGGGACAGGCCAAGCTCATCAAGGCGGGATCGGACATCGTTTTCCAGTTGCATTACACCGCCAACGGCAAGCCGGGCACTGACCGCAGCAAACTTGGCCTCGTGTTTGCCACCGAGCCGCCAAAGGAGCGCGTGTTCACGCTGGCCGCGGCCAACGGGAAATTTAAGATTCCTCCGGGCGACGCCGACTACAAAGTGGACTCCGAGTTCGAGATGGGCACGCAGGTGAAGCTGACCAGCATGCAGCCGCACATGCATCTCCGCGGCAAAGATTTCGAGTACCGCGTGGTCTATCCGACGGGCGAAAGCGAAACTCTCCTGAAGGTGCCGAACTACAGCTTTAGCTGGCAGCTTGCGTACGCTCCGGTGAAGCAGATCGTGCTGCCCAAGGGCACCAAAATCGAATGCACCGCGCATTTCGACAATTCGCCGAACAATCCCTACAATCCGGACGCAACCAAGGAAATCAGTTGGGGCGACCAGAGCTGGGATGAAATGATGATTGGCTTCTTCGATGTGGCGTTCGACGCCAATATGCCGGTGAAGAACCTTTTTCCGGAGAAGAAAGGCGACAAGAAGGCGGGCGGCGATTAATCGTTACGTAATGATGGTGGGTCTGATCGGCGCGACCGCCGCGCAGGCCCACGAGCCTATCACCACCAAGCTCACCTGGACGCAGGAAATTTCCCGCATCATTTACAAGCGCTGCGCAAGCTGCCATCACGAAGGCGGCGCGGCGTTTTCGCTCGCTACCTATAACGACGCGCGGCCGTGGGCCAACGCCATGCGCGAAGAAGTGCTGGAACGGCGCATGCCGCCCTGGGGCCCGGTGGAGGGCATCCGCGCCTACCGTGACGATCCCAGCCTGACGCCGATCGAGATCGAGATGCTCGTGAGCTGGGTGGAGGGGGGCGCGCCGGAGGGAGAAGCGATTTATTTGCCGCCGGCGCCGCGATTTGATTCGGGGGCGAGTTCACAGGCAGGAATGCCTATTCCACAAGTGATTGTCGAAAGTGCCGCGCCGTTGACCTTGCGCGAGCCCATCACCGCCTTGGCCGTGACTCCGCGTGACCTGCCCAACGGAGCTTCCATGGAAGTAACTGCTTATAAGCCGGACGGCTCGGTCGAGCACCTGATCTGGCTGCGAAATTATCGTGAAGCGTGGACCCGTACATACTGGTTTCGCGATTCGCTGCTGCTTCCGGCAGGAACACGGATCGTGGTGGATGCACCGCCGCCCGGAACGGCAGTGATGTCGATTGCCCGTAAGTGAGCAGCTAGGCCGTTTTCCTGCTGCCTGCCGCGCGGGAGGCCCGGGGGACGTCCAAAGCCAAATGGTTCTTGATCAGCCAGGCTCGCGCAACTTGAACTCTTACTCGGCCACCCAACAGAACCAAAGTTGTGGCGCCCAGCAGTGGCAGCGAATACATAACTGAGAACATGATGTAATTTTTTGTTCTGCCCGACAAGAGGACTACTATACGGTTTTGCTGCAAAACGTACCGCTTCTCACGTTTTGGCACGGAATCTACTCGTTGAGCTGTGTCTTTACGTATTTCGCCACCTGCTCGTGCGTGGCGAACCAAACACCGGGCCGCGATCGCATATGAGTGATCAATGCGTCCAGCGCGGCCACGCGCGAGCGGTGGCCGATGACGTGGGGGTGCATAGTCAGCACGAACAAGCCACCCTCCTCGTAGGCCACATCGAACTCCGATTTGTAGATTTTCAGCACGAGATCGGGCGAGGGTAGCGAGCCGTTAGTGCCGCCGAAGTATGGATAATCATCGACGATCCACTCGATGGGCACTTCGACCATGCCGCTAGGCTTGCCCGCGACGAGAATCTCATACGCATCATCGCTGGCCATCAGACTGCTGTCATAGAGAAACCCGGCCTCCTGCAATTGCTGCATCGTGAAGCGGCTGAAAGCCCAAGACGGCGCGCGGTAACCGACGGGACGCCTGCCCATGGATTTCGTAAGGCTGTCGATGGCCTGGCGCAGAAGGCGGCGTTCTTCGGCCTCATCGTTCAGCACCGGGAGGCGCTCATGGATCCAGCCATGCACGCCGATTTCGTGCCGGCCGCGGGCCAGGATATCCGGGATCATCCGGGGATGCAGCAGGTCGCTCACGGCCGGGATAAAAAACGATGCGGGCACGTCGTATTTGTCCAGCAGCCGTAGAATTCGTGGCAGACCGTCGATCGCGCCATACTCGCCGCGTGACAAGTCGTTAGCGCCGAGCTCGCCCGCCGCTAGAGAAGAGGTGGCGTTATCCACGTCGAAACTGAGAGCCACCGCGACGCGCGCGCCGTTGGGCCAAGATTTCGGCTTGAGCCGCCGGCCGGCGCTCACGCGTAAGAACTGCTCTTTGATCTGGTCGATGCCCAGTTTCGTGCCGGGGAGAGGATTAGGCGCTGGTTGTTGCGCGAAAAGAGGAATACAGACTATGGTGGCTATCACGAGAAAGTACCGCATATATGGGTGTCTCCTCGAATCAATATCCTCGACGCTCTGAACTGAATGCAAATCGATTCTGTGTGGACATAGAGCACTGTTGATATCTCCGCGTCTCTGCGTCTCGGCGGTGAATTCGCTTTGACCGTTTATTTCAAGCTCAACACGGGAATGGTGAACGCCACCGTATTCACTTTTCCCTGGCGCTGGAACTGCACCCAGACGCGGTAGATCGATTCGCGCGGGAAGAAAAGGTTGAATTGGATCTGCTTCTCTCCGGGTGCGGGGTCGGTCACATAGATCGGGTGGGTGTGGATGGTGTCCACCAGATCGTTGCTCGCGGCCAGCATGTGGCCCCAGGCGCCCAGGTAGGGTTCGAGACCTTCGGCCGGCTTCAGTTTGAAAAACAGCATGGCCTTCTTGCCGGCCAGCGGTTGTGGCGGGTCGAGAACCAGTTCGACTTCCAGGTTCTCGCTGTGCTTTGGCGCAAGATCGATGGCCGGCGTCACCATGGCCGCGGCGATGCTGCGCTTATATTCGGCAGTCGTGATCACGCGCGAGATGAGTTGCGGAATGCCGTCCTCGGGCATGAAATCCGCCAGCAGCTTGTAGGTGCCGGGCTTGGGCAGCCGCGTGTCCAGCCGGAAGACGCCGTCCGTGCCGAGGCTGGGGTGCTCGTGCGAAAAGTATTCGAGGTCCTCGCTCACGATGAAGAGATGGACCGGTTTTTCGTGGATGATCTGAAAATGTTTGATCGCCGCGCCGGATTTCGGATCCCGCACACGAATTTCGAGATGCAATTTCTCGTTCGCGGGAATGCGCGCCGGAGTGAACGAAAACAGGGTCGGGTATTCGACCGGCTCAGGAATATTGGCGACGAGCGTCATGCCGCAGCGCGGACACTTGCCGGGAGTTTTCGAGCGCACCTCGGGGTCCATGGGGCAGGTGAATTCGACCGGCGCGGGCTGGGGATCGGGCGCGGGAACCTGCGCACTCAATAGCAACAGAAGAGCGCAGGCAACAATGCCCATTCCACCTAGGGTTCGAAGGGCCATACCGCCGTGGTCGAGTAGCCGCCATCGATGGCCAGGATCTGGCCCGTGATGTAGTCGGCGCCGCGGCCGGCCAGGAACACGGCCATCGGCGCAACGTCTTCGGGACGCCCGAGCCGCGGGTTGGCCTGTGCGTGCCGCAGCCACGCTTCCATTTCGGGTGGCTGCCACATGGCGCGGTTGAGATCCGTGATGATGAAACCTGGGGCGATGCAGTTCACCTGGATGTTGTGCCTGCCCCACTCGGCGGCGAGCACTCTGGTCAACTGTCCGAGCCCGCCCTTGCTGATGGCGTAGGCAGCCAGGTAAGGCAGGCCCAGCAGCGACATCAGGCTGCCGATGTTGATGATCTTGCCCCCGCGGGCCCGCGCGATCATTTTTGCGCCGATCAACTGCGTCAGCTCGACAATGCCGTGCAGATTGGTCTGCAGAATACGGTCGTACTCCTCGCGCGTGAACTCTTCGAAGCGCTTGCGGACATTGGTGCCGGAGACGTTGACCAGGATATCGACGTCGCCCGCGGCCTCGGCGGCGCTCTGGATGGATTCGGAACGCGTGAGGTCCAGGTGCAGCGCGCGCGCGTTCGGCAGTTCCTTCGCAATTGCTTCCAGCTTGTCCATGGAGCGAGCGGCCAGAATGGTATGGGCGCCGTGCGCGGCGAGCGCCTGTGCAATGGCCAGGCCGATGCCGCGGCTCGCTCCGGCAACCAGCGCGGTTTTGCCGGATAGGGAAAAGATATCTGCGAAGGCGTTCACGGCCGGAAACTCAAGTTCATTTTTTCCACAATCACATTCCTAGGTTACGTTACTATTGTTCGTTCATGCCATCATTCCATATCGCTGTGATCGCCGGCGACGGTGTAGGGGTTGAGGTGATTCCGCCAGCTAAGCGCGTGCTCGAAAAGCTGGGCCGCCAGCACCACCTTCAGTTTACTTTTCAGGATTTCGATTGGGGCTCCGACTATTATTTTCGCCACGGCCGCATGATGCCCGCCGAGGCCCTCGACCTGCTGCGCCCCTGCGATGCCATTCTGCTGGGCGCGGTCGGGCACCCGAAAGTGCCGGATTATGTCACGCTGAACGGGCTGCTGCTGCCGATCCGCCGCGCGTTCGACCAGTACGCCAATGCCCGGCCGGCGGTGCTTTATCGTGGCGTCGAATCGCCGCTCGCGCTGCGGAAGGGCGAGCAGATCGATTTCGTGGTCGTCCGCGAAAACACAGAGGGCGAATACGCGCAGGTGGGCGGGTTCGTTTACCACGACCAGCCGGAAGAGGTAGCGATCCAGACCGCGGTGTTCACGCGGCGCGGCATCGACCGCATTGTCCGTTTCGCCTTCGAGCTGGCGCGGCGGCGCAATTGCAAAAAGCGCGTGACCTCGGTGACCAAGTCGAATGCCCAGGGCTTCGGCATGGTGCTGTGGGATCGCGCATTCGCGGCGATGGCGGCGGAGTTTCCCGACATCTCGACCGAGTCCCTGCTGGTGGACGCCGCGGCCATGAATTTCATCCGCCGGCCCGAGAGCTTCGACGTGGTAGTAGGCTCGAACCTGTTCGGCGACATCCTCAGCGACATCTCGGCGATCATCATCGGCAGCATGGGCCTCGCTCCCAGCGCCAATCTCGATCCGTTGCGGCGCTATCCTTCGATGTTCGAGCCGGTGCACGGCTCGGCGCCGGATATCGCCGGCAAGGGCGTGGTAAATCCGCTGGCTACGATATTGAGCGCGGCCATGATGCTCGATCATCTCGGAGCCGCTGACGCCGCGCGGCAAGTCGAGCGCGCAGTGGCCGATGTCCTGGCCGGCGGCCGCGTGCGCACGCCGGATCTCGGCGGCAAGAGCAGTACCGTGGAGGTGACCGATGCAGTTTTGGAAAAGCTGGGTTAGTGGAATAGGCATTCTTGCCTGTGCCGCTATGCTTTCATCAGCCGCGCCCGCACCGAAAGACCGTTATGCTGAGGTCAACGGCGTCCGCCTGCACTACGTCGAGCAGGGAAAAGGCCTGCTGATCCTGTTCCTCCACGGTTTTCCGGAATTCTGGTACACGTGGAAGGATCTGTTAACCGATTTTGGCCGCGACCATCACGCCGTGGCGCTCGACATGCGCGGCTACAATTTATCTGCGAAGCCCGAGACGGTGGATGCGTACCGCGTGCCGGTCATGGTCGAAGACGTCCGGGCACTGGCGGTGAAGCTGAAGCCAAGAAGGTCGTGCTGGTAGGGCATGACTGGGGCGGTGTCGTCGCCTGGGCCTTCGCCGCGCAGCACCCGGAGATGCTCGAGCGGCTGGTCATTATCAACGCGCCGCATCCCACAGTGTTTGCTCGTCTGCTCGCGAGCGATCCGGCGCAGCAGAAAGCCAGCAGCTATTACAACCTGTTCACGTCGCCGCAAGCCGAGCAGGTGCTGAGCGCGAACAATTACGCGATGATGCAACAGTGGTTCAGGTCTGTGTTCAACGAAGAGGATCGCAAAACATATTTAACCGCGTGGAGCCAGCCGGGTGCATTGACGGGCGGGCTGAACTTTTACCGCGCGGCGCAATTGCGGTCTCCGGCCGGAGCGCCGCCCGGGCAAACCGCCCAGCCTCCCGCGATTCCGCCGCTCCCTCGGATCACTACGTCTACGCTGGTCATCTGGGGCGAGAACGACCCCGCGCTGCCCACTGGCAATCTCGAAGGTCTCGATCAGTACGTCAAGCCGCTGACCATCCAGCGCGTGCCCGATGCCGGGCACTGGATTGTTCATGAAAAACCAGCTCTCGTGATCCGGTACATCCGCGATTTTCTGAAATCACCGGTCGGTGGTTAAATCCCGGAAGGCCTCTTCGATTTCGCGACGAACCTCCGCTGGCGGCGCAACCAGAGGCAGGCGCGGCGGACCGCCGTAATAGCCGTTCAGGTCCATCGCGTGTTTGAGAGCCGGCGCCCCGTGACACCGCGGGCTGACAAGCTCCGCGGCGCGGGCGATGCGGCGCTGCCAGTCCAGCCCGGCTTCTTCCTCGCGAGTGCGATGCGCTTCCCAAATGGCAATGCAGGCGTAAGGCGCGGCGGCCGCGAAATCGAGTATGCCGCCCGAGGCGCCGGCTTGGAGCGCCATCCATAACTGGGATGCATCGCCGGCGAGGCCCTGCCGGCCACCGCTGTCACAAAAGGCGATCACGTTGGGATGTTGCGCCAGATCCGGCACAGCGCCCTCCACGATCAACGGGATCTTCGCCTGATCCGCGATCGCCCGAAAATACAGCAACTGTGTTTCCGCCCGCTGGTGCGGTGATGCAATCAGCGCCGCCTTATAGCCCAGCTCCGCGGCCCGGTTCGTCAGCGCAACAGTCTCGCGCACGCCCGGCGCCGCGCTCGCGGCGATCAGGATCATTTCGGCCGACGCATGCTTCGCGACCATCTCCCAGACCGCCACCTTCTCTTCCGCCGCCAGCAGCGCGCCTTCTCCCGCCGCGCCGCACACCACGTATCCCGCCAGCGACGTGCGGTTCCATTTCTCCACGTTGTGCTGTACCTTGACTTTGTAGATGTCACCTTTGTGGTCGAAAGGCGTCGTGATGTCCGCGAAGATTCCTTGAAGTTTCATCCCCAAACCATGTTCTCGCTCTATCTGGAGTGCAGGCAAGAGGAAAAAGACCAGCTCATCGCCGAGCTTTGGGAGCGGGGATCAGGCGGCATCACCGAGACGGATCTTCCCGGCGGCTGCGGGCTGCGCGCATTCTTCATGGATGAAGCCGCGGCGCCCGCCCTGGCACGCGAATTCTCGCGCTGGTCGGCGCGCTGCGAGCCCGAGGAGCCGCGCGACTGGATCGCCGTGGCGCAGAGCCGTCTCGATCCGATTTGCGTGGGCGCGCGCTTCTTTATTGTGCCCGAATGGCGCGTCGATCCCACGCCGCCCGGCCGGCTGCGCATCCAGGTCAACCCCGGCATGGCGTTCGGAACGGGCGCCCATGAGTCCACGCAGTTGTGTCTGGAAGCGCTCGAGCGCGAGCTCAAGCCGGGAATGACAGTGCTCGACGTCGGCACCGGCTCCGGTATTCTTGCCCAGGCCGCGGAGTTGCTTGGCGCGGGCCGAGTGATCGCCTGCGACATCGATCCGGTCGCCGTGAAGCTCGCGCGGCGGCCATTATCCTTCGTCGGCACCGCGGGCGCGATTCGCGCCGCAAGCTGCGATCTGGCGCTCGCCAACATCAATCCGGAAACGATCCGCGTGCTCGCCCCCGACCTCGTGCGCGTGCTGCGTACGGGCGGCATCGCGATCCTGAGCGGTTTTGAGATTCCCGAAGTTACCGTTGTAGAAGCGGCGTTGCGCGCTGCCGGAGCGGCCATACGCGGCGCGCACGCCAAAGGCAGCTGGAGCGCCCTGGTCGTCTCAGTCTGAAAATCCCGGTGGCCCCGGGAAGGGCCCGCGCGCTTCTTCCAGCCGCGCCGCGACCTCGAGAATCAGTTCTTCCTCCCACGGCCGGCCCACCAGCTGCACGCCAATTGGCAGCCCCTGTCCCGACATGCCGAATGGAACAACCACCGCCGGCATTCCCAGCAGGTTCCACGGCGTCACCGGCATCATGGCCTCGAAAAGGCCGATCGTTTTCGCGCCCGCGTTCCAGTGGCGCTCGCGGTGCTTGAACGCGGGAACTCCGCAAGCGGGCAGGAGGATCAGCGGCACCTTATCCATTTCACGCAGCAGCCCGCCGCGCATGCGGTCGCGGATCGCGAGATTACGCAGTACATCGTCCGCCGATGGCGCAGGCTGTTCGAGCGCCGTAGCGAGGAACTCGGTGCCGGTCCAGTGCGTTTCCTGCTCGCGGCCTTGGATCAACTGTTTCGTCATGGGCGCCGGAAGCTGCCCAAAAAAGAACCACCAGAGGTTCGGCGCGCGCTCGATGCCGCGTGGCCGGAAAGGCTCGACCTTGTACCCGATCTGTTCCAGCGCGCGCGCAGCCTTGTTCACCGTCTCTCGGATTTCCGGCTGCACCGGCACGTCGTAGAACTGTTCCATCAATCCAATTCGCAGGCTGCCGGCTTCAGGGTTCCGCAGAGGTACGGGCGCGGAAAAAGGGTCCTGTGTGTCGTATCCCGCGAGCGCCGCAAAGAGCAACCCCACATCGTTCACCGTGCGCGCCATCGGCCCCGCCACTCCCAGCAAGCCGCCCGGGTGGCTGATTACAGGATAATGCCCCGCGGCGGAGACGCGGCCCGGCGTCGGCTTTAGCGCCACGATGCCGCAGAAGTGCGCGGGAATCCGGACCGAGCCGCCGCCATCGCTGCCGATGCCTCCCGCCGAGCAAAACGAGGAAATGGCCGCTGACTCGCCCCCGCTCGACCCTCCAGGTGTATAGTCCAGGTTCCACGGATTATTCGTGCGGCCGGTGATGTAATTATCCGTTTCGTAATTGGAGAGAAATTCCGGACAGTTGGTTTTGCCGAGGATAATCGCTCCCGCGGCGCGCAGCCGGGCCACGGACGTCGCATCCTCTGCCGCGCGGTGGTCCACCCGGGACTTGCTGCCGCACAGAGTCGGTAGGCCCGCCATATCGAAGCTGTCCTTCACTGTCACGGGCACGCCGTGGAGGAGGCCCACTGCGTCTTCCCTCATCACCGCGGCTTCAGCCTGCTTTGCCGCCTCTCGCGCCTGTTCTTCCAGCAGCACCACGAAGGCGTTCAATTGAGGATTGTGCTTCGCAATCTGGCGAAAGTGGGCGTCCACCAGTTCGACGGGCGAGACGCGCCGCTCACGGACCATGGTGGCCATGGAGCACAACGAGGAACGCGTGGGCATGCACTCAAACTAACACGGGTGCGCGGATCGAACGGTCCGCCGCGCGGGCTGCCTGACGCACATGGCCAAACCATCGAACAAATACTTCGAGTGGCTATCTATTAGCCAATTACTTGATAACTAGTTGGGATAACCAACGTTAACCTACAACAAAACTCGCATCAAAGTTATAATTCAAATCGAAAGGTGGCAATTTGCCTTATAAGGTCGTCCGGAGGCACTTAGTAAGTTCGCTTCTTTTGTGCCTTTTCGCCTGCCCTGTTTTCGCGCAGGAGGAACCCAGCGACGGCGCCTCGCCAACGGCAAAACTGGAGATCAATCTTGACGCTCGCGGCGGTGCGAGTGTCGTCGCCAAAGTCTTTGAGGGAAACGAGGGAAGCGGTAACTCTTCGCTCGCTCCCGTGATGAGCCAAACCATCGGCTGCGCGTTTGATCATCCGAAAGAGAGCACCGTTGATGGCGACTGGAGGTTTTCTGGCAAGTGTGCGGGCGCCTTTCGCAAGCGCGGACTGCTGGTTGGCGGCCAGATCCAGTTCGCTCCATTCAGCGAAGCGCTGAACGCGCTTGGTGTGCAACACCTCGACGTCGTGATCCGGCACCCTCGTACCGGATTCTCGCGCTTCACCGATAACGGCTGGACGCTCGAAACGACCGCCCAATCACTCGAATACACGAAGAAACTGGCGCTCTCCACCCCGCCGCCGGTTGTGCGGCTCGCCTTCGGATACAGCCTGGTCAATTTTCTCCCCGTCAGCCTGCTGTTATTTCCAATAGCCCTGACCATGCTGATGCGCTGGGCAGCATTGCGTGCCCGCAACACGGACTCGGTCGTCGTGTGGTTCACGTATTGGCGCCTGTTCGGATGGGTGATCACCGGAACCTGGTTGCTGTGGGTACAGGGCTCCACGGTTCTGGATTGCAATGCGCTGGCGCGCTTCCTTTTGAACGGTTCGTCCAAGTCCGTGTGGCTGCAGCTCGCGTTCTACGTGGTACCGCCGATTCTGGTGCAATTCATCTGCACCGTGGCCTCGGGCGCGGTGCTGGCGCGCGTGAGCGGCGAGCGTTGGGTGCTGCCGGTCTCGCTGAAGCATGTGTTCTGGCACGAGCCCGTCACCATCTGGCCGCTGTTGTGCCTGCTGGCCGGAGTGGCATCGCTAACGCTGTTCAATGAAGTCCTCTTGGGCCTGGCATGTCTGGCGGTGGCCTTCGCGAGTTATGTGGTTCTGGTGTGGCTGTGGATGCGTTTTCAGAATCTCAGCCGCTACGAGCTTCCCGCCGGCGACCTGCGTTCCCGGATTCTCGAATTGGCGCAAAAAGCGGGCGTCAAGCTCGCCGGAATCTACCTGCTGCCCGCGGCCGAGGGAAGGCTGGCCGGTCCGTATATGATCCGCCGCCGCCGGCTGTTCTTGTCGGACGCCATGCTCCGCCTTCTGCGCAAGCCGGAGACCGAGGCCGTGCTGGCCCGCGAGTTCGTCCACCTCCGGCGTCATCACCGCGACATCATCTTGGCTATGGCCGTGCTGGCGCTGCCGCTGATCTATCGCTTCGCGAATCTGCCGTCGGTGGCCGGTATCCCCTGGGCCGTTCGCGGGCCGCTCCTGGTGTGGTTGACGCCGGTCCTCCTGTATCTTTTGTGGCGCCGCTTCGACCGTGTGGCGGAAGCCGAAGCCGCCTCCCTCACCGGCGACGCGGCCGCCCTGGTGGACGCCCTGCCCCGGCTCGCGCAATGCAATGTGATCGCATTATATTGGCGCAGGTTCGAGCGCCGCTTCTTCCCAAATGGCAGCGAGCGCGAATGGCAGCAGGAGCTGCAGATGTTGCCCGTGACTACCCGGGAGAGTTTGGTTGGCGATCCTTCCGGCGGCCCGAAGCAATTCGTCTCGGGCGACTAATCGCCGGTGCGCAGCGCCTCATCCAGCGCCTCGAGAAAAAAGTACTCGCCCCACATTACCGATTCATTGACTCCCAGTTTCTTTTCTCGGTGATACACGCCGCCTTTGAGGATGCCCTCCCACTGGGGATCTCCCTCGGCCAGGTAATTCTTGCAAAGCGTGCTCAAAACGCGGCGGGCCGCGGCGTCGTAGAAGCGTCCCTTGATGCGATCCGGCGCCAGCTGCGCCAGTTGCAGCAGGCCGGACGCCGCAATGGCCGCCGCGGAGGTGTCGCGCAGCGCCTGGCTTTCGGTAGGCGCGTCGTAATCCCACGGCGGCACGCCATCCGCCGGCGTTCGTTCAATATAGAACGCGGCACAGGCCTCCGCGGTCCCCAGCAGGCGCGCATCGCGCGTGCAGCGGTAGGCGGTGCCAAATCCGTAGAGCGCCCAGGCCAGTCCGCGCGACCAGCAGGAATCGCCGCGCCAGCCCTGGTGCGTCGTCTGCCCGAGGAACGCGCCGGTTTCGGGGTCGAACATCCCTTCGTGTGCCGTCGATCCGTCTCCGCGCACCAGGACGCGCCGCGTCGTCAGACAGTGCCGCAGCGCGATATTCATCAGCTTTGCGTCGCGGGTTTCTAGTGCCGCATAAAAGATAATGCCGACGTTCATCATGATGTCGATGAACAGCGAGTTCTGGGCCACGAACGAGTGCAGATATTCGCCCTTCTCCTGGAAACGCATGGCCATAGTGCGTCCGGCCTCCACCAGCACGTCCTGGAGCTTGGGATCTCGCGTCAGATTGCGCCAGCGGTAGTAGGTGGACATGAACAGGAAGCCGAGATCGTGTACTTCGCGATCGAACTGGCGCAGCTCGAGCGGCTGCGTATACCGGATCGCCTGCTCGCGCCACCAGCGCCCCGCGGCGTCATCCGGCTCGCGCGCGGCGATGATCCACAGCATGCCGGGCAGAAACCCTTCGCACCAGTGAGTCCAGGCTTCGCCCCCATGCCGCCAGCGCCCCTGCGACGTATACATCGGATAGAAATCCGGATCGCGTTCGACGAGCGCGCGCAATTGCCTCCGCGCGAATCCCACGGCATGTTCGTAAAGGATCCGGTCGCTCGTGCCTTGTGTCTGGATCATGACTCCCCCGTGCCCCTGTCCTAAGAGATCATCCGTGTGATCGCAAACGCCGCGGCTGCCGCCAGCCCTCCGATGAGCGCCGTCTGCACCCCGGTCCGCAGCGGCGAGACGCCCGTGAAACGGCCTTTGATGAATCCGAATATGAACAGCGCGGCCGGCGTTACGCCGGTCGAGATCCACAACGCCGTCCGGACCTGGGGCCAAACCATGTAGGGAAACAACGGAATCAGGCCGCCGGCGACGTACGATGCCGCAATCAGCGATGCGCTCTTGAGCGCGCGCCCCGGGTCCGGCTCTTCCAGGCCCAGCTCAAAGCGCATCATGAAATCCACCCACCGTTTGGTGTCGGTGCTGATCGCCTCCACCACAGGTGTGGTCTGCTCGGCGCTAAGCCCGTAGGCGCGAAAGATCTCGCCCACTTCTTCCTTTTCGCGTTCCGTCTTTTCTTGTGTTTCCAGGTATTCGCGCTGTTCCTCGGCTCTGTAATGCTGCAGTTCGGTCTTGGCCGCCAGATATCCGCCCAGTCCCATGGCGATGGATCCCGCCGCGATCTCCGCCAGTCCCGCGATCACTACGATCCTGGTCGATTGCACCGTGCCCGAGAGCCCCGCCGCCAGCGCGAACGGCACCGTCAGCCCGTCCGACATACCGATCACGATATCGCGCACCACTTCGGTGGCGGTGAAATGGTGCTCGGTATGCTCCATCGTCGATACAGGCTAACAAAATCCGCGGCCTGGCGTTATAGTCCCGGTCAAACCATGTGCCGCTCCTGCGCGGACAGCTCCCGCGAGTCTTCATTGCGGTCACGGAAGTAGGTGCGGATCTGGTCGCGCAGCCGCGGCTTGTTCCCAGTCAACTGGTAGACTCCCTGCCAGTCGCGCGCAATATCGGTCCGCGGATCGAAGTTGTTATCCAGCAGAATGCGCCACCGGCTCCCGTAGGCGCGAGATGTCTTCGATCCGTGGAAGTAATGCACCGCGTGGTTGTCCACGTACCCGATGTTCTTCTTCAATGCCGCGGCCCGCGCCTGCCAGCGGAGAACCGAGTCCACGTATGGCTTGCTGCACCACTTCAATTCCGCCGCCGCATCCACCGCTTCCACCAGGCCAAACGCCATGTGCCAGTCCGCCGATCCCAGAACGCATGTATCGAGCAAGCCGCCCACGGCATCGAACGCCGAACGCCGGAACGCCCACGCGCCTCCCGTCGCGCCCACCGGCCATGCCGCGCCTTTGGCCGCCCCCACACCCGGCGCGCCGTAGTACCCGTAGGGCTGGGCAGCCGCCGCTCGCAGCGTCGCGCGATAGTCCGAATCGGCCGCTCCATTGACGTAGTTGTACGCAAAACTCGCCATCATCCGGAACGGCCGGTGCGCCGGAGAGAGGTCCGAGTAGCTCGAGTAGAGCTGTACGAAGTCGTAATGCTGGAGCTGATGGATCGCCTCGAGCGCCCAGTCGCGCCGGGTCATGTGGAAGTCTCCATCCATCACCGCTCCGTACCGCCAGCCGGGCGGGAATCTTTGCACCACCAGGTTCAGAATGTTCTCTTTGTGCCACAACTCGTGCGACGTTCGGAGCTGCACGTCGTTCGGGTTGCCGCCGGTAACCTCGAAGGGCCTGTCGCCATAGGCCAGTTCGCCCACGTGCAGCTCCACGTTGGCGCTGGCGCGCATGTGGTCCCGGAAGTCGTTCATCAGCACGCGCCTGCTCGTCCAGCGGACCGGGTTGCTGTAGGCTGCGGCCACGTGGAGGGTCTGCTCCTCGGACCACGCTCTCCACGGGGTATGTATGTCGGGGTGTGTCGTCTGTGTCATACGGTAAATCCTTTCGTGACCGGAGCCAGTCACTCGATCTAGGCCGGGTTGGCGGTACGGCGCGAGGGAACGCGCGCACCGCACGCCTTTCAGGCGCACTTGGGTCCTCAATCTGATCGGGAAATGAAGAAGTTAGCGCCGCTTCCGGCCTGGGTTTCTGTCGGCTGCCGCGGCGCTCCGCGGCTACTTGCTCTGCGATACTCGGGCGAGTATCTTGCCGGACTTAGTCTAGCATGGGCCTCAAAAGAAACTGCGGCCTCCCGCACGGCGTAGAATAAAGCAGATGCGCATCCTGGTTGTCGAAGACGAAAAGCGGATCGCCGACTTTCTCACGCGCGGTCTGCAAGGCGCGGGCTATGCCGTGGACGCCGCGCCGGATGGCGCCACCGCCATCGATTTCATCCACTCCACCGATTACGACCTTGTGATCCTCGACCTCATGCTGCCCGATATGGACGGCCTCAAGGTCCTGGAGCGCATCCGCAGCCGCAAGGTGGGTCCGCCGGTGCTGATCTTGAGCGCGCGCGGCCAGGTGGATGACCGCGTCAAGGGGTTGGAGCACGGGGCGGACGATTATCTCGTCAAGCCTTTTGCGTTCGTGGAGCTGCTGGCGCGCGTCCGGGCGCTATTGCGCCGCGGCCAGCCCGCGCCCGAAAAGCTCCAGGTCGCCGATCTCACGGTGGATTGCGTGCGCCGCAAGGTGACCCGCGGCGGCGACGGCATCGATCTCGC
>JACXTT010005924.1_pt1 | contig 17627 bp, 11 predicted proteins | sample 9270951 | NCBI WGS metagenome assembly JACXTT01 (sample SAMN15532306, study PRJNA645909) | rock metagenome | isolation source: weathered quartz diorite | place: Puerto Rico | collected 2017-06-21 | reverse complement strand
GCCGGCGCGGCCGCGTCGACGCGGTACAGGCGCGCCGGAACGCCGTCGGCGTCGAGGTCGTCCACGGGCGCGACCGGGGCGCCGGGCAAGGCCCGCCCGATCGTGGCCATGTTCGCTCGCAGCGCGAGCAACAGGTCGTCCGACAGCGCGGGCAGGGGCGCCGGCGGTCCCAGATAGGCAGCGATATCGGGGTCCAGCACGGGCGTCCTCGTTCAGATGACAACGATACCAATGATCGCGCCCGGACTTCAACAGAAATCCCCGACGATGCCCAGCGTTGACCTGACCCCTCCGATCTCGCCCGCCGCGGCGGGCCTGGACCCCGCGGCGCGGCGCCTGGGGCTCCGCGTGTCGGGGCTCTATCTGGCGCTTTACCTGCACTACGGTTTCTTCGCATTCCTGCCGCTATGGCTTCGCGCGGCCGGGGCGCCGGCGGCGGAGATCGGCGTCCTGCTGGCGATACCGCTGGGGGTGCGGCTGGCGACGGTGGCGCCGTTTTGCGCCTGGGCCGGGCGAAACGGGCGGGTGCGTGACGCGATCATCGTCACGGCGCTGGTCTCCTCGGCGCTCGTCTCGCTGCTGCTCACGCGGCCCGATCACGCCGGGCGCATCGCGCTGGTGCTGACGCTCTCGATCGTGTGGGATCAGATCCCCGTGCTCACCGACGCCTACGCGATGATGGCGGTGCGCAAGCATGCGCTCGATTTCGGCCGCATGCGCGTATGGGGCTCGATCGCCGTTGTCGCGTCCAACGCCGCGGCCGGCTGGGCCGTGGGCGTTTTCGGCATACGCGCGCTCCCGCTCATGATCGCGGCGCTGCTCCTCATCCCGGCCGCTTTCGCTCCGATCCTGCCGCCGGATGCGGCCATGACCCGCGCCGAGCCGCGCGTCCAGGGCGGCTGGCGCAGTGTTCTGGCCGATCGCGTCTTGCTGAAGGCCATGGCCGCCGCCTCGCTCATCATGGGCAGCCACGGCGTGCTGAACAGCTTCGGCGCCATTCAATGGAGCGCGCGGGGCCTTGCCACCGGCACGATCGGGCTGCTCCAGGCGCTGGCCGTGGCGGCCGAGATTCTCGCCTTCTGGTTCGGCGGGCGGGCCCTGGGCGGGCGTGACCCGCGCCTGTTGATCGCCGCCGCCGCCGCCGCCGCGGTGGTTCGCTGGCTGGTGATGGCGACGACGCCAGGCATAACCGTTCTGATCGCCGCCCAGCTTCTGCAGGGCGTCACCGCCACCGGCGCCATACTGGGCGTCATGCTCGTCATCGCCAGCCGCGTGCCGGCCGCGCTCGGCGGCGCGGCGCAAGGCGTGAACGCCGTTCTGTTCGGCGCCGGCCTCGCCCTCACCACCGCCGGCTCCGGATGGCTGTGGGAGCGGGGCGCGGCAATCGCCTACGGCGCCATGGCCGCGATGGCCGCCGTCGCCTTCGTCCTGGCCTTGCCGAGCGGCGTTGGAGCGAGGGTCCGCTCAGATCACGCGGCGCGCCTTTAGGTCTTCGACTTCATCGGACGTCAGGCCGGATTCCGTGAGAATTTCGGCATTGTGCTCGCCGACGATTTGCGGCGCGATCGCGCGGATCGCGCCGGGCGTGCGCGACAGCTTCGGGAAAACACCTTGCATTTTCAGGTTCTTCCAGCGCGGGTGCTCGATATCGACGATGGCTTCGCGCGCCTGGAAGTGCGGATCGGCGATCATGTCGGCGGGCTTGTAGACACGGCCAGCGGGAATGGCGTGGGCGATCATCTTGGCCTCGACCTCGTCGACCGTGTGCGCGCGGGTCCAATCCGAGATCAGGGCGTCCAGCTCGATCTGGTTCTTGCCTCGCGAGACGTGGTCGACATAGCGCGGATCCGTGGCGAGGTCAGGGCGTTCCATCGCGGCGCACAACCGCCCGAAGATCGAATTCTGGTTGGCCCCGATCATGAACTCGCCGTCCCTGCAGGGATAGACGTTCGAGGGAGCGATGCCGGGCAGATAGGAGCCAGAGCGCTCGCGCGTGTAGCCCGCAACGCTGTACTCGGGAACGAGGCTTTCCATCACCTGCAGCACCGCCTCGTAGAGCGCGCTGTCGACCACCTGACCCTCGCCGGTTTTGTCGCGATGGCGCAGGGCGGCCAGGGCGCCCAGGCAGCCGAAGGTTCCCGCCAGACTGTCGCCGATGGAGACGCCCATGCGGCTGGGCGGACGGTCCGGATCGCCGACGATGTTGCGCCAGCCGCCCATGGCTTCGCCGATGCCGCCGAAGCCGGCGCGATCCGAATAGGGGCCGCTCTGGCCGTAGCCCGAGACCCGCACGATGATCAGGCCGCGATTCTCGGCATGCAGAGTCTCGGGGCTCATGCCCCATTTCTCCAAGGTGCCCGGGCGGAAATTCTCGATCAGGATATCGGCGCCGGCGATGAGCCTGCGCGCCAGGGCCTGGCCTTCGGCGACGCGCAGATCGATCGAGACGCTGCGCTTGTTGCGCCCGACCACCTCCCACCAAACCGGACTTTCGGCCTGACCCCACACCCGCATGGGATCGCCGGGACCGGGCGGCTCGATCTTCACCACGTCGGCGCCCATGTCGCCCAGCAGCTGGCCGCAGAACGGGCCGGCGATCAGCTGACCCATCTCGATGACGCGCAGGCCGATGAGCGGCCCGGTGTTGTCGCTCGCCATGCTCATCACGCCGCCGCCTTCGCGTGCGTCCAGACCGGCGGGCGCGGCGCCGGCAGCCCGGTTTCCGCCTGGCAAGCGGCGCGCAAGGCCTCGATGTCGTCCCCCCGGTCGAACAGGGGCGCATTGGCGGCGCGCGCACGCATGTCGGCGCGCAGGGCCTCGGTGGCTGCAAGGTCGAGGCCGCCTTCATCCGAGACCACCACCCCGTAGGCGCGGGCGCCGGCGGGGCTCACCAGGCCCTGGCGCACCTCCTTGGCGACCAGATCGGCGTCGCGCTCCAGCGGATCGCCCCAGCCGCCGCCGCCCCAGGTGATGAAGTGCAGCCGGTCGCCCGCCGCCACGTCGAGGCTGTCGAGCTTGTTGGCGACAACGGCCCGCGTCCCGTCGGCTTTTTCCAGGATCTTCCGCGCCCGCGCGCCGGGCTTGCCGCCATTGACGCCCCAGGGATAGGTGAACCAGCGGTCGTCGTGGATCGAGACCGTGCCGGGGCTCAAGAACCGGTAGGTCATGTGAATGCCGTTGCCGCCGCGAAACTTGCCGGCCCCGCCGGTGTCGGCCAAGGCCTCGTAGCGTTCGATGCGCAGCGGAAAATAACGCTCGAGAAACTCATTGGGCACATTGGTGAAGCCCGGCCAAAGGGAGTGCCCATCCGGCCCGTCGCCGAACGGCTTTCCCGGGATGCCGCCAAAGCCGATCTGGAACAGTTGGAACCATTCGCCCCGGCTGTCGTAGCCAGAATACATGAGATGCGGCGATGACGAGAACCCCGCGGCGCACAGGAACTCGGGCGTGCGCTGGCCCAGAAGACCGCCCAGAATGTCGAAGATCCGTCCCAGCGCGTGCGTGCGGCCGGAGAGCGCCGCCGGATAGCGTGGCTTGAGCAGCGATCCCGCCGGGATCTTCACCTCGATCAGGTCGTAGAAGCCATCGTTGAACATGATCTGGGGATCGAACACCATGATCATGTAGATGCCGAAGAACATCTTGAACATGTTCTCGTTGAGATAGAAATTGACCGAAGCGGCCGATTGCGGATCGGTGCCGGCAAAATCCAGCACCACCTTGTCGCCGACCCGCTGCATGGCGCAGCGGATCTTGTACGGGCCGTAGCCGACGCCGTCGTCGCAGATGTAATCCTCGAAACTGACCGGATCTTCGCTCACCGACGCGGCGATCAGCGCCTTCATTGCCCGGTGATTGCGCGCCAGCAGCGCCTGAGTGGCCGATACATAGGTGTCGTCGCCGAAACGCTGGCACATCTCGTCGACCCGGCGCGCGGCGACGCGGCACGAGGCGATCAGGGCGTTGAGGTCGGCGGCGCACCAGTCCGGCTTGCGCGTCTGGTGCATCACCAGCTTAATCAGGTCGGCGTTATAGACGCCCTTGGCGTAGATCTTGACCGGCGGAATGCGCACGCCCTCCTCGAAAATGGCGCGCGCGTCGATCGGCATCGAGCCCGCCACCTTGCCGCCGATGTCGCTCTGGTGGCCGAACATGGCGGTCCAGGCGACCAGGCGGCCTGAGCGAAAGACCGGCAACAGCACCAGCCAGTCGTTGGAATGGCTGATCGCCCCCTCGCAGCTGTAGGGATCGGAGAGGAGGATCATGTCGCCGTCCTCGATCGTCCCGTCGAAGGCTCTAAGGAAGCCGTCGATGAAGGAGCCGAATTGCCCGACGATCATCTTGCCCGCGGGGTCGGCGATCAGGGGAAAGGCGTCGCCCTGCTCGCGGATGCCGGGCGACATGGCGGTGCGCACCAAGGTGGCGTCCATCTCGATCCGCGCGTTGCGCAGGGCGTTTTCAATGATGTCCAGGGTCACCGGATCGATGGCGACCTTGGCGAAGGGCGTGGCGTCGGCTTGGATGATCCGGGCGGGCATGGGCTCTTTCCGTCAGGCCGGGTTGATCATGATGTTGGCGAAATCATCGACCTGCGCAACGTGGCCGTTGAGAACCAGGGTCGTCGAGTCCATCTCGGTGATGATGGCCGGGCCGACGATGCGATTGCCGGCCTTCAACGCCGCGCGGTGATAGATCGCGGCGATGCGCTCGGCGCCGTCCATCCACACCGCCTGGTCCCGCAGTTTCGCCGCCGAGGGATCGGCGCCGCCGCGCTCCAGCCGTTCGGCCGTGACATTGGCCGCCTTGCCCAAGGCGATCACGCGGATGTTCACCAGTTCCTGCGGCACGGTCAGGTTGAAGGTGAAGAGGCGCTTGTGTTCGGCATCGAACCGGGCGGCCAGATCGGCGATCGATCCGTCCCGCGCGATAGCGAGCGGCACCTCGAACGCCTGGCCAGCGTAGCGCACGTCGATCTCGAAGCGGATGTCCTGGTCGGCCGCCGGCACGCCCTCGGCCGTGAGCTCATCGCCCACCTGCGCGGCAATCTCGGCCATGATCGCGTGCAGCTCGCCATCGCTGGTGGCGGTGATCAGTTTGTTAAAGCTGCGCTGCGCATCGACGCGAAGGCGCGTGGTGGCGTCGCCATAGGCGCACAGCACCCCGGGGGAGGGGGGAATGATAACCGGCCAGCTCCCCATCAGCACGCCCATGGCGTTGCCGTGCAGGGGCCCCGCGCCGCCAAAGGCCATGAGGGCGAAATCCCTGGGATCGTATCCCTGCTGCACCGAGACCAGGCGAAGCGCGCCGAACATCGTCTCATTGACGATCGAGACGATCCCCGCCGCCGCCTCCATAAGCGTGAGGCCCAGGGCGTCGGCGATGGTCTGCACCGCGCGGGTCGAGGCCTCGCGGTCGCGGTGGAAGGACCCCCCGAGCAAGTCCTCGGGCAGATAGCCCAGCACCACATTGGCGTCCGTCACCGTCGGCAGTTCGCCGCCGCGTCCGTAGGCCGCGGGCCCCGGCGCCGCGCCGGCCGATTGCGAGCCGACGCGCAGGGCCTTGGTCAGCTCCGGCACGGTGGCGATCGATCCGCCGCCGGCGCCGACGGTCCGCACGTCGAGCGAGGAGGCCCGCACCGTCAGGTGGCCCACGCTCGTGTCGCGTCGCAGGCGCGCCTGATAGTCCTCGATCAAGGCGACGTCGGTCGAGGTTCCGCCCATATCGAGGGTCAGGACATTGGGGATGCCGGCGGTCTTGGCGATGAACACCGCGCCGGCGACGCCGCCGGCGGGGCCGGACATCAGGAGGTTGACCGGCGCGGCGCGGCTCTTCTCGGCCGACATCAACCCGCCGTCAGAGCGCAGCAGGCTAAGCTTGGCCTGGCTGCCCCAAGCGCTCAGATCCCGCTCCAGGTTGCCGACATAGCGCGACACCGTCGGGCGCACCGCCGAGTTGGCCACGGTGGTCAGCGCCCGCTCATATTCCTGCATTTCGGGGAGGATGTCGCAGGAGAGGCTGACCGGCACGCCCGGCATCTCCTCCTGCACGATCTGCGCGATGGCCCGCTCATGGACGTCGCTCACATAGGCGTTGATCAGGCAGACGGTGACGGCCTCGACCTTTTCCTCGATCAGCCGGCGCAGGCTTTTGCGCAGGGCCGCTTCGTCGAGCGCCTGGATCACCTCGCCGTCGGCGCCGATCCGCTCGAGCGCCTCGATGGTCGCCTCCAGCGGCGCCATCGGTTCGGGCTTGGGCCAGACGATCCAGGCCGCCAGGCCGCCGGGCACCAGGCTGCGGGCGATCTGCAGCACGTGGCGATAGCCCTCGGTGACGATCAGACCGACCCGGGCGATCTTGTGCTCCAGCACCGCATTGGTCGCCACCGTGGTGCCGTGCAGGAAGAGCGAGAGGCTCTCGGGCTTCACGCCGGCCTGGCCGCACAGGGCGCGGGCGCCGGCGATCACCGCCTCGGAGGGGTCATGCGGCGTCGAGGGCACCTTGTCGCGGAACGTGCGGCCGCTGACCTCGTCGATCATCAGCAGGTCGGTGAACGTGCCCCCGACATCGACCCCCAGGCGATAACTCATGCGTCTTCCCGCTCCGGCCTTGGATGAAAATCGCCCGCTCGGCCCACGCGGCTCGGCAGGGCCCGGCCCATGATCCCCGCGAACCAGACATTGGCGGCGAGGGCCGCCTCCAGGTCGATGCCGCACGCGACGCCGCTCTTTTCGAACAGATAGGCGAGCTCTTCGGTGCCGACATTGCCGGCGGCGCCCGGAGCGAAGGGGCAGCCGCCCAGGCCGCCGAGCGCGCTGTCGAACGTGCGGCAGCCGGCCTGATACGCCGCCCAGGCGTTGGCGGGCGCCATGCCGCGCGTATCGTGCAGATGCACGCGCGTGGGAATGCCGGGCCCGATCGCCTCGCGCACCGCGCCGACCAGATCGGCCACTTGGCCCGGAACCGCCACGCCGATGGTGTCGGCCAGCGCCACTTCCTGCGCCCCCGCCTCGGCCATGCGCTCGGCGATGCCGACCACCCGCTCAGGCGGGACGGGCCCCTCGAAGGGGCAGCCGAAGCTCGCCGCGATGGTCACCTGGGCGCGCAGGCCCGACGAGAGCGCCAGGGCGATCATCTCGCGATTGGCGGCGAGGCCCTCGGCCACCGTCTGACCCTGGTTGGCGAGCCCGAACCGGTCGCTCGCCACGATCACGCAGCCCGCTTCGTCCACCCCGCGGGCCTCCCGGCGCGTCGCGATCGCGCGCTCCACGCCGCGCCGGTTCATGCAAAGGGCGGTGTAGCGCACGGCTGGGTTGTCCGGCAGGCCGGCGATCACCGCCTCGGCGTCGGCCATCTGCGGCACTTTTCGCGGATTGGCGAAGCTCGCCACCTCGATCCGCCGCGCGCCGATGGCGATCAGCCGCTCGACAAGGGCGATCTTGTCCGGCGTCGAGACGATCCCGGCTTCGTTCTGCAGCCCGTCGCGCGGGGCCACTTCCATGATGGTGATCGGTTCGAGCGGGCGGGCGGCCATGGGTTTTGTATACAAATAATCCGTCTCGCTGTATAGGCACAGGCGGTTTGGCGAGGCAATCGGAGACGTCATGGTCCTCACCGTCGATGATCGCGACAAGGATTACGCCGCCGCCGGTTTTGGTCGCGCGTTGAACGGCGGCGCGGCGCCGGCCTTGATCCTGGTGGACTTCGCCCGCGCCTATTTCGAACCAGCCTCGCCGCTGTTCGCCGGCGTCGAGGCCGAACGCGAGCGGGCGATCGTGCTGCGGGCGGCCGCGGCCCGGTGCGGGGCGCCGATCGTCTTCACCCGGGTTGAATATACGCCGGGCGATCCGGCGCGCGACGGCGGCCATTTCTACCGCAAGGTCGCCGCCTTGAGCGCTTTCGACGCCGGCAACCCGATGGGCGATTTCACCGAGGCGCTCGCGCCGGGCGCGAATGATATGGTCATCACCAAGCAATACCCGAGCGCCTTTTTCGGCACCGACCTTGCCGAGCGCCTGCGCGCGCTTGGCGTGGACACCTGCCTCGTCACCGGCCTTACGACCTCGGGCTGCGTGCGCGCGACCGCGCTGGACGCGCTGTGTCATGGCTTCATTCCCCTGGTCGTCGCCGACGCCTGCGGCGATCGCGAGCGAACCACGCACGAGGCGAACCTTTTTGACCTCGCGGCCAAATATGCCGACGTGATCTCGTCGGCGGAGGCGATCGCCTATCTCGAGCGGATGGGGGCCAAGGCGGCGCGTACGGTCTAACGGCCAGCGGCCGGCGGCGCGGCGTGGCTGGCGAAGGCGTGGAAGGCGCGGCGGATATGGGCGCTCATCACGCCGCGCGCCCAGTCGGCGTCGCGCGCCTCGAAGGCGGCGATCAATTCGCGGTGCTCCTGCGCCGACTGCGCCAGCTGCTCGCGGCCATAGTGCAGGGCCGTGCGGCGCACCACCGGCTGCTCGACGAGCGTCGCGAGGGTGGCCGCGAGGCGCGGGGATTGGGCGGTCTCGACGATGATCCGGTGGAAGGCGCGATTGGCGTCGAGAAAGGCGGTGATGTTCGGCGTCGCCTCGCTCACCGCGCGTTCGATCGCGGCGTTGCAGTCGCCAAGGGCGTTCCGCGCCGCGGCGTCGAATCGCCGGGCCGCGCGCGCGGCGGCGTGGGCCTCGAGCATCCCGCGCAGGGTGAACATTTCGTCGACATCCTCGCGGCTCCAGTCGGCGACGTTGAGGCGCTGGGAATCGTTGCGCACGACATAAAGCTCGACCTCCAGCCGGCGCAGAGCCTCGCGCACCGGCGTGCGCGAGACGCCGCACAGCTCGGCCAGCTGCTCTTCGGTCAGCGGCGCGCCGGGCGGCGCATCCCCCGAAAGGATGAGGCTGCGGATCTCGGCGTAGGCGTGGTCGGCCGCGCGTGACATGTCTTTAAAGGGCCTCCGGACCTCGCCTGACGCGTCGTCTCCGGCCGAAGGGGCGGGAGGCTTGACGCACACTATTTGTATACAATAACGTCGTGTGTCATGGCTGCAATAGTCGGCCACAAAGGCACGAGAGGGGACTCATCATGCGCGGTTCGACCCGGGTTCTGTTCGCCTGCGCTTCGGCGCTCGCCCTGGCGGCGTTCGCCGCGTGGGCCCCGGCCGCGCAAGCGGCGGATGCGAACGCCTCTGGCGATGAGGGCGGCATCCTGGTGACCGCGCGGCGCCAGAGCGAGCGGCTGATCGATGTGCCGGCCTCCGTCACCGTTCTGACCGCCGATGCGATCGACAAGACCGGCGCGCGCAACGCCCAGAATTTCATCCAATTGACCGCCGGCGTCACCATCGTCACCGGCACCGCCGAGGCCGGCGACACCCAGATCAATATCCGCGGCATGAACGGCGCGCGCGACGCCGAAAGCTCGGTGGCCCTGGTCGTCGATGGCATCTTGAAGACCAACACCGCGCAGCTGAACGAGAACCAGGGCACGTTGAGCCAGGTCGAAATCCTCAAAGGGCCCCAGGGCGCCCTTTATGGCCGCAACGCCGCCGCCGGGGCCATCGTCATCAGCACGGTCAAGCCGGGCGATCGGCTGCACGGCGAAATCACCGGCAGCTACGGCCAACAAAACACCGGCGCGGTGCGCGGTTTCATCGCCGGGCCCCTCTCGGACAAGGTCGGCTTCGTCCTTTCGGGCGCCTATCGCTCCACCGACGGCTACTACAAGAACACCTTTCTCAATGCGAACGTCGTCGATGATCAGCGCGTATGGAGCCTCGACGGTCGGATCATCGCCAAGCTCGATCCGGCGACGACCCTGGACATGAAGGCCCGCTATGAAAAGCTGAGCGGGGCCTCGATCAATTTCAACGCGGCGTTCCAGCTGCCCAATTTCGCGGCGGTCAATCCGGCCTTCTACGAGGACGTCAACACCCACCCGTTCCACTATTATTCGAACATCCGCCCGACCAACAATCAGCAGACGGTCGAGGCGTCGGTGAAGCTCGATCACGACTTCGGCGGGACGAAGCTCACCGCCTGGGCGCTGTTTTCCGATATTCGCCAGAGCCTGACCGCCGACGGCACCTCCGCCGACTTCGCCCGCTATATTTCCACCCCGACCAATCCGACCAACACCGCGGCGTTCAACGAGTGTTTCGCGACCACGGCCGCCTTGACCGGCTATCCGGTCAATCAGCCGGGCTTCATTGGTCTCACGCCGGTGCCGTTCATTTTCGCGCCCGCCACCGGCTCGACCTTCGGCCCCTATTCGCCGACCACCTGTGACGGCACGCAGCTGCAGATCCGCAATCAGCGGGACTTCAGCGGCGAGGTCCGCCTGGCGTCCAATCGCGGCGGGCCGCTGACCTGGCAGATCGGAGCCTACTTCCTACACATCGACCGCTTCACCGGCGTGAGCCTCGGCGCCGACCTCGGCCAGGGCGTGCTTCCGACCTTGTACAATCCGCCCGGGTCCTCGAACCCGACCTCGCAGCTGTTCGCCGACCAGTTCACCACCAACGTCTATGCCGTCTTCGGTTCGGCCGACTACGCGGTGACCGAAAAGCTGAAGCTCGGCGGCGCGCTGCGCTACGATATCGAGCAGCGCGACGTCTCCAATCGCGTGCCGGTCGTCGCCGATCCGATCACCGGCGGCCCGATCAATCCGGGCCAGGCGTTCGGCCCGATCGCCGACAAGTCGCAAACGTTCAAACAGCTCGAACCCAAGCTCAGCATCAGCTTCAAACCGAATGACGAGACCAACCTCTACGCCGACTGGGGGATCGGCTTTAAGTCCGGCGGCTTCAACAATCAGGGATCGGCGGCCATCGTCGATCAGAACTTCAACCAGTTCATCAACGCCGGCGTGCTGATCCAGGATCAGTATCGCAAGGAGTGGTCCAGCGCCTTCGAGGTCGGGGTGAAGGGCTCGCTGCTCGATCGGCGCCTGACCTACGATCTGGCCGGCTACTACACCCAGATCCACGACATGCAGTTCTTTGAGTTCTTCGTCGGCAGTTTCGGGCTGTTGCGCGTGGTGTCCAACATCGATCGGGTGGATGTGAAGGGCATTGAGCTCAATCTGGACGCGCGCGTCACGCACGGCTGGAACGTGTTCGGGGCCTTCAACGTGACCGACAGCGAGATCCTCAAGAACGCTTCGCGCCCCTACACCGTCGGCAACAAGTCGCCGTACACCGCCGATTACACCCTCAATCTGGGCACGCAGGTCGTCGAGCCGATCGCGCCATCGCTGAAATTCGTGCTGCGCGCCGACTATCGCCTGACCGGTCCGACCTGGTTCCACACGGTTCAGAACCAGGAGCGCCCCACGCTGTTCTCCGGCCTCTTGCCGATCAGCGCGCTGGCCCTGCCGGCGGTGGTCGGCGATGCCCGCTACGACCGCGCGCGCCGCGCCGCCTTTGGCGTGGTCAATCTGCGGGTCGGTCTGGAAGGTCCGGCGTGGAAGCTGACCGTCTTCGCCGACAACCTGTTCGACAAGAAGTATCTGAACGAGGTGATCCCGGCGATCGAGTTCGGCGGCTCGTTCATCTCTCCCGGCGCGCGCCGCATGGTCGGCGTGGAGGCGGGCTACAAGTTCTAGCCTCCGCCGAAAGCCCCGGCCCGCTTATCGGATTGCGCCCGCGCGAAAAAACAAGCAGGCTCGCCCGAAACAAGCGGAGAGGAACGCCATGACTCGGGCGGCGCCGGACTATCGGCTCGTGATCTTTCTCGTGGGTCTCACCCAGCTGATCATCACCGTCGACTTTTCGATCGTGACCGTCGCCCTGCCCTCGATCGGCCGTCAGTTGCACGCGCGCCCGGCTGATCTGTCGTGGGTGCTCTCCGCCGGCGCGCTCGCGGGCGGCGGGCTGCTGATCCTGGCCGGGCGGGCGGCGGACATCTTCGGCCAGAGGCTGTGCCTGCTGGTCGGCCTGACCCTGTTCGGGGCCGGCTCGCTCGGGGCGGCGAGTTCGCCGGATCTGCCGGTGCTGATCGCCGCGCGAGTTCTGCAAGGCGTCGGCGGCGCCGTCCTGGGGCCGGCCAATTTCTCCCTGATCAATGTGCTGGTGCCGGAGGGCGCCCCCCGACGCCTCGCCATCGGCGTCTTTGGCCTGATGCAGGGCGTCTCGCTGGTGATCGGCCTTTTGATCGGCGGCGCCCTGACGACGCATCTGGGCTGGCGGTCGGTGTTTCTGCTCAATCCGCCGCTGGCGCTCCTGGCCATCGCCGTCGCCTTGCGCTGCGTGCCCAGGCCGCAATCGCCGCCGAAGCTGGAGCGCGATATCGACTGGCTGGGCGCGGTGCTCATCACCACGGCCATGGCGCTGCTCTTGCTGGGCGTTTCGGCGATGGGCCGGGAAGGCTGGACCGCGCCTCGACCCCTGGCGATGCTGGTTTCGGGGATTGCGGTGTTCGCGCTCTTCTTCTTTGCCGAGGGCAAGGCGCGCGCCCCGCTGGCGCCGCTGTCGATCTTCCGACGGCGAAACTACACCGCCGCCAATGTCATCATGCCCCTCATCCTGGTCGCCGTGGGCGGCGTATTCGTGCTCCTGAGCGTCTATATGCAGACCTCGCTCAAGTTCACGGCCCAGCAATCAGGCCTGGGCATGATGCCCTACGCCGCCGCGGTCATGATTTCCGGTCAGGCCCTGACGCCGCTGATGGCCCGGCTGCCCAACCGCGTCATCGTGTTCGCCGCTGCCGCCCTGCTCGTTCTGGGCGTCACGCTCCTGGCGATGCTCAGCCAGCAGCCGAACTACTGGATCGCCATCGCGCTGGGATCGGTCGTCACCGCCCTGGGCGCCACGACCGCCTTTATCGCCCTGCTCGCCGAGGCCACGGCGGACATTCCCGCGCCGCAGCAGGGAACGGCCTCGGCGGTCATGTTCACCTTTCACGCCATCGGCATACCGCTGGGCGCCACGGTGGCGCTCTCGGTGCTGGGTCTGGCCGGACCGACGGCGGGCCTCGCCGCGTTCCGCGACGCCTATCTGGTTCTGGCCGCCACGGTGCTTCTGGCGCTGGTGTTCGGCGTTTTCACCCTGCGGCCCGCGCCGACCGCCGTCGCCGAGGCGGTCGCGACCTGAGACGATCAGGACCCTTTGATCGCCGCCTCAATCAGGGCGTTGACCTCGCCCGCCTTTTCCAGATGCGGCATGTGGCCGGCGCCGTCGATCCACGCCACCCTGACGTTGGCCGGCAGGCCCGCTTCATCGATGACGCCGACGATGCGATCCGCCTTCGAAGCGATGACGAGGGTCGCGGGCCCGGCGGCCAGATCGGCGCGCAAGGCCGCGAAGTCCTCGCCCGCCGCCATGCGGTCGCGCAGGGTGGCGAGGGCCTCCTCGACGCCGTCCATGCGCTTGGCCTTGAGCACGTCTTCGACCATGTCCTTGGTCACCAGCGCCGGGTCGGCCACCAGCATTTCGATGACGGGCTTCAGGTCGCGGGCGCGCTGCGCCTCGACGACGCCGGTCAGGAATTCGTCGGACACGGGAGTCTTGGAAAGACCGGCGGGGGCGATCAGGGTCAGGCTCTTGGCCAGGCCGGGGCTATCCAACGCAAGCCGCGCGGCCACGGCGGCGCCCAGCGAATGGCCGACGAGGTGCGCGTGTTTCACATCCAGCGCCGCCAGCGCCGCGCCGACTGCGCCGGCCAGGGTGCGCAAGCTTCCGTCGCCGACGGACTTGGTCGAGCCGCCGTGGCCGGGCAGGTCGATCGCGATCACCGGCGCGGCCTCGGTCAGGGCCTCGAGGTTGAACTGCCAGTTGTTGAGATCGCCGGAATACCCGTGGATCAAAACCACCGGGGCGCCGCTTCCGGCCCCCGCCCGGCCGACGCGGATCGCGCCCAGGGGGCTATCGACCATCGACAGCGCGAGCGCCGCCGCGCCTTCGTCATCCTCGCTCGGCGGCACATAGGAGGCCTGAAAATCGGCGATGAACGCCTCAAGGTCCGCCTCGGGCGTTTGGGCTTCGGCGATCACCCCGATCAGCGCGCCGACCGGCAGGGTCTCGCCCGGCCGTGCGATGATCTTGCGCAGCACGCCGGCGGCCGGGCTTTCGCAGGCATTGGTGATCTTGGTGGTCTCGATGTCCACCAGATCCTCGCCCTCCGCCACCGTGGCGCCTTCGGCCTTCCACCAGTCGACGATCAGGCCCTCCTGCATGGAAAGGCCCCATTTGGGGATGCGCACGGGCGTGATCATTGACATCGAGGACTCCGGGCCAGGGGCGAAACGGACCTTAGACGTCGCGCGATCCGGCGCCATCGCCTCCGCGCTCGCTGGGTCCGCGAACTTGGCGGCACGCTACCATCGACCGTAAAAACCAACAAGATTGTTTGTTTTTTTGCTGGACATCGTTTGGCCGCTCCCGCAATCTCAAGGGCGCGGGTCCGTCCGGAAGGCCGGCAAAGTCGGCGCCAAACGCGCCGGGCGAAAAACAATGGGGAGAAAACACCATGCTCACGTCCATGCGGGATCATCGCGCCTCGTTCGCCGCCAGGGTCCGCACGCGCCCCCTGCTTCTCGCGGGCGCGGCCTTGGGGCTTTTCGCCGCCGACCTTTCGACGGCGCACGCCCAGGTGGCCGAAGTGGTCGTCACCGCCCGCAAGCGTGATGAAAACGTGCAGAACATTCCGGTCGCGGTCACCAACGTGTCCGGCGCGCAGCTCGAAAAATACAACATCAAGAGCATCGAGGATGTCGCCCAGGCGACGCCTCAGCTGATCATCGCCCGCGGCTCAAGCGGCAGCGGCGCGGACATCAGCCTCCGCGGCATCGGCACCCCGACGGAAAACATCGGCATCGAGCAGTCGGTCTCGGTCAACATCGACGGCGTCTACTATGGCCAGGGCCGCGCGATTGACGAGGGAACCTTCGACGTCTCGGGCGTTCAGGTGCTCAAAGGCCCGCAGGCCCTCTTCTATGGCAAGAACGCCACCGCCGGAGCTCTGGCGATCCAGACCAATGATCCCACCAACAAGTTCGAGGCCCGCGCCACCGCCGGCTATGAGTTCAACGCTCAGCAGCCCTATCTGGAAGGCGTGATATCGGGGCCGGTCAGCGACACGCTCGGCCTTAGGCTCGCGGCGCGCTGGAGCGACCAGACCTCGGGCCTGATCGCCAATACGGCCCGGCAGGGCACGTTCCACAGCTTCGACATCGCGACCCTGACGGCCAATTCCGGACCGACCGCCAATCCGCCGAACTACCTGGGCGGCGACAAGGACCTGCTGCTGCGCTTCACCGCCAAATGGCGGCCGATCAACAACCTGACGGCCACGTTCAAGGCGACCTACGATCAGCATCGCACCAACAACAACGTCGACAACGGCGCGGTCACCTATTGCCCTCTGGGCTATCCACAGACCGAACAGGGCCTGCCGGTGCATTCGGTGTGCGGTAATTTCTTCACCTCGGCGCAGCCCGCCCTGCCGCTCGCCATCGCCGGCGTGCCCCATTCGCTGGAAAGTCTGGCCGGCGGCCAGGCGTTCGAGCGCTATCAGGATACGAACGTCTATCTGAAGCTCAACTACACCGGTCAGAACTACACCCTAACCTCGACCAACGCCTATCAGCACATGTTCAACGACTGGGCGGATAATCAGAATTTCACCAACAATCCGCAGAATACGCCCGGCGCGTTCGCCCCGGTGTTCGCCGGCGAGCATTTCGTCTGGAACCAGTTCTCGACCGAGGAGCGGCTGCTCACGTCCTTCCACTTCCCGATCAATTTCGCCGGCGGCTTCTACTTCCAGTCCACCAATCTGCGCTTCGCCCAGGACGTGGACTTCCTGGGGGCGCAGGACTCCTCGGCGCCGCCGATCGATGAATACGTCGCCTACAACAAATCGTCAGCGACCAGCGGGCGCACCTACGCGGTGTTCGGCCAAGCCATCTGGGACATCGTCAAGAACGTCGAGCTGACCGGCGGCGCGCGCTACACGCATGAGACGAAGAATTCCTTCTTCCTGCAGCCCTATGTCTGGGCGCCGGTGCGCGGCCTCTTCACCATGTACGATCCGGCCAATGCGGCGGCGACCTCGGTTCACGCCAACCAGGTGTTCGACAACTGGGCGCCGGAAGTCACCCTGACCTGGAAGCCGCAGCCGAACCTCACGCTCTATGCGGCCTATAAGACCGGTTACAAATCGGGCGGCTTCTCGGACTCCGCGATCTTGAGTGTTTTCACCTCGGCGGCCGATTTCCAGTTCAAGCCGGAAACCTCCAAGGGTTTCGAGATCGGCGAAAAGGCCATCCTGTTCAATCGCCAGCTACGCCTCAACATCGATGTATTCGACTATCTCTACTCCAACCTGCAGGTCGACTTCTTCAATACCCCGACCTTCAACTACCTGACCCTGAACGCGGCCAGCGCGCGCACCTATGGCGTGGAGTATGAGGTGGAGTTCGCGCCCAACAGCATGCCCGGCCTCACCCTGCATCTCGACGGCGCCTACAACGACGCGCACTACGAGACCTTCGAGGCGCCCTGCGCACCCGCCGGCCTGACCTATGAACAGGGCTGCAACGCCTTGCGCGTGGTCAATCCCGACCGGACCTATTTCTTCTCGCCCGACTGTGGCAACGGCGGCGCCCAGGCCAATTGCAACTTCATGAACGTCAACGGCCGGGAAACGGCGCTGGCGCCGAAATGGACGGCGGTCATCGGCGGCGAATACACCCACCCGATCACCAACAACCTCAAGGCCAGCGTCGGCGCGAACCTCAGGCTCAGCAGCGGCTACACCACCAACTCGTTCCCGAGCGATGTCGTGCGCCAGCTCGATCACCAGAACGCCTACGGCATGCTGGACGCGGTCTTCACCCTGGGCACGATCGACAACCGTTGGACCGCGTCCGTCATCGGTCGCAATCTGACCAACGCCTTCGTCGCCACCAGCGCCGGCGGTCTGCCGCTCTCCGGAGGAACGTCCGGGTGCAAGGTCGCGGTCTGCGGTGCGCAAACGGTGTCGGACCAGTTCTCCACCGTCCTGAACCCGCGCACGATCGCTCTGCAGTTGAGCGTGAAGTATTAGGGCAAGAGCCCGTCGCGTCGAACCACACCGACGTTCGTCACCCCGGACGGCGGCGGAGCGACGATCCGCGGTCCAGGTGGCTCGGCAACGTGGTTGCCGCCGCAATGGGCGCCAAGTCTTCTTGATCCCGGATCGTCAGTCCCCCGGATCAGGTCCGGGGTCTATCCGTCCGGGATGACGACGGATGGGAGGTCATGAGACTCATCCCACGCCAAGAGACGCAACCTCAGTCGGCCTGGATGCGTGTTCCGCGGGCTTCGAGGTGGTGGCGGGTGATTTTCCACTCGCCGCCGATGCGCTTCATGTCGGTGTTGTAGGTCGCCCACAGGGTGAGCGTCTTGTTCGGCTCGGCCGCCAGATAGTGCAGGGCCTGCACGTCGGTGCGGCAATGGGCCGTATCGCCCTCGACGCTCGCCAGCTGCGGCCCCAGCATATGCTGGGTCGGCCCATAGGCCTTGAGCGCCTCGGTGACATAGGCGACCCACCGATCGCGTCCGTGGAAGGTCTCCTCGCCGAACCCGACAATCTCGACATCGTCGGCGAACCCCGACGCATAGAGCGCCATGTCGCGCTGATGGCCCCCCTTGGCGTACCGCAGCATCC
>JACXTT010005923.1_pt1 | contig 17628 bp, 11 predicted proteins | sample 9270951 | NCBI WGS metagenome assembly JACXTT01 (sample SAMN15532306, study PRJNA645909) | rock metagenome | isolation source: weathered quartz diorite | place: Puerto Rico | collected 2017-06-21 | reverse complement strand
GGTATTTACCGGGATGATTTTCTGCGCTGCCCTCAATTCAAACAATTTCAACGGCCCCCTGTTCTGGCTGGCTGCCACCAGGTAATTTCCGTTGCTTCCTTTTAATTTTACGAGCGCTTTTCCGTCGCCGGGAATATAGATGCCGCTTTCCATAATGGAAAGGGGTTGAAAACCGCCTTTGCCATCGCCTTTTAACAGCAGGCCGTTAAACGCATCGTACCGGCCGATGGAGACTTCTGTACCAAAGTCATTTCCGTTGATTAAAACATCCAGGTTGCCATCGCCGTCAAAATCGTCGGCTACCATACCATTGATGGCAGAAACCTGCGCCTGCTGCGGCAGGGGAATGATCGTGAATTTTCCCGCTCCATCGTTTCGCAGGTAACAGGATTGCAGCATGGTAGCTTTCAGGCGTTGCGCATCTTTCATCATTTCCGGGGTAAAGATGTCCTGTATGGTGGCCACCGCAAACTTATTGTAGGTATCAAACCGCTTGCGGAGGGTAGGTATTCTTTCAATGATATCATCCCTGCCGAAAGCAGGAAACTCCTGCAGCGTGCCGTCTTTGGCGGGCAGGAACAGGGAAACAACCGGCACATAACTGCCATTGTGATCGAAATCTTTTGCGGTTAAATAAACGGGATGTTCTTCACTGGCTTTGTAAAGCGTGTTGAGGCCAACATTGCCTACGATATAATCGGTCCTCCCGGTATGCCTGAAATCGCCGCCGATAATGGAATTCCACCAGCCTGTTTTGCCGGCAATGCCCGTAGCCGCAGTAACATTTTTAAACCTGCCGCCCGTATTTTTTAAAAAGGTTACCGGCATCCATTCGCCGGCCAGTATTAAATCAACCTTATTATCGTTATCAAAGTCGGTAAACAGGGCATCGCAAACCATTCCTATGTTCTGTAAATCGGGCGCTACTTCCGCGGTAACATCGGTAAACTTTACTTTCCCGTCTTTGGTATCATTCCTGAAAATAAAACTGCTTACCGGCTTTGGGTATTTCCAGGGGTCCACGCGGCCCGATACAAACAAATCCGGTTTGCCGTCATTATTAAAATCCATGACCCGCACGCACAGTTTGCTGGTATAGTTAACCGGCAGCACATTGGCCATAAGAGTAAACTTCCCCTTTCCGTCATTGATGTAAAGCCCGTCCTGGTAGCTTTGATTATTTTCTGCGTAATTAAAACTGCCTCTTGCCATATAAACATCCGGGAACCCGTCGCCATTGGCATCAAAAATCAATACTCCTTCGTCTTTATAATTATTACCCGTAGTATCTTTCTGACTGTCGAGCAATTGCTCCGTAAATTTCCCATCGGGGTGCTGCAACAGCAGCTTTGCGGGATAAATATTGTTTCCACCCATAACCATATCATCCAGGCCATCGCCGTTTAGGTCGGCTGCCGCCAGGGATGGGCTGTATTGGGAAAATTTATGCGGGAGGGTGGTTTGAATATTAAAATCAATAAAGTCGAAATCCGTGTGCCGGGTATCGATTCCCGCCGATTTTGTTATTTCTTTAAACAAAGGCTGAGTGGTAACCGCCTCCGCACTCCATGAATAGGTTTCTTTTGCATCTGCAATAGTGACTTTTAGCAGCTGATCTGCTTTTACATTTTTTATGGTTTGTTTTTTATTGCCCGGCCACCGGATGACCAGCGAATCTATCATCGTTGTTTTGCCCAGGCCAAAATGGGCGATGTCCTGGTTGGTGGACAGGTAACCACGGTAAGGATTGTTTTCCACTACCTGGTGTTTACCGCCATCGTAATAAATATCTGCAAAGGCGCCCAGGCCGTTTATGTTGAGCGCCCCGCCTTTAAAGGCTACCTGCAAAAAATGGTGGGTGCTGTCACCTGTCTTACGCGAGGTGTTTTCATATACGAATGCTTCATCGTTGATATTATTCACCACCATATCCATATCGCCGTCGTTATCCAGGTCGGCATATACGGCGCCATTGGAGAAGCTGGGCGTAGTCATTCCCCAGACTTTACTTACATCGTCAAAGGTCATCCCATCTTTATTTTTAAAAGCATAGTTGGCCAGTTTGACTACCGGGATTTTTTCCATCATTTTCAACGGCGACTCAAGGCCATTGCTTTTTTCGCGGTAACTGGTAAAATCATGGTCGGATACATCTCTCGGGAAACCATTGGTAATAATCATGTCCCGGTAACCGTCATTATCAAAATCGACGATTAAGGGTGTCCAGCTCCAGTCGGTCTGCGACATACCGCTCATGAATCCAATTTCACTAAATGCGGGCGGGCCAACGGAGTCATTTTCCAGCAACCGTGGCCCCTGGTTTAACTGGAAGGTATTGCGAACATATTGCAGCTGGTAATTGAAATTGTCAAAATTCTGGATGGTAGTGTAGTTATTTGAACTCAGCATCATTTTCTTGCGGTAATTGTCCTGCGGGTTCATATCCAGCTCCACCACATCGGCCCGGCCATCATTGTTAATATCAACTACATCCTGGCCCATGGAATTATAGGAGGTATGTTTAAAATAATCCTTTGACCGGTCGGTAAATGTTCCGTTGTGGTTATTGATATAAAGAATATTGCTGGAAATAAAATCATCGGATACATAGATATCCTTCCAGCCATCGTTATTGATATCGCAGATGGTGGCCGCATGACCGAAACCGGCCAGCACAACTCCTGCCTGTGCAGATACATCGTGAAATACACCATGGTGCAGGCTGCTGTCCATATCGTTCCGGTACAACCGGCCTACGCTATGCACGGAGGTACTGTTGCGCAGGCGGAAAACGGAAGAGCTATAGCCATTGGAGGCTTCGTTTACGGCCAGGTACATATCCAGGTCGCCATCGTTATCATAGTCAAAAAAGCTGGCCATGGTGGACTGCACATGAATATCCAGCCCATATTCGGCCGCCATGTCTTTAAAATGAGGGATGCCCTCTTTATCCACGCCCTGGTTAACGTACAGGATATTGCGCCGCTGCAGCGAGTCTTTATAGATGGTATTGCTGACATAAATATCCATCAGCCCGTCGTTATTGATATCCACGACCGACACTCCCCTCGCCCATCTTCCCAGCCCTTCCACTCCCGCCTTTTCCGTAATGTCTTCAAATTCCAGGTTGCCTTTATTGAGGTATAATTTACAGGACACCATATTGCCGGTGAAATAGATATCGGGCAACCCGTCGTTATTAAAATCGCCTATGCCCACGCCCCCGCCGTTGTAGATATTCACTACGCTCATGGGGTTGAGGGAATCGTTCTCAATAATAGTATTCTTAAAGTTGATGCCCGAACGGGAGGACGGAATTTGTTCAAACAATACGGGCTGTTTATTATTGCATGCAGCCAGCCATAATGCCGTTACGCCAATAAAAACCAGGGGGAAATGTTTCATATTTTAATCACCATGTAATAAGATGGTACTGTAAAGTAGTAAACAAAAGGCTTTATAAAAAAAGGCCCCTCTTTGCGGAGAAAGCCTTTTTTCAGGAAACAAGTTGTATTTAGTATCCCGGGTTTTGGGTCAAATTAGGATTTAGCGCTATCGCCACCTGTGGAATGGGCAGAACCGTTAGATTTGTTGTAAGAGACGTATTGTACAAACCATGCTTCTTACCATCATGAGTTGGGCCAGGCGCCGGGTTGGGAACGGGATTATAACTGGCATCAACTGTACCATTGGCTGCTTTTATAAAAGCAATAGCCACATCGCTCCCTGCGCGGCAAAGATCAAAGAAAACAGAATATTCACCACTGAGTTCATGCCTGTATTCGCTGAGCACCATTTGTAAGGGGTCGGTAATAGCCACCCCCGGGGTTCCGTCATAATTAGCACTGTCTTTCATAACTGCAGGAGAAGCTCCGCCCCATGCCCTGTCACGTACTATTTTCAGATCAGCCATAGCCCCGGAAACATCGCCGGTACGCACTTTGCATTCAGCACGGCTCAGCAATACCTCCGAATACCTTAACAGTATCTGGTTCTGGTCGCCGAAAAGATTACTTTGACCCGATGCATTTGAATTTCCGCCGGTAAGATTTGGGTCTCTCCATTTTTTTGCGCAATAATACCCGGTGCGGGCAGCATCATCTCCATACCATGGGCGGGTTAAGGTACCCACAGTGTTTAAAATCTTGCCATCATCCCCTTTATATATTGCATTACCTCCATTAAAACCCTGTATTACCTGGTTATACCCTTTCAATCCACCATATGCCGCAATGATGCCGGGGCTTGCCAGCGTATCGCCCGGGCCTACTATGGTAAGCAGCTTGCGCCTGTCGCCCGATTGATAGGAATTCCACAGTGCAGGGTTGCCATAATCGTAGCCCTGGCCGGTTAACTCCTGGGGCCAGCTAAAACTATCTATCCAGGCCAGTTCGGCGCCAGGTGGTTGCCAGCTTCCGCCCCAATCCTGCGGATCGCCCGCTTTCTTTTCAAACTGAACTTCAAAAAGCGACTCATCATTGTTTTGATGATTGTATTCATTTGCATCCGCAAAGTTGGTCATTAAGTGATAATTGCCGGTCAGTTCCGCATTATTAAAAGCAGCTAAAGCTCCGGTATAATCTTTTAACCACATCCGGGCTGCACCTTCAAAGGCATAAGCAGCGCCCTTGGTGGCCCTGCCCAAATCGGCGGTGGCCAGTTGTGTTTTTGACAACAGTAACCCTTCGGCCAATTGCATATCGGCAACAACCTGTTTGAACACAGAATCGCGCGAAGACCTTGGCGTTAACCCGCTGGTTACCGGGTTTAATTCCAGGGGTACCCCGCCAAAAGACGCTGCCAGGTAATAATAGGTCATACCGCGCAGAAAATAAGCCTCTCCCGATAAACGGTTTGCCAGCGCCGACGTAATGATACCTTTGGTTTTTGCGGTTGCAACTACACCAAAAGCAGAGTTTGCCCTTGCTATGCCAATATAGGATTGGTTCCAGAACGTGGTGAGGCCGCCAAAGGTAGCGGGGACCTGGTAGTTATTCCAGAATACATCGCCACCCCAGTTAAAAAAGTCATGGGTACCGAAATTGGCACGGTACCAGATACATTTTTTCAGCAAGTCGCTGTTCTGGTAGGTATCATAAATACCGTTTACCAGGGCTATTACATCTGCGGGTTTATTGAACGTGGCATCAGCAGTACCCTGAAAGGTGTTGGTTTGCACTAAAAAGTTCTTGTTGCACGACAATTGAATTATCGCCACCCCAAGCGCTGTAATGAAAATGATTTTTTTTATGTTGATTTTCATATCCTTGATTTTTACCTGTTTTGATTAAAATGTAATATTTAAACCCACGGTGTAAAACCTGGAAGAAGGATACGTACCGTTGTCTACGCCATTCTGAGTAGCATTGCCTCCCTGTATCCCGATTTCCGGGTCAAGCCCTTTGTATTTGGTAACCGTGAACAGGTTTTGCGTAGAAATATAAAACCTCACTTTGGATAACGTAAACCGGTTGGCAAAGCTGGCAGGTAAGGTATAGCCGACCGTGAAGTTTTTCAACTTCAGGAAACTGCCGTCTTCAACCCATACGCTGGAGGGAACACTGTTGAGCGTGTTATCATCATTGGCAAGCGCCCTGGCATACGTGGCGGAATGGTTAGTGGGTGTCCAATGGTTCTGGTAATAGTTTACGCTAACGTTTTCAACGCCTTCCGAACCCCGTTTTTGAAAGGTTTCCAGGTCGCTTTCTACGTAGTTCATGATCTTGTTGCCAACGACAGCATAGAAATACAGGTTGAAATCCCATGCTTTGTAAGAGGCGTCGAAGTTGATACCGCTGAAGAATTTAGGCTGGGGACTGCCCAGGCTGGTACGGTCATTGGCATCTACAACGCCATCGCCATTAATATCGGCAAAATAACGGTCGCCCGGTTTGGTAGCAGCCCTGTAATATATGCCACCCGGGGCTTTTGCATTCAGCGCATCAATCTGCGCCTGCGTCTGGAATATGCCGAGCGATTTATAGCCATAAAATTCGCCTACGGGGCCGCCTACGAGCGACCGGCTGAATACATCCCAGCCCTGCCCGGTTATAGTAAGACCACCGAAGTTGGTAACAGCATTGGTGCCCGAGGTAATGCTGGTAAGTGTATTCTTGATGGTGGCAAACGTGAGCCCCACATTATAATGAAAGTCTTTTCCCTTGTTGCCATTGTAGTTAAGGGACAGTTCCAGGCCTTTATTGGTCATGCTGCCCACATTACGGGTAAGATAGTTGTAGCCGGTTTGTGCCGGCGACTGGAGCGTTAATAAGAAGTCTTTTGACCTCCTGTTAAACCAGTCGGCTGTTAAGGTAAGCGCGCCGTGCATAAATGCCGCATCTAACCCGATATCCGTCTGGTAATCGGTTTCCCATTTCAGGTTGGGATTAGCGGGCTGGCTTTGAGCGATACCGTTCTGGTAAACTTTATTAAAGGGGTAACCAAGGTTATCGTTACCGCCGCCATTAACATTGGACGCAAAGTTTCCGGCATACAGGGCCTGGTACTGGTACAGGCCGATGGCGCTCTGGTTGCCCACCAGGCCATAACTGCCCCTGAGTTTCAAATCGCTCAGCCAGCTGACATTCTGCATAAACGATTCATTAATTACCTTCCAAGCTACCGCACCCGAAGGGAATACACCATATTGGTGACCGGTATCGAATTTGGAAGATCCATCTCTGCGGATAGTACCGATAAAAATGTATTTATCTGCATACTTATAAGTCAGGCGTGCAAATTCAGACGCCAGGGTTGAAATATACTGGCCATTGCCAAACTGGTCAAACTGCAGGTTGCTCACCTGTGCCAGGTCCCGTATAATAGCATTCGGGGGAATGCCTCCGCCGCCCATTAAGGTATTGGTGTTTTTCTGTGCCGAAACACCGCCCACCACATTGATGGAATGCAGGCCAAACGTTTTGTCGTACGATACGGTGTTTTCCCATACCCATTCAAACGTGTTGTTCATGCTCTGGTGATAATAGGCGTTGGCAACAATAGAACCCGGGTATTGCACATTTGCCCGGCTGTCTTCCGGCTGGAAAAAATAGCCGGAATAGTTATTGATATTCACCCCTACGTTGGTTTTAATTTTCAGCCCGTCGTACACGGTAGCTTCTAATGAGGTACTGGCCAGCAAATAGTTGGTTATATTCTGGTACTGGTTGGTTTCAATGCTATAAACCGGGTTGTTGAATTTGAATACATTGGAGTTTTGCGGGTTATAAAAACCGTAATTGCCGTTTCCGTCCTTAATAAGGTAGGTGTTCCTGTTACCGCTATCCAGTGTGGGAGGGTTTACAGCCAGTTGAAACAACTGTCCTGTTCCCAGCGGATTATTTGAATTCTGGTAACTGTATTTAATATTGGTAGACGAACGCAGCCATTTGGCAGGCTGGTAATCCAGGTTAAGCCCCATCGTAAAGCGTTTGAAAAAAGAGCCGAGCACAATACCTTTCTGGTCATAATAACCAAACGATGCCGCCGACTGTACTTTATCGCTGCCACCCCTGATGCCGATGCTATAGCTCTGGGTCAGGCCCTGGCGATACAATGCGTTTTGCCAGTCTACACTGTGCAGCACACTGGGCGTATGCCAGATGGGCAGTCCATGGTAAGTATGTGTTGAATCGGCCGCCTCCACTTCGTTTGAAAGGGCAGCAAAGCTTTGCGCATTCAACAGGCTATATTCTTTGGGCTTGCTCTGGAGCGCCTCGTACATATCAAAGGATACCTGTGTCCGGTTCTTTACCCCTTTCTTGGTGGTTATTATCACCACGCCATTCGCTGCACGAATACCATAAACGGCGGTGGCAGAGGCATCTTTCAGTACATCTATCGAGGCAATTTCATTGGGGTTAATATTATTAATGCCCCCGGTGGTGGGATAACCGTCTACTACATATAACGGTGTATTGCCACCGCTGGCAAGACTGCCGATGCCCCTGATGAGCACAGACATATTGCCGCCCGGCGAGCCATCGTTATTAACTATCTGCACACCGGCAGCACGTCCCTGCAACGCCTGGTCCAGCGTGGTTACCGGAACCGCGGCAATCTGCTCGGAGCTTACACTGCTGATCGATCCTGCCAGGTCCTTTTTTTTCTGGGTACCATAACCCACCACGACCACTTGTTCCAGCTGTTTGGAGCTGGATTCCAAACCCACAACAAGCGTCATCCGGTTATTTACTTTTACCTCCTGGCTGGCATAGCCTATGGCGGTAAAAATCAACGTGGCATTGGGAGCGGCGGCAATGGAAAATTTACCGTCTTTATCGGTCTGTGTGCCCGTTTTGGTTCCTTTTACCTGCACCGATACATTGGCCAGGGCGGTGTCGCCCGAGGTTACTTTACCCTGTACCAGCCCTCCCTGGGCAGAAAGAAATTGGGCAGAAAAAGCGAAGCACAGGAGCAGGAAACAGCTTTTGAACATCCGGGGAATGGTGGTGGAGTGCAATATCCCGGGTAGCAGTCCTTTTTCAGGATAGTCAATTTTCTTTGGCATAAGCAATGCAGAATTATAATTGTTAGAATTAAATTAAAATTAGATTAATTACGCAGTTTTCATTACCATTTTTTAATCATTATGTGATATTATTTTGTCAGGAACCAATCTTTTTGTATAGAAGCGCCCCGGGTTATATACCGGCTCCCGCCATAAATACAGCTTATGGGAAACTGCCGGCCTTCCTTATATAAATAGCTCCCGGCGTATGTTTTCAGAAGGGGTTTAGCATAAAGTACCCGGCCCACCTGTACCCGGGAGGTTAGTGTACGCCCTGTTACGGCACGCAGGAACCGGGCCGTGCTGAGGGCTTTTTCGTACTGTACAAATTTATCCGGTTCTCAGCCTGCTCACCGGGTTATCTATAGCAGCTTTTATCGGATGGAAACGTATCCGGAAACATCAAAACTTACCTGGCGCACATATTTCTAACCGATCCGGTAAAACACACTGCACGGGGTGAAGTAATAAGAAGTACCGGCAGGAATTACAACGGGAGAATATTACCGGGGGCCCGGTAAGAAAGCCATGACTTGTATTATCATGGTAACAGGGGGTTAATATCCAATTTCTATGGTTGCCTTATACGTATCCTTATTGGCAACATTATCCAGCATAAAGTGCGCCAGGTCTGCCCGGGAAATGCTCAGGCTGTTCTTCAGGAAATGATTGATGGCAAAACGATACCGGCCTGTTGCCGCTTTATTGGTAAGCCGGGGCGGCCGCATAATGGTCCAGTCTGCTTCGCTCTCCTTTACCAGCTTTTCCATTATTCTTATATCTGCATACATATTGCGCAATAGCTTTTGCAGAATGTATTTTGCTGCCAGTTGTGCCAAAAAAGGCAATACAGGACTTATTTCAATGGCGGATGCCGAAATAAAGAAAACGCGGCTTACTCCTTTCTGCTTCATGACTTGCAGCAGGTTCCGGTTTCCCTGCGAATAAAGGGTTGTCGGCTTCCTTGACCTTACGCCGATAGCAGAGATTACAGCATCCTTGTTTTCCAGGTATGTTTCAAACGTGCCGGGTTGCATAATATCACCTTTTACTACCTGCAGCCGGGTATGCGCTATAAGCAGGCTGGCGGGATTGCGCACTACCGCGGTAACATGGTGCCCTGCTTCCAGCGCCAGCTGCACTGCCTGCCTGCCCACGCCTCCGTTTGCCCCCAGCACCAGTATAGTAAGCGGGGACTGTGTTTGTTCGTTTTTCATTTTATAATATGACTTATAGTAACGTGCGGGACCTGTGCAACAATTTCAGCAGCAGGCACAACATAAATAGATGTACCACCAGTGGTGTTTTAAAAAATAATCGTGGCATGTACTAAAACCGGTAATATGCAATACAAGACATGTTGTAAAAAAGCCTGTTGATTCATACAATCATCTTTTATTTTTATTACTGAAATTGGGCTTCTTTGTATACGCCCCTGTCTATCGTAATGTGTAATCTTTCCAGCATTGCCGCCATATTAAAACCCTGCTTTTTATACTCGGCCTGCACCGCTTCCTTTGCTTTGTGGATGGCATCTTCGTTTTGCCAGACTGCAACGGTTATAACAACCAGGTTTCCCTGCTCATCGGTGCGTTCATAAGCGGCGTCCCTTATAAAACCCGGCAGTTTCTTAATGAAATTCCTGTTGATGGTTAGCCTTTCGGTAAACTCCTGTACTGCCGTTGCGGGAACAGTAAACCTGTCGATAAAAATCTGTTGCATAGTGTCTTGTTTCCGGGTTTGTGCCTGTAAATGATAGCCGGGCAATACCATACAGATAATGCCCATCAAAAAAACTGCTTTCATCTTACTGAATGTTTGTTTGCACAAAATTCATAACAGCCAAAAACAATTCCTTGTAAAAAATCATTGATTACCAGTGAAGGGGGGAGTTTAGAAAATCGCCGGGGGTCTGCCCCGTAAATAATTTGAAGTCTTTGTTGAAATGTGGCTGGTCATAGTAACCGGCATCAAAGGCCAGGCCGGCAAGTGTTTGTTTTTTTAGCCCGCTGCTGAGGATGGATCTCATTCGTACGATGTACGAAAATTGTTTGGGCGATGCTCCCACCACCCGCCTGAATCGTTTTTCAAAAGCATCCTGGCTTATATAAAGTGCGCCCGCCAGCTCTTTTATCCTTATAACGCCTTTGGCCTGCTGTATTTTTTCCATGGCGGCGGCAATCAGCGCGTCGGGTTGATAATGATAGTATAGCCTGGATAACAAAAAACGTTCTACCAGCGCTATACGCTGCGCATTGTTTGCCGCAGCGGCCAGTTGTTCTTCTATAGCTGCCATCTGCCGGTAACCGGCAAAGTTGCTGAGCGATACGCTGTCTTCAAACAGCTCGTTCAACGGCTCTTTAAAAAATGCGGCAGCCCCCGCCGCTTTGAACATGACGAGAATATTGGCCGAATCTTTTGAATAATTCACCAGCCGCCCGGATTTTCTAAGGCCGGTAACCAGTGAAACAGGAAGATCATTACGGAGTATATCGTTGGTGCGATACATTACCTGCCCCTTATACCTGAACACCATGACCAGCGAGGTATCGGGCAATACCCGGTTTACCTGCTCATCGGGACAATCAATGATAAGATAAGTCTTTATAAAAGGACTTAATGCTTTTGCCGGTATATGTCTTTCCATGTTCATGTCAAAACCTTCTTCCGAGGATAATTTTAAAAATAGACCGGTCGGTGCTGTTGGTAAACCCCAGCCCGTAACCGGCATTAAACTCCCAGCTGGCGCTGAACGTAAGATCGGTGGCCAGGAACAGCTGGTGCTGCTGCTCCTGCAGGGCATCGTAATGAAAAAACGGCCCCGTGCTTCCGTAATATTCCAGCCCAATGGCAATGACGTTGGTTATATCATAGCTTTCTTTTACGTTGGGCGAAAAAATAAGGCCGCGGTTTTGATCGGGCCCTTTAAAACTTTTGTCCAGCGTGGGATTTAATGAAATGTAGAAACCGCCCCATTTTTTATCGATAATCGGCCGTATTTCCAGGGTGCTGGTATTGGCCGAATATTGGGCTTTCTGAAACCCGAATTCCAGCGAAAGACTCACCCCCACCGGCCATTTCCAGCTATCGGGAACAGCTATCCTTGGGCGGATATGCGAGCCTACATAATTACTTCGACCATCGTTTCCAAGGGTATTAAAAAAATAAAAACCGGTCTCAAACCAGGTGGTCCAGCCATGCGTAATCTCAACCGTTTCATGAAAAACATGGTTGGTGGGCAACTCCCCGTCGGTAACGGTTTTGGTTCCCTCAAAGGTATAATTGCTGTGCAGCTCCACCATGGTATGCTTTTTTTGCACTGTTTCAGAACCGTATACCTGGATTTCATAATTATCCTGTGCGGCCAGGTCCAGGCAGAAAAGAAAAACCAGGCAAAAGCAGGTGGAATGTTTTGGCATAAACTCCCGAATTGGTATCTAAAATAATACAATCGGGCTAAATAGCTCCGGCCATTTTACCTGCGGCAACAGGAAGTTATTAATCGGTTAACGCCCCCCCTGTTTCGCCGTATTTGCTGAAAAGGTATACACTTTGCATATTCATTAAAAACGGAAAAACCATGAATAAAAAACTGTTCTTTATTGTTATCATCAGCGCCATGGCCGGGCAATCAAAAGCCCAGGCGCCAAAGATTGATACGGTAGCGGTATCCATCCTGGATCACATGAGCGCAATAGTGGGTGATCTCAGTTCCTGTACAGTTACGATCAAATCAAACTACGATGTTCACAGTAAGACACTGGGACTGGTAAAACATTCCGATGAAGAAAAGCTATACCTGCACGGCCCCGACAAACTATTGGTAACATCGGAAGGCGATAAGGGAAGCCGTGAATTTTTCTACAACGGCAAAACACTTAGTTATTATTCGCTTGACAAGAATCAATACGGGCAAATCGCCGCACCGTCATCCGTTATGACGATGATAGATACCGTTAATAAAACCTATGGTATTGATTTTCCCGTGGCCGATTTCTTTTACCCCGGTTTTGTGGACGATATCCTGGCGGAAACAAAGGGCCTGGTATACCTGGGCATTACAAAAGTGGACGGCAGGGAATGCTTTCATATTGCAGGAATGGCAAAAGACAAAACGTTCCAGTTCTGGATTTCCAACGATGCTTTTTACCTGCCACTGAAACTGGTTATCGTTTATACCGGAAGGGAAATGAACCCGCAGTATGAAGCAGTGCTCAGTGACTGGCAGGTAAATCCTGTTTTGCCTGATGCCCTGTTTGAATTTACGGCGCCACCGAAAGCGAAAAAAGTCAAACTGGCCCCTTTATCTGTAACCAAATAAATTAAGCATACTTCAATTTACTACTATGACATATTCCCATAAAATAGGCCTGTCGTTTGCTGCCGGTCTTCTTGCACTGGCAGTGCTGGGCTTGCCGCAGCAGGCCAGTGCGCAACGGTTTAACCATTCCAGTTTCGGCGGCGGAGGTGGCGGCCGCGCGTGGGCTCCGCCCATGCATACAGAAGCCCCCAGGCCCTCCGCCCCGGTTATGCGACCGGCCCCGGCGGCTCCCCGCCCGGCTCCTCCTGTACAGGAAAACCGGACCATCAATGGCGGCAGCCGTAATTTTGGCAACCATGATTTTCATCCCAACCCGGTAAACGCGCCGCAGCAGCGTATAACTGTGCGTGATCACGAACGGGTAAATGTATACCATACCGGCGGGTACCGCGGGCTTCATCCTTATACCTACCATCCTTACCATCCCTTTTACTGGGGGCCGCGCTGGCACCCGGCAGGGTTCTTTGCCCCGTATATTGCCGCCGATGCGTTCCGGTTTTACCTGGGCAGCCAGTGGTATTATTATGACGATGGATGCTACTATGTTCCTTCGCAGGGCGGGTATTCTTCCGTACCGCCGCCGGTTGGGGCCATGGTAAGTTATTTGCCCGATGGCTACGAAACAACCATGGTGGGCAATGACACGTACTATTATTATGCCGGTGCTTTTTATATCAATGCCGGCGAGGGCTACCAGGTGGTCCGGGCGCCTATAGGTGCAGTGGTAAGCCAGCTCCCGGTGGGCGCGGCAGACCAGCAGGTAAACGGTGAAGACCTTTTGGTGTACAATAACGTTTATTACCAGCCTATTTCGCAGGACGGGCAGGACGCGTACGAAGTGGTGCAGTCCAATTAAACGGGCACAACGCGTTCTTCAGCATAACACCGGGAGGCGAATAACCAGTAATCATTAATTACCGGATATTCGCCTTCGGTTTAAATGCCCCCCTTATATGTATTTTTACAGGGGAAGAATAAAATGCTTTATGACTGTTAAACTACTGGCTACGGCTGTACTTATTCTTGTTTGCAGCAGGACCGTTGCCCAGTCTGTTCGCTTACAAATTACCGTAAAAACTCCCGGTAAAGACTCCGCCACCAATGCCAGCATTCAACTCTTCTCGCTGCCCGATACCATCTTGCAGCAATCGCAAATAAGCCAGCCCGGTAAAACCAGTTTCCTGGTGCATCCTTATGCCAGCTACCTGCTGCGGGTATCTTCCGTGGGGTTTGAAACGGCAGAGAAAACAGTGGCGGTAGCGGCCAAACCTGTATCGGTAACGATAGAACCCGTAACCAGGAAGAATGAGTTAAAAGAGGTAACCATTGTATCGCGTAAACCGGTACTACGGCAGGAAGACGATAAAACCATTGTAGACGTGGCCGTACTGGCCAACAGTAGCACCAACGCGTACGAGGTATTGGAAAAAACTCCCGGTATAGTGGTAGACCAGGACGGCAATGTGTATCTCAACAGCTCCACCCCTGCTACCGTATACATCAACGGGAGGGAAATGAAAATGAGCACAGACGATATCGCTTCCCTGCTCAAAAGCCTGCCCGCCGGTAGCATCAGCAGGGTGGAGATACTGCGCACGCCTTCTGCCCGCTACGATGCCTCCAACAGCGGCGGAATTGTAAACGTGGTGTTGAAAAAAGGCATTAAAATAGGTACTACGGGCAGCGTCAATATGCGGTACGACCAGGGCGTGTACGGCACCCAAACGGCAGGACTCAGCCTTAATAAAAGCGTGGGGAATATCAATTCCTATATAGCTTACCAGTACACGCGCCGCAATTATTACGAAGACATTGTATCGGGACGCAACGTTGCGGCCGATTCACTACTCACTCAAAATTCTTCTACCCTGTACCATACTACCACCCATTATGTTGGTGGCGGCGTGGATATAACACTAAGCAAAAAATGGAATATAGCGTACGACCTGCGCCTGACCGGCACCCGCAACAGGAGCACGGCTACCAGCACCAACGATATTGAAAATACCCTTACCCAAAATGAGTTCTTTAAAAGCCAGACGCCCATCAGTAACAGGGGCAATACCTTATTTGCGGGCAACACGCTTTCTTCCAGATACAAAATAGATTCGGCCGGCAGCGAGTGGACCAATGATCTGGATTACACCTGGTCCAGGAATACCAATACACAATTGTACAGCAACAATTATCTTGTTCCGGCGGTCCCGGCCCTCAATGGCAACGGCAATGTGCTGACCATGGCCAATATTGTGAGCCTTAAAACAGATTTGCTGTTAAAACTGCGGCATAAGTTTAGTTTTGAAACCGGCATCAGCCTCAGCTATGCCGACAATAATAATACAGCCGCCTATTACAAACAAACCGGCAATATGCCGGTGCAAACAGACAACTATCAAACCAATTCGTTTACCTACCGGGAAAACATCAGCGCCGGCTATGTCCAGCTCACCAAATCGCTGTTTGGCATCATCTTTAAATCGGGGCTTCGGTTGGAAAAAACCAATACCACGGGCCGCCAGTTTATTCCCACCGATACTTCGTTTGCCATTGACCGGGCCGATTTATTCCCGTATTTCTATATCAAACGCAACCTGTTTAAAATACTGGGCTACCCGCTTACCGGCAATGCCATCTTCCGGCGCAGCATTACCCGGCCCGGCTATGATGCGCTCAATCCTTCACCAAAGTTTGTAGACCCGTTTACCTATGATGCCGGCAACCCGAAACTGCAGCCGCAGTTTACCACCAATTACGAAATAAATGCCAGCTACAACGATTTCCCGGTATTTGCCATTGGGGTAAATGATACCAAAAACATTTTCAGTAAGGTGACTTACCAGGACGACAGCACCAAAATAGCTTACCGCAGTTACGATAACCTGGGAAAGAATAAGGAAATATACGGGCGCCTGTTTGGCGGCCTGCCCGCGGGCGGCAGGTATTTTATGTACATGGGTACACAATACAACTACGTGATGTATGATGGAACTTACCAGGGAGAGCCCCTGAATTATAAAAGAGGGAGCTGGACTTTTTTTACCGGCCATGAATTTAAGGTATCACCTACCCTTCGCTTTGACCTGAATGCCTGGATGTATGTAAACGGCTTCAGGGCTTTCTATGAACTAAAGAACATGGGACAGCTTAATTACAGCATTACCAAAACGCTGCTGGCCAATAAGCTGAGCATTATCCTGTCGGGAACCGATGTACTGAAAACGAATGTATCTTCTTTTCACCTGCAGCAGGGCAATGTACTGGTCAATGGCCGCAGGGTGCAGGATAGCAGGAGGTTTGGAATCACATTCCGTTATAATTTCGGTGTTGCCCCCAAAGAGGAGAAGAAGCCTGCTTTTACCCCGCCCGCCGAAACGAGCGACAGCAATAATTAAAATACCGGGCTGCGCTAGTCTTTATTAATAGTGACGTTGACGGCGCTGGGGCCTTTGCCACCTCTTTCTATTTCAAACGTCACTTTATCATTTTCCTTTATCCGCATGGACAACTGGTTCACATGCACAAATACACGTTCCTGTGTTTCCAGGTCGTTGATAAAGCCAAATCCCTTATCGTCGTTAAAAAAGGTAACAACGCCTTTCCGGATTATTTCGTCTTCTGAAGCGGGTTCCTGCTTTGCTACGCCTATTTGCATATCTTCGGCACGGACCACTTTCTTCTTTCTCGGATCGGGCGGCGTGGCGGAAATGTTGCCATTTTCGTCAATATATGCCATCATTTGCTCCAATGTCTTACCCTTCTTGGCATTCGCCTTACGCTCTTCCATCTTTTCCTGCTTGTCCTGGCGCTCTTTCAATCTTTTCTTTTCTCTTTCTTTTTTTCCAAAAGTTTCCTGAGATTTCCCCATAAATTTCTTGAATTGTTTTTAGTGTGTTACAAAGGTCGGATTTTTATTCCGGAAACCGGGAAATGATTGATTCAGGATTTCCACACAACCAGGAAAGACCATATAATGTGCTGGTATTGATGGGAATACTTATAGTGTCAAAAATCCTGCCCGGCCGGGCAACCCTTTCTTTGTAAGTTGCATTTATACAGTTACAACTATCAACCACATCATTTTACATGGATATAGCAGAACTGGTCAGGGAGGCAAAACAAGGGGGAGCCGGGGCGCAAAAATGCCTGTTTGACCTGTGGGCGGACAAAATGCTGCTGTACTGTATGCGCTATGTAAAAAGCAGGGAGAATGCGGAAGAAATACTGCTGGACGGGTTTTATAAGTTCTTTAAAGGGTTAAACGGTTTTACCTGGCAGGGCGAGGCCGCCCTCTACGCCTGGCTTAAAAAGATAATGGTAAATGAATGCCTGATGTTTTTACGCAAAAAGAATGTATTTACCATTGTAACCGAATCGGCGGCGGATAATATTGCGCTGGATGAGCAGGCCATCGACCATTTGTCTGCAACGGAGATTTTTGATATGATAGTGCAGCTTCCCACAGGCTACAGAACCGTATTTAACCTGTACGCGGTGGAAGGAATGAACCATAGTGAAGTGGCGGAGCTGCTGGGTATTTCGGAAGGCACGTCCAAATCGCAGCTCAGCAAGGCCCGGTCGTTATTACAAAAAATGCTATTGCAAAAAGGAACTGAATATGGCAAGCGAAAAACACAATGAGGCAGAAGGCTGGAAAAGCAGGCTGGAGGATACTGCCTGTCTGCCTGCCGATGCGCACCTTGACAAAGAAGCGGCCTGGGATGCGCTGTACACGCGCCTGCGCAACAAGCCGGCCCGGAAAAAGAAGGGGTGGTACTGGCTTGCCGCTGCCTGTTTGCTG